>ERZ1292640.100-Hain-H43-02um-R1-100-length-68923-cov-12_pt2 | contig 65668 bp, 65 predicted proteins | sample MGYA00564404_ERZ1292640 | MGnify/ENA primary metagenome ERZ1292640 (study PRJEB36523, sample SAMEA6512636) | groundwater metagenome | collected 2019-01-08 | study: AquaDiva: Metagenomics assemblies of 32 groundwater samples
CCCATTTTATTGAGCGCTTGGGTGTACGCAAATCGTTCTTCATAAACCGTTTCGTGCACAACAGAAATGCCTTTTGCTTGTGTCAGCACGACTACAAGCGGCTGTTGCCAATCGGTCATGAATCCTGGATGTGTATCTGTTTCGAGTTCGACACCTGTGTACTGATCGCCCCCCTTAAACAAAATTCCATCAGGACTCACCTGATATTCCCCACCGATGCGTCGAACGGTATTAAGAAAGGTCATGAGATGTTCATGTTGTGCGCCACGGACAAAAATTTCGCCGTGCGTTCCAAGCGCCATACAGGCATATGAAACCGCTTCGTTGCGATCAGGCAACACAGAAACGGTTGTGCCGTGCAATTTTTCCACTCCCAAAATTTCAATCGAACGTCCCGCATTCATCTGGATAATGGCGCCCATGTCTTGGAGCATCATGATGAGTGTCAGAATTTCTGGTTCGCTCGCTGCATTACGAATCGTGGTGCGGCCTTCCGCAAGAACACCGGCAAGAATAGCGGTTTCTGTGGCACCGACAGATGGGTACGGAAGTTCAATCAGTGCTCCTTTCAATCGTTTTTTTGTGGTTGCGTGATAGCCTTCCGCACTTTCTTCAATCTGCGCGCCCATTTTTTGAAGCGCTCGAACGTGAAAATCCACCGGACGTGGACCAATCTGATCTCCCCCAAGAAACGGAACGAACACTTCGCCTGTGCGATGCAACAGTGGAGCGAGCGTTAAAATGCCGATTCTGTTTTTTGGAGAAAGCGTTTGAACAGAGCTTGTGGCAATCGTAGAGGTGGTCGTCTGAAGCGTGTGTTCGTCTTTCCAAATAATTTGCGCCCCGATCGTTGTAATGATGTCTTGCGTAATCTGTGTCTCGTGTTGACGCGGAACATTTTGCAAAACAACCGGCTCGTCGGTGAGCAAGCTGGCGATCATCATTTTAGAAGCGGCATTCTTCGTGCCTGAGAGCGTAACTTCCCCAAAAAGAGGCTTCCCGCCTGTGATGTGAAATGTTTCCATAAGCGCCATTAGGATACCTTTTTTTTCAGAGAAGTCAATCAACTACACGAAAAATTTTCCCACAAAATAAACCGTGCTTACCGCAAGAAACATCGGAAAAATCCAATCAACATAATTTAAAAACCATCGGTCGCCGCTATAGAGATATCCAAAGACAAGAAGCTCCAAAAACCCCACAACACAAATCGCAATGACGGCTGTGGCGAAGACGGAAAACGTGGAGAAAAAAGAAAAGTAAATAGCGAAGATGATCGCAAACGTCGCGATCACACACAGGTAATGAAAGAAGATGAATTTCTTGCGTGAAAAAGAATGCGCATTGTTCACAAACACCTCAACAAGCAACCAAGCGATGAATGCGTGGAGTGCGATGAGTAAGATGTCGAAAAACAACATCATAATGTTCGTCTTTGGATTTGCGGCATGTAAAGACCTTTCCCTTCTCGCTTCCACCACGCGCCCGTTTCGCGACGTTCATCCATGGTCGTAAAGGTATATTCGTACAACGCTGCGCGAATGTACCTTGGACGAGATCCGTGGAATGGGTCGTTTGCGAGCAGAGACAAGACGTCCGGTGAGGCGTTGAGCAACTGAGTCGCGAATTTTAAGAACCAAGGATTCTGTTCATAGGAAGAAAGCGCGGCAAACCACATTTGCCAATCCAATCGTGGTTGATAGGGCGCGATCACCGGTGGATGTCGCATCACATCTCCCGGCTTGTACTTGAATTCATATGCCTGCCAACTTTTTCCATCCATACTTCCCTCCATCACAATCTCTTGGCGTGATGTTGTGATCGTTGCGAACACACCATATGGATTCACCAAACGAAACGGCGTTGGGATTTGAAAAAGAAATAAAGCGATCACGAGTGTTGCGAGACTACGATAGGTCCAGACAGAAAATTTACTTGGTTGTTTGTGGGGCGCGTGACTTTTTTTATAACGAAAGAACGCGTCGTCAAAAAGTGGGATGACTAAAATCAATGTGAGTAAATTGAAGAAAGAAAAATTTCCGGTGAATGCGATGAGTCCTTCGAGTAGGACGAACCCTGTTGCGGCAGCGAAACGAAAACGGCGTGGTGCAAAAATAAAAAATGGCAAGATGAGTTGAATGACAAACATCATCAATACACTCGCGTGATTGATGAATAACGGAAGCTGATGGGCAAACCAAGAAATCGGATTTGGAATCGGTTGGGTGAAGTAATGATAGTCGAGTGCGGAAAGAGATCGCCAAGAGAGATCTCCGCTTGCGAGTTTCACAAAACCAGATCCAAGCATTAAACGAAAAATTAAAAACCGGTAGAGCCAGACAACGATGGCGGAAGGATTAATTCTTGAGGCAAATCGCATGGGAGCAAAAAAGATCGCGAGGAATCCAACTTCGAGCAGCATGGTGTCCCACTGAAATCCCATGAATGTTTGCCCCGCGTAAAAAAGCGAGAGATACAAAATCCATAGGACAAAAAACATCGGCGCCAGTTGGATGCCGATGAATGCAAGAAGACCAAACGCGGCGCCAATAAACGCAAGCATTTGCAAAAATGATCCGCTACTATTTATCCATGCGAGCGTGGGGACATTCAAAAACGACCAGGAACCAAACATCTGATGAACGTTATTCAGAAAAGATCCTGCAGGAAGAATCCCCTGCTCTCCGATGAGTCCAGGGATCTGGAGACCGAATGCCAAAAAAGCGATGAAGTATACAAGCCCGATCAATCGAAGAAACAATCGACGGGTGAAAAAAAATGTGGAGGGTTGAAGATTTTCTCCCCAAAGAAGACGAGTGAATTTTGCCGCACACGTGCGACACTTCGAGACTTGTTTGTAAACAAATTCGCTGATCCACGCAAACGGTGGAATATGTTTATACAACCACAGAAACCATCCTTTTCCCGGCGCGTAAGAAAGAAGTCGTGCGACGCCTTGCGCCCCAGAAAAAACACGTCCATCTGTTTCCACAAACTCTGAGGAGCCGGGAACCTTCCCTTCAAATTCCCGATACTCAACATGATCTCCCGTGAGTTGTTTCCAATAGTTCGTCCAATAGCGACACAAACCGCAATCGCGATCGAAGTAAAAAATTGGGATGTTAGTTTTGTTGTTTTCCGACGGCATAAATAGTGGTCACAATAAGAAACGCGGGAAAAAGAAAATCAATATAGTTCAAGAATGGTTTTTGTGGCTGACCGAAAAAAATCCAGAGGATAATTTCAAACAGACAGAGAAATAAGAGGACCTTCAGCGTCGTAAAGAATGGGTTTGCGTGCGGGTAAGTTCGGTAGAAGAAACGAAATGCGATGAAGAACAGTAAAACATTCAGCACGTAATGCAGAAGAACAAATACCGCATGCGGAAAATGAAACGTGAGAGATAAAACAAATAAAATCAGAATCCACGGAATAAAGGCGTATCCTCCCACGATCAAAAAATTCAAAAAATGATTCTGTTTCACAGGCATTCACTGTACCACCACCCGGCTCTTCTTAAAAATGAAAGGTGAATAAAAAAATCACGTTTCCATGAACGTGATTTTTTCGTGCCTCACAAGAAAATGGGTGGCCCGGATTAGCAACAAAGTGATTGGATTCTGATATGCGGTTACTCGAACAGAGCGAGTGTCATATCTATCCGTCTGCAGAACGGTGAGGGTAGAGGATTGGTCCACCGTGTCGTCGCCGCAGAAAGAATAAACCGTGTGGTCTTTTGTCATGCGTGGCACAACAATTTCAGACCATCAAGTGACTTGTATTTAATAGGCACACCCATCTGATCGTGAAGCAATTTAAATGTATCACTCTGACAGAAAGCGACAAGCGTGGAAAGGCTTGGTTAATCACTCTTTGTGCACAGTTTTATCCACATCAACACAAATCACTTGTGAATTCGTGCCAAACAAACGCCGAACCGTGTCCTCAAATACTTCTGACGACTTGGAAACAAAAAACTTATTCGTTCCACTTCCCTTCATCTCAAAATTTTTAATTGTTTCTTCCGCAACCGCTTCGCTTGGATCGAATAACTTGATTTCATGTTCCCTTTCACCAAACACCTTCGCGAAAAGATTTTTTACAAATGGATATTGCGTGCAACCAAACACAAACGTCTTTGCATTTATCTCAATCGCTTTTTCAATCGCAGGAGAAATGATCGAACGCAAAATCTCTTCCTCTTCATTTCGCTCAATCGCACTGGCGAGTTCTGGTAGAGCAATCATTTCGACATCAAGCCCGTACGTGGCAAGCACGCGTTCATACATTCCGGATCGGACGGTTGCCTCTGTCGCCGCAGCCAATATTTTTCCCGACGTCTGATGGCTGAGTGCCTTTGCGGCTGGCTGAACCATCTCGATGATGCGCACATCGCGTAAACCTTGTGATTGCAAAAGAGGTTGAATGACAGAAACGGAAACCGAATTACATGCAGAGACATATTGCGTCGCACCCTGAGAACCAAGAAACGCCATCGCTCGCATGGTGAGCGTAAAAAGCTCGTCTGCGGACTTCGGACCGTATGGCATATTCGCCAAATCTCCAAAATAAATCAGGTCTGCGTTTGCAGATTTCTGACGAATTACATACATCACTCCCAACCCACCAATCCCAGAATCAAAGATGCCGATCATACAATAAATTTGACAACTATTTTCCTGTTCTTTATACTTTTCGACGATATGAACAATGTCTACGGAAAAAAGATGACACACGTAAAGGACCTTACAACACTTTGGGTTACCTTTATTCGTGTCAACTTCTCTTTCCGTAGTCTACCTGCCTAGCTGTTTTCCTTAAAGCAACTAGAAAGACAGATCGCTACGGAGAGAATCCGTAGCGATTTTGTTTAAGGGTTGTGTCCTGTTTTCCCTCTGCGAGCAGAAATGCTTGTTGGAGGAATGACCAGAACGCAACCAGTGATGGAGGGATAGCGAAGATGACATTGCTCACCGAAGATCGTCCGACCACCAGCGGAAGCTGGGAGGGCGGAACAACAGCCAAGGCGAAGCCCGATGCGATTCTCGCAGTGCGGGTGAAGCACGGCTTCAAGCCAGGGCCCAATGGCACCCCACATGGAACGACCAAGAAGTGGCGAGACGAAGTGCTCGCCGGCAAGGTCGAGCTGGACGGTGTGACCGTCCCCGAGCAGAGCACGGAGTGGCCGAAGAACGGTCCAATTCTGAATGCGCTCGAGGAGCGGTACGCCATCATCGGGTTCAAGTGGCGGGCGGAGGAAGGAGTTCGCAAGGGTCAGCCGCGCAAGTGGGTTGTCATCGAGAACATCCCCAAGATCGGTGGCGTCACCCCGAACCTCGCAGACCTTCTCCTGGTCGAACCCGAGCTCGTCGACGGATACGACCAGGCCGCGGGCGTCAGCAAGTTCGCTGACCGCATCGGCAAGCCCGTCGAGCCCAGCGTCGAAGAGACGCGGCGGATCATGACGGCGACTGGCGTCGGCTACAAGGGTGGCACCGGCGTCACGTGGCGCCAGATGATCGATCCGTTCGCTCTGCCGACATACTTCGTGACGGAGCTCGGTGAGCTTGGTCAGGCTCTCGGCGTGGCCTTCCAGGCCGTTTACGAGACCCACCGCGACTACGAGACACCGCGCAATCTGCTCAGCTACCGCAAGCCGGATCGCATCCCCGCCCTTCTCCACGGAGACACGGTGGGCGTGATGCGCCCCGACATCGTGGTGGTCCTCGATCCCGTCACCAAGAAGCTGCGCCCGGTCATCACGGAGTTCGAGAGCTGCCCCGGCGGTCAGGGCATGGCGCACGCCATGGAGCTCGGCTACGGCCTGCCGCTGAGCATGCTCAACGGCTACCTGCGGCTTCTCAAGGGGCGACGGTACATTGTGCTCGCCACCAACGAGTGGGCCGAGTACACGTGGGAGCAGGCCTGCTTCATCAAGGCGCTGCGCGACGCGGGCGTGGATGCCGAACTCTGGTTCGACAGGCCGCTCGCGGAGATCCACGAGCGCGTGCAGACGGCGTGGGAGCCCCACAAGGACATCTCCGCAACCGCGCGCGCCGCGTGGAACCGCGACTTCCTCGGTCGACTCCGGAGCCTCGGGTTCCTCGAGTTCGTCCACGGAAGCGACGAGGGGATGCCCCTCGACCTCGGGCCGGAGACGGTGATCTACCGCTTCGGATACCTGGACAACCTGGTCAACACCAACGCACTCGAACTGCTGAAGCGTTGGCACGAACAGGGCGCGTACGTCATGAACCCCCTGTGGTATTTCCTCGAGAGCAAGAGCCTGATGGCCGCCCTCTGGGATCGTACCGTCATGGACCGCATCGTCAGCCTCGGTGGCCAGGCAACCCTCACGACCCTGCACAACTGCGTCGCGCAGACGCAGGTCGTCAACGGCTCAACCTGGGAGTCCGAGGTCGCCAACCAGCGCGACCTTCACCTCACCAAGTTCGCCGCATGGGACGGCAAGAACCAGTCCTGGGGATCTCGCAGCATCGTGCTCGGGCCCCAGGCCCAGAATCAGACGGCGTGGGTCACGCATCTCAAGGATGTCGCGGCTCTGCCGCACCCCGTGGTCGCTCAGCACATCATCGCCTCGGCCCGCTACACGGTTGCCTACCGCGACGCGATGGGCCGGGTCGCCATCGATCGTGCCGCGCGCACTCGCCTGACCCCGTTCTTCCTGTTCCACGGGAAGGCCGGTTCGTTGGTCGAGCTCGCTGGCGCGACGATGACGTTGCGAAGCAAGAGCTTCCGCATCCACGGCGCGGACGATGCCGAAGAGGGCCCGGTCGTCTTCACGGACGAGCTGTAATGGCGCCTCTCTCATCGCAGATCCAGCATCCAGCCCAGTTCGACATCGCGCGTCACTACGACGTCATGGAAGAGCTCGATCGCGACGTTCATGACGATCGCGCGCTCGCAGACGCCGAAGTCGACACCGTTCTGCGGCTGATCGGCAGGGTTCCAAGGTCGGTGTTCCTCCCATGCTTCGGCACGGGTCGGCACATCGCTTCCCTGCTCAATCGCGGTGTGCGACGAATCGTCGGGGTGGATCTCTCCCCCAAGTGCGTCGACAAAGCCCGTCGGGCTCATTGCGACGATCCGCGGGTGGAACTCCACGTCGGTGACCTTGCTACATGGAAGAGCGACGAACGACTTGGCGCGGGCATCCTGCTCGGTAACTCGTTCGGCGACATCGTTGATCCGGAGCTCTTGGCCCGGGTCACCTACGGCATGGTTCGTCCGGTTTCCCACACGGGGGTATTCGTCATGGACTATATCGGTGAGGGTTACCTCGACCGATGCCGTACACGGAGCCCCATGCGGTGGGAGGCTGAACTCAACGGTCGTCCGGTCTTCGACGATCGAGCCCCTCGGTTCGACGAACACTCGGGCATCATGTCCATCGACGTTCGGGTGACCGATCGATCGACGAGCGAACTCGCTTGGGAAGGGACCTATCAGAAGGCCATTCTCAACCGCGGGCAGGTGCAGGAACACTTCCGTCGGGCTGGAATTTTCATGGAGTCCCAAGGACTCGCAACGGAAGTCAACCCGTACTACGAGGGCCACACCGGCGAACTGGGCATGATCGCCCGGTCGACCTGGTGGGTCGGCCGACACGTGTGATTCTCGTGAGGTGGCAACGCAACGAATGCGCTGCCACCTCACCCATTTTTTCTCGATAGTCCTCAGACGTTTGAACAAACAGACGCTTGATGAGTATTAAAAAAAATATGATCCCAAAAGAACAACTGCAAAAAACGTTCATTGAGTTGATGATGATTAACGAGATTTATCCAAACGAAAACGAGGTGTTGATCTACACAAAAAAGCGTCTCACGGACGCCGGTGTCGCTTGGGAAGACGATTCGTTTCGAAACATCGTGGCAAAAATTCCAGGTCAAGGCGAAGCCATTCTTCTTTCAACACACTTAGACATTCCAGAACCGCTTCCAAATCCTGACTACACGATCGACGGAGATGTGATCCGCTCAAACGGAACCGGGATTCTGGGAGCCGATCCAAAAACAGGTCTGGCCGTTCTCATCGAATTTCTTGCCGTGATGGCAAAGCGCGACCACAGCACCCATCGCCCTATCGAAGTCCTTCTCACCCGTGGAGAAGAAACAGGATTGCTCGGAGCGCTTCAAGCGGATTACTCCTTGCTCAGTGCAAAAATTGGGTTGGTGCTCGACGAAGACGGCCCTGTCACACAAGTCGTGATCAAAGCTCCCGCGATGATCAAAATGGATGCAACGATCATCGGAAAAATCGTCCACCCCCGCGAACCAGAAAACGGAATCAACGCGCTTCATGCGGCATGTGATGCACTCATGTCTCTGCCATGGGGCTACAGCACGGAAGGAGTGACTTGGAACGTCGGAATATTTCAGTCAGGAACCGCGCGTAACAGCGTTCCTGGATCTGTCACCTTCCAAGCAGAACTACGAAGCTTTGAGACAGAAAAGGCACTCAGTGAAATGCATCGCGTGACAAAAACGATCGAAGATGTTGTTCAGAAGCACGGAGCGAAATGTGAAATCAAAAACACGCTCGAGTTTAGTGGATATGCTCTGACACAAGATCACCCGCTCTTCGAACGACTAGAAAAAACATTTGCCTCCATGAGTCTCAAGCCAAATTACTTTGAAACCTTTGGCGGATCAGATGCAACCGTGTTCAACGCAAAAGGCATTCGCTGTGTGCCGATCGGATCGGGATACTACAACGCCCATCAATACACAGAAGAAGCCAACATTCAGGACATGCAGACGATCGGCGAGTTTCTCGATCAGTTTGTCAAAAATGACTAAACAAAAAATCATTGGCATGTAGCCGATGATTTTTTATTCTTAGACACCTTCTCCGTAATGATAGCGGTCTGTAATTTTTTCGTAGGAGAACAATTCACTCTCTGCAAAAAATCGCTTCACTTCTGTTTGTGCGGCTTCGAGAGAATCAGAAGCGTGAATCAAGTTCGATGGAACATTCATGGAGAGATCCGCGCGAATCGTTCCAGCGTCTGCTTGTCGTGGGTTGGTTGAACCAACAAGCTTACGCACTTCAGCCACGGTGTCGTACCCTTCAAGTACCATCGCGACCACAGGTGTCTGCATCATGAACTGTTTCAAACTTGGAAAGAATGGTTTCTCTGCAAGATGCACATAGTGTTCATTAAGCAACTCCTCTGTGAGATGAATGAATTTCAATCCCACAATCTTCATTCCTTTGCGTTCGAAGCGAGAAGTAATCTCACCAAGAAGATCGCGTTGAAGTGCGTCCGGCTTGAGGAGTACGAGTGTTTGTTCGATATTTGCCATAGATATTTATCAATTTAGTGGAAGACTAGCATCGATTTCTCAAAATGGCAAGGACTTGGGTCCCACCTGGAGATGGGTTCCGTCCGTCGTCACCAGAATATCTCCATCAAGATCTGTTCGAAAAATCTGTGCGGCCACTTGCATCAATCGAGAGAGCACGACCGGGTGCGGGTGTCCGTATGAATTTTTTTCTCCCACAGGAATGAGTGCATATTCTGGTTTGATCTGTTCAAGAAATGTGAGTGTGCTCGAAGAAACACTTCCGTGATGACCGACTTTTAACACATCGACATCGCCAATTTTTTTCGCTATTTCTGCTTCAACCTCTTTTTCTGCATCTCCTGTGAGCAAGATGGAATGAGATCCATAGATAAGCTTTAAAACGATGGATGTGTTGTTCCGATCTTTTGCTGAATTCACCGCCTCTTGCGTCGGCCATTCGATCATAAATTGAACGTCTCCGAAATCGAATCTGTCTCCCGCTCGCAAAATCGTGTGTGCCGCCTCTTCCCGACCAATCGCTTCAACAAGTGCATCAATCATCGGCGTCTCTCCACGCACACCGGTTTCATAAATCGTATTGACCTGATAACGATCAAGGACAGAGATGAGTCCTGTGATGTGATCTGCGTCCGGATGAGTCGCGACAATCGCATCAATGGTTCGATCCCACGGCCACATCACCGAAGAAAGTTTTTGAAGAATTTTTTGATCACGTCCTCCATCAATCAGAATTTGCTGTCCTTCTTTTGTCTGAATAAAAATGGCGTCACCTTGGCCGATATCAAAAACCCACATCTGTAAATTTCCTTGTGGCTGAAGATTTGCGATCGTCATGAGAGACCACACGGAAAACAAAACAAGAACGAACACACTCAGTGCAATCTGCTTAAACTTCGACCGAATCTTATTTTGTGTGTGTCGAATGACCGAGGACATGACGTTGCGAAAACAAAAAGAGTAAGAGAAGAATACCGATCACGGTGGCAATCAGATGCGCGATCGGAACCGTGACCGTTGCAAACGAAAGTGTGCTCATGGTGCGGATCAGTTCGAGTAAAGCAAACGAGATCACCCAGACCGGAAGGGCGAGAAGAGATCCAAATGGCATCCAGATAAAACTTGCGATAAGTGCAATCAAAGATGCGGCCATCACAAATGGAATAAATGGAAGCACAAGTAAATTCACGAGCGGCGCCACAAGTGAGACCTGTCCAAAATGCCAGATCACGATCGGTAACGTAAAAATGATCGCGATCACAGATGAGACAATGGCCGTACGGATTCCGAATCGTTCTGGGAAGAAAAGGAATCGCTTCTCAAATAGTGGGGTGACAAACAATAAACTCACCGTTGCCACAAATGAAAGTTGGAATCCGACATCGTCCAGAAGAATGCGTGGGTTCAAAAGAAGCATGATGGTGAGTGTGAGCAGAACCGTGTTCACCATCCACGCGCGTCTGCCAATCCATTTTTGCACAATGAGCAAACTCGCCATTAGGGTTGCACGTAATACCGCAGCGGTTGCGCCTGCGGCAAAGAGGTACAGAAACAAAATGACCGCGGTCACAAACAATCCTTTCTTGCGTCCCAACGGACTCTGAAGCAGCCACTCTAAAAGGACCACGGAAAAAAGCGCGACGTTAAATCCGGAGGCGGCAAGAATGTGTGAAGTTCCCGTGCGTGCAAAATCGGTTCGTAGATCGGTTGAGAACGAAGAGCTTCCTCCAAAGAGCAGACCTGTCACGAACGTCGCGTACGGTTCAGAAAAAATCAGTTTGATTTGTGTCACAAGTACATCGCGTCCACGTAAAATCCAAGCGAAGATATTTGGATATTTTGTCTGCTCAACAATCGCAAACTCAGGAAAGCCACAGACAGCAACCACGCCCTGGGAATTCAGATAGCGATCGTAAGCAAACCCATTAAACGGTTCTGGTTTCTCAAGCCGACAGGTAAACTCCACACGATCTTGAAAAGAAACTTCTGGATACAAAAGAAAACGCACCAGCACACGTCCATCGACCGGTTCATCTCCAACAAAAACATGTGAGATGATCACGTGTTGACTATCAATGCGATGATCGACCGGTGAAGAAACGATTCCTGTCACGCTGACACTTTTCCCAACACGATCAGCCGCCGTGACAACCACCGCAGGAATTTCACTTTGTTGATAACGAAAAATTCCGACAAGAAAAAAGAGGGCAAATAAAAAAAGAAAACGTTGCTTTGCATTTTTGAGAAAAAGACAAACGACCAGCAAGAAAAAAATCAGGACCAACACAAATAGACTTGCGACAGACAAACAGAGAGGGCCAAATAAAATTCCCAAACAAAAAGACCCGAGCAGGGCGGCGAGAGTCTTTGAGGGCGAGGCTACGATTTGTGCGAGTCGCATATTCCGACTCCGTAATAGCGGAACCCGATCGCCGAAAGTTCAAGATCTGCCAGAGTGTTGCGTCCATCAAAAATAATCGGCTCAACCATTTGAGAACGAAGAGACGCAAAAGACACATCACGAAATTCTGGCCATTCTGTCAGAACAATTAATGCCTCTGCCCCAATGGCTGCGTCCATCGCAGTGGGTGTGTAAATAACCTCGTCGGGTAAAACACGCATCGCATTTTGCATGGCTTTTGGATCGTACACGGAGACTTCCGCGCCGTGCGCCAAAATCCGTTGAACCAAATCGATCGCCGCGGAATCTCGAATGTCGTCTGTATCTGGTTTGAACGCGAGTCCCCACACACCAATCTTTCGTCCTTTGAGAGTTCCAAGAACCGATTGAATCTTTTTGAAAAATAATTCGCGCTGTCTGTTGTTGACCTCAATCACGGCGTTCAACAATTTGAAATCATATCCATGCACACCGGCGTAAGACTTGAGCGCAGACACATCCTTTGGAAAACACGAGCCGCCGAATCCAATTCCTGCGCGCAGAAAAAGCGGGCCGATGCGTTTATCGAGTCCGATTCCCCGAGCAATGTCGCGCACATCCGCTCCCGTTCCTTCTGCAATGTTTGCAATCTCGTTGATGAAAGAAATCTTTGTGGCAAGAAACGCGTTCGAGCTGACTTTGATCAGCTCAGCCGATTCGATACTCGTACGCATGAACACACTTTTGATTCCTGCATGCATTTGCTCAACCGTTGCAAAAACAACATCATCATCGGCACCAATCACCACACGATCTGGTTCCAAAAAATCTGCGAAGGCCGCACCTTCGCGCAAAAATTCTGGGACAGATGCAATCTGAATCAAACTTGCGAGCTCTGCTCTTCCATTTGCCGACATGGTTTGACGAATCAACTCAAGGACCACACGATTCGTTCCGACCGGAACCGTACTTTTTGTAATAATAAGTGCCTCATGATCCAACAATCTTCCCACCTCTTCCGCAACAGAACGAACATACACCAAATCCGCATCCCCATTTTCTTTCGGAGGAGTTTGCACCGCGATCATGATGACGTCTGCCCCGCTCATCACCGAAGAAAGATCCGTCGTGAACACAATCTGCCCTTGATCTTGAAGCGTCTTAAGTTGCGCGTCCAAGCCCGGTTCATAAAAAGGCGCTTGACCTAAATCAAGCTTCGCAATCTTGAGCGAATCTGTGTCTACACAGGCCACACGATGTCCCAACCCCGCAAATCCAAGACCTGTGGTGAGACCAACATATCCGGTTCCGATCATGACGATGTTCATAGTCCGAAAATTTTCTTTTCTAATTCTTGTCGTGCAGGGGGATGATACTTTGCGCGAACCAGATCCATCCGGAAACTTGGTTCAATCTGCGTAAATTTCTGCTGATCCACCAAATCAATGAGCTCGTCGAGTGTGACCCACCGGATTGTGATCCGTTCTCCTGCATCTAATTGTTGATCCTGAACGATCGTGCAATCTCGTGCAATGTAGGTGTAGACAAACCAATCAATTTTTGAAATCGCATTCACTTCAGAGAACAAGTGCCAGTCATTCGATGTGCAACCCGTCTCTTCAAGCAATTCTCTTTTTGCGCCAACGAGTGAATCTTCCGCGTCTTCCGCCTGACCTCCAGGAAAAGAAAGAAAGATGGGTTTGGCTGGCTGTTCTTGTACTTGCAATAAAATCTTTCCGTTCTGTGTTGCAATGACGTCTGTACTTGTCCGACGCTTGAGCATCTCAAACGTCTCAATACTTCCATCAAACATTTCTTGTGGCCATTGATAGACATCAAAGATCACACCGGTGAAAACTTTTTTTGCGTTTGATGGAATCATAGATTTATTTCACGACGATATTCAAAATCTTTCCCGCCACATAAATGACTTTGACGACCTCTTTCCCTTCGAGATGTCTCGCGATATTCGCGTTTGCGTTTGCGAGCTCGAGTGCATCCGCTTCTTGGGTCTCTGGCGACAAGGTAATTGTCCCTCGAACCTTTCCACTGACTTGCACACCAATTTCAACCATCTCTTCCTTTGCAAGCGCTGCGTCAAACTCAGGCCACGTTTTTTCTTCGAGCATTCCTTCTTCTCCCAATCCTTCTTGTAACTCGTTTGCAAGATGAGGAGCAAACGGACACAGCAAATAGAGGAATGTCTTAAACGAATCTTTGGTGATCGATCCATACTCCTTGGCTGTGTTCACAAAAATCATCATCTGCGAAACGGCCGTATTGAATCGCATGTTTTCGATATCGTCTGAAACTTTTTTGATTGTTTGATGCAAACAACGAGTCACTTCTACCGATTCATCCGCTTTGATGAGTTGTGGCAACGCAGTGACCTTGTCCAAAAATCGTCGCATACCAATCAAGCCATTCACGCTCCATGGCACCGGTTCTGCAAACGGCCCCATGAACATCTGGTACAGACGAACAGCGTCCGCTCCGTACTGGGAAACCACTTCGTCTGGATTGACGACATTCCCTTTTGACTTGGACATCTTGGTTCCGTCAGAGGCAAGAATGAGTCCGTGACTTGTACGCTTGGCATACGGCTCGCTTGTGGTCACATATCCTCGATCAAACAAAAATTTGTTCCAGAATCGGGAGTACAGCAAGTGAAGCGTTGTGTGTTCCATGCCGCCGTTGTACCAATCAACGGGCATCCAGTACGAAAGTTTTTCTTTGAGCGCAAACGCGTCGTTGTTGTGTGGATCGATGTAGCGCAAAAAATACCAACTCGATCCGGCCCAGTTTGGCATCGTGTCGGTTTCCCGTTTTGCCGGACCCGCGCAGGTCGGACAGGTTGTGTTGACCCAGTCGGTCATCGCAGCAAGCGGAGACTCACCCGTGTCAGTCGGTTCGTATTTTTCAACGTCTGGAAGAATGAGCGGAAGTTGATTGTCTGGAAGCGGGACCCATCCGCACTTCTCACAACTCACAAGTGGAATTGGTTCACCCCAATAGCGTTGTCGAGAAAATACCCAATCGCGAAGTTTGTAATTGACCGCACGCTCACCAAATCCTTGTTCCACCACATACGAAATAATTTCTTCACGCACTTCTCCCCACTTTCGGCCAACAAATGGAGCTGGTGCTTGCATGATCGCTTCTGGATCATGGTGATAACAGACTTCCAAATTTTTTACTTTTTCTGCTTCGACCGCGTCCACTGGAAACATCACCGGTCGCAGAGGGATGTTGTACTTTTTTGCAAAATCAAAATCGCGTTCGTCGTGCGCACTGCAGTTTACAAATCCAGTTCCATAATCCATCACGACAAAAGACGCGACCCAAATTGGTAAGTCGCCCGTTCCAAATGGGTTGTCGAGATAGCGTCCGGTGAAAATTCCATCGACCTCTTTGTCGACTTCAAATCCTTTTCCCGCTTTCTTTTGTGTGATCTGCCGCGCGTACTCCATCACTTCTTTTTCATTCGGCGTTCCAGCAACAATCGTTTTCAATAACGGATGTTCCGGTGCGATCACGGCGAACGTCTGTGCCATGAACGTTTGTGGAACAGAGTCATACGCCTCCAAAACGATATCGAGATCTTTAATCTTCTGCTTCCAATTCACACCTTCACTTCTTCCGATCCAATTACGTTGTTGAATTTTAATTTTTTCAAGATAATTCACGGTTTCCAAATCCTCAAGCAAACGATCCGCATATTTTGTAATCGCAATCATCCATTGTTCCTTCTCGCGCTTCTCGGTTGCGCCACCACAGCGTTCACACATTCCATCGACAACCTCTTCATTTGCCAAACCAATCTTGCACGACAAACACCAGTTGATTGGCATCTTGGCTTTGTACGCAAGGCCGGCTTTAAAAAATTCGAGGAACATCCATTGCGTCCATTTGTAATACTCCGGATCTGTTGTGCTCACTTCGCGCGACCAATCGAAACTGAATCCGAGCGATTTCAACTGACGGCGAAACGTGTCGATGTTTTCACGCGTAACCTCCTCTGGTTTGCGACCGGTTTTGATCGCGTAGTTTTCTGTAGGAAGACCAAACGCATCCCAGCCAATCGGATAAAGGACATTAAATCCTTGCATGCGACGCTTGCGCACAATGATGTCCATCGCGGTGTTGCTGCGTGGATGACCGATATGCAAACCCGCTCCTGATGGATACGGAAATTCAATAAGCCCATAAAACTTGGGCTTATTTGATTGGTCCTTCGCTTGAAAGACTCCAGACGTTTCCCAACGTTCCTGCCACTTTTTCTCGATTTCGTGATGATTATAAGCCATAAAAATTGATATTGCATGGATCTTATCAAACGCGGACAACCTTGACAAAACGAGGTTTTTCCATTATTCTCTGCGTCTGTTCCTTCGGTAGATTTATATCCACTTACCTCGATCTTGTCGGAATGGAGCGTGCCATGCTCGAAGCATTCGTCCTCACCCATCAGCAGGTTCGACGGGCGGGGGCATTGCATGTGCTCCCGGGATATCTCTTCACCAACGACCTTCGGGTCATTGCGGAGACGGTCATTCCGTGGAAGTGGGCGACGATTCTCGACGCGACTTCGATCGCCCGAGTGTACGTCGGTCACTTCATGATGATCGTGGACGAGATGCTGTTGCCGTTCGCGGTGCGGCATGTGATCGACCGGTTGCTGCAGGAAGTGGTCGCACTGCACCGGTTGCAGGCATACATCGCCAATCAGCGAATTCAACTCCGCCGATTTGGTCGATGCATTCCCGTGTTGGGTGCCATGATCCAGCAACGTTTGAGCCTCGTACTCGCGTCGGTCGTGGAAGCTCAACACCAGATGCTCTTCGAGCTGGGAAGACACATCGGGTATGATCGGATGGAGTGGGAAAACGCCTTCGTCGGAGCCGCCGCATGCGCCCGGACGATCATGGCGTTCTGTAGCATCCGCGACTGCGAAGTGTTCCTTCCCAGCATCCACGAGGATGTCGACGACGGGGTCGACCTCTTCGTCCGCTATGGTCCCGTTGAACTCGCACTCGACATCAAGACGGGAGTCTCGGGAACAGGACTAGACGCGTTAGTGCTCGCCGAACGGCCTTCCGACATCGAGGTCGCACAGACCTCTGCCAGACGCCGTCGCTTCTTCGACAAGGTGCGGCGATTCAACGTCGACAACGACACGGGATTCGTTCCCGTGATCGTCCGAGTCGGCCGTCTCAATGGCGGACGATATGATCTCGCCATGAATGGCACCGAGGTTGCGGCCCTCGAAACGGCCATGCTCCACGCGTGGCCCCACCAACTCACCGCACCTGCCGCGGAGGCTCAGCCTTCGCCCTGATCTCAACGTTCTCCCTGCGGGTGAGAGCGTTTTTTATTTAGGCATGGCTTGCGCGAGTCGTTCGAGTGCGACGGTAAACGCACTACGGCGCATATCTGTATGTAATTCTTTCGAACGATCAAAAATCAAATGCGCTTGAGACTGAATGTTTTGTTTGAGTCGAGCATGCACATCTTCCACACTCCAATGCTCGCCTTTTTTATTTTGCTCCCATTCGTAAGTCGAAACAGTCACACCACCCGAGTTCGCCAGAATATCTGGAATGACGGTGATGTCTTTTGCAAACAAAACGTCATCTGCATCCGGAGTCGTTGGTCCGTTGGCGAGTTCTAAAATCATCTTGGTATTGATACGAGAAGCGTTTTCTTTTGTGATCTGATTTTCAAGCGCGGCAGGAATAAGCACGTCACATTCGACTTCTAAAATACTGCCAGAGATATCTTGCACGCCGGCAAATCCTTTCACGGATTTTGTTTGTTCTTTATGTGCACTAAGCGCCGCGACATCGAGTCCACTTGCAGACACGATTGCGCCTTTTGAATCAGACGTCCCCACAATCATATGCCCCGCACGAGAAAATAATTCTGCGGCATGAAGGCCCGCGTTTCCAAATCCTTGAATCACAATACGACATTTTTCTGGCAGGCCTAATTTTTCACGAAGAGCTTCGAAGACGAAGAGTCCGCCGAGTGCCGTGGCGATGTCGCGTCCCAATGATCCGCCGTTTTCGATCGGCTTGCCTGTGATGACGGCTCCCGTTCGATCACCCGTGATCTTTCCATATTCATCCGCCATCCACGCCATAATTTGTGGAGTCGTGTTTACGTCCGGAGCTGGAACATCTTTGTCTGGCCCAACCACATCCGCCATCGCGCGCATCCACGCGCGGGAAAGTCGTTCCAATTCTGTTTGAGACAATTCTTTTGGATTGATAGTGGCTCCACCTTTTCCTCCCCCCATCGGGATATTCGCAACGGCGCACTTAAGCGTCATCCAAAACGCGAGCGCTTTTACTTCTTCAATATCCGTCTGCTCATGAAAACGAATTCCTCCTTTATACGGCCCGCGCCAGGCATTGTGTTGCACACGATATGCTTCCACAAAACGAAGCGAACCGTCGTCCATCTCAAGCGGAAGTTGTGCCTGGATTTGGCGATTCGGATGTATGAGTCGAGAAATAAGTTTTGAATCAAAGGACGAAACAGCAACCGCACGTTCAAGCTGCGTAAGGGCATTTTCGAATGGATTTGGCATAGATTTTTTGTGAATTAAGAATAGGCTTTTTCGGAAAACAAAACAACCGGCGTAAACCGGTTGTTTTTTCTTATTCTTGAACAGAGAGCCATCGCTCTGCATCGAGTGCCGCCATACATCCTGTCCCGGCGGCGGTAATTGCTTGGCGGTAGATGTGATCGATGACGTCGCCACCCGCGAAGACTCCTTCCACACTTGTGCGAGTCGAGCCGTGTTGGACGATGATGTAGCCTTTTTGATCGAGCTCGAGTTGGCCTTGGAAAATTTCTGTGTTGGGTTTGTGACCAATCGCGAGGAATAATCCGTCCGCGGCAAATTCAGAAATCGCGCTCGTTTGATTGTTGAAAATTTTGAGACCTGTCATCCGCGTTCCATCACCAAGCACTTCTTGAATTTCTGTATTCCACACAAACTCAATCTTTGGATTGTCTTGCGCACGCTTCTGCATGATCTTTGAAGCGCGAAGCTCGGCACGTCGGTGCATCACGGTCACTTTGTTTGCAAACTTCGTGAGAAACAAAGCTTCTTCCATCGCAGAATCTCCTCCGCCCACAACGACCACATCCTTTCCTTTAAAAAAGAATCCGTCGCATGTGGCACAAGCGGTGACACCATGACCTTGATATTGCTTTTCACCAGGAACAGCAAGCCAGATGGCTTGTGCACCTGTGCAGATGATCACTGCATCGGATGTATAGGACTGGGTCGCAGTGTTTACCACAAACGGTCGTTTGGAAAAATCGACAGAGACAATATCCTCAGGAAGAATCTCTGTGCCAAATCGTAAGGCTTGTTTTTTGAAGAGCTCCATCATTTCTGGACCCATCAAACCCTGAGGGAATCCAGGGAAATTCTCGACCTCGGTTGTAAGCATGAGCTGACCGCCAGGTTGACCACCGAGACTTTGTCCTTCAAACAACATCGGTTTGAGTTCTGCACGTGCGGCATAAATTGCCGCGGTGTATCCTGCGGGACCAGAACCAATGATAATGAGTTTTCGTTCTGACATAGGTCCAATTGGTCCTATAGGACCTATAACGCTAAGAGTTTTTCTTTGAGTTGTTCTTTGCTCATCGTTCCAGAAAACTGTTCGAGTACTTGGCCACCTTTGAAAATAATAAAGGTTGGGATGGAAAGAATGTTATAGCGTTGTGCGAGTTCGCCGTCTTCATCGACGTTCACTTTTCCAATCACGACGCTATCCATCTCTTGGGCGAGTGCTTCCAAAACCGGAGCCATGATTTTGCAGGGTCCACACCATGGTGCCCAAAAATCTACAAGGACAGGTTTAGCAGACTGCAAAACGGCTTGATCGAAATTTAAAGAAGTCAGTGTGAGTTCAGACATAAGAAAAACTTAGCGAAGACGAATGCCTTCAATTTTCAATTTTTTTGCAATCACCTCTTCTGTGTATGCTTCGAGCATATCCCCCTCTTCTGGTTTGATTTTTCCTTTATACTTGAGTCCGATCTCCTGTCCTTCGCGTGCTTCTTTGAGTTCAGACTTTCCAAGTTGCAATGCTTCGATCACTCCTTCACCAATATATTCTCCCGCGCGTGAAAGACGAAGTTTCGCTTTCGCAACGAGCACCCCCTTTCGAACCTGACCTCCCAAAATAAATCCATTGTCTGTTTTTCGAAAATTCTTCAACACACCAAAGGTTCCAATCTCTGTGAGGATCGTTTGGGATGGAACAAGCTTCTGCAAATCATCCAAAATCGATTCAAACAATTTGTAGATGATCTGATATTTTCGGATTTCAACTTCTTTATCTCGAGCCAACTCTTCTGCTGTTGTGGTTGGGCGCACATTGAATCCGATCACGATCGCCTTTTGTGCTTCCGCACTCAAGATGTCCGCGTCCGTAATATTTCCAAGTCCTTTTTGTGTCACTTTGACACCAACCTCTTCGTGATGAATCTTGTCGAGCATTCCTAAAATGGCTTCCAGTGAACCAAGAACGTCGCAACGAATAATGACATTCAACATCACCTTACCTGGATGATCTTTTTCTTCTTTTTCATCCGAGGCTTGCGTGTGACGAATCGAAGCCATTTCTTCGGTGGCTTTAAACGAACTATCCGTGGCTTTAATCTTTTTCAATTCTTGGGTTGGATCTGGAACTTCCATGATATCTCCAACCGCAGGTGCATTTTTCCATCCAATAATCTCTACCGGTGTGGAAGGGCCGGCTTGTTTCAACTCTTCTCCTTTCCAGTTACGCATGGCGCGTACACGACCATAGAGAGTGTCGTGCACACTGAGTGTTTCTCCGACGCGCAATGTTCCGCTCTGAATCAAAACAGTCGCAACCGCTCCTGATCCTGGATTCACATGGGACTCAATAACAGTTCCGAGTGCGCGGTGATCTGGATTGGCGACAATGCGATCTTTCTCTATGTCCGCAACCAACAGCAACATGTCGAGAAGGGTTTGAATGTTTGTTCCTTGTTTTGCAGAAATCGGAACGATGATTGTCTTTCCTCCCCAATCTTCTGGCACGAGCCCGAGTTCGGAAAGTTCACTTTTTACTTTGTCGATGTTGGATTGTTCGCGATCGATCTTGTTCAGTGCAACGATAAATGGAAGACCAGCGGACTTGATGATGTCGACCGCTTCTTTTGTTTGTGGTTGGACTCCGTCGTCAGCTGCGACCACAAGAATCGCCAAATCCGCCACTTTCGCTCCACGCGAACGCATCACGGTAAACGCTTCGTGACCGGGGGTATCAATGAAGGTAAGCGACTTGCCTTTGTGATCCACTTGGTACGCACCGATGTGCTGAGTGATTCCACCAGCCTCGCTTTCCATGACTTTCGTTTCGCGAATCGCATCGAGCAATTTTGTTTTTCCGTGGTCGACGTGTCCCATCACCACAATGACGGGTGGACGAGACTGTAAATTTTCATCTTCAGACTCTGCACGTTCACGAATTTTTTCTAAACCTTGTGTATCTTCCACAACAGCACTTCCTTCCAGTTCAGCCTTAAAGCCAAGATCCTCACCAATAATGCTTGCGGTATTAAAATCGATTTGTTGATTGATCGCCGCCAAAATTCCGTTCTTCATGAGCTCCTGCATGACGCGTGGAACAGGCAATTCAAGGCGAGAGGCAAAATCGCGAACGCTAATCACGGCGGGAACGGCAACCGTTTTGAGTTCGACCAGAGCTCCATCGGCTCCGCGCTCGCGAGAACTTTTTTGTGCTTCCATCTTTTGCGCGAGTCGTTCTTTGCGCGTCATCTCCGACCAGGCTTCCATGATGGCTTGGGCCTGACGGTTATCAATCTTGATCGCCTTTTTTCCAACACTAAACCCGAGCTCAGGGAGTTTATCTCTGAGCAAAATCGGATTGATCCGCATGCGACGCGCGAGTTCAGTAATGTTCATAGGCAAGATAAAGAAACTTCTGCGAGTTTACGGGAAAAGGCAGAAAAGGTCAAAGATCATGGTACGATGGCGAAACTATGTCCGGCTTCCTCCTGATCGACAAGCCAATCGGCCCCACTTCTCACGATATCGTCGATAAAATTCGGCGTATCACGGGAGAAAAACGCGTGGGTCATGCGGGAACACTTGATCCGTTTGCGAGCGGGCTTTTGATTATTGGGGTTGGACGTGAAGCGACACGAGAGTTTCCTAAGTTAGTAGGACTCGATAAGACGTATGAGGCGGTGTTTGTGCTTGGAGCGAGTTCGGATACGGATGATCGGATGGGGACGATTACGCCACGTGCCCCCCTCCCGACCTCCCCCCTAGCAGGGGGAGGAGGACATGACGCAATCGCGGATGCGCTTAAGCAATTCACTGGCGAGATTTCACAGATTCCACCGGCTTATTCGGCGATCAAGATTGGTGGAAAGAAAATGTATGAGGCGGCGCGTGAGGGAAAACCGCTGGAGGCGAAGCCGCGAACCGTAACCATCCACTCCATTAAAATAGGACCTATCCACGCCATTGAAGCCGGCTCTTCACAAACCCTCCTCCCACTCATCATCCACTGTTCTACAGGCACCTACATCCGTGCAATCGCGCGCGACCTTGGGCAGGCGCTGGGAACGGGAGGATATGTACAGGAATTGCGTCGCACTTCCATCGGCCCATTCACGATTTCCGAGTCTGTCTCCCTGGAGAAATTTAAAACCGAAGATTGGAAAAATTTGCTTGTTTCAGCGGAAAGCCTCCTTGCGCGTCTTTGACAGCACGGGGGTTTTTTGATACCTTCAATGCGTGTTTAATCAAATGAACGTTCCAACAGAAGCAACACCCGTGGCGTCATTTGGCCTTTCTATGCCTTCAATTATCGGCTTTTCATCCTCGAATTTCCGCATCCCCTCCCATAAAAGGGGCTCATTGTTGTCGTAAGTAAAGTCCATAAAACCGCTCGCGATGCTTCTTTGGAAAATAGAAGACTGTTTTATGTTAATTCTCCAAACAATCGTTCTCCCACTGATTGCGCTCGCAATAGGAGGAGCGGGTGGATATTATTATCGCCAATCGGTTGGAAAAAAATCCGCCGATCATGCCGAAGCAAAAGCCGAGCAGATGCTCAGTGAAGCAAAGGCAAAGCAGCAAGAGATTCTTCAACAAGCAAAGACCAGTCAACAAGAACTTCTCCTTGAGGCAAAAGAAAAATCCATCAACCTTATCGAAGAAGCCAAGCGTGAGGAACAAACACGACGTCGTGATATTCAAGATCAGCAACGACGCTTGGAAAAGCGAGAAAGCATGTTTGATGAGAAGCTGATCGAAGTCGAAGACAAAAAAACGAAGTTAGAGGAAAAAACAAAAGAAATCGAGAGTGTACGATCCTCGATCGAACAATTAAAAGAAGAACAGATCGTGAAGCTACAAGAGGTTGCAAAACTCACACACGAGCAAGCCGAGGAACGATTGATGCAACAAGTCCAAGAGGATTCACAAGAAGCCCTCATGACGCGTCTGCGCAAAATGGAAGAAGTTACCGAAGAAGAGCTCGAGGTGAAATCACGCAAAGTGCTTTCCCTTGCCCTGACTCGCTATGCCTCCTCTGTCTGCGCCGATACCACCACCACGTCTGTAGAACTTCCAAACGATGAAATGAAAGGACGCATTATCGGAAAAGAGGGACGCAACATCAAAGCAATCGAACTTCTCACCGGAACCGAAATTATCGTGGATGATACCCCAAACGCCATCACGATCAGTGGCTTCTCCCCTATTCGTCGCCAGGTCGCGAAACGCTCTTTGGAAGCACTTATCAAGGATGGTCGTATTCAGCCAGCTCGTATCGAAGAAGCGGTTCAGGAAGCAAAAAAATCGCTCGCACAAGACTTACGCAAAGCGGGAGAAGAAGCGTTGTATCAACTTGGAATTCCTGTTTCCTCTGTTGATCCAAAACTCACCTCGATTCTCGGGCGCATGAAGTTTCGTACAAGCTACGGACAAAATGCCCTTCAACACTCGCTTGAGGTTGGAACGATTGCCGGAATGATCGCGGAGGAACTTGGAGCCGATGTATTCATCTGTAAAAAAGGTGGACTGTTCCACGATATTGGAAAAGCGGTCGATCACGACATGCAAGGCGCCCATCCAGAAATCGGCTACAACATCATGAAGAAGTTTGGATTCCCAGAAGAGATTTGTTACCAGTCGATTGCTCATCACGAAGATCGTCCGCGTACAATTGAGGGTGCCATCGTGAAAGCCGCGGACGCAATTTCCGGTTCACGTCCAGGCGCACGCAAACAATCGCTCGAACAATTTGTGCAACGCATGGAAGAGTTGGAAAAAACCGCGAACGCGTTTGAGGGCGTGGAGAAAACGTATGCCATTCAAGCGGGTCGTGAAATCCGCGTCTTCATTCATCCACAAAAAATCGACGACCTCACCGCCTTCAAACTCGCCAAAGATATCGCAAACAAAATTGAAGCGGAACTCAGTTACCCAGGAGAAATTAAAGTCACCGTCATTCGTGAAACACGCGTGATTGAATACGCGAGATAATTGTGCTATCTTGAGCCTAAGATATGAACAAAGCTGACCTGGCAACTCGCCTTGCCGAACAACTGAATGTTTCCAAAAAACTCGCCGAAGATTTCGTCGCCGCTTTTGAGGAAATCGTCACCCGCACACTTCTTAATGGCGATGAAGTGACGATTGCTGGATTTGGAACATTCAGCGCCAGACAACGCAAAGGCCGCATGGGAGTGAATCCGCAAAAACCAAGTGAAGCGATCGAAATTCCAACCGTTGTCGTGCCAAAGTTCAAAGCAGGAAAAGCGCTCAAAGATACATTAAAAGGAAAACGAAGCGTTTAAACAAAAATAGAGCCACGAGGCTCTATTTTTGTTTATGAACATTATCGTCTTGAACTGGACAAAGAGTGTCCGGCGCTTTGCTTTGGCAGATGTCCCAGTGGACAACGAACCCCATAACGTCCCGAGCGACAAAAAGAACACTGTGCAGAGCTTGAGCCTTGCGTTGCGGCCTTGCGAGACCGTGCGAGCGTGGAACTGCGGGTATTGTCTTTGTTCATAAAATTATTTACAGGTGATTCTATTCAGACCGTGTCATGAAAAGAGAAAAATGTCAATGGGTTGCAACAAAAAAACACGCCTACGAGGAGGCCGTGTCTGAAAGTGGAGCCGAGTTCGTTTTGATCTTTGCGATCAGCAGAACCATGAGAACGGTAGAGGGAATTGCCCGTCCAAGATAGATGCAAGCGAAGACATCGCTCTTCACCCAAGCTGGGTAGAGGGCACTCAACCCTGACAGGAGCACACACACCCAGAGGAACAAGGGTTCGGTGCTAGAGGTCACACTTCGCAGCTTTTGGACGGTGGCGAAATAACCCACCAAGGCGATGCATTGAACAAGCACGTAGGAGATGAGCGGCTGGCGCGTAAAAGTCCAGAACAGGACAATAAGTGCTCCTGCCATCAAGCATCCTTTCTGTACTCGATTGAAGGTCACGACGAGTGTCTTGTGCCGAATGTGGGATGCAATGACTCCCACAAAAATGCAGACCGTGCTCCCAAACGCCGCCATCAGCCCAATGTTTGCCGTCCACGATTTGTTCTCGCTGTGCCAATACATCCACAATGAAAGGGCCATTGTAGTGAGGAGCAGAATCCATGTCGCCGGCACCGGCGACGTCCGACGTGTCCACGCGCAATACACGTAATGAATAGAAGACACGACCTTGAGGAGGATCGTGACAAGAACCATGGTTTCGTACACGACAACCCCCTTCTCAACCAAGCGGTCTAAATTGCGTAACGAAGAGAGAGGTTAATCAATTTTGTGAAGAAAGTCAATGAATCATCATGAGGAAACGGGATTGACAAAAACCGAAAAATACACCACAGTCGTGACGATTAGGAGGTGCCCAATGCTGATACCAACGATTGATCTTTCAAGTGTGGAGATCGACTAATGGAAATCCCCATCGTGCAGTTGCGTCCTCCACCGATCGCGTCCGATCCGATGGACGACCCGGGAATCGAGGATTACTTGTTGATCCCGGTCATCCAGATCATTGACGTGACACTTGCAAACGTGACGAGCCGGGGCGCAACGGAAGTCGTCCTGGAAGGGATTCCAAACAGGACGTGCGAAGTCAGACAGAAGGCCGGCGGCCAGTGGCAGTTGATCATGCGGCCTCCAGGAAAACTCCTCCGAGCTCTGCTGCGTCGCCTCCGGTTCATCGCGGATCTGAAGGTAGAAAGCCGGGTCGATCAGTCCTCACAGTTCGCGGTCGAAATTGATGGAGTCATCCGTGTCGGCTTCCACATCACCTTCAGTTCAGATGAAGCCACCGGAATCACACGGGCCGTTCTCACGATCTTGGAACGCTCGCAACTCAAGCGAGCACAGCTGTACCTCGTGAAGAGCTAGTTCGGTCTCACACCCAAGTCGGGTGTTTTTTTATTGACTCAAACTGTCAGGGGTCTGACCCCAAATCCCTACAAATAAAAATCCCACCTGTGAGAGTGGGTCGTGACGTGACTGGTTTACACCCGGGCGAGGACGGCCTGGGTGAACTGGTAGGTGTTGAGCTCGCCGCCGATGTCGCGCGTCCACTCGCCAGCCCGCAGGGCCTGCGCGATGGCGTTGCGCAGGCGGTTCCCCAATCCGCGCAGACCGAGATGGTCGAGGAGCAGCCCACCCGAGAGCAGGAGGCCGGCCGGGTTGGCGATGCCCATGCCCGCGATGTCGGGAGCGGAGCCGTGAACAGCTTCGAAGAGCGCGACCTGCGCGCCGATGTTGGCGCCGGGCGTGACACCCAGACCGCCGACGAGACCCGCACACAGATCCGAGATAATGTCCCCGAACATATTCTCGGTGACGATGACGCCCCACTTGCTGGGATTCCTCACGAGCGACATACACATCGCATCGACCAGCATGTGGTCAACGCGGATTCCGCGGAAGTTCTGCATCTGTGCGACCGTGTTGAACGCATCATGGTAGAGCCGGCCCCAGACCTTGTGGATGTTCTCTTTGGTCACAAGCGTGACGTGATCGTATCCGTGCTCGAGGGCGTAGACGAATGCTGAGGCAGCCAGACGCCGCATACCCTCCGCCGTGAACCGCGCGGTCAGGACGACCGTGAAACCGGTCTGTTCCTCCGAGCAGGCGTAGAGCCCTTCCGTGTTCTCGCGAAACGTCACGAGGTTGACGTTGTCGCGCGTGCCCGGCAAGCCCATCGATACCGCGGGACGCAATCCTACGAACAGATCAAGCTCCTGACGGAGACGAACGTTGGCGCTCGTGAACCCTCCGCCACTCGGCGTTTCGGTCGGGCCTTTGATGCCTACACGATGCTCGCGCAGGAGTGCGAGCGTTTCCGCCGGCAGCGACTCTCCTGTTGCCTCGTGACACCGCCGCCCGGCATGGGCTTCGATCCACTGGATCTGGTCGCTCGCCAAGACATCCAGGACGCGGCGGGTGATGTTCATCACCTCCGGCCCAATGCCATCGCCGTTGATGAACACAACTTTCACGGGGAACCTCCTTGTCCTTGTGACGGGGCTTTTCTATCATGGCAATGTCATTTTGTAAAATGCCGAAAATCAAAACAGGCCGTCTTTACGGCCTGTTTTGTGAATCTTCTAATAGGACTTGGCAAACAACACGCGTATCTTGGATGGCTTCTTACTGTACACACACGACCCCTCTTCGGTCTTCTGCGCAAACGGCAAACAGCGAATGGTCGCACCGCTTTCTTCTTTAATCTTTGCTTCATCTTCTGCATCGCCAGACCAGTGAGCCATCACGAACTTTCCTTCTTCGATCGCTTTGGTAAATTCCTCCCAGGAATCGACGGAGACGGTGTTCGTTTCTCGAAGTGTCTTTGCCCGATCACATAACGTCTGTTGGATATTCTCGAGAACCTTTGCGACGTGCTCTGGCAGCTTATTCAATTCAATCGATTCTTTGTCTCCCCCATCACGTCGGGCAACAATTCCGACTCCAGCGGCGAGATCCTTTGGACCAAGTTCGATGCGAACTGGTACTCCTTTTTTCTCCCAGTGAAAAATCTTTTCTCCCGGTCGCAGTTCACGCACATCCATTTTGACTCGCATGTTGAGCGCCGTCAGTTGTGTTTGCAATGCCTTGGCTGCGGCGAGAATTTCTTCTTTCTGTTCCTCTTTAAACCAGAGCGGAATAATGACGACTTGAACCGGCGCGATGTTTGGAGGAACGACAAGTCCTTTGTCATCGCTGTGGGTCATGATGAGGCCACCGATCATGCGCGTGGAAACTCCCCAACTTGTTTGCCAACCAAACTGTTCGACATTTTCTTTGTCGCTAAACTTCACATTGAACGCTTTGGCAAAATTCTGTCCCAAAAAATGTGAGGTGCCGAATTGAAGGGCTTTGCCATCTTGCATCATCGCCTCTACACAATAGGTTGTGTGCGCTCCGGCAAACTTTTCGCTGTCAGATTTTTGACCAAGAACCGCAGGAACGGCCAAGTAGTTTTCCGCAAAGTCTCCGTAGACATCGAGCATAGTGCGCGCGAATGCATCCGCTTCTTCAGAACTTGCGTGAACCGTGTGTCCTTCTTGCCACAAAAATTCTGTGGTGCGCAAAAACAAACGTGTTCGGAGTTCCCAACGCACGACGTTCGCCCATTGGTTAATGAGCAGCGGCAAATCGCGATACGACTGAATCCAATTTGAAAACACTTCGTACATGATCGTCTCCGACGTTGGACGCACGACGAGCGGCTCTTCCAATTTTTTCCCGCCAGCATGAGTGACGACGGCCACCTCAGGCGCAAACCCTTCTACGTGGTTTTCTTCACGCTTTAAAAAGCTTTCTGGTATAAACAAAGGAAAATAGGCGTTTTCCACTCCCTGATCTTTGAATTTCTGATCAAGCGTTTTCTGCATCATCTCCCAGATGGCATATCCGTACGGTTTGATGACCATACAGCCTTTCACAGGCGAATGTTCGGCCAAATCTGCCGCGGCAATCACATCCAAATACCATTGATTATAGTCCTCCGCCCGAGCCGTTATTTTTTTCTCTTCCATAGGTTCGATTAATTGATGTGGCAAAGATATCATATCAGGAGATTTCCGAGTAGAAAAAGACTAGCCGGAGTTGACGAATATGATTGAGAATAATACGTACATAAAAAGAGACCACACACGTGGTCTCTTTTTGGTGCGCTGGGTGGGGATCGAACCCACGGCCAAGAGATTAAGAGTCTCCTGCTCTACCGCTGAGCTACCAGCGCATAAGACATTGATGAACGGCTCAATTCTGCCAGATTGATTGACGAGAGTCAATCTTTTGCCTATCATTCAGCGCGTGTCCTTCTGGAATGCGGGCATAGCTCAATTGGATAGAGCATCAGCCTTCGAAGCTGAGGGTTGGGGGTTCGAGCCCCTCTGCCCGCACCACAAAAGACACCCTTGAAAGAGGGTGTCTTTTGTATTGAGGTTTTTTTATTTGAGCCCAAGCGTCTGGGCAAAAAACGTAAGAATCAATGACTGCGCTTCGACGTATTTTGAAATCGGTTTTCCTGGACCGTGACCTGCTTCCTCTTCACTGAAAATCAACACCACGTTTTTTTGATTCACGGCCTGCAATGCAGCCGCCATCTTTCTGGCATGCAGCGGATCGACACGTGTATCTTTGTTCGCCGTCGTAAAAAGAATATTTGGATATTCAACGTCTGACTTCACGTTGTGATACGGACTCCATTTGAGAATTTGCTCCAAGTCATTTTTGATTTCTGGATTTCCATATTCATGAACCCATCGCATCGCCATTCCAAACTTTGGGAAGCGCACCATATCGGTAAGCGGTACCATCGAACAGACCGATTCAAATAAATCTGGTCGTTGGACGGCAACCGCACTCACAAGCAAACCACCATTACTTCCTCCGATGATTCCAAGATGAGACGAATCGGTGACTTGATCGACGACTAACTGTTCCCCAACCGCAATAAAATCATCATACCCATTTTGTTTTCGATCTTTGATTCCTTGCGTGTGCCAGGATTCGCCAAACTCGCCACCACCACGAATGTTCGCAACGACAAAAACTCCACCACGCTCAAGCCACGGGATCCACTGACGCATAAACATTGGCAACACACTCGAAGCAAACCCACCGTAGCCATAAAGAAGCGTTGGATTTTTTCCATTGAGTTCAACGTCCTTTTTATGAAAAAGAAAATACGGGATCTTCGTTCCGTCTTTGGAGACGCACCACTGTTGCGTGGCGACATAGTTCTCTGGAGAAATCGGATTGTCCGTCGCGCGATAAAGATCGTATTGCTTACGTGTCGCATCAAATCGATAAATCTTTTTTGGAAACGTGAACGAAGCGATGCCGTAAAAAAATTCCGCTTCTTCAATGCGGGAAGAAATATCGGTGATTGTGGTAAACGCAGGAAGTGGAATCGTTCCCGTCTCACGTCCGTTGTGATCGAGTGTCACAATCTGACCACAGACATTCACAAGATACGAAAGAAGAATCTGATCTTTTGTCACATGCACAGACTCCAAAACAGAATCACGCTGAGGGATAAACTCCTCCCAGCCGTCGAGTGGTTTGAAAAGATCGTTCAGGTGGGTCGTCAAAACGCGGTATCGATCCGCAAGATAGTTTGTCTTTACAATCACTTTGTCGTTGAGAAACTCCAGTATGAACTGTGCGGGAATATTCACGATAAGCGGTGAAAGTGTTTTTTGTTTAATGTCGTAAAGATATATTTCGTTGTGCGTCCAAGTGCGTGCAACGTGGATCGCAAGGAGATTTCCATCAACAGACATCGAAAGCTGGATCATATCATCCATCGGTCTTCCCTCCCCAAACACCATCATGTCTGTCTGAGGATCCGCTCCGAGCACATGAAAATACAACTTGTTGTGCAACGTGATTTCATTGTCGGGGACGGTTCCAGGTTTTGGACCACGCGTATAAAAAAATCCTGAGTCATCGGGTAACCACGTGATCGATGCATAGCGACATGGCGCGATCGTGTCTGGGAGATCTTGTTTTGTTTCTACGTCCATCACGCGCAATGTGGCAATTTCATCTCCCCCAGAAGAAAGGCCGTAAGCAACAAATCGACCCGTCGAACTCGGCATCCAAAAATCTAATGTGGTCGTCGTTCCGATCGCATTTGGATTGATGAGTTCCGTTGGTTCATCCTCTAATCCATTTTTTACAAACAAAACCATCTGATCCTGCCCCGGCTGGCGCTCTGTAAAAAAGTATCGGCCGTTCACGGGAACAGGACTCGAAAAATTCACGACATGAAAACTGCGCGCAAGTTCTTCAGAAAACATCTTCTGCGTTTCATTGCGCAGATGCGAATCCGTCCAGGCATTTTGCTCCGCAATCCAATCTTTGACCTCAGGATGGTCCGGATTTTCCAACCAACGATACGGATCCGAAACGGAAATTCCATGGATCTCTTCTTTTAATTCCTCACGTTTTGTCGCTGGAATAGGCATAGTGTTTTGAAGTATACCCGATTCGTATCAAAAAACATCCTCTTCACGAGGATGTTTTTCTTTACCAACCTTTTTCTTTCAATGCCGCTTCTGCAGCAACGACTTGAGCTTCATGTTTTGACATGCCGATTCCGATCGCTATCTGTTCTTTTGCGAGATACACACCGACTTGAAACTGTTTGGCGTGATCTGGACCTTCTTCGGAGAGGACTTTGTAGGAAGGCGTGACGCCGGCGTGTTCCTGCGCCGCTTCTTGGAATCGACTCTTCGGATCGATATACAAACGCTGCTTCAGAATACGTGGCAGTTCGCACAGGACGCGCTCTTCGATAAATTTCTTTGAGGGTTCCCATTGGCCATCAATATAGATTGCTCCAATCAATGCTTCAAACGCGTTCGCGAGAATGTACTTTCGCGCTTTGGAATCTTTATCTTTTGCTTCCCCGCGGGACAGGTGCAGATACGGTTCGATCTCCAACTTTGCACAAAGCTCGGCGAGCATTTCGGCGTTCACCAGAGCCGCGCGCCAGTTGGTGAGTTCTCCTTCTGGGTTTTCGTAGTTGTCGTACAGGTGTTCTGTGACAACAAGTTCGAGAACCGCGTCGCCCAAAAATTCCAATCGTTCGTTGTGACCGAGCGGAAAGTCGGGATGTTCGTTGAGATAGGATCGGTGAACAAGCGCTTGTCGTAACGTGTCTTTGTTGTTGAACGTGACACCAAGCGTCTGCTCTAAATCCTCCAGTTCTTCTTTAGGCATATGAGGGCGTTAGCTGTTGGGAATTGGTTCGACAGCCATTTCTGGTTTAGCGACTTTATCAACGGCCTTGATCTGACCTTTTGCGAGGAGATCTTTATAAACCGCACCGAGAACTCCATTCACAAACTTGCCAGACGACGGCCCTCCGAATCCTTTTGCGAGCTCAATGGCTTCATTGATCGCCACCTTTGCGGGAATGGCATCGTGATACATCAATTCATACACCCCAAGGCGCAAAATATTTCGATCCACGATCGCGAGCGTATCAAGCGGCCAATCGGGGGCAAACTCCGTAATCGTTTTATCGATTTCGTCTTGATGTTTAATGACACCTTCGACAAGTGTCTCCACAAATCCTTCATCATCAAACTTCGGTGCGAATTCTCTACGATTAAAGGCGATGATCTCCGGAAGCGTTCCTTCCGGTTTTTCCAAAAAATCCCACTGATAGAGGGATTGCATGGCGATCGTTCGTGAAAGATGACGATTGGACATAAGGAAAAGAGCGAGATAAGTCGTCAGGTAGTCGAGCCGTCAAGAATTCTTAACGACTCTATCCATGACTACTTCTTTGTTTTCGTTGCGCGTCCGCGATACATTCCACACTTTGGACAGGCCTTGTGCGGCATGATCGGTGCGTTGCAGGAGGTGCAAATACTTGTGGTCACAGGCTTAAGGGCCATGTGTGAAGCTCCTCGTCGAACAGAGGAACTGGATTTTCGTCGCGCTGGCACTGGCATAGGAGTCGTGAGGGGTTGAAAATATCTACAAATTACTAAAGAAATATACCATCTTTAGCCCTGTCCGTCAAATCATGCCGGTTGCCAGATTTTCTCGACAATTTGATCGACTCCTTCCACAAACCGAACAGTTCGGCGGCGGGCGGGGTGTAGGAGATTGATGTGAGGCCCGGATTTCTCGAGAATCACCTTGGTTTCCAGCCAGGTCATGTGCATGAAATGTTGGGCGTACATTCGAGCTCCGAGCATATATTCGTCCTTTTGCATGGGAAACACATCCGTGTAAGCACGGAGAAAATCTCTTGCCATCTCATAATTCCGCTCTTCCCACCCATCGTCAAAGCAGGTCAAAAAAATACTCCGCGCCAATTCGTAGGCGCGAGGCCCCATCCCTGTTCGTTCAAAATCGTAGATCGAACGAATCTGGCCTTCCCCATCAAAAAAAAGATTCGTATAAATAAAATCTCCGTGTAAGAGGCAGTCGTGCGGAAGAGAAAAATCGTTGGGAGATTGTTGATGTTCTTCCAAATACTCCTCTTGGATGTGCAAACTATTTAGCGCAAATTTTTGCATCGGGGAAATAGATTCTTGTTTCGCGAGAAATGTTTCCAGGATATGAAGCGAGGCAAAAAAATCTTCCCGCTTCCAAAGTCGAATGGGAGCATATCGTGTATGCTTTTCGTCTTTTCCAATGGAATGCATTTTCGCAAGCGTTGTTCCCATGGAAGCGATCATCGTTTTCGTGAGCTCACTGGCGCGTGGCGAAATTTGGTCCACAAACGGAAACAGACTAAACCGATGTTCTTCGATATCAAAAAAATCTCTTCCTTTGTTTGATCGAATCGGAAGAATCACGGGAAACCCGTGTGTGAAAAAAAAGATTTCTGCCGCTTTGATATCTGCAACGCTCGAGATGCTGCGATACTGTTTCAAAAAATAGCGCTCTTTGGATGTTTGCAAAAAATAATTTTTGCAAAGGTGCCCGCCGCGAATGACGGAAAATTCTATGATCCCATCCAAACCGAAATCATGCTGGAGTTTTTCTTCAATGGCATGTTGTAAAGCGGGCTCTAAACTCATAGTAAAGGTGTAGACGAAAACACTGCGGATAAACCGCAGTGTTTTTATTAGATCAACGTTAAGCTCACGACACTATCATTCTCCTTCTTAAATCGCATCACACGCACTCCCTGCGTCGCGCGTCCAAGAGATGGAACGGACGACAGTGGTGAACGAACGACCTGTCCCGCACTGGAAATCACGAACAGATCACGTTCGTCGTTCGCTGGAGTCACGTGTGCGGAAACGATCGAACCTGTTTTCTTTGTCGTGTTTGCCGTCTTGATTCCAGAACCACCTCGGCCCTGAACTTTGTACTCAGAAATATCGGTCCGCTTTCCATATCCATGTGCCATCACGACCAACAATTCATATTGACCAGGTTTCTTTGTGGCGTTTGCTGGAATGACTCCCATGCCGATGACCTGATCCTTCCCTTTCAAACGAATACCTCGCACACCGGACGCGACACGTCCCATGGCACGCGTATTCTTTTCCGCAAATCGAATGGCCTGACCTTGTGTGGTGACGAGTACGACGTCATCGTTGCCCGTGGTTGGTCGCACCCACTCAAGGTTGTCTCCATCTTTGAGTTTAATCGCGATGAGCCCGGAGTTGCGAATGTTTTCAAACTCAGAAAGCTCAACCTTCTTCACGGTTCCTTTGTTGGTCACCATGAGTAAGTATTTTGCATGCTCGATATCATCTGTGGAATACGCTGCGGAAACGGTTTCGCCTGGCGCGAGTTGCAGGAAGTTCACCAACGCTTGTCCCTTTGCAATGCGTGTCGCCTCTGGAACATCGTATGCCTTCATGCGAAACACGCGACCACGGCTGGTGAAGAACAAAAGATCTTTGTGTGTGGTTGTGGAGAATACTTGCTCGACCACATCCTCATCTTTTGTCGTGAGTCCCGCGACTCCTTTTCCTCCACGCTTTTGTGTTTTGAATGTGTCTGGTGGAATGCGCTTGATGTATCCCGCACGGGTAATCATGACCACCGTTGGCGTATCTGGAATGACATCCTCAATCGAAAACTCTTTGATGCCATGCTTCATGATTTGTGTGCGGCGCTCGCTGCCGTATTTCTTTCGCAAGTCTTCTACTTCTGTGGCGATGACGCCCAACATCTTTTTCTCAGAGGCAAGAATCGCTTCGAGTTCTTTGATGAGCTGCATCTTTTCGTCATACTCTTGCTCCACTTTCAACCGCTCAAGGTTGGCAAGTTGTTGCAAGCGCATTTCCAAAATCGCGGTGGCTTGAATTTCGGAAAGTTTGTATTTTTTAACAAGGTTGAGGCGTGCCTCATCTTTGTCTTTGGATTTTTTGATTGTCTCGATGACTTCATCGATTTTGAGCATCGCGATGCGCAATCCTTCCAAGATGTGCGCGCGATCTCGAGCGCGTTGCAAATCGAACTCCGTGCGACGACGCACGACTTCGCGACGATGTTTCACATACTCTTCCAAAATCATCTTCAAGTTGAGCACGCGTGGTTGGATGCCATCCACGAGCGCGAGCATGTTGTAGTGAAATGTTTCTTGAAGCTGCGTGGTTTGATACAAACGATTGAGTACCTTTTTTGGAAAGGCATCTTTTTTGAGCTCAATCACAATACGAACTTTTCCTTTGCTCGATTCATCGCGAAGATCGCGAATGCCTTCCACCTTTTTATCTTTCACGTTTTGCGCAATACGCATGAGCAACGTGGACTTGTTTACTTGATAAGGAATTTCTGTCACAAGAATCACGAAGTCCCCTTTTTTGTTTTCGACAATTTCTGTCTTCGCACGCACCACCACTCCACCCTTTCCGGTGGAGAAGGCTTGCTTCATGTCTTTGCTGTTGTAGACGATCGCTCCCGTTGGAAAATCTGGTCCAAGCACAATGTCGGACAATTCGTCCACGGTGATGTCTTTGTTTTTGATGAGTTCCAAAATCGCCGAGCAGACTTCGGTGAGGTTGTGTGGAGGAATGCTCGATGCCATTCCGACGGCGATTCCGAGCGTTCCGTTGATGAGTAAGTTTGGAAGTTTGGCAGGAAGGACTTTTGGTTCTTTGTGTGTGCCGTCAAAGTTCGGAACAAAATCAACCGTTCCCTTTTCCAAATCGAGCAAAAGCTCTTCGGAGATCTGTTCGAGCTTGGCTTCGGTGTAACGATACGCAGCGGCGGCATCTCCATCGAGCGATCCGAAGTTTCCTTGGCCTCGCACCAGCGGATAACGCAAAGAAAAATCTTGCGCCATACGCACGAGCGATTCGTAAACCGCGCTATCTCCGTGTGGGTGGTATTTACCAAGCACATCTCCGACCACGCTCGCACACTTTTTAAATTTTGCTCCAGAGCGCAAACCGGTCTGCCACATCGAATACAAAATACGACGATGCACAGGCTTGAGTCCGTCGCGGATATCTGGAAGCGCACGGCCAACGATGACAGACATCGCGTAGCTCAAGTACGACGTTTGCATTTCTTCAACAAGACTTTGTCCAACAACGTTCGCTGGAGGAACAAGTTCTTTTTCCGGTTCAATGGGGAGCTTGGGTGCCATACAGTGCGTCTGTTTCTAGTTGAGCTTTAAGAGATTCAATAAGTTGATTGGAGATGGCTTCTTTTTTGTCGTGAAGTTCGAACAAACTTCCGCCCGTTGTCTTTGCTTTCTGTATTCCCTCTTGCGCTTGTGCGCGCAGGGCACGTGTTTTTTCGAGTTCCGTTTGTGCCGTGTGTGCAGAATCTGCAAGAGCGCTTTTGGCGGTTTTGACGTTTTCCATGAGCGCTTGGCGCGCCGAGAAAATCCATCCAAGCAGAACGAGTAGGATCGTCATGCCAACGCCGACATAATAAAGGACTTGCTGTCTGCGACTGAGCCGTCCCAATCGAACCGGCGCCTTATACATACTATTTGGTGAGTGTCACAATAAGCATATCCTCTTCCGGAAGATCTTTGCGAGTGACTTTATACTTATTCATATCTTCCCGACGACAGGCTCCCATCGCTTTATAAAACGCTTCTACAGGACCATATGTTTCTTTGAGGCCAGGAAGTTCGTACATCATTGGAATAATCACCCGTGGCTCGATCTGACTGATGACTTCTGCAGCAAGTGTTGGGGAAAGAACCATTCCTCCACCAACAGGAACCATCAAGATGTCGATATTTTTCAGACGTTCAAGTTCCTCATCGGTAAGAAGACGATCAAGTGATCCCAGATGAGCAATCTGCATTCCTTCTGTTTCAATGCGGTACAAAATGTTTGGGGATGGTCTTCCTTTTTTGTCCTGACGTTTGAGCGGAGCGTCGATTCCGAACACGAAGACGCCACGGACTTCGAATTCGCCGGGTACTGTAATGAGAGCCGGTGACCCCGTCACAGAAGTGACGCTGTTTGCCTCTGCTTCATCGTGCGAGACGGTCACAATATGACCTTCAATTGTTTTTGGAAACCGAAGACCGGTCGCGTTATCGTATGGATCGGTCACAAGAACCACCTCACCATCTGTATTTTTTGTAACGATTTCAAACGCAGAAAGTCCGTGCCAGGAAAGTTGCATAGGGTGACGGAAAGGAAGAATAACGCAAAAAGATTAGCATGAAAGTACTCCAAAAACAAGAGAGGGATTACTCCCCCTCTTTGAAAATCTCTTCCCAATACCCGATTTCTTTTTTGACGTCTTCGAGCTCCACGTCCGGCTCTGTGACAAGGAATCCTTCGCGATACTCCAATGCCTTTTCCAGAATCTCTCGGCGTTGATTGTCATCTCCCCGTTTTGCGAGTGCTTCGTATTCATTGATTGCTTTTTGAATTTCCTTTGCGTGCGCCGTCCACTTTTTGACAAGCGCGTCGTAGTGCGTGCTTTCGGTAGGATTTTTCTGCACTTTTAACTCGTCGGAAATTTTGCTGCTCGCCACGAGAATTCCATCTTCAATCTGATAGCGCTGCTCTGCGGTCAGCTGTGTTTCAAATAATTCACTTTTCACAAGCTCCTCAAGGGACACTCCGGCATCAAGATGAGGCTTGATAAAACCCCGAACCGTTTCGTCGACATGCTCGAGTACAAGCATTTTCATTTGTGCTCCGGCTTCCCCCTCTGTGAGTTCTTGGTACGCCCGACGATACGGATATTCTTTGACCCCAACTTCGTAGAACGTTTTGCGAATCTGCATCTCATCTGCCTTCAGGTCTTCTGAAAGCTGATCATGAATATCCTGCGCTTCTTTTTTAATCTCTTTTGGCAGGGTCGGTGCGAAATGCCGGATCGCATGTTGAAATTCCTCAAGCAGCGATTTCTGTGGGTGTTGCATAGTGTTCTGGTGGTTTTACGTCCCAAATAAAGGGAATTTCACTTAACATTTCTGGATGACTCTCTTTCACTCCTTGTTTAAGGGCAACAAACACTTCTGCTGCGGACTGGAATCGCTGATCTGGATCTTTATCTAAGAGTTTAAACACGATCGCTTCAAGCCAAGCAGGTACCTCTTTCACACCTCGTTCACCAAACGATTTTGGCTTACTCTCCATATGCGCTTTCAGTTGCGCGTGCACTTGATCTTTTTTATTCGCTTTTGGATCCGTCACCTCTTGAAATGGCTCTGCTCCTGTGGTCATCTTGTACATCACCAACCCTAGCGAATAGAGATCTGATCGATGATCAACAGGCATGCTCTTAACAGATTCAGGGGATGCGTAAGCCGGCGTTCCCAGAAAACTTCCGGACTGTGTCAGCACTGTTCTGCCAGGTAATGCAGGTGTCGTTTCATCTGTTGCAAGTGGCTGATCTTTTTCAAACGCAAAGCCAGCAATCCCAAAATCTCCAATGCGCACAAATTGTTCACCGTCCGGCATTTCGTGAATCAAAATATTGGCAGGTTTGAAATCCCGATGAACGATTCCTGCTTTCCTCAGGGATTCGAGTGCAAAACACATTTGAGCCGAGAGGACGGCAACGCGGTCGGGTTCCAAACGGTCTTTCACGAGACGGTCGAGACTGGTCCCTTCTACATAATCCATAACCAGACCAACTGTCTCCTGTTCATCAACGGTCACTCTTATGACTTTGTTGGCTGCCACAATAAACGGATTTTCCATTTGTCCGAGCACTTCAATTTCTCTTTGAAAACGGGCCATCATTGACGGAACATTTCGAGCCTCTGCATGCATAAACTTTACGGCTCGCGGGAGGCCGAGTCGTAGATCCTCTACTTTATAAACTCCTCCCATTCCGCCCTCACCCAATTTCTCATCAACACGATATTGATTCCCATACGCATCTGTAAACGTCTCTCCCAACGGAATCTTGGTCTGATCTTCAGATGTTTCGGCGGGATACGCTTCTGTCGGACTTTGCACGAATTCTTCCATGGCATCTATCGTCACAGCCGGAGCCGCTGGAATTCCGTGCTTGGTTTTGTCTAACCCAAAATCTCGCGGAGCTGGTTCTACTGGTTCATGACTAGGTGGAACGGTTGTTTCAAGTGGCGGGTGTTCCCCGCGTGGATGGTTGAAAGACATATGCCACATCTTAAGGTTTTTTGGATTTGAGTTCAACAAGCTCACGGAACTTACTGAAAATAAAAAAGCCTCGCCGTGAGAACGTAGCGAGACTTTGCGAACGCGAGACGCGAGAAAGGACAAAGAGCCAAGGATCAAAGGGCCAATGGATCGCCCAAAGTTCCAAAGCCCCAGCGCTAACTCGCGGAGACCGCAGCCGGGCTCTGGCCGCCGAAGCGGCCGCCGAGCCAGTTGCAGCGCCGGTGCCACCGCCCGCCGCTGAAGTACACGTAGCGGACGTACAGGTCGCCGCCCGAGTGGCGGTAGACGACGGACCAGAAGTAGAGGTAGATGGTGTTGCCATCCTCGTTCTGCTTCAGGTTGTCCGGGATCAGGTGCTGGTTCTCGAAGAGGGCATCGAGGATGTTCGGGTGGAGCGTGGCCTCCCGCTCCAGCTTCTTCCGGAGCTCGGTGCCGACGATCGACTTCCCCTTCAGCTGACCGGCGTCGAGATGCAGGAGCACCTCGTTGCCTCCAACGAACAGGAGGTCGCCGATGCGCTCCACCCGGATCCACCCGGTCTGGCCGGGCTTGGTCCACTCGACCGTCGCGTCCGCGAACGGGATCACGGGCGGCGCATCGAGGTTGACCTCGATCGCCAGGTCACCGACCTTCCGCCAGAGGGGGACCTCTGGCCAGGGGTTCTCCCCGCGGAGGAACCGCTTGAAGGCCGCGAGCCACTTCTCTCCCTCCTTGCCCGCGAGCTTGCTGTTGAGATCACCGATCGGTCCGACCACACTGGCCAGAGCGATGCCACCGAGCACATCCTTGTCGGACATGGTCAGTCTCCTTATCTACCTCGAAGCCGCGAGAGGTCGATTGCGAGGACTATCCCCGTTTATCGAGCTCCTAATTTGTTAAAAGCGGCGGTTTAGGGCTTTAACAAAGGCGCCAAACCGCTACTTTTAAGGTGAGACTATACGACAAAAAAGCCATTTTGTCAATAAAAGAAGGCCTTTTCTTGACCATTCCCCATGTTTTCGATACACTCGCGAGGCTTATTAATTCTTAGTGCCGTCGGGCCGCCATGCCTTGGGTCACTCCTTGTGCGGAAGCCGTCTTGCGGAAAAAATGTGCAAAACACACAACCCATGTCTGAGTTTCAAAAGTTACTTGAGGGAGGAGAGTATTTAAATATTCCGAAGGTTGGTGACGTGGTCACTGGCAAAGTGATCGGTGCGGGTCGACGTGAGATTCGACTCGACATCAATGGGATGTCCACCGGTGTCGTCCGAGGACGTGAACTTTTTTCAGAAAGCAGCGAGTACGGCAACCTTGCCACAGGCGAGGAAGTCAAAGCGACGATCATCGAGCTTGAAAACGAAAATGGCGAAATGGAACTTTCGTTCCGCTTTGCCGGCCAAGCACGCGCTTGGGAAGAACTTCGCCGCATTTTTACGACAGGCGAATCCGTGGAAACAAAAATTTTGGAAGCCAACAAAGGTGGTCTCATCGTCAACGTCCAGCACATCACAGGATTTCTTCCTGTTTCCCAACTTTCTCCAGAGCACTACCCACGCGTAAGCGGTGGAGATAAGAACAAAATTCTTGAAAAGCTCAAATCGCTCATGGGTCAAAAGATGGCCGTGCGCATTATTGATGTCAACGAACAAGAAGAAAAACTGATCGTTTCTGAAAAGGCGGTTTGGGAAGATGAGCAGAAGAACGTCATCTCTCAATTCAAAGTCGGAGACAAGATTGAAGGAGAAGTCACCGCAGTTGCGGACTTCGGCGCCTTCGTCAAATTTGATTCTCTCGAAGGATTGGTGCACATCAGCGAAATTGCTTGGCAACGAATTGACCATCCACGCGATCTACTTAAGATCGGACAAACCGTGAAAGCGGAAATCATTGGAATCGAAGGAAGTAAAATTTTCCTTTCCATGAAGAAACTCGTCCGAGATCCATGGGCAAACGTCTATGAGCGCTACACTGTTGGCAGCTTGGTGGAAGGAACCGTTCTGAAAGTGAATCCATTTGGATTCTTCGTAGAACTCGATCCAGAAATCCACGGACTTGCCCACGTCAGCGAGCTTTCTGAAAAGCCGGTTGCGGACGTAAACACCATCGCAAAATCTGGAGACAAGCTGACCTTCCGCATTGTTTCCATCGAACCAAACGAACACCGTCTCGGTCTTTCCTTGAAAGCCGCTGACGAAGCTGTCTGGAAAAAAATGAATGAGCAGCCAACCGCGGCCGCCCCTGCACCAGAAGCAAAACCTGCAGAATAATCCCTTCGTTCTTGTTCTTTCCCGGCAGAGCCGGGTTTCCCCTTTTCCATCTCCTATGAAACCTCTTTCCAAAAACATCATCTTGGCGATCATTGTTGTTTTGGTTATCTCTGCTATTTTTTCCAGCATCTCCCTGCAGGGAAAAAAACCACAAAGCATCTCGATCGCCACGCTCGCTGAAGAAGTCGAAAAAGGACTCGTGCAATCCACAAAAGTGGAGGGCTCGGAAGTCACCATCAAACTGAAGGATGAGACCGATCAGAAAACACGCAAAGATAGTTCCGCGTCGCTCGAAGAAATTCTCACACAATACGGACTGGAGGCTGACGACATCCGCGCCGCCAATATCGAAATCCAAGATCGCAGCACACGTTCCTACATCTTAGGAGTCATTCTGCCATCTCTTCTTCCCCTTATCCTTCTTGTTGGAATCTTTTGGTTCATGCTCCGCCAAATGCAGGGCGCAAACAACCGCGCAATGTCGTTTGGGATGTCTGGCGCAAAAGAAATCAAGGACACAAAACAAAAAGTCACATTCAAAGATGTGGCTGGATCAAAAGAAGCGAAGGTTGAACTCGAAGAAGTCGTTGAGTTCCTGAAAAATCCAAAAAAGTTTTCTGACCTTGGCGCGAAACTGCCAAAAGGTGTGCTGATGATGGGTCGTCCGGGAACGGGAAAAACTCTCATGGCCCGAGCTGTTGCCGGTGAGGCAGGAGTTCCCTTCTTTCACATGAGCGGTTCTGAATTCGTCGAAATGTTCGTCGGAGTCGGAGCTTCCCGTGTTCGCGATCTCTTCGCGCGTGCAAAAAAAGCCGCTCCTTGTATTATCTTCGTCGACGAAATCGATGCAGTTGGACGCCAACGCGGAACTGGCCTGGGAGGAAGTCACGACGAACGTGAACAAACGCTCAACCAAATCTTGGTAGAAATGGATGGATTTGAAACAAACATCGGCGTGATCGTCATCGCCGCTACAAACCGCCCAGATGTCCTGGATCCTGCCCTCCTACGTCCTGGACGCTTCGATCGCCGCGTCATGCTCGATCTTCCAGACATCAACGAACGCGTCGAAATTCTGGAACTGCACGCGAAGGGTAAACCGTTTGCCACAGATGTAAACCTCCGTCGTGTCGCAGAACGCACTCCCGGTTTTTCCGGAGCCGACCTCATGAACATTTTGAACGAGGCAGCGATCCGAGCCGCACGCTTTGATCGAAAAGAAATCACTCAAGAAGACACACTCGACTCGATCGAAAAAGTGCTTCTCGGTCCCGAACGCAAGAGTTACGTGATGAATGCTGAAGAAAAGAAAGTCACCGCCTATCACGAAGCCGGTCACGCACTGGTTGCACGCATGCTTCCAAACGCCGATCCGGTTCACAAAGTTTCCATCATTCCTCGTGGCTCGGCCGGTGGATACACGCTGAAACTTCCTTCCGCAGATGTTCGCTTGCACAAACGCTCCACATTCATCGATGACATGGCCGTCATGCTCGGAGGATTCGTGGCAGAAATGGATACCTTCGGAGACATCACCACAGGCCCATCCGATGATTTACGAAAGTGTACACGTCTCGCCCGCGAAATTGTCATGCGGTTCGGCATGAGTGATGCACTTGGACCTCAAGTCTTTGGGGAATCGCAAGAAATGGTTTTTCTCGGGAAGGAAATTCACGAACAAAGAAACTACTCAGAAAAAACAGCAGAAGCAATTGATGCAGAAGTGCGATTGCTTATCTCTCGTGCAATGGAAACGGCTCGTGGTATAATTCAGAAAGAAAAAAAATACCTCGACGCCATTGCGAACGTCTTGCTTGAAAAGGAAACGATTGAAAAAGAAGCATTCGCCGCCATCTTCGAGGCATAGTTCTCCCAAAAAAGAATATGCCCACAAAAAAATCCACATCGATTTATCGCACTCTGCTCCGTGAAGCATTCACGCACACCTGGCAGCGAAAATCCTTGTGGATTTTTGGTATCTTCGCAGGATTCATTTCAACCGGCGGAGTCTTTGAAGTCGCCCTCTCCGGACTGAAACAAGCCACTGCCGCAGGTTCTTTTCTTGAACAGCTTCTGGATCAAACATTTGTTGGATATGCTTACGCCTCGCAGGCAATCCTTCTGTTTCAACAGATTGGCCCTGGTCAAATTGGAGCGTTTCTCATTCTTTGCACGCTCTTTTGTTTATTCTTTCTCGTCCTCGGAATCATTTCCCAAGCGGCGCTGATTCACTCGGTTCGTTTCACACAAAAAAATTTCACAGAACTTCGACGCTCTGTTCACAAACACTTCTGGGATATTTTTCTTGTCGATGCATTCACAAAAATTCTCACCATCTTGCTCACCGCCCTGACTACACTCCCTACCCTTTTGTTTTTGCTCAATGGAAACAGCTTCTCCTCAACCCTTCTTTTTTGTCACTTGGTTTTGTTTATCCCAGCGGTCATCGTTCTTCACATTCTTTCCATGCTGGCGATTGTGGACGTTGTCGAAGCAGATCATCATGCGTTTGAAGCGATCCGCAAAGCCCTTCAGCTGTTCAAAAAACAATGGCTCACAACACTTGAATTCGGTTTCGTGCTGTTCGCCCTGGTCTGTATCGCCGGACTTTGCCTTGTCACACTCCTCATTCTCTTGAGCATCCCATACTCATTCCTTTTTACTCTTACCTTTATCTCAGGCTCTTCTTCTCTTTTGTTGGGCCTCAACCTGGTTCTGCTTCTCATCATTCTTGGTCTCATCTTTACGGTGGGTGGAGCACTGGTGAGTTTTCAGTACAGCGCTTGGTGTGCATTTTACAAACATGCTGCACATCGCACCTACGGCAAAAAAGCATTTGCAAAAATCCTCAGACTCTTTCATGCTTCCTGATGAATCCCTATGAATGACGCTATCCAAAGCATCGAAGCTCTGCTCAAACTCACAGGAGCAAAATCTCCTGAAAAAAATGCAGGCAGCGGTATTACCGTTCAAGAAGCATTTGAAGTGAAGATGCATGAAGTGCGCATCAAAGAAAAAGAGGTGCAAGCACAAGAACACGCAAAAACACTTCATGTCCCGTACGTAAACCTCAAAGGCTTCCCCGTTTCCCCAGAAGCGCTTCGACAAATTCCACAAGAACAAGCCGAACAGCTCAAAGCTGTGTGTTTTTTGTTTACTGGTCCAGAAATTCGCATTGCCTCTACGCAACCAGACTCACAAGCCGTGAAAGATCTTCTCTATCAGATTCAGGAACGCAACAAAGCAAACGGTGGACTCTATTTGATTTCAGACGAAAGTCTTCGCATCGCCATCAAGGCGTACGACGCGTTGCCAAAGATTAAACAGATCGTCAAAGGAGTCAAAGTCACGGATGAAGAGTTGGAAAAATACGTGGCCCAACTCAAAACATACAAAGACATTCAGGCCGTCATGGATCACGCCACCACCACAGACATGATGACCATCATTATGGCGGCAGGTCTCCAATTTGGCACAAGCGATGTGCACGTCGAAGCGGAGGAAAAACAAATCGTGGTGCGTTTTCGTATTGATGGTGTGTTGCAGGAAGTCGCCGTGCTTCCCCATGAATTTTGGAAAAAAATTGTCGCGCGTATCAAGCTCATCAGCGGTCTCAAAATCAACGTGAACGAACGCCCACAAGATGGACGCTTTACGATTTTTCTCAAAGAAGGCGACACGGATGTGCGTGTTTCAACGATCCCAACCACGTGGGGTGAATCGGTCGTGATGCGTATTTTGAAACCAAGCGCGATTAATGTAGATTTTGAAAAGTTAGGGTTTCGTCCACTTGTGGCTGCAAAACTTCTCAAGGAAATTGAAAAGCCACACGGCATGATCATGACCACGGGTCCAACCGGATCCGGAAAAACGACAACGTTGTACGCTATTTTGCGAAAGCGCAACACGTCGGACGTGAAGATCGTCACATTGGAAGATCCAATCGAGTACAAACTGCAAGGCATCAACCAATCGCAAATTTCTCAAGATAAAAACTACACGTTCGCAAACGGGTTGCGTTCTATTTTGCGCCAAGATCCGGATGTGGTGATGGTTGGAGAAATTCGAGATTTGGAAACGGCTGAAGTCGCGATCAACGCCGCACTCACCGGACACCTCATGCTTTCTACACTTCACACCAATGATGCCGCCGGAGCTATCCCCCGCTTTCTTTCCATGGGCGTGAAGCCGTTTCTTTTGGCTCCTGCCATGAATGCGATTATCGGACAACGTCTCACACGACGAATCTGTAACGAGTGCAAAGAAGAAGTCACACTTGAACCAACGCAACTTGAATTTGTAAAAAAGGTCGTTGCAGAAATCCCGGCAGCCTCTGGAGAAAAAACGCCTGCTGAAACCGAATGGAAATTTTTGAAAGGAAAAGGATGCGTGGTGTGCAACAACTCTGGCTACAAAGGACGTTTGGGAATTTATGAAATTCTCACTATGAGCGATGAGATTAAAGCCGCGATGTCTGAATCGATTTCCGAATATCAAGTGCGCGAACTCGCAAAACAACAAGGCATGGTGACCATGCAACAGGATGGAATTTTGAAAGTTCTCGACGGACTCACAACCATTGATGAAATCCTGCGTGTCGCAGGAGAATAATCCTCACGGATATTTTTCAATCGTCAAAAGACGTGCTTCATTTTCTAAAAAGGCAAAGGTGATTTTCGTGTAAGGTTTTTTGATCAGTGGTTCAAGAAGGTGCGGCCACTCAACAATGACAAGGGCATTTGGATCTTCCAAACATTCTTCAAGCGCGAGCGTCCGAAGTTCACTCGCGTCGGCCAAACGATATAAATCGACATGAACAATTTTTTGAATCGTTGGGTGTGAGGTTGGGTACACATTCATGATGGCGAACGTAGGACTCCGCACAGGCCCATCGTAGCGAAAAGCTTCAACCAAACCTTGCACGAACGTCGTTTTCCCTGAGCCCAAATTCCCTTCCAAAAAAAGAACATCGCCCGCTTTGAGGGTTTGAGCGACCTCAGCGGCGATTTTTTTTGTTTGCTCTGGGGTGTTGGAGCGATATTGCATAGACATTATTTGACCAACGACAAATTCGCATCTGCAATCAACGTAAGTGGATCAACAAACTCTTCCTTTTCTGCGCGAAATGCTCCAGCCACCGCAATCATCACCGCATTGTCGCCCGTAAGTGAAAGATCGGGAGCGTGGAATGTGACGGTTTCATTTTGATGAGAAAGTACTTGTTGCAACGACGCTCGCAAAGAACTGTTTGCTGCTACACCACCCGCCAAAATCACGGACGCGGGGTGATACTCAGAAACCGCGCGAAGCGTTTTGGTCACAAGTGTTTCCACGACGGCGGCTTGAAAAGACGCGGCAATGTCTTCGACGGAATGACCTTGCTGCGATTCCACACAAATCCTCACCGCTGTTTTTAAACCGGAAAAGCTGAAATCGAAATCTTTGGAATCAAGCATCGGGCGAGGAAAATTAATGGCGGTTGGATTTCCCTTGGACGCAGCACGAGAAATTTCTGGACCACCTGGATACCCAAGTTTCAAAAGTTTCGCGACTTTATCGAATGCCTCCCCTGCCGCATCGTCGCGCGTCATTCCGATGAGTTCATAGACGCCGTGAGTTTTCATCAGAATCAGTTCTGTGTGACCACCAGAGACGAGTAAACAGAGTGCCGGAAACTGTGGAACATTCATTTCCTTCGTAAGCCACACGCTGTAGATGTGCCCTTCCAAATGGTTCACCGCCACAAGTGGTTTTCCGGCGAAGCCGGACCCGGCTCCGCCGGGCTTCCATGCCCAAGCGAGTGACTTTCCTAACTCAACTCCGACACGCAACGCAGGAATAAGTCCTGGTCCTGCGGTGACGGCGATCACATCGACATCACTCCCATCACGACTGATTCCGGATTGTTGTAGAAGTGTGAAGACCAAATCTGCATGTTCACGAGCAGCGACTTCCGGTACGACACCACCATAAACCGCATGTGTTTTGACTTGCGACGCGAGGAACTTTTTTTCAACCACAATCTGATCGCCCTCTTTGTTTATAAGAGCGATTGCTGTTTCATCACAGCTCGATTCAATTCCAAGGACACGCATAATGTGCTGAGTGTAAAAGAAAAAACAGGGCTTGGGAAGCCCTGCAGGGATGGGAGTCAGGCGACAGCTCGCCGTGCGGACGTAGTCAACCTGGAGGATTGGACCGATTGTGCGGTGATGAGGCGCGACGCGCGGCGGAGTAGCCCGATGGAAACGGTGAAAACCATCGCTGTCAGCTCAAGCACCTTCTGAAGATACTCGGCACGCGTCACCGCGCCTGAGAGGGCGTCATCGAGAAGCTCATCGTAAGCCCTATCCGCCTCGACGAGGATTTGGAAATCTCTCTGAACGAGGCGAAAGAGACCATTGTTGATCACCGCTTCGCAAACTGCACGTTTGCCATCATTAATGAGGCTGCAGTGATGCCACCACAGCAGCCAGCGGGCGATGTTGACGTACAAGTGAAAGATGCGGAAGCGATATCCTCCCTGCACCTCGCGTTGAGCGAGCCATCGCTCCATGTCGTCATGCGCGCCATTGGGAACCATCTCCCAGAACTGCGCGTGGGCGATTGCCACACATCGACGAGCAGACAGAATCCGCTTGCACATCTCTACGCGAATATCGTTGTCCCTGCAAACCAGGTACTGATGTACCCGACCACTGGCGACACCGTTATTCGCAAGCCGTGCGAGCGTAAAACGGTAGGAGGGGCCCAACGGATGCTGACCGGACCGCGCCTCCGAAACCGTATAGACGTGAGGGACGATGACGACTCTGCGATTGAACGCATCGCTCATGAGTTCGACAACCGATCCACGCACACACAGCTCTTCTGCGTTTCGGCAGATAACAATGAGGTCGAGATCGCTTCGCCAATTATGATCGCCGCGCACGACAGAGCCATACACGGAAGCCGCGACTACGCCTGGATGGGGGTAGAGGGCTTCCGTCACTTGCGACCGCACACAGTCGAAGTCTTCCGGGCCAGGGATCCGCTCACGCTGGATCTGGTCCCACGAAAAGAGAAAGCCCATGGTTACTATCCTCCACCAGGTTTGTGGTTTCCTCCGCCCGAGAACTCATGTTTATCGAACACCTGGTAGAGCGACACTATCGCGAGCCGACCTCTTTGTCAACGAATAAACAGGGCACATTTCATCTTGACGAAAACATTTTTCTTGCTTATGATAACGCCGCATTGGGTTCGACAAGGCCCCATCGTCTATCGGTTAGGACATCAGGTTTTCATCCTGGTAAGGGGGGTTCGACTCCCCCTGGGGTCACCACAAAAAACTGACGTAACACACGTCGGTTTTTTGTTATAAAAAAAGCGCCTCACTGTAGGTGAAGCGCGAGTCGAGGTGTCAGCTGAGCAATTCGATGGGACACTCTTCGAGCAAGTCGGTGCCCGTCAGACGTGCCCGTGCCCAGGAACGAGCACTCACAGACTCCTTGAGCGTTCCGTCTTCAAAGAGCAGGCCGACCCCGTTGTCGATTCCGTAACCCGGGCAGAGACTTCCCTCCTTGATTGCCTGTTCAAACAGAGGTCGTCGTCCTTCCGTCTCATGGTGAGGCGAGATGGAGACGTTGAGCAGTCCTAGACCGTCGTGCAGAATGCGGATGTCGCCGAAGGAATCGGTCGTTCCTCCCAGGCCCCAGCAGATGGCGCCGGCGCTGCTTCCACCCATCACGAGTCCACGTGCAGAAGCGCGCTTGAGCGCCGCGTCCAAGCCGTGTGCGCGCCAGACCGCGAGCATGCTCGCTGTGTTACCGCCATGCACGTAGACCAGGTCGACGCCGCGGAGAAATCTGTCGAGGTCGACCACGTCACGTTCGAAGAGACGAAGTGTTGCGATCGATGCAGCCTCGTTTCTGAAGCTCCGTGTGAAGACGTCAATTACGTGAAGGGAGTCGCCCGTGGCGGTTGGGATGAACGCAATGCGCGGCCTCTGAGCGCCGGCAAGCGAGAGCCACCAACGATCGAGCTGCTCGTCGAAATCAATCGCGTATCCGCCTCCGCCGAGGCAAAAAATTCTTCCCATGGTCTGTACACTCCAATGAACGGCCCAAGATCATAAAACAAAAAAGCACTTGCGTCAAGATCGCAACCAAAAAAATAAGGGGTTACTCCCTCAAATAAAACACTGTATGATGGAAGGGTATGCAAAATTCCCAACCGCACATGACGATTGAAAAATGGTTCTTTCTCTTAATTGTTGGTCTCGTCGTCTATCTTTTTTGGAAAATTCTTCAACCGTTTGCGCTTGTGCTTCTCATGGCTGGGGTTGCAGCAATTATTCTTTCTCCGATTGATCATCGCCTCCGTCAATTTTTAAAACGTCCAAAATTATCCGCAGCGATTTTGTCTGTGGGTGTGTTGCTACTCATCTTTATTCCGCTTCTCCTCGTTCTCCTGCTCATCGCCAGCCAAGCATCGGAACTTTTACAAACCTCATTTGGGGATACGAACTGGGTACAGAATCTCACAAACGCACTCGCACCTATTCTCGCGTTCTTTCCTGCAAGCATTCGTGGATATATTTTGTCCTACGACTTCCGCGAGATTGGGATGACGGTCGCACAGTGGGCGTTTCGAAATGTGGGAGATATTTTTTCGAGCATCACGGGACTGATTCTTCATCTGCTTATCTTTTTCTTAGCGGTCTATCATTTACTCGTCGATCGAGAACGATTGTACAATGCGATGCTTGAACTGAGTCCTTTGCGTGACGCGATGGACAAAGCGATTCTACGACGCGTCATCGAGACAATCCGTTCTGTTGTGTTTGGTGTTCTTGTCTTAGCAATCATTCAAGGCATTTTAGCGTCGATCGGGATGACCATCTTTGGCGTCCCAGGTGCGCTCATTTGGGGATCGCTCACAGCTGTGGCCTCTTTGATTCCGCTCGTTGGGACAAGTCTCATTCTCGTTCCCGCGATTCTCTATCTTTTCTTCACAGGTTCTGTGGGCGCGGCCATTGGACTGCTTATTTGGTCTGCGGTTGTGGTTGGACTGGCTGATAATTTCATTGGACCCTACATCATCAAAGGCAAAACAAACATGCATGCATTTTTGATCCTCATTTCTATTTTGGGAGGACTCTCTGCATTCGGAGCCATTGGTGCGATCGCAGGTCCAGCGATTCTTGCTGCTGCACTTGCACTCATCGAACTTTATAAAGCGGGAATTTTGACAAACACACGTAAGGAATAAAAAAAGACCGCAGTGATGCGATCAGGAAGATGCACGAGTGGAGTGGACGACGATCTCGTCCCCGACGCGAATGGTGTCGCCTTCGAAGTGGTCGGCGTAGAGCCCGAAGCAGGGATGCTTGCTGCCCGGGAAAACTCGATACGTAAGGAGCGTTCTGGTTGGCTCGCTTGAGCGTGCACCAGTGAATTGGTCGGTAGTCACGATCGGGCAGCGCGTGCAGCGTGTCTTTCCCGCGAACGTAACACTTCCGACCGTGAAGTGACCCCACTGGTCTTCTTCGAACGGATCTCGTGTTCCATTGACAACGATGTTCGGTCGAAATCGATTCATCCGCACGGGCGAATCGAGCCGTTCATTGAGCTCGTGGAGCGACGCTGTGGTCGTGACAAGGAACGGATAGCCGTCCGAGAAGGCCGTCTCGACGCGTTCTCCGCCACGAGAGAATCGCGGGAACGCCCAGTCCTTCTTCACGAGCCGGACGCGTCGACCGACGACACCGCTCAAAACACGTGCTGCTTCGTCACCCTGATCTTTTCCCATGACCTCCGCGTCAGTGTGGATCGTGACCCTCTGTCCGCGATCCTGATGCGTCCCATTGACCGGGACTTCCAGAATCGGATCTCGACTCTCACCGACACATAAGAACAGACAATCCCCGTTGACGTACGGACGAATCGTTGCGAGGATCGGATCCTTCCGCTGACTCACGAAGAGCCCCTTCTCATCGACGATCATCCACTCGCGATCGTACTGGAAGCCGGTGGGTCCCACCTTTGCTTCCACGACGCGCACGCCGCGGCAGGACTTCACGGGGTAGACCCAGAGTTCACTCACCCGCATGTTCTTGCTCCCCTTCGCCGATCAGGTGGAACGCGTCGGGAACCCACTGCTCGTGCGTGTCATGAAACCGATAGACGTAGATGATCACGACGCGGTCATCCAGATTGGGAAATCCATTCGGTTTCGCTTGTTCATTGAGGAAGGCCCATCGAAATGGAACGATCTCTCCGTCTTTGTCCTTCTGAACCTGAATGAGGAAGAGCTGCGTGTCGGGGCTGATCGGGTCCTGCTTCTCGACGGATCGTACGATCCCCGTCTCCTGCCGGCGCGGCAACTCTGCGTCAGAACGAGCATGAGTAGACTTGATCCAGCGTTGCCACAGCAGGACAAGCACGACAGCCACCAAAATAACGGCAGCGACGACTCCAACCCACCAGGGTAGACCCTCACTGGCACGCGCAACTTGATTCATTACATCCCCCTCCTTTTCCGAGCAAGACTCAGCTCGGAATCGCAAGAGTGTAGAAAAAAAAGAGCCTCCTGTCAAGACAAGAGGCGTTGCAAAATTTGTATTTACGAAAGCATTTTTGCGGTTGCGACGACGGCTGCGCGTGCGTATCCATCCAGCCGTGGAGGAATTTGTTCTGGAAGGATTTCTGGCCCAAGAATTCCCAGCCCGATCGGTTTCATGAACTCAAGTTGGAGTTGAATGATGGCGTCATACACAACCTGTCCCATCACATACCCATGTTTTGTTTCTCCCCGCTCGATGATTCCAAGGACAACCGCGCCATCGATATCCTCTCGCATCAACAATCGTTTCAGCGCGAGTGGTTTCTCAATCGACCCAGGCACCCAAACTTCTTCCACGATCTCAAGGTTATTTTCTTTCGCGGTGATACGAGCCACCTCGAGCATGCGAGTCACATGATCATGATGGAAAGCGCCGAGGACGATAGCAATGCGTTTCATAAGGAAGGATTTAGGAATTAGCGAGCACGCGTTCAACGGTTTCAACGATGGTCTGAGTCATGGCATCAATCTCGACATTCACCTTGTCTCCGACACCTTTGTCTCCAAACCGAGTCAGACGCAGTGTTTCTGGAATGAACCAAATCTTGAATGTTCCGGCGGCTTTATCAGCATCAACCACGGTAAGACTCGCTCCATCCAGTCCAATGAACCCTTTTGAAAAAATAAACTTCATCCAGGCAGGGTCAACTTTGAACGTCACGGCCTTATTATTTTCCGGCGTCTGCACATCGACAATCTCCGCGAGCGTGGAAACGTGACCTGACATCACATGTCCGCCAATTTCCTCTCCCATCTTTGCGGAACGTTCAATGTTCACAAGATTTCCTTCCGCCAACTGTCCGATCGTGGTTTTGCGTAACGTTTCTTCCATCGCATCAAACGCAATACATGTGTGATCGATGTTGCTTACCGTAAAACAGACTCCGTCCACGGAAACACTTGCTCCGATTTTGAGATCTGCGACAAGCTCAGGAGTGAGATCAACCACAAAACGACGAAGACCGGATTTGTCTTCAATTTGCACGACCGGAAATTTTCCGTGGATGATTCCTGTGTACATATTCGATTGAGTTTACTCTATAGGAGAGGTAAGATGTGTGCAATATGGCCCAAGAGCCAAAACAATCCGCTCACGCTTTTTTGGATTCGTCCTGGCTTTCTGTTTCCGAAGGCCAACTTTCGATTGATGTGATTGAAACCGCGCGTGAAATTATTGTGCGTTCCGCGATCGCAGGCATTCAAGCCAAAGATCTTGATATCACGCTCAGCGATGACACGCTCACGATTCGAGGATCACGTGAACATCATGCACAAACACAACGTGGCGAAGAGATTCATATTCAAGAATGCCACTGGGGAGCGTTCTCTCGCTCGATTATTTTGCCGGCGCATGTGGATTCGCGTCACATCGACGCAAGTCTGCAACGCGGAATATTGACAATCCGCATGAAAAAAGTTGAGATGCAGAAGCAGGTTCATGTTCTGGACCTTGAAGATCTCTAGCCTGTATGGAAACCGAAGTTCAAACACATCACCCAAAGACGATCCTCTTTGTCGCATCTGGCTTGGTCGTCTTTTTTGTTTTGGCCGCTCTACTTTTGTACGCATGGGCACAGCCTTACGAAAAAAAAATTGCTCCAAATGTCTTTGTCGGTTCGGTCTCTGTGGGAAGTCTTTCTCCTGAAAAAGCAGAGGAACTTCTGCAGACAAAGATTGATACGATCATGGAGCAAGGGATCTCTGTTACGGTCGAGGGTGTCACAAAACCGGTTGCCCTTTCTACTCTGAGTGAAACAGACCTGATCGAAGATGTTTCATTTGATGTAGAAGCAGCGATCGCAGACGCAATGCGTGTGCGTCACCATCCAAATCCATTCACGCAAACTTGGCTGCTCGTTTCAAACCTGTGGCAGAAAGAATACATCGCCCTGCCAGTGAGTCTCGCCAGCGCACACATTCAACAGAGTGTCTATATCCTCTTCCCTGACGCAGAAACACTCGGTCAGGATTCACGTTTTATTTTTTCCGTCAGTGGGAGCGAATGGAAGATCGAAACAACAAAGGACATTCCAGGAAATGAATTTGCGTGGTTTGCTTTTTTTGAAACGCTTTCCGGTTCTCTCTCTCAACTTCAAGCACCAACAATGACACTCTCCCTGGAAAAGCATGCGTCTGAAATTACCCAAACGATCGCAGACACACAAAAAGAAGCCGCGCTTGCCATTTTAAACCGCGCCCCATTTTCATTTACGACCCAACAGGAAAGCGAACAGCCTCTAAACTGGGTTGTGTCACCACGCGTGTTGAGCACATTCCTTTTGCCAGGAAACAACGGCAACATTTCGGTTGATCCAGAAGCGTTTCAAACGTTCCTTGATCCTATTGCAAAAACACTTGAACGACCTGCACAAAATGCGCGGCTCAAAATTGAAAATGGGAAAGTCGCCGACTTTGTCCCAGCAAAACATGGAGAGCGTCTTGATCGCGAAAATTTGCTCACAGCATTTTCAAACACCCTCAATAGTTCTTCCAATGAACCGATCGAAATCACCTTTCTTGCAGAACCACCAGAAGTGGAAAATGCAGATGTGAACGATCTGGGCATCACAGAAATTTTAGGAGTCGGCACATCGAGTTACAAAGGCAGTCCAAAAAATCGACGCGGTAATATTCAAAATGGAGTGAATCTTTTGAACGGTCGGCTCATTTCTCCAGATGAAGTCTTCTCGCTCGTAGAGGCACTCAAGCCCTTCACGATCGCAAATGGATACACTCCCGAGCTTGTGATCAAAGGCGATAAGATCACTCCAGAGATTGGTGGCGGTTTGTGCCAAATCGGAACCACAACATTTCGAGCCGTCATGAATTCAGGCCTTCCCGTCACGGAACGACACAATCACTCACTTGTCGTGTCTTACTACAACGATCCATCAAACAAAAAACCGGGGACAGACGCCACGATTTATGACCCAAACCCCGATTTTAAATTCACCAACGATACCGGGCATTATCTGCTATTACAGACAGAAAATTTGATTGAAACGCAGGAGTTGAAGTTTACCTTCTGGGGAACATCTGATGGAAGAAAAGGTTCATACGAACCTCCTACCGTTTTGCGCTGGATTCCTGCTGGCGAGGCAAAAAATATTGAAACACCTGATCTGAAACCCGGAGAACAAAAATGTCAGGAAGCACACGTCGGTGCGGATGCTTCTTTCACCTATACCATTGCACGTCCAGACGGAACGCAAGAAGTCACTCCGTTTACTTCACACTATCGTCCGCTTCCAAAAATTTGTTTGGTCGGAGTAGAAAAAATTGAGACACCGGCTCCAGTGACAGACATTCCACCAGTCGCTCCGGTTGTGGAATAAATCTATCCACAGATTCTCTTGCAGAAAAAATGTGAAAGCGTAAGATCGATGTCATCGGATGTGCAGAAAATAAAATACAGGCAATGATCTGCAGGCAAGAAATTTCATTCATGGGAAGGTCAAGTCCGAGAACCTGAAACTTCCATGAAATGAAATCCCATGCTTGTCGTGCCTGCAGATCACTGCCTGTAATGTTCGGGACTCAGTACACTACCAGAGACTTTTGAAATTGTCAACAATCTCCACCAAGTTATGTTACATGACTTTGACAGGTCATGCAATCAAAAAAGACTTTCCTTAGGAAAGTCTTTTTAAATCGCTATTTTATCACCTTGTCGACCAGGCCATATTTGACAGCCTCGGCTGAATCCAGGAAATAATCGCGTTCCGTATCCTCGGCCACTTTAGCCTTTTTCTGACCCGTATGTTTGGAAAGAATCTCGTTTAATTGGTCTTTAATCTTCAAAATACGCTCTGCGTGAATCTTGATATCAGTCGCCTGACCACTCACTCCCCCAAGCACTTGGTGAATCATGATCTCTGAATTTGGCAGAGCAAAGCGTTTGCCTTTTTCTCCCGCCGCCAAAAGCACCGCCCCCATCGACGCCGCCATTCCCACACAGATCGTGGAGACATGTGGCTTCACGTATTGCATCGCGTCGTAAATCGCGAGGCCGGACGTAACCGATCCTCCTGGAGAGTTGATGTAGAGTTTGATCTCTTTTGTTTTATCTTGGCTTTCCAAAAAAAGCAGCTGAGCGATGACGAGATTCGCGACCGTATCATCGATTTCTGTGCCCAAAAAAATAATGCGATCTTTGAGAAGACGTGAGTAGATATCGTACGCACGTTCTCCCATATGTGTTTTTTCAATCACGGTTGGGATGAGAATGGAATTTTTTGTGGACATAGATGGAGAATAATTACTCGACCACTTTACTCCATTCCACGTTTCTTTCAACTCTCCAAATCCCATCCTCTGCAGGCACGAGCTTCGCATTCTCAACCGAATACCCTGCCGCCTTTTCATGCCCGCCTCCCCCGTTCGCTTTCGCAACCGCACTGACATCTCGACTCGAGGAACGCATACTAATCTTCACTCCCCCCTCCGGCGTTTCGCGCAAAACGTAAAGCGTTTCTGTGTCTGTGACCAGGCTCAAGAAATTCGAAAGTCCGTCAATCTCCTCATCCAGCACATCGTTTTCTTCAATGTCTTTTCGGGTCAGACAGGTGATGATGCAATCAAACGTCGGGTTATGATGAAGCCGCTCCAGGGCCAGACCCCACACACGCAAAGCCGGGATGGAACGATTTTTAAACATGGAACGGATCGCATCTTGGACACGGGCGCCACTGAGAACCAGCTGTGAGGCAACATGAAGCGCGCGTTCATTGGTGGCTGAATTTGAAAAGGCTGTTGTGTCAAAACAAAGGCCCGTCAGTAAACAGGTCGCAGCGTCTTTGCTGATGAGAATGTGATGGTGTTCAAAAAATCGATAGACGACTTCCGCGGTTGCGGGAGCGCCAACAATGACTTGGTTTACATTTCCATAAAGACCATTCGTTTTGTGATGATCGATATTGATTACTCGCGGTCGCGTCGTGGCAGTTTCAAGCAATCGATCGATGTATTCGCTATCGGAACAATCAAAAGACACGATCAAATCCACGCTCGGGTCTAAAAACACACTCATGTCGTCTGTGCACATTTCGATGTGCGGAAGAGACTGATACACGGCAGGAATCGGTCCAGATACAAACACCGGTGGGCGTGGACGTCCGTACATTTTCAAAAAGTCGACCATCGCAAGCGCAGACCCCAAGCTATCCCCATCAATCCGCTCATCCGAAACAAACACAGGATGCTGTGCGCTCAAAAGCTCCTCGTAAATTTGTTTGTGGCGAAGGATTTCCATATGTGGAAAGAATGCAGTGTATCGGACCAAAGCCGCTGCGTCAATCGTGTTATACTTTCCCTATCTTCATCCCTTCACCCTATGTATCTCGAAAAATTGGAAATTCAGGGCTTTAAAACCTTCGCAAAAAAAACAGTTCTGAGCTTTCTGCCACCAGGCGAAAAGCGCTGTCCGGTCACCGCTGTGGTTGGGCCAAACGGTTCTGGAAAATCAAACTTAGCCGACGCCATTCGTTGGGTGCTTGGCGAACAAAGTTTGAAACTCTTACGCGGAAAGCAATCCGAAGATGTGATTTTTTCTGGATCGGAAGGCCGCGCACGCGGAGGATTTGCGGAGGTCTCACTCAGCTTCAACAACGAAGATGGAGCGATGCCGATTGAATACGGCCATGTGACGATTAGTCGTCGATTGTTTCGAGACGGGACATCTGAATATATTTTAAACGAAGGAGCACTCCGACTTTCAGACATTCAACTTCTTCTCGCCCAAGCAAACGTCGGTCAACGATCCTATAGTGTCATCGGTCAAGGAATGATCGATCATATTTTGGTTTCCACTCCTGAGGAACGTAAAGCGTTTTTTGATGACGCCACCGGCGTAAAACAGTTTCAAATCAAACGACATGAGGCGATGTTGAAGTTGAAACGGACACTGGAAAATCTCAACGATCTGGAAATGCTCATGAAAGAAATTGAGCCGCGCCTTCGATCCCTCAAGCGCCAAGCAAATCGTTTGGAAGAACGCGCGGCGGTTGAGCAAGAACTTCGCGGACTCGAAGAAAAGTATTATGGAAGTTTGTGGTGGACGCTCGTGGACGAAACTGAGGAAGCCAAAAAACGATTCCATGCGTCTGACAAAACCATGAGTGATCTTCAGGCCGAACTCAAAATCCTCGAGCAGAAAACAAAAGAGATGGAAGGTGAGGACATTAAAGATGAAGGGCTTGCGGCTTTGCAAAAAGAATATCGTGAGCAGCAGAAGAAATGTGAACTCTCACGCCGCGCGCAGTTTGAAACAGAAAAATCGATTGAACTTTCGAAGGTAAAGGCGCAGTCGAACTGGGCGCCACTTCCGCTTTCGAAGATTATTGAAGGGGTAGAAGAGATTAAATTGAAGCTCGAGAAGCTCAAGAAGTTCGAAAAGCTCGAAGAGGTCATGACTGCCATCGACGAAGTGTTTGGGCATTCCAATACGCTGGTTTCGCGATTGCAACGACCAAACCCAGAGGACATCAAGCCAGATCCAGAGCTGATTGCGAAATTGAAAACGCTTCAGGTAGAAGAAAAAGAAATGGCTTCGCAGCTATCGCAGATTGAAAAACAGATCGACTCATACGCAGCGAAGGAACAAAAAGTTCGCACGGAACTGATCGATTCTCAACGCGCGTTTCGCAGCAAACAACAGGAACTTCATGTCCTCGAACAAAATCGCAATCAACACGAAATTACGCTTGCACGTCTGGAGGAACGCAGTGAAAATTTGAAACGCGAGATGGATGAATTCATGAAAGAAGCTGGACCGTCCGTGCGTGTCACACGGGTCGCGATCGCACGCAACGCCGATGATCTTCATCCAGAAATCCAACGCATCCGCTACAAACTCGAACTCATCGGTGGAATCGATCCGGAGATCATTAAAGAATACCAAGAAACAAAAACACGGTTTGAATTTTTGGAAACGCAAGTCACGGACTTACAGCAAGCCATCGCGTCTACCGAAAAAATCGTGAAGGAGCTAGATGACCAAATCGAAAAACAATCCAGCAAAGTGTTCGGTGAGATCAATAAAAAATTTCAGCACTATTTCAAAATTCTGTTTGGTGGCGGCTCGTGCAACTTGGTGAAACTCACCTCCGAAGAAATCGAAGCAGAAGAAGTGACTCCCGATCGCGTCTTTGCAGACACCGGAACCGCAGAGCGAGAAAAGACCGATGAGATTCAGGAAAAAATGAAAAAGCATGAAGACCCGATCGTTGGTGTAGACATTCAAGCGACTCCCCCAGGCAAGCGCATGAAGTCCCTCAACCTCCTCTCCGGAGGCGAACGCGCCCTCACCTCGATCGCGCTTCTCTCCGCGATCATGGACGTGAACCCTTCCCCATTCGTCGTCCTCGACGAAGTCGACGCAGCCCTCGACGAAGCCAACACGATCCGCTTCGCATCGATCCTCGACGAACTCTCCCAAAAAAGTCAGTTCATCGTGATTACACACAATCGCGCGACGATGGAAAAGGCGGATGTCTTGTACGGAGTGACGATGGGAGATGATGGAGTGTCGAGTTTGCTCAGTGTGCATTTGGAGGATGTGGTGAGTGGGGAGACGGCGAGACGATAGCGCCCTCGTCGGGCCCACCCCCAGACCCCCTCCCTGGCAGGAGGGGGGTTACACGTTCCGGAATGCGGCCTCCTCCCCCTGCTAGGGGGGAGGTCGGGAGGGGGGCTTGCCCAAGGGTGTTTATAAAAACATATGGGAGATCTTTTCAACCGACCCCTTCAAACAGACCGCCGCAGAGAACTCCGTTCCAACGCCACCAAACCGGAACAAACCCTTTGGCGACATCTCAGAAACAATCAATTGGAACATAAGTTCAGACGTCAACAAGGCGTCGGCCCCTACATCCTAGATTTCTACTGCCCCAGTCTAAAACTTTGCATCGAGATCGACGGCGACTCTCACGAAACACCGGAAGGAAAAATTTACGACCAAGCTCGTACCGAATTCCTAAACCAAGCCAACATAAAAACCCTCCGTTTCACCAACACCGAAGTCACGGAAAACATCCAAGGTGTTCTAGAAACCATCCGTGTAAACTGCCTATAACAAAACAACCGCCTTCGATGAGGCGGTTGTTTTGTTTCCTGAAGGTTCGAGTAGATCGAGCGCTCAGGTGAACGGCCCTGCAACGTCGTGTATGCAGGGCCAGTTGTCGGGAACGCGTTTGTTCTCGACAAGTTGTTGACCTCCACAGTGAAGGAACATTCTTTTCCGATTTCTCGGTTCGTCCATCACCATCCTGGTGACTTAAGGACTGGGGGCGAACGTAGAAACCCCCTAGATCATCGGCATGGTGGAGCGGTCATTGCCAGCCATATGAGCCACGACTCATACAGAATGAATGCCACAGCCACACCGATGATCCACTTCTTTTTCGTCGTCACAGAACCTTCTCCTCTCTGGGTCATCATTGCACCCAGATTTCGTTCTGACCTCAACGGTGGAATCTATTTTCCACCACTCAGGTCAGCGCCGGGTGAGAAGTCCGGCAAGAGAGTTGACGATGCGTTTCTCAGGCGCGTCGTGTGGATCATGTCGAAATAGCGATGACGTGGGCGGGCTAGTTCAGGTCGAACGTCTCCCAGAGCCAGTCGTTAAACCGCTCATTGAAGTTTTCGATCGCGTGGTCAGCCTTGCTCAGCAACCAGCAGCTTCCGCAGAAGATGGCCAGCATCAGCACTCCGAACGGAGACTTGATGCAGACAACCCCCGCGATGAGCAGAGCGATCAGCACACCCACACATATCATGCCAACGAGCATGAGCGCGAACACAACGACCCCAGCCGCCATCTTCTTGATGATCTTCATCGAAATAAGCCTCTCTCTCGAATCTCTCAGAATGTCCGAACACGGCCCAGGGTGAGCAAAAGCTGCTCTGTGTTTCCCTGACCTCAGCATTCGAGTTTCCTCAAACACTCAGGTCAGCGCCGGGTGAGAAGTCCGGCAAGAGAGTTGACGACGCTTTCTCAAGGCGTCGTGTGGGCTAGAGGACTTCGACGGCGAGTCGGCGGCCGAACGAGTCCTCGTGACTCGTCCACTTCCACCCGTTTCGGGCGAAGTTCGCCGCGATCAGGAGGAAAGCACCGATGACCGTCACGACCACGTAGGCCGGGCCGCCTTCGAAGATCCGTCCGCTCTGAAGGCCGACGAAGGTCGTCGTCGCGAAGACGATGACCCACGCGTGGAAGAAGGCCCTGCCGGCCGCCTCCGCACACCCGGCGATCTTCATGTTCTTCTCGCTCTGCCCCCAGGCGTCATCGATCATCCTCACAGCCATCGGCCAGAGGAAGAACAGGACCATACCCATGGACATCCAGAAAAACACCGAGAAGTTCGCCCGGGGAATCCGCGGCATCACGTACTGGCCGAACAGGCAGTGGTAGGCGCCGTAGGCGACCACACCGCTGAGAGCCAGAACGAGAACCGAGAACACCACGGAACCAGTCTTGTAAAGCATCGGGTTTTGTTTCCTTCACGAATTTCTGTGGAATTTCCAGATCCGTCCATCAGGTCGAGCCAAACTTCGCTCGTTCCTTATGTACGTTCAGCCTCGCTGGGTCGGCAGCCGTGCCACCCAACAAAAAAGGCCTATTACTAAATATTTCGGAGGAAAAATATCCAATAATAGACCTTTGAGCGCTATTTGGCTCAAATTTGTCCGAACTCTCTCCCAAGAGTTTCTTTTGTTTAAATGATCATTCTTGATAGCAAAACTATATCATATTTTTTGACTTTTGTCAACGACCGTCAACAATTTTTAGGCTTAATTAAGCCAATAATTCGGGGTATAGAAAAAGCTGATGAGTTGACTAAACGGAATGTTTGGTCTACCATTTTCCCTGCGACATGGAGGTCGTCATGATCGAAGAAAGGACCATTCAGGGCTGGCAAAACACGTTCCGAGCTCTGTACGGCAAGCGGAATCGGCTGCGTTCATCGCCCGAACGGATCTTGCTTCGCCTACAGATCGAGCTGAGCTGCCTGGCCGAAAGCGTCCGCAAGAACAGCCCGGACATTCCGCGGTCCCTTGCCGGGATCGGCGCTCGAATCTTCGCTCTGGCCAACTTGTTCGAGCTGGATGTCGAGGCACTCGTCGCAATGAAGTATCCTGGACACTGCGTCTACTGTGGGTGTGAAGCAGACTGTCATTGTCTGGACGCCGTCCGCAGTCCCATTGTCCTCGGTACCCCTGGGCCGGAAATTCCGATCGATAAGCTCCAAGGCGCCTTGAAACGCATCTACGGCAAATCGAATGAGAAACAAGGTCGAGCAAACGTCTTCGCCCATATCGCCGAAGAGCTAGGAGAGCTCACGTTCGCGGTCCTGGAAGGAAACGAGAAAGGTGTGCACGAGGAGCTCGCGGATCTCTTCGCCTGGTGGATGGGTTACGTCACCTTGCAAGGAGTCGCTTCCATCAGCACGCTTCTCTACCAGTTCTACCCAGACACCTGCTCTCGCTGCAGGCAAAACCCCTGCCCGTCCAACGGCACCTGTCCGCCCCTCTGAGGCGGATTTTTCTTACGTATTTCTTGACAAATGCACCCCGCTGCCATATCCTCCACTCACCGTCGACGCTCATCGACTCATTTACCTGACTATTTCATTATGTTATCAATCCGCCTCACCCGCGTTGGAAAGAAAAAAGCGCCTGTGTACCGCATCGTTGTGATGCCAAAGCACACAGATCCTTGGGCGCTCACCACCGAGATTCTCGGACACTACAATCCACGCACAAAAGAATTCGTGATCAAAGCAGATCGCGCAAAGTACTGGCTCGCACAAGGTGCACAAGCCACACACTCTGTCTGGAACCTTCTTATCGATCAAAAAGTGATCGAAGGAAAGAAGCGTGGAACTTCCCATATCAGCAAAACCCACGCGGTAAAATTGGAAACAAAAGCCGCGGAATCAAAAAAGAAATCTGAAGACGCCGCCGCAAAGGCCGCTGAAGCCAAAGTGAAAGAAGCCGAGGCAAAGGCCGAAGCAGTCGCCAAAGCGAAGGCGGATGCAGAACAAGCAAAAGCCGACGCAGAAGCAGCCGCTGCCGCAGAAAAAGAAAAGCCAGCAGAAGAACCAGTTGTCGAAACAACAGAAGCTCCAACAGAAGAACCCGCCGCATAGGCGGGTTTTCGTTTACCCGAATGGGTTGACAATCCGTTCCACAACAGGCATGATCGGCCCCTTGGAGGAGACAGCACATGTCATTTGCACCAGAAGCGCATTCGATCACGAAAATCCAGTGGCAGATCTTGGTCGATATCGATCGGATGGCCTGCGCATTGGACTCAGATTCAGTCCCGGCCGCGATCGCGGTCTACGTCGCACGACGCCACAAGGGGACGAATCCCGAAGGAACTATCCTGGCACTTGTCCGAGAGGGATACCTGCTCAAGAAAAAAGACGAGCGCTATGAGGTCGGCGGCAAACGGCTCCCGCAGCGTAGCAGCGGCTTGCCGGGCAACGAGACCACCCCCTTGGACCAGAAGACGATCGAGACCATCGCCACGCAATGGAAAGCTGGCGGCCGCGACATCGATGCGTTCTTCGCCGTCGAAGTCGCCCCGTCCAACGGCGACGCACGAAAAGGGCGCAAAAAAAAAGAGTAGCCGCGTCTGCGGCCACCCACGTCACGATCGACTTCATCGATCGTGTTTTTATTTTTCGTTTTTACGCGTCTTCCCTGCACGCCACTCGTGAATCTTTTTATGATCCCCAGAAAGCAGAATCGCAGGCACGCTCCATTTTTTATAAACTTCGGGTTTGGTGTATTGCGGATATTCAAGTGAACCTTCTTCATCGTGCGATTCGGCATCAAGCGATTCTTTGGAACCAAGCACGCCTGGAACCATGCGCGCGATCGCATCCATCATCACAAGCGCCGGTAGTTCTCCGCCTGTTAAAACATAATTCCCAATCGACAACGACTCGTCGACGACCTGTTCTTCAACACGATGATCAACCCCTTCATACCGTCCACACAAAAAAATGAGTTGATCATATTTTGCGAGCCGCCGAGCGTCTTTTTGCGTAAATGTTTTCCCACTCGCGGCTGTCAAAATGACTCGAACCTTTTTCGGTTTCTTCGCGCGCAATGCAGCCACAGCTTTCTCGAACGGCTCCACTTTCATCAACATTCCCGGCCCTCCCCCATACGGCGTATCATCCACTTTCTGATGCCGATCCGTCGACCAATCCCGCAGATTGTGCGCGCGAATCAGCAGCAATTTTTTCTGCTGTGCCTTTCCGAGAATGGAAGCGGATGTGTAGGGAGTGATGACTTCCGGAAAAATCGTCAGCACATCCATTTGTCGTTTTTTTGTGGCTGGCATAGTGAACCTATCCTACGGCAATAAAAAAACAGTCGCAATATGCGGCTGTTTTTTTTGGATTGATTTTAGATTCCCAGGTCATCAACGGAAGCTTCATCAGCAGTTGAAGTATAGCTCTCGCCTGTGTGTACGGTTGCGCCGACAGTTGGGGCTGCACTTGCGGCAGCGGCACCTGGAGCTGCGCCTGCAAATTCTGCCGAACGGCGAGGACCACGAGATCCTTCTGGTTCGTAGATCTTCAGGTTGACGCGTGCATTTTCTTTTGCACCGACAATCTTGAGAAGTGTGCGGACCGCACGTGCTGTTTGACCTTGGCGACCAATAACGTATCCCATGTCTTCTGCATGAATAAACAGAGTAATGAGCACGCCACGTTCGTCGACAATACGCTCGGTACGGACGTCTGCTGGGTGGTTTACGATGGCACGCACGACGTATTCTACGAACTCTTGATCAAATAATTTTTCTGCCATAACAGTTACAACAATGTGTTATCAATACGGGTTGTTTCTGACGCATGTGGCCTGTCGACCCGCGCGCATGGGGGCGCGCCAGGAGACGTCAGCGAACATCCTCAGAATAGTTGTTTTGGAAGGCCTCGTCAATCCTCAGGATCTCCACAATTCGGGGCTTGACAGGATCTACCCGCTTTTATAAGATACCCCCGCTACTGAAACGGATCGCCCCTTACAATTGAATAGATCACACAAGAATTCAACTTCTCTATTGTGTGATTGTAATGTTTGTTCAACAACGAGAACTTCGGTTCTCAAACACAGAGTCTTGAATATAATACTCAGGATTTTTTACTGAGAGTTTGATCCTGGCTCAGGACTAACGCTGGCAGCAGGTCTAAGGCATGCAAGTCGTACGGTTCCATATGTTTAGCAATAAATAGATGGGATAGTGGCAAACGGGAGCGGAACACATTGGCAACCTACCCCGAGCTCGTGAATAACTCACCGAAAGGTGGACTAATACACGATATGGATGAGAGGACTTCGGTCATTCTCATTGAAAGCTTCGGCGGCACGGGAGGGGCCTATGGCTTATCAGCTAGTTGGTGAGGTAATGGCTCACCAAGGCTATGACGAGTACCGGG
>ERZ1292640.13-Hain-H43-02um-R1-13-length-194466-cov-16_pt2 | contig 64913 bp, 69 predicted proteins | sample MGYA00564404_ERZ1292640 | MGnify/ENA primary metagenome ERZ1292640 (study PRJEB36523, sample SAMEA6512636) | groundwater metagenome | collected 2019-01-08 | study: AquaDiva: Metagenomics assemblies of 32 groundwater samples
AAGACTGGCTTGCCATGCTGAAGCCTTGGCGAAAGCTGGCTCTGGGGGTGGGATTCGAACCCACGACCAATCGATTACACTTAATCCACTAGTTTCCTAATGGCGTGGACCATCTCATCATCCCCAATTGGTGGTGAGACGAGTCGAATTTCGACGACATCTCATCATCCACATGGGATGCGGGGCGTATGGCCTCTGAACCTTCCAAAATATTTCTAAATTGGCTTGGCTGCGGATTACCCACTTGGTAACAGTTCCCAAGGAGGGCTTCCCGAACGCCTTCGCGAAACGCTTTGGCGCATCCACCGTAGTTTCAACATAGGTGGACAATTAACCCCGTTTTTCAACCTCGATTGCTTGAGGAAGCTGCGTATGTCAGTTGTTTCAACTGTTGACGAATTTGTGACACAGTCGACCGCTCTACCACTGAGCTACCCCAGAATTTAAAAAATGTAAGGTGCTTAAACTAGTTTAGCGCAAACCTGTTGTTCGAGCAACGAGTTGCTTTACTTTCGGCGACCTAATCCGTAGTCTTAAAGCTAGGGAGGGAAGATTCAACACATCAAGATCGGTATTTCAGGGGCGGCGGAGGATATTTGTTTGCCAGATGCGTTCAAAAAAGCCGAACTGCTTGGTTATTACTTAGCCAAACAGGGCGTGGTAGTGGTGACTGGTGACACGACTGGCATTCCGCTTTCGGCGGCCAAAGGAGCAAAACGAGGCGGCGGTTTCACGGTTGGCATCTCGCCCGCTTCCAGCTACTTGGAGCATGTCAAAAAGTACAAACTCCCTCATCGTTACACCGATTTCTCGATGTACACCGGCTTTGGTTACTCTGGTCGCAACCTCCTTTTTATCCGCTCGACCGATGCTGTTATCTTTATCTGCGGTCGCATTGGTACCTTGAACGAGTTTACCATCGCCTTCGAAGACAAAAAACCGATCGGCGTCTTGACAGAATCTGGCGGTATTTCTGACGAGCTCGATCATTTACTGACCATGGCTAAGCGCGGCCGCGCCAGAATCGTTTTTGACGACGACCCCAAAAAATTGGCCGATAAGGTTATAAAACTGGCCAAAATTGACATCGGTCATATTACTGATTGATCTGATGACAGCTAATTTTCAGTTATCAATTTCCAGTTATCAATTAGTTTCCAATTATCCAGTTATCAATAGTTCCGAACATTGTACTACCGAAAACTTACTTCGAAGCAGCGAGCAATCAGCGACATTGAAAACTGGCAACTGTAAACTGATAACTTTTTCCCATGACTAAGGTGTCTTTTTACGGGGCCGCTGGCGAGGTGACGGGCAGTAATTTTTTAATCGAGACAGAGAGCAATAAATATATAGTCGACTGCGGCCTCTTTCAGGGACGAGATACTATCTCTGAACTAAATGACGATCCTTTGGCCTACAACGCAGCTGAGGTTAGTCATGTTATGGTTACTCACGCTCATTTAGACCACATTGGTCGCCTGCCTGTGCTGGTCCGCCACGGCTATCATGGACCGATTTTTGCGACCGAGGCGACGATTGAACTGGCGACGATCGTTCTGAAAGACGCCCTGGGTTTGGCCGAGGAGCGGAGTCGACGGGAGGGAAAACCCCAGTTGTACGAAGAAGAAGACCTCAACCGAACCCTCCAGCAATTTCAAGCGGTTCCTTACCGTAAACCGCACCGATTGAACGGTCAGGACCAATTTACCCTTTACGACGCCGGTCATATTCTCGGATCAGCTTCAATTTTGCTGGAAGCCGGCGGTAAAAAAATTATTTTCTCGGGTGATATCGGCCATTGGCCGAGCCCCCTGCTGGCTATACCCGAGCCACCGCCTGCGGCGGATTTGGTCATCACCGAAGCCACTTACGGCGGCGAAGAGCATCTTGGATCCGATGACCGGGAGCAAGTCGTCAAGAAAGCCCTCGAGTGGACCAGCCAAAACAACGGGGTTCTTTTGATTCCAGCTTTCTCAATTGAACGCAGTCAAGAACTACTCTTTTTGTTACACGAGATGTTTGAAAAACACCAATTGCCGAAAATGCCGATTTTCCTCGATAGTCCGCTGGCCATAGAAGCTCTGGCGGTGTTCGAACACCACATGGAGCTTTACCGTCGGGAGGTGGTTAAAGACGAGCACGGCGGCCACAATCTGTTTGATTTTGGCTCGTTAGCGCTGACACCAACGGTTGAGGACTCAAAAGATATCAACGACGCTCCGCACCCGAAAGTGATTATTGCTGGCTCGGGCATGATGGCCGGCGGCCGAATCGTTCATCACCTGAAACATTACTTATCACGGCCAGACACATACTTATTGATTATTGGTTTCCAGGCGCCGGGAACACTTGGTTCAGCTATTCTGGGCGGAGCCAAATCGGTTCACATTCACGGCCAAGAGGTGGCAGTCCGAGCCAAGATTGAGGTAGCCGAAGCTTTTTCCGGACACGCTGATAATTCTGAACTGATGCAATGGCTTCGTAAGATCGAAATGCCTTCAGGCGGTCGCTTGGCGATTGTCCACAGCGAACCAGACCGTGCGGAAAAGTACCTGGCTTTCGTCAAAAGTCATCTGCCCGCGGCCAATATTGTCATTCCCAAAATCGGCACCAGTATCGAAGTATAAAGTTTCAAGTCTAAAGTCTGATTTGTCACAATCGCTCGCTTTTCACGCCGTTCAAAGTAAGTATCAATTGACGAAGTATTAAGTACTTGGAACTTGAAAATTGTTACTTACTTTAGACTTTAGCCTTCATACTTAGAGCTTTCCTAGTATTAATATACTAGGAGGGGGTATATTGGGGATTGAGGAGGGTATAGTGGGGAAGCAAAGAATTACTGAATTACGAAATAACTGAATTACTAAATAAAATGCAGGAACAGGAAAAGAGGAAATTTGTGGCCAGGTTAAGGAGGATGATTGGGCAAGCCCAGTCGCTAGAGCGGATATTGGCCGAAAACGATCGGGTCAAATTTGTCGGCCAGCTAGAGGCGGTGATTGCGGCGAGTCGGGCGGCCTTGAGCCTGTACGCCGAAATGGAATTAATTAATTCAGACGACCCCGAGGATATACAACTCCTCTCCCGGATATTAAGAAAAGGCTAAAGTGGCAAGTCTGTAGTCTAGCCATCAAGGCTAAAGTGATAAGTCTGAAGTCTGATTTAAGTATCAAATCTTAATTTTCAAGTACTTAATACTTGCTACTTGATCATTAAATCAGACTTCAGACTTTAGCCTTGAGACTTGCCGACTTTGTCGGCTAATTGTGTATATTCACCGGTGTACCGACCGGAGCGTTATCGTAGACCCAATCGGCGCCGGTATCTTCGATCCGAACACAGCCGTGCGAAACTGGTCGACCCAAGTGGCTGGCCGGTTCACGGGAATTACACTGTGGATCAAAACAGGGAACACGATGCAATCCGTAGCCTTGGTATCCCCCTCCGTCCGGGGTTCGAGCAAGGGCGTTCCATTTTTCCATCCAAATCCCCGGAAACAGCCGTGATTGAGCTAAGGAGATTTTGTTTTTTATGTAGAAAACTCCTGACGGTGTTGGCGTGCCCCTTTTGCCGCTCGAGATCATATATTCGGCCTGCTTAACTTCACCGACCATTATAAAGAGTCGTTGTTTGGTTAAATTGATGTCGATGTATAAACCCGGCCAAAGGCCGGCGACATAATCGGGATAGACTGTCTTCTCGGTGAAGGGGATAGCCCAAGTACTAATAGTGATCGGTGAATTACTGGTGTCAGTTCGTTCGGTAATTGTACGGGTAACATCCTTAGCTAAACGAGTCAGATCGGTTTCCCGACCGTCTCTCCCCTCTTGGGTTACTTGCTGGGTGTCGAACTGGGTTGTTTTGACCAACATTTTAATGTTGATCTTCGAAGCGATAGCACTGTTTAGATAGTTACTAACTTTAGTTTGCGAGATGGTATAGCTAATCCGACCATCGACAGGGGAAAAATCGAGAAATGAGTACTGACTGCTTGGGGTGATGGTGAAATTTTTATCCTCAAAATTGAGGTAGATGGGGGTGAATTTCTGTTCAACCTCGGTTTTTGTTTGGGCGGCGAGCTCGGTAGTGATAATCGGTGAACTTTCGGTGTATTCCAGTTCGGCTGAAGCAGCAGTACCGCTTGAGAGGGCCGTTTTTATTGCCGTATCGATGGCGGTGTCCGAAATCGAAATGCCCTTTTGACCTTCGCTGACTACTAGTTGGCCGTTACTATAACTAATGACGGCGTCTTTGGCGGCGGTGGTGACGCCGAGAATTGTCTCCACTTTCTGGCGTAAGATAGAAGGATCAGCGTCGTAGGAGAGACCGAGGGTCTTGGAGCTAAACATCGACCGCCAATATTTTAGTGCCAACCAATCGAAACTGTTTGGTGGCCGAACTGCCTGCGACAAAGTCGACTGCTCGTCCACTTTTACCCCTAATTCATCGAGGGAAGCGCTGGCCGATTTGCCATTTAAGCTAAAAGATAACTGTAATCCAGCTAACTCACCGGCCTTGAGCTGGATTTTCTCGGTCGCCGTCGTGTACGGTAGGCCACCGATATCAACGCCGGCCACCATCGTTCGGGGCAAAACTCGACCCTCGAAATTAAGCGAGGTAATCGCCCCCAGTGCCGCCACGAGTGACAGGACGGCGGTAAAACTGAATAAAGTGATTAGCCCAACTCTTTTGCGCGAAAACATATGAGGTAATTGTAGCGCTTTAGGCTTGTACTGTAACTAACCCACTAGTTTTCGTCCGAGCTCTTGTTAAAATAGATTCAATGACGACAGACTGGACTGACTTATACCGTCAATATCGTGGCCAATGGGTGGCGCTTGAGGGTGACGAGAAAACCGTTGTTGGTAGTGGCAAAACTGCTAGGCAGGCACTTGATAAGGCCATTGCCAAGGGCGTAGCCGAGCCTATATTAACCAAATTGCCCGATCAGCTCGTTCCCTACGTCGGCTACGGCGCATGAAGTTTGGCTACAAAAAATTCGATCACTTCTACCGTCCCGTCATCCCAATTAAAGTCAAATATAAGGGTCTTTCGGTCGGTTATGAAGTTCTGATCGATTCAGGTGCCGATTTGTGTATATTTGACGCCGAAATCGGCGAGATTTTAGGGATTGATATTGAAAGTGGTCAGCCAGGAGAAGTTAGCGGTGTGGCGGGTCAAATATCAACAATATTCGTTCACACAGTCACGATTGAAATTGGCGGACACTCAAAAGTTATCGATGTCGGATTCCTGTCCAAAGTAACCGATGGCCACAACTACGGCGTTGTTGGTCAGTACGGTTTTTTCGACCAGTTTGTGGTAGCTTTTGACTATGCGAAAAAAGAGATTGAGCTTAAGGCGCCCTAACCATTTTTTAGTTGTTAAAACAGGGCCCTCTTGGTCAGTAGCTCAATAAAGCTTTCGAATGAAATTCCGGCCTTGAGTAGCTCTTTGTTTATCAGAGAGTTTTTTGTTAGGCCGGGCAGCACATTTAACTCTAGAAAATAAGGCGTTTTGTCACGCAACATCCAATCGATACGGGCATAATGCCGACAACCGAACTGACGAAATATTTCCTCGGAAAAAGACTGGATTTGTTTGGTCATATCATCGGAAATTCTAGCTGGAACTATCTCATCACAACTTATACCGTCGTACTTGGCCTTAAAATCAAAGAACTCATTTTTTGGCACGATCTCAATAACCGGTAAAGCTTCGACCGAACCGCGCAGATCGATTACTCCGCACGACAGCTCGGTACCACCGATAAGTTCTTCAACTAGTACCTCGGGCCCAAATTTCTTGGCGGATCTAATTGCTGGCAAGAGCTGGTCATGATTTCTGACAATGGTGACGCCGAAGCTAGAGCCCTCCTGAGAGGGCTTAACAACTACCGGCGGGTCGGGAAACTGGTTTGCGGAACCGTCTACAGACCACTTCGGAGTCTGGAACCCCAGTTTTTGAACCGCTAGCTTAGCTTCTAATTTGTTCCAAGATAACCTACACGCCATTGGCCCGCTTCCGGTGTACGGAATGCCGGCTTTTTCTAGAATCTTTTGGATTTGCCCATCTTCACCAAACTTGCCATGAAGAGCCAGGATTACTAGTTGAGGCTGAATGTAACTGATTCTCTCCTGCCAATTATATTCGGCGCAATCTATTATCTGATGATCAAGCTTTAGCGATCGTAGGGCGGCGACAACCGTCTCGGCACTCCATAGCGCTACTGTTCTTTCGCTGGAATTTCCGCCCGTTAAGACAGCGATCATATTGTGGGCCCGGATGGACTCGAACCATCGATATCTGAGACATAAGCTCAGCGCATTAGCCGCTATGCTACGGGCCCCTAAAACGGAGTAATTTTACTCAATTTACATCATAAGGTAAAGGGTCACAGGGAGCCAGATTTGACAGGTGGGTAGCATCTGCTATTTTGTTTGAGACATCTTAGGGGTTCTTCTTCTAGGGTACGGAGGGAATTATAAATGAGGGGATTGCTCGCAACGCCAATGTCTCTCGGTGTCTAAGAACACTCGATTGAGACCTGGCGGCGCTTGAGCGTTCCTTCAATAACCTTAACAACTAGAAGGAGAATGGAAAATGAATAAGATACAAATATTCTTCGTCCGTTTTCTCGTTGTCCTCCTGGCCCTGCAGGGAACAGTCGCGGCCCAATTGCTGACCATCAAATCAGCCCAGGCCGCTGATCCCGTGCCGGCAGTAGTGATCAACGAGTTAATGTGGATGGGGACATTCGAAGACTCAAATGATGAATGGATTGAACTTCGCAATACCACCGATACCGCAATTGATATCAGTGGCTGGCAACTTACCAATGCCCAGTTCGGCGGCGATGGGGTACTAGACATTCCCGCAGGGAAAACAATTGGGGCAAACGGCCTATTCTTAATTAGTCGCAAAGACGCCGCCAACTCGAAATTAGCTATTGAGCCAGACTTCCTGGCAAATTCGACTAATTCGCCGGGTAATATTCTACAGATTGACAATAATTGCCCTGGTGGGTCAACCACCTTTATGCAATTATTGAACCCGCTTATTGGCGATCCACCAACCGTCATCGATCAAGCTGGTTGCGATAGTTCCGGTAATCCGCTTAAGGGTAGTAGTACGCCAGCGGTCAAAAAGGCGATGGAACGCAATATCCTCATTACTGACGGGTTATTAGTCACCAGTTGGCACAATTCGGCTTCTCAAATCAACCTCGATTTAGGGGCAGTTGATTTCGCTTCGCCCAAAGCCGCCAATGGAACCACCGACACGACACCACCAACAATTGGCACAGTGACTGATGATGGTCAGTTCACCGCCAACCCAAACCAACTGAATGCCAGTTGGACAGGATTTGCCGATCCAGAATCCGGGGTTGCGAGCTACAAAGCTGGCGTGGGCACCGCGGCCGGATTAAATGATGTGGTGGCGCTAAAAGGCATGAACTTGGTAACCAGCTACACCTTCACTGTCGCTGACAGCGCGCTCGGTTTCCCGCTTCAGGAAAACGCGATCTACTTCGTCAATGTCGTTGCGACCAACGGCGTTGGATTAACGAGCTTAATGGCCAGCAGTAGCGGCATCACTGTCAATACCGTCAATCCGCTGACACCGGCCAATCTCAAAGTAGCCGATGTCCCATCAGATAACGGCGGCAGTTTGAAAGCGACTTGGGACGCTTCGTCGGTCGATACGACCAGCTACCAACTCAACTATCGCAAGGCAGGTGATCTAACTTGGTCGCTACCGATCAATGTTGGTCTGGCCTTGGAAAAAACCATCAGTGGCCTGCTTAACGCACCGGTCAGCTACGAGTTCACTGTCGAGGCGATTGACTTCAACGCTCAACACTCGACTCCGAGCGCTATCGTGCTCGCTACCGCGCTTGATAACTTGGTGCCGATCATCGACGCCAACAAAGTTGTCGTCAATCAAAACAAGCCGGGCACGGCCGATACAGTGGCCGGTTTAGCGGGAGCGGCGAACGAACCAGAAGTTGCCGTCGTCCTATTATCGGCTGCGCCTGAAGATCCAACCGCCACCGTTATCGGTTCGGTGTTAAGCAATCCCGACGGATCGTGGCCGGCCATTGGCATCGAGGACAACAAGTACAGCCGAGTCTGGTTAGTGCTAGTTGACGAGGGCGACAATGTTAGTCTGCCCTTGCAGTTGAATAACGATATTGTCGGACCAATCGCACCGGTTCTCAACAAAGTGGTGGCTAATTGCGAGTCAAGCAACTGCCGAGTCACTTTAGACTGGCAAGCCGGCTCGACTGACACGGCTAGCTACAAAGTCACCTATACCGTCGACGGGGTGGACCATCAGACTTTTGAAGTCACCACCACCTCAATGGCGATGGACTTAGCTACTGGTAAAAGCTATCTGTTCAAGGTAGTTGGCTATGACCAGTACGGCAACCCAAGTACAGCGAGCAATATCTTCTCTGTCACCTTAAATAAGGGCGTGAAGACAACAGCCGTACTAACAAATGGCAAGCAGGTAACAACAACTGAAGCTATTTCAGGATCGTTGGAAGTAAAAACAACTCCTGTATCTGCACCGAAACCTGCTCCGGCTCAATTTGCGCCAAAAGTTAAGGCGGCCGAGCCAGTGGTGGAGACACCGACTGAACCAACTCCCCCGCTCGTCGCCGATACCGAAAACAGTCGCGATTGGGTTCGCATCTTAGTGGTAGTAGTGCTACTACTAATCATCGCTGGTAGCTTCTATGCGCTATCACGATCGGTTCAAGAGACACCGGAAGAAGAGTTTGACCGCAACAAAGCCGAATCGAAGGCTGAGGATACTGCGGGAACAACTAAACGCCGCGGTCGTCGACGACACCGACGCTAGTTGAGCTACTGCTCGCAAAAACGATCTGCCATCTGGCGGATCGTTTTTGTTAGGAGCTCAATTTTGCTAGAGTCAGAGTGTGATGAAGGGGGCAATGTCGCGCGAATTTATGCTGAAAGTATTGTTAGTTGGGCTATTTGTATTTGCCGTTTATTCCAATATCAATTTGATTGTTCGCAATCATAAGTTGGGAACAATTTTGCGTGAGAAGAAAATCCAGACCGCCCAACAGGCCTTTAATAACAGCAAATTGAAATTGTTGATCGCCTACTACCAAACCCCGTCGTTTCAGGAAGTTGAAGCTCGCCGCCGCCTAGGGCTAAAAAAACCCGACGAAAATGTTTATACGATTAAAGGATTAACCACCACCACCGACCAGAGCCCGGCCTTAAGCGACAATCTATATAACGACATCCAACCCGCTCCCCCAACCACCAAAACTAATATTCAGCTGTGGTGGCAGTACTTTTTCGGTGTGTAAGTAAAAATATAAAGTTACCCTAGTTTTTACAATAAATTGGCTATGTCTAATCTGAAGTAGGGTAACTTTTCTGTAAATCCACCTATCATTTTTAATTTTTACTTACACTCTAATATAGAGTAGGCGATTTCACCCTGAAACGACCCTCGAAACCTTTAGTAAGCTGATAGTCGCTGACCAAAAAATCAATATGCAGCTCCGATGAGAGTACTTTTTCCGCTAGTAGTGCCGGGGGCGGCGATTTTCCGCTTCGCTTCAACCCCTCGTTTACGCTCGTGGCCGAACTTGTTTGTGCCGGTGGGAAGAATTGGACTTCCGACCTGACGCTTATGAAACGTCCGCTCTAACCACTGAGCTACACCGGCATGCTTGTAATTTTAATGGATTAACTCAAGAAAAACCAGTCTTTCGACTGGTTTTTCTCTATTTCTTGCGCCCCTCGACTTCCCTCGACAAAGCTCGGGACAGGTCGCTCGGGGTTACGCAATTTCACAGTGTTCAATTGCTAGTAGCGGGGGTTAGATTCGAACTAACGACCTCGTGGTTATGCGTACCATTGCAACTTTCATTGCTCCAATTTCGTCGGTTGATGAAAATGGATTTTTGGTCTGGACTGTCCCTTGGCCCGTAAGGTTGTTACGGGTCTCCACCTACCAGTCTCTACACCTTTCCGCCAGTTGGCGGACTTGGCTCGGGATTGCCTCGGCTTACACCAGGGGTTTCCCCGAATTTGATGGATAATCTTCTTAATAGTTACCTACTAAGACGCCCAAGTTCTAAAAATACTGTTGAGCCACGCGAGCTGACCACTGCTCCACCCCGCTATCAGCCAGTATACCCAATCGAACCCAGTCAGTCCAGCCAAAAGAGCTAAGAGCCTGTTTAAAATCTAACCGCAACATTAAGACTAAAAAAATACTGCTTGCCGGTTAAAACAAACACATTTCCGCTGCAAATCACTCATTCTTCCTCACCGTATCCCGATACGGTTCATCGGTCTTCGTAATTTTCGCTCGAAATGTGTTCGTTTTTCCTCGGCACTAGATTATAAACAGGCTCTAATTAATCGTTGATTTAAGTCGAGTTTTACTCTAGAATTCAGTAATGCCAACACGAAACAGATTTTCTCGACAGTTGTTTTCGGTTTTGACCGTCATTTTTGTTGTCGCCATCGTTTGGAGTCTATTTGGTTTAGGCAAAACGACACCGACTCAAGATGTTGCCATCTCGCAGATTGTTAAAGAAGTTGGCGACGGCCGAGTCGACCAAATAATTGTTGAGGGCAATAAAATCACGGCGCTGACCAAAGATAAAATTCAACTCGTTGCCTACAAAGAAGCCAGCCAGGGACTGAAAGATTACGGCATTACTGGTGATAAAGTAACGGTTAATATCAAAAATCCCGACTCTGGTGCTCTCTGGACGACATTACTGACTGTTTTTCTACCGTTCTTACTTATCGGCGGACTACTTTACTTTATGACCCGCCAAGCTCGCTCAGGCAACAATCAGGCCATGTCGTTTGGTAAAACGACCGCTCGGCTGGACGACGGCAAGAAAGGCGTTACTTTCAAGGATGTCGCCGGCATGAAGCATGTTAAGCAAGAGTTGGTCGAGGTCGTTGATTTCTTAAAAAATCCAGCCAAGTTTAAAGCGCTGGGTGCCGAAATTCCCCGAGGGGTTTTGTTGGTTGGACCGGCTGGTGTCGGTAAAACATTGCTGGCAAAAGCCGTCGCTGGTGAAGCCGGCGTACCGTTCTACTCCATCTCCGCTTCCGAATTTGTGGAAATGTTTGTCGGTGTTGGCGCTTCGCGAGTCCGTGATTTATTTACCAAAGCCAAGAAGACCGCCCCAACTGTTATTTTTATTGACGAACTTGACGCCGTTGGCCGCCAGCGCGGCACCGGTTTGGGCGGTTCGCACGACGAACGCGAACAAACCCTCAATCAAATTTTGGTGGAGATGGATGGTTTTGATACCGAAGCTAATGTCATTGTTCTGGCGGCGACAAACCGTCCCGATGTTCTTGATCCGGCCCTGCTCCGTCCGGGCCGGTTTGATCGCAAGGTTGTTTTAGATATGCCCGATCGTCCGGAACGGGCAGAGATTTTGGCTATCCACTCTAAAAACAAACCGTTAGCCAAAGACGTTAATTTAGAAGAAGTCGCCAAGAGTACCCCGGGTTTGTCCGGCGCCGATTTGCGCAATGTCGCCAATGAAGCAGCGATTTTAGCGGCTCGCGACAATCGCAAAAAAATCGAGCAAAAGGATTTCCGTAATTCGATTGAAAAAGTTTTGCTTGGCCCAGAACGAACCAGTCATTTACTGAAAGATAAAGAAAAAGAAATCGTTGCCTATCACGAAGCTGGTCACGCTATTGTCGGGCATCTGCTGGCTGATAAAGACGAGGTCCACAAAGTGTCGATTATTTCTCGCGGTATGGCGCTCGGTTTCACTTTAAGCTTGCCCAAAGAAGACAATAAACTTATTCCAAAAAGTCAGTTTGAGCACGAGCTGGCTCGCCTGCTCGGCGGCCGGGCAGCTGAAGAGCTGATCTTTAAGGAGGTGACGACCGGTGCTTCCAACGACCTAGAGCGAGCGACCGAAATCGCCCGTAATATGGTGACGGTCTACGGTATGAGCGAGCTCGGTCCGATCAAGCTCGGTGAGCGTGAAGAGATGGTTTTCTTGGGCCGCGAAATGGGTATGCACCGAGTCCATTCGGAAAAAGTTGCTGCTAAAATTGATGAAGAGATTAGTCGCTTGATTGATATCGGCTGGAAAACGGCAGTGGCTTTGCTAAAGAAAGAAATCAAAGTTCTGCACCATATGGCCAAAGAATTACTAGAAAAAGAAACCCTCGAAGACGACGACTTACGGGCTGTGTTTGCTACACTAAAAGTAGCAAACAATGTCGTCGCCTAAGGGATTAGAGAAACTTTTCTGGATTACCGGCTGGATCTACGATTTTTCTAAAATCGCGACGATTTTATTAATAGTTGGGTTACTGACCCACTATTTTTTCCTGTCGGTTCTGGTGGTGAGGGGCAAGAGTATGATACCTAATTTCACCGACGGCGAGGTGCTCATGATTAACAAAATTGCTTATCGGTACGCCTCGCCAGAGCGCGGTGATGTGGTGGCGATGTATTGGCCGGGCGAAACCGAAAAACGCTTCATCAAGCGAATTGTCGGTCTGCCGGGCGAAACCGTTCGGGTTAGTGCCGGGCTGGTTTACATTAACGACGCTCATTTGGAAGAAAGCTACCTCGACTCGAGCGTCACCACTTCCAACGAACTAACCCGAACCCTCCAGAGTAACGAGTATTTTGTTTTCGGAGATAACCGCGCCAATAGCTCGGACTCCCGAGCCTGGGGACCGGTCCCCAGAAGCTTTCTAATCGGCAAAATCGGTTCAGAAATCTTCCAGCTTTCCGCCCAAGCGGCTAATTAACCAGTGGGCCGCGCAGCGTGGTGAGGAGCTTGGAGGTTCTGCTAACAAATTCCACCAATTCTCCGCCGACAGTATCGGCATCGACTTCCGAATACGCCACCAGCCAATCCGGCTGGACGATCGTGCTAGATGATTGCTCAAAACGATTAACCCATTCGGCGGTTTTGCCGAGCACAATCGCATACGATAGATACCTCTCAAAAGTTTGATTGCGCGCCATCGCCGGATCGATCGGGTCGGGCGAACCCAAGTACTGACTATATGAAAGCCAGGCCGCCCGTTGTTTCAGACCGGTCTGACTGTATCGGGTCAGCCCGGCAGTTAGGCGTAAAATTAACCACGAAAGAACGATAGTGCCGATTAACGGAATGAGTAAGTAGGGCGTGATGTCGCTGACGGCTGTCCAAACCAAACCTGCAACGCTGGCAAAATACAACAGTAGGGCAATCAATTTGTAACGAATTCTGGTGAGGTGCGGATTCTCAACGAAATAGTGTTGTTGGGTAATAATCTCGTAGATATCGTTGAATGCGTCATGAACCGGCAGACTAAAAAGGGCTTGTTTGTGAAAGGCGGTAATCTCGGAGGCGGATATTTTATTTTCCAACTTCGGTAAGACTTGTTCCAGAATGTTTTTTTCCCACAGTTGGAGATGTTGATCGGGCGGTTTCCTCTTACCAAAAAAATAATCCGGCCCATTTTTTATAATCACTAAATAGCCGCGATAACAAAGATCGACCAGTAAGGCCACGATCTCCTCCGGATAAATCTTTTTATTGACCAACACTCCAACGATCATCGGTGAGAGTTCGCTTGGCAGCAGACTAATCGTCGGGCCAAGTTTGACTCTATCCTGACGGCGCTGACGAACGATCAAAAACAATAAAACAACCAGAGCCAGTAGCGGCAAGGAGACACCAAGAATAATCCAAGGCAAGCTGTCTAGATTCGTTAGCGCCAACTTCGCTTCCTGAAAGCGGTTGAGCTGAAGAATTGACTTGGGCCAACTAGCACTGATTGTCATTAGTCCCTTCGGACCAGCGTAATCAGCCCGGTAGGTAATCGTTTTAGCGCCGGTCACTTCGCTCGTTGCCCCCAGCACGCCGCCGATAGCATAAGCGTTCCCGGTTAGCGACTGAATTTCGGTTTGTGCCGAGTGTTCAGGCAAGCTAAAAGTCACTTCAGTGTGATTAACCGCTACGCCCGGTTCCTGGAAAACTTTGAAAAAGAACTGGTCGCGGTCGTTATGGCGAATTAGATTGCCAGCGGTTTGGTAGCTTAAATTCCAACGACTAGCGGCGGTTCCTTCGGAAATTAGTCGCTTCGTTGCTCCGTCACGAATCAAGCGCCAACTGCTATCGGGAACCGTTTGGCCGTCGGCACTGACGATGAGCTGACGCGGACTAGAAAATAATTGCCAGTCGAGGCCGCTCGAGCCAGCCAAGACAATTTCTTGATCGACTGTCACTTTTCCATCTAACTGGAGAGTGGCCTTAACAGTTAGGCTACTGACACCAATGGCGGCCTGGGCAGAGGGAGTAACAGACATCAGCCCGGTCAGAAGTACTGCCACTAGGATTGCTCGTCGAATATTCATCAACTACTAGTATCTTACATCTCTGGTCATACAGCTACTTTTGTCCGCTATCTGGCCGATCGACTTTGATCTTTGTCTCTTAGATATCTAGTTTTGACTTTTGACTTTTGAGTTTTGAGTTACTTTCCAGTGTATGCTGAAAGGACAATGCGTCGTTTTGCCGTTGGCTACCTCACCACCGCAGTTGTTATTATTTTCCTAGCTAATCTAGCATTAGTCGTATTGTATGTTCGTCAATTTGGCTTGAACGCCCAGGCGCTAGCCGACTGCCTTCCCAACGACTGCCAGACCAGCAATGTCTTGACCGACTTCGTAGTCGTCAACAGCATTCTTGTCGGGGTATTACTGACCATCTGGTGGGCGGTGAACAAATTGCACTCTCACCAATCGGCTCACCACTAGCTCGATAGCGCCCCTAAGTGGTAATCTGAAGCTACACATGCGTAGCAAAGTGCTTGTTGTTTTGGTTGTAGTCGTATCAATATTGGCAGCGTATACGCTGTCAAAGCCGATCACGACTCAAACCCGACAAGGGACGATCGAGCTGACGCATCTACCCGATCAGTACTGTCCGCTGTCAGCCGCCGTTGTCGCCACCGACCTCGATGCCAAGACCCCAAAAATTTTGCTTGACATCGAAGTGGCTATTGATGAGTGTCGCTACATTACCCTCGCCAAATTGTCTGGTCTCGGCAGTGAGCCGCAGTTCATTTTTGTTAAAATTTCCGGCCAGCTGGCCTTCCGCGTCCAGATTGACTCGATCAAAGGTCGTTATCAATTCGCCCCGAGTTTGGGGGATGTCAACAACGACAATATTATTGATTCCAATGACGAAACCCAGGTCAGTTCGGCGCTCTTTAGCAATGATGAGACCAAAATTTCTCTCAATGATCTCGACCGAGACAAGAAAGTCAGCGTCTTAGACTTGAGTTTGACCAGAATTAACCGTCGTGCCGGCGTTGAACGACCGGACGGCCAGAGTTGGAGCCGGTCATGAGCCTTCGTGCCGTCTCGACCCGAACGGCTTTTGTGCTGGTTAGTATCGTGACGATTCTGCTGATTGTCGGTTCGGCCTTCTTGAGCAGAGTTGTTTTTAAAGCCGCCTCTTCATCCGCGACGCTCTATTTTAGCCAATCATCAATTCAGGCTAAGCCCGAGACAACTTTCAAGATCGAAATTCTAGCCGATCTGTCCGCTTCGGCCGACCTGACCGGCGTCCAGCTGGAACTTAATTTTGATCCCAAAATTGTCAACCCGACCGATTTCAAGCCGGCGGTCCGGTGGAAAAAGGTTTTCTCCAAGGTAGAAAACGGTAAGCTTTTCTTGGTGATGGTGCCAGTCGAGGACCAGGTCCAATCAAACCAAGCAGCAACGGGCTTGAGTTTGGTCTCGCTGACTTTCACAACCCTGGCTGAAGGAGCGACTAATTTGACCCTGACCGCCGCCAATACTCTGCTGGCCGTCGCCAGTACTCCGGGCGCCAAAGGAGTAGAGAATGTGGTCGAATCGGTCATTGATGCTCAAGTTAGCGTCTCCAACATGGCTATTGCTACCCCGACTGACGACTCACTAAAAGTAAACGCTATTACCACCCAAGACGAGGTGGTGTTTTCCAGCCAAAGAATTCTTTCAACTTCGTCGATCCTAACGCCCAGCTCGGCGGTAATTTTAGTCCACCTTGAACACCCGGCCAGAGTCTCAGTTGCTTTCGGTGCCACGACGGCGCTCGGCAATCGAGCCGATTACTCGACACGCGCCGATCAAGCCGCTATCAGAATCGCTGGCTTAGCAGCCTCTCAGCGCTATTACTATCAAGTGGTGGCCGAGGACGACGACGCTACCAATCGAGTATTGGGACAGATAAAAAGTTTTGAGCTACCAGCTCTGAGCTCCGCAACTACTGTCGATCGGGCCGAGTTAACCATCTTCCCGGCTCGCGCGGCGACTGGTGCTACGGCCTACGCCGTTTTCTTTGATCAGGATAATAAAGTTGTGAGCGGTCTCAACCCAGAAATAAAAGTTGATACCGATCGGGTTTCCGCCACTAAGTTCAGCGAGGTGAGCGGTTTGTATCAGTCTGTGCTCGGCTCGCTCGAAACGGAAAAACTTACAATTTTTTCGGCCGTACTGCTGGATGGTCAAGAACTAGCAGGCGCTAATGTCATGTTCGATCCCGCGCTGGCCAATACGGCGGTCAAGCCCAATCAGACTTTCTTAGCCATTAAATTCGACCAGAAAACTATCAATGTGATTTTGGCGCTAGTGGCCGGATTGTTGATGTTGGGAGTTGGTTTCTACAAATTAGCGCGTGCTCGGTAAATGTCGCCAATCAAACGCCTAAGCAGTATGTTTTGGGGTAGCCATAACCTCAAACAAGCCGTGGGCATTTTGTTTGTAACAGTTTTGATTAGCAATGTTTTGGGCTTGGCTCGTAATGTCATTATCGCCAATCGAGTTGGCCTGACTTACGGCACGATCGGGCCGCTTGATAGCTACTACGCTGCCTTTGTTCTGCCGGACTTGTTTTACAATTTTCTGATTGTTGGTGCTTTGGCGACGGCCGTCTTGCCGATGCTGGTCAAGCTCGATACCGACGGCGACGATCAGGAATTTTGGCGAACATTTAATGTGCTAATTTCGACTGGATTTACGGTGATTGTTGTAGCCATGATCGGGCTTTACATCGCCATGCCATATTTATTGCCCCTACTAATCCCCGGCTTTGACCAAGCCACCCAACAGACAACTGTTGAGCTGGCTCGGGTGTTGCTGTTGAGCCCGCTCTTTTTCACCATCTCTCAACTGGCCAGTTCGGCCCTGCAAGCCAAGCGCCACTTTGCCACTCCCGCCCTGGCCCCAATCATTTACAATCTGGCGATTATCGGTGGGGCGCTATTGATTCCCGAATACGGCTTGTCGGTGTTAGTGGCGGGGGTAATTACCGGCGCGGCCGCTCACTTTCTGATTCAATTGCCGAGTCTCTATCGGTTGGGTTGGCAGTTTCGTTTCACTTTCGGTCTAGCTCATGATCGGGTCCGTCAGGTGATGAAAGTGATGTTACCTCGAGCGATTGCCTTGACCGGCAATCAAATGCTTTTGGTCGTCTTCTATCATTTAGCATCGAATCTTAATTCGGGTTCAATCGCCATCTATCGTCTGACCGACGATCTGCAGACGGCGCCGGTCTTGCTACTCGCCAACACTTTGGCGATGGCAGTGCTACCGGATTTTGCTCGTCAGATTGCTCGGGACGATCAGATCGAATTCAGGGAATTAATCGGCAAGACAATCAGATTAATTATCTTTATCTTTGCCCCGATTACCCTATTCTTCTTTATTTTTAGCCGCCCGATTATTAATCTCTATATCAGCATTGGTCACAGCATTAGTCCGCTGGAAACCGAATGGGCGGTCGATACTTTCCGGTTGTTTATCGTTTCCCTGCCGTTCCAGGGCTCAATCTTAATTTTGGCCCGATCGTATTTTGCTCGTTCCGATACTGTCCGGCCGACTATCTTTAGCTTAATATCAATCGGGATGGCCTGGTTGGCCGCAGTGCTACTAGTAAAAAATACCGAGCTCGGTCCGGCTGGGTTAGCGTTGGCTTTCTCGATCGGCTCGACAATTAACGCTTTACTGCTTTGGTCGAGTTTAAAGCTACCGTTCTCGGTCCTTTGGCGCGATAGCGAGTTGCGCTCCAATTTCCCGCCGATCTTTTTTGGCGCCGCCCTCTCTGGCGCAGTGATGTTCGTTAGTTACAAACTTTTTACGCCCCTGTCGATTATGGCTCTGGCCGGTCCATCGGCTCAAAACTTGTTTGTCATTTTGGCTAGTCTCTTCTGTGGCTTAGCGGTTTACGGTTACTGGGCCAAAATAAATAAATTAGAACAATGGCAACTGATCAGACCAAACAATCATTCTACGGAGAAGTAGATAAGTTTCGCTATCGGACCAATTGGGGCTGTTTGGGCTGGGCATTGGTGATTGTTGCTGTGGTGGCACTAGCGGTTTGGTGGATTTGGAAAAAGCTCTAATTCTCGACCTGTTACCGGTTTTCGGGTAGAATAACAGGGATGCAGATCCGAAATTTCGCTATCATTTCGACCGAGCGATTGCGAGGAAAAAAGATGGCAAAGTAAAATGGAAATTAGAAACTTTGCTATCATCGCTCATGTTGATCACGGTAAGTCGACGCTTGCCGATCGAATGCTAGAAAAAACTGGAACAGTTAAGGTTGGCTCAGGCAATCAACTGCTCGACACGATGGAGCTCGAACGGGAAAAGGGGATCACAATTAAGCTCAATCCGGCGCGTATGTTTTACGAGCACAGCGGTGTCAAGTATCAATTGAATCTGATCGACACTCCCGGCCATGTGGACTTTGGCTATGAAGTTTCGCGTTCGCTGGCGGCGGTCGAAGGGGTTTTATTGCTGGTCGATGCCAGCCAAGGCATTCAGGCCCAGACTCTAACCAACCTTCAGCTCGCCAAACAAAACCATTTAGTCATCATTCCAGTCGTCAATAAAATCGACCTGCCTCACGCTCAAAGCGAAGAGACCGCTCAACAGCTCGTTAAAGTATTGCAGTGCGCTGAAGACGATATTTGCTTTGTTTCCGGCAAAACCGGCGAAGGAGTTGACGAGCTATTAGAGGCGATTGCCACCCGAATTCCTCCGCCAACATCGAAGCCAGATGAACCGTTGCAAGCCTTAGTTTTCGACTCTTTTTTTGATGTTTTTCTGGGGGTCGTCGCTTATGTCAAAGTTGTTAGCGGCTCATTGAAGAAAAACCAGCCGCTAATGATGCGAGTGACTGGCGTCAATTTTGATTGCTTGCAAGCCGGCTATTTGCAAATCAAACGGATAGATAATGGCACATTGGCCAACGGTGAAATTGGCTATGTCGCCACCGGCTTAAAAACGGTGCATGACTGTCGGGTCGGCGACACGATTGTCACAACGGCCGCCACCAACGCCTTACCGGGCTATCAAATTTCAAAGCCGATGATTTTTGCTTCGTTTTTTCCCGAGCCGGGCAAAGAACGGGAGCTGACGGTGGCGCTCGACAAACTCAAGCTTTCTGATGCCTCGCTGTCTTACGAGCCGGTTAGCTCGAAGGCCCTGGGACCGGGTTACAGCATCGGATTTTTAGGCCTGCTTCATTTAGAGATAATCAAAGAGCGGCTCAATCGGGAATTTGATATTAATATTTTAGTGACCACGCCATCAGTGGCCTACAAACAAGAGAGCGACCAATGGCTCGAGCCGTGGGTGGAACTGGAAGTGGTCTGTCCGCAGGAGCATTACGGCGCCGTCAGCGATTTGGTGTCTCAAAACCGAGCGGTGTTCATCAATGTTGAGTATGTCGCCGATCGGGTCATTTGCCATTACGAAGCGCCGCTCTCGGAAGTCATTAGCGATTTTTACGACAAACTCAAATCCGTCACTTCTGGCTACGCCTCGATGGATTACCAGCTCAAAGACTACCGTCCGGCCGATCTAGTCGCAGTTGATCTGCTGGTGGCCGGCGACAAGATTGATGCCCTAACCCAACATATGGTGCGGAGTAAAGCTGAGAGCTACGGCCGCCGGTTGGTTGAAAAACTAAAAGAATTAATTCCTCGTCAGAATTTTGAGGTCACCTTACAAGCGGCGATCGGCGGTAAAATAATTGCCCGAAGTGATATCTCGGCTGTGCGCAAAGATGTCATCGCCAAGCTTTACGGCGGCGATGTCACTCGCAAAAATAAGCTCTTAGATAAACAGCGCAAAGGTAAAAAGCGGATGCGCCAACTCGGCCGGGTTGAAGTCCCCAGCGAAGTGTTTGTGGAATTGCTGAAGAAGTAAAAAAATTCCCCCACCTGGCAGATGGGGGCACTGGGCAAAGGTCGACTCGTTACCGGCTTGTTGCCGGCTCGTCTTTGTAGACAATGCTTCGGTACTTCGCAATCCGGACATCTCGAAGCTTGATCCCGTCTTCGAAGCACAGTCTCTTGAGAGTTGGCATGTGAGCAAAATACTCGACCTGGCGATCGAACGGCTTGATCTGAACGCCGAGGGGTTCGACTTGAATCATAAGATCACTCAATACCTCTTCCCGATTTCCACCCGAGTAGGTTGCTACAAAACGACCTGGAGCACCTCGTCGGAGGCACTGCTCGTAAATGTCGGGACGACCGACCTCAGTTAATTGCTCTCTGAGCTTATCCAAATCGATCTCCCAATCGCAGTATACCCCGATGGTCTTGAGTCTCGGAATGCGTCCGTGCGTCTTTTTGATGTAGCGAATGCCGTCGCCGGCTAACTCAATCATCTTTTCTTGCGCCAATCGCCGCTTTTCTTCGAGGGTCTTGATAAGCGACTCCAAACCCAGATAATCGGCCGTAGCTCTCGCCAGGTCGAATTGATCTTCGTCGATGGTCGGGGGAGGGCTGGCGTCAGCATCGTAAACCAACTTTATCCCCACTTCCGGTAGCTTCAAAGTGAAAGTTTCATTTGCCAAAGGTCTTCTCCTGTGAGGTACAAATAGTCAGCCAAAGCTGACGCTAAAGTCGAATTACTTCGGCCCTAGCGCAGCAGGAGCTGATCGCTATTCTTACTCGGCGTGAGCTTCGGCCCAAGCGGAACCGTCAGTATTCGTGCCGGCGGAGGCCCAGGCGCTGGCCGAAACTTCGTCGGTCGTTTCTTCAACAAAAACGACTCGGTATCTTGGTGTGACTTTTTTGGTGGCTGGCTTTGAGGCCGGTGTCGCCGGTGCTGGCGTTGTGGCTGGAGTCGTCACAGCCGGAGTAGCTGTTGAGCTTGGTGTGCCAACTAGCGTCGGCGTATTGGCGGTTTCGGGAGTGGCGTCTTTTTTATTGTTGCGCGTCGCCACAATCGCCCAAACAATGCCAGCGACAAAAATGGCAAAGGCAATACTTAATATGATTCGAACTGTTTTAGACATGCATTTCAGTATATCGAAATTATTTCTTTTGTCGAGTCTTCCAGTCGCCAGAATTGTGACGATTGCGTCCTAAGAAGTGCCAGGCGTGTGGATCGGACTTCTCAATTTGGTCCCACATCTTTTTAGCGGTCTTGGTATATATTTTATGCTGACGAATATCGCGCCGTCGTGAAGCGCCCCATAATTTTTTCAACACTACGCCATTGGCCTGCTGTTCTCGAAGTTCGATCTCAACATCTAGATTGTCAGCGTCTTTAACGATTTGGGCTTCAATACAATCATATTTTTCGTACTCGCGCCAAATCTCAATAAATTCTTTAAGCGAAGTTTTCTCCAAGATATCGACTATCGCTAGATCTTCATTGCGTTTGGTGTATTGGCGGGAGAGATAGTCGACGTCACCAGTGCGAGATTCGGTAATGTCGTGGACCAGTGCCATTTTCATTAGCTTCTCGATATCAACGCCTTTCTCTTTGCTGGCTATCAATAATGCGGTCCAAGTAATTCGAAAAGTGTGTTCGGTGACATTTGCAAAATCAGCGTTTAAGAAATGTCGCCAGGTCCGCTGGACATAGCGGAGTGCGCCTAACTCAAAAATCAAATTAATGTCAGCAGAAGCACTCATAACTCGACACTAGCATTTGGCTCGGAAATGGCAACGCGTTTCAAAAAAGGATTTTCCAAAGGCCATAGCTGGCGACTAATAGCCAGGCAATGTTTAACGCCACTGGTTGATAATCCTTCTTAGACAATGCCTCAATGATAATACTGATTGAACCGGTGATATTAAGTAGCTGATAAGCGAGACTGTCGGTGCCAAGAACACTAAAATTCAACAACGCAAAAGCAACGATAATCGCCGTGACTCCGTACCAGCCGATGATCTGCTTAACTTTCATTGAGCGGGAAACGGGAATCGAACCCGTGCCGAAAGATTGGAAATCTCTCGTTCTACCATTAAACTATTCCCGCATGTCAGAGAAAACTTGTTCGGCCCAAAACATGATCTTCCTGAAAAGAAAGATACCGTGTCTTTTCTCGCCTCTAGCAAGTATCACAATGTGAAGTGTACCATATGGGAGGCTGTTATGTCGCTTCTGGAGCTTGTTTTTTCTGGTGTCAAATTGTGTCTTACCAAACTGATGGTTGGGTAATCCGGCTAACTTAGACCAATAATTCTTTGCTGAAACCTCGTCATTATCTGGGTAGAGATGGACACGAAGACGAAAGTTATCATTCTTCAGGTCCAACACTTCACGAAACCACCTCATCATCAACCTGATAGTTTCAGGATCGGAGTTAGCGAAACGGACAGCCCCAGTAGTTTTAGACCCCTCGCCCATATAAAGAGCTAATCCCAGCATCCATAAGTCCCTTTTTGTAATTGCCGGTAATTCTTTTTGTGCTTCTTGTTTTGCGATGGCCAGTGACTGAAAACGGTCTCTCTTACGAGCCATTGTCATCTGCTTGGTAGCCTTCGCTATCCTGCGCACCACCATTTCGTTTGGACGGTAAGGCAGATCTTTGAGCCAATCACTTAAGGTGCTTTTAGATACCCCAATTTCTTTTTGTATTAAGCTATACGAGTAACCTAACCCCCTCAAATCTATTGCTTGTTGCTTGAGAATTGCCAGAGTCATTATAGTACTAGCGTATCGTACACTACGATATATAGTCAAGGGTACGATAAACTATAACTCAATCTCTCTCAAATAGTGCTAGCCCTATTTTCCTTGCTCGCTAGCTGTTTTTGGCCAGGTCGATAACAGTTTTGAAGGCAACGATCATCGCGGCTGGAGCCACGAAATGACTGATATTGATGAAGGCCGTACCCAGCCAGTCGCCGATATAAGGCAGAAAATCGAGCCCGGCACTACCGACCAACAGCAAGACAATAGCCGCCACCAGGAAGCTACTGGTTTCTTTGTAGGTGATGTTGAAGAAGCCAACAAACAAGCCAAGGACGGCCAGAACCAGTCCGGGCGTCGTTCGATCGGAAGTATCAGGGAAGAAACTCAAGACTATTGCCAACGCGATTCCAAACAAGAATGCTAACTCACCCCAAGATTTTTGCTTTGTGTTTGTCATTAACTTAAGTCTAACTAGGGCGCAGGGGTTGTCAAATCTGCCAGAGGTATCGGTCCAAATCAATGTAGTAGCTGCCAGCTCGTTCCTCGACTTTTATTCCCTCACCACGAAGCAATTGGGCCTGTAATTCGGCTGGAAAGGCCATATTAATAATCGATATGCGACCCTGCGAGTTGATGACTCTCTGCCACGGCAATTGCTCACTTTCGCTGGATTGACGCAAGATACGCCCAACCATTAAAGCCGCTCGAGGACTACCGGCCAAAGCGGCAATCTGTCCGTAAGTGGCGACTTTCCCCTGCGGAATTTGTTTAATCTGACTAATTACTTGCTCCTTGAAGGTCATCGCTGTTAATATACCCTATATGACGGAGGTCTGGTTCTATAGTTTATTGAGTGTCGTACTCGTCAGTCTAATCTCCTTGGTCGGGGTGATCGTTTTGGCGATCAAGCAAGATATTCTCAATCGAATCGTTTTTATCCTTGTTAGTTTAGCGGTCGGCGCCTTGTTTGGAGACGCCTTAATCCATCTACTCCCAGAAGCTTACAAGTCTTTTGACAGCGAGCTAACAGTATCGTATCTGGTCATGGCTGGATTCCTGTTATTTTTCTTGGTTGAAAAGTACCTTCATTGGCATCACCACCACGACGAAGATTCCGGCGTTCATATTCACCCGGTTGGTTACATCAATCTCGTCTCTGATGGTATGCACAACTTTATTGACGGAGTCCTGATCGGAGTTTCATACTTAGTTTCAATTCCACTCGGGCTAGCGACAACTTTTGCGGTAGTGTTGCACGAAATTCCCCAAGAGATTGGGGATTTTGGGGTCTTGATCAGCGCTGGCTTTACTCGCCAGAAAGCCCTTTGGCTTAACTTTGCCATCGGCTTGACGGCGGTTTTGGGGACGGTGCTGGCCTTAGTATTTGGCAGTCGGCTGGAGACATTGGCGCAACTGGCCATCCCACTAACTGCGGGGGGATTTCTGTATATCGCCGCGGTTGATTTACTCCCCCCACTACATAAAGAAACCCGACCTTTTCGATCGCTGATACAGCTACTGGCGATTATTGCTGGCGTCGCCATCATGGCCTGGCTGAAAATTCACGAAGGCTAGACTTGGGACGAGTTGACAATCTCTACGCGGTCGCCGATTTTTATGCTGTCGGCGGCGCCAGAATTAACTTCCAGCACATAATCAATCTGAATTTTCGGCGAGTAGGTTGGCAAATTCTGGGGCAAAGCATCAGAATTTGGTGCGGGAACATGGCGCGAGAGATCGACGACTTTGCCGTCAAAGATCCAGACGATATCTAGGTCAAAGCGCATATCTTTCATCCAAAACGCCGGCGTCTGGGCTGGTTCAAAGACAAACAACATCCCAGCGTTTGTTGCTAATGAATCGCGCTCACCCAAGCCAAGCGCCTGTTGTTCGTCGGTCAGCGCCAGTTCGACACTGAAAGTTTTCTCGCCGATCCGGACACCGCTCCGAGCGTATTGGCTTATCCCAAGTTCGGTTGCGGGAGCTGTCTCGGCGCTAAGCGTGGTTTTGGAGCTAGTCTTAATTTGGTTAACACCAAACCCGGCTACTATCACTAGTGCCGCTAAAATCCCAAAACTAATCAACTTAGTTTTCATACTCGGTCGGGCTGGTGAGACTCGAACTCACGGCCTCCGCGTCCCAAACGCGGCACGCTACCAACTGCGCCACAGCCCGTAGAGGTAATTTTACCCCATTGAAGAAGATTAATGAATATCCCCGAGGCAAGCCGACGGGGGTATTTTTAAACGAGATACTATAAATGTTCCCGTGGCAGAGACCACGGGGTATCTCGTTCAATGAAGAGCTTTGGCGCTACAAATAGATTCGGCCAATTACGAAGATGGCAATAAAGGCAATAAAAGAACTCCAAGTCAGTACGGTCAGGCCACGGGTTGAATTGAGGTCACCCGACAGTCCTGATGCCACCTTGGCGTTAATGAGACGAACGGCGATAAAGTAATCAAGTCCGATAAGAGCTATCTTGACCCAGAATATCGGGCTGGAGTTCAACTCGTCCCAATTACGGTAGGCCATATATATCCCGGCAATCACCGTCAAACTCATGGCGTGAAGGCCAAACTTTCGAATGAAGCTAATTGCCTTGAGCTTGACCTCGTCTAGGGGCTTACTGACAGAGAAGACGAGCGAGAAAAATACTATCCCCATCACTACGCTGGCAGAGATCAGATGCACTAAGAGTGCGAAGCGAAATATAGTCATGTACGTTTACCCGCTTATTATGAGAATGGCGGCACGATATCCATGGCTACTCCTCAAATGTAATGGTCGATATTATCTGGTCAACAATCTTTAGATTTGCAGTTTCTTCGACCGAAGCAACATCACTTCCCGTCCAGGGACCACTGATTGAATATGTGTACCCGCCAGTCAGGATGTAATAACTAACATTCGTACCCCCGACAAAAGTATAGGTTACTTTTGTGGCCTTAACACCATTGATCGTAACATCCTCACTTTTACTCGAGGTAGTGCTCGGATACTCGCTAGCACCGAGTTGCGTGACGGTTTTTTTGCTAATCCCAATGTAGCCAAAGTGATCGCTAGCACCTGGGGGAGTATAGTCAACATAGAAGGTATAGCTTTTCCAGGGCTCGGCCAATGCTGTGGGGTCTGAATTTTCACGGGCGATCCAATCCTGGGGATGCTTAAAGCTAAAACCGTAGCTTGAGTTCGTGTATGACTGCCAGTCGGCAATACCCGTTGCTGTAGTAATGGCTGTAGTTTTTTTCGTCACGACAGCAGAATTATCAGTCGTGTCTGGTGCAGTATTCTGGGCCCAAACTAAGTAGCCTAGAGCAATTACCAGAACAACCCCAAAAACAGCTAGCCATAGTTTCAAACCGGTTGGGGCGTGATGCGGTGGCAATTGATTCTCTGGCGGCATAATATCCATGGCTACTTCTCAAAAGTAATGGTCGATATTATCTGGTCAACAATCTTTAGATTTGCAATTTCTTCGACCGAAGCAACATCACTTCCCGTCCAAGGACCGCTGATTGAATATGTGTACCCTCTAGTCACGATGTAATAATTAACATTCGTACCCCCGACAAAGGTATACGATATTTTTGTGGCCTTGACGCCATTTATCGTGACATCCTCACTTTTACTCGAGGTAGTGCTGGGATACTCGCTAGCACCGAGTTGCGTTACGGTTTTTTTGCTAATCCCGATGTAGCCAAAGTGATCGCTAGCACCTGGGGGAGTATAGTCAACATAGAAAGTGTAGCTTTTCCAAGGCTCTGCCAATGCTGTGGGGTCTGAATTTTCACGGGCAATCCAATCCTGGGGATGCTTAAAGTTAAAACCGTAGCTTGAGTTCGTGTATGACTGCCAGTCCGCAATACCCGTTGCTGTTGTAATGGCTGTAGTTTTTTTTGTTACCGCTGCTGAGTTATCGGTCGTGTCTGGGGCGGTGTTTGAAGCCCAGACTAGGTACGACAAGGCTCCAATCAAAACAATGGCAAAAACCAGCAAGACTACTTTCAAGCTCGTGGTGGCGTGTTCGTGTTCGGTGTGTACTTCATTTAATTGCATAGTAATCTCCTCCTATAATTACTCTATGGGGCAGGTTGAGTATTGTCAACTTTAACTGGCACGGCATGACGGACAATAACGCCGTCGACATCCTGGGCGGCGTAGATCAAGCCCAGCTCTTCGTTTTGTTGGACGACAAAGTAAACGAGAGTCCCAACCAGCATTAAGACAAATACTAAGAGCGACGCCTTCAAGCCCAAACCAACTTCGCTATGAACCTCCATAGCTTTCAGCGTAGCCGAAAGCCAGCTATGTCGCTAGCGCTCGCTCCTCGTTAGAGACTCGTAGTCAGCAAACAGCCAAATGGAAAAGCCGAAAGCTGAAAGCTGACAGCCGAAAGCGATATTTGACTGCCCAGGCAGTCAGGCCTATACTGCGAGGAGCAAACAAAACAATAAAAGTTACGACAATTTTACTCGTAATGACTAACCATATGAAAGGACTAACACATGACACCAACAACGATCGGCGCTTTAGCCGCGGGAATTGGCTTGGCCGCTGGATATATCGTCCGTCAGATACTACTAACACGCACGCAAGAGGATCAAGAGGGCAAGTATAAAGAATTAATTCTCCAGGGTAAAGAAGAAGCGCTCAAACTCAAAGAAGAAGTCAAAAAAGAAGAGAACGACCGTCGGAAAGAACTCGAGAAAGTCGAGTCGCAATTGCGTGAACGAGAAGTTTCAATTGAGCGTCGGATGGAAAAGATTGAGGGCGAGAAAACGGAGTTGGAAGGCAGAACCCAGCAACTAGAACTGGCCAAAGCCGACATCACGGCCCTACACGACCAGCAGGAAAAAGAGCTGGCCAAAATCGCCAAGCTAACCAAAGACGAAGCTCGGGAGAATCTGCTCAAAGAAGTGGAGAAGGATTACGCCGAAGACATCATCCGCAAAATTCGCTCGATGAAAGAGCAGATGAAATCGCATTGGGACACCGTCGCTCGAGAGTTAATCACAACCGCGATCGAACGACTGGCAACTGACCAAACCGCCGAGATGACGATTTTCGCTTTCCACCTACCTAACGACGAGATCAAGGGCAAAATTATTGGCAAGGAAGGTCGCAACATTCAGGCCTTTGAGAAAGCCACAGGAGTCGATTTGATTGTCGACGAAACGCCGGAAACGGTTTTGATCTCCAGTTTCGACCCAATTCGCCGCGCCGTTGCTAGTAAAGCTCTGGGAATGCTAATTAAAGACGGTCGAATTCAGCCGGCCAAAATCGAAGAATTAGTGCTTAAAGCCCAATCGCAAGTTGAGGACGAAATCAAAGACGCAGGCGAAGCAGCCGTGGAAGAAGTGAACTTGGTCGGTATCCACCCGGAATTGGTTAAGCTACTTGGCTCGATGAAGTTCCGGACATCTTACGGCCAAAACCAACTTCAACACGCCATCGAAGTTACGCATATTGCTGCGCTTCTGGCGGAAGAAGTCGGGGCAGATATTAATATCACTAAAAAAGGCGCTCTCCTGCACGATATCGGCAAGGCCGTTTCGCACGAGGTGCCCGGCTCGCATGTTGATGTCGGTGTCGAGCTGGCTCGCAAATACGGCATGAGCGAGGAGGTTATCCATTGTATCGAGGCCAGTCACGAGGATACCGACGCCAAAACCGTTGAAGCCATTTTATCGCGCACGGCCGATGCCATCTCTTCGGCTCGCCCTGGCGCTCGTCGTGAATCGACCGAGCAGTTTATCAAGAGGATGACGGAGCTGGAGAATGTTGCTAACTCGTTTACAGGTGTTGCTAAATCGTTCGCCATTCAAGCCGGTCGTGAAGTGCGAATTTTGGTCAAGCCAGAGATGATTGACGATCTGACGGCGATGAAACTGTCGCGCGATATTGCGAACAAAATCGAGGCGGACTTGCAGTACCCGGGTACGGTCAAAGTTAACGTTATTCGCGAAACACGGTTTGCGGAAATAGCGAGATAAATCTCGGCTTTTCAGCTGTCAGCCATCAGCTTTCAGCAGAAATAGCCCGCTAGCTCACAAATCCCAAACAAGTTCCAAATATCAAGCCACAAAGTTCGGAACAGTAAAGTCTGAGGAATTGAGATTTGTTTAGACTTTGGGGTTTCGAGATTGGGATTTCCATTACTTTTCGGCTACGCTGAATATAATGGATCGAAGTGGGTTAGCGAAAAAGTTAGCCGAAAAAAGCCAGCTTTCGGAAGAGGAGGCGGGTAAATTCGTCGAGGCCTTAACGGAAACTTTGGCTGAATACTTCAAAAAAGGCGAAAAAGTTGTGATCGCTGACTTCGGCAGTTTTTATGTTCGGGACGACAAAACTGTTCAATTCAACCCCTCGGCAAAACTCAAAGACCAGGTCGGGTAGTCCCCACAGTTTCGACTTTTGACCTTTGAGTTATTTCTGTGCCCTCGGCAGGAGTTGCACCTGCGACCATTTCCTTAGGACGGAACTGCTCTATCTACTGAGCTACGAGGGCGAACGAAGTGAGCCCTAGTAGTGTAAGTAGAATTAGACTGAAAGTCGAATATCCACTGAGCTACGAGGGCTTGAGTCTAGCTTAAACTAAAGTTCTGGGTGGCGGGGGAATCCCCGCCACCCTGGTTCGTTCGACAGATGCCTACTCGTCTTCGAGAAGGTCTATACCCATCGCTCGGAAGCACCCTCTGATCGTTTCGCACCCTTGCTGATCGCGACTCTCCGGTTGTTCCAAAGTTTCCCGAGGAGCCTCAACAGCTGGTTCGATCTTGTTCTTAGGGTCTTCAAAGCGCGCCTGGCGAACTGCTGACGATAATGCGGTCAGGACCGCTGTTAGCATTCCTTGCTCCTGCTGTCAGTCTAAACGCCGCTTGCTGCGTTCAATTAAAGAACGTTACAGGTTATAATGTCGGAAGTCAAGTTAACGGGCTGTAGCGCAGTTGGTAGCGCGCGTCGTTCGGGACGACGAGGTCGTGAGTTCGAGTCTCATCAGCCCGACTAAAAAAGTGCGTGGTCACCCCGACCATTCAAAAATGGTATTTTCGCCGAGGATATATTTTGTTACTCTTGAGTTAATGCCTCAAAAGATCGACATCACCAACTCCACCCTCATCCGTTTCATCCTCATTCTGCTGTCCCTGTGGTTTGTCTATTATATTCGCGATGTTTTTGTCCTGCTTTTCCTAGTTCTAATCATCGTCGCCGGACTTTCGCCAACCGTGGATCGGTGGGCCAAGAACATCACTCGACCCGGAGCAGTTATCTCGGTCTTTTTACTGATTTTCGTGGTGCTGGCGGCAATCTTTTCACTGCTGGTGCCGCCGCTGATCGAACAGATGCAGGAGTTTAGCGTTAATCTACCCACCTATGCCGAGTCACTTGACCGTCAAGGCGATGGGTTTTTACCTCAATTAACCGACCTGATTGTCAAAAATATCAACCAACTATCTGGCTCGCTCGGTAACATTGGCCAGCTGCTATTTTCTAAAACCGTCGGTGTTATCAGCGGGGTGGTAGCGGTTATCACCGTTCTCGTGTTGACCTTCTATCTTCTGCTCGAAGAAGAGGGCTTGAAGAAAATCTATCGCGGTCTACTGCCGGCTGGCCATCACGAAGCTTTGAGCGAAACAACGCGCAAAATCGCTTCCAAACTTGGCGCCTGGTTGCGCGGTCAACTATTCCTGATGTTTGTCGTGGGCGCTTTCAGCACTATCGGTCTCTTTATCGTCGGCTCTCCTTACGCCCTCACTTTGGGTTTGTGGTCGGGCTTGACCGAAGTCATTCCAATTCTCGGCCCCTGGATTGGCGCCATTCCTGGAGTTGTTGTAGGCCTAGCGGAGTCACCGCTCCAAGGTTTTCTAACCCTAATGGTTTATGTTGTGGTTCAGCAACTTGAGGGCAATGTCTTGGTCCCACGCATCATGTCCAAAGCCGTTGGTCTCAACCCCTTTATTGTTATTCTGGCCATTCTCATTGGCGGCAAGCTTTACGGCTTGATGGGGGTGCTACTTTCGGTACCGCTGGCGGCGGCAATTTCGGTTGTAGCTGAAGACTGGCCTTTAATCCGCGACACATTCTCCGGTCGGCAAAAGAACTGACCTCGGTCACTCCTGACTGATGAACATCCTCATCGGCTCCGTCACTTACCCGCTAGCCAACGGCGTCACTACCTCGATCAATACTAGTGTTGATGGATTTCTGGCGGCCGGACACCAGGTGGCGATAATTGCCCCGCGCTACGACGATATTGGCAAGGCTCGACCCGAACACCATCCAATCACTTCTTCGGAAATTGGTCGCTGGTTTATGTCGGCACTCCATAAAAAGGAACGCCTTTTTTCGGTCACTAGCGCCGGTGACGAGATTGAAAAAATTGTCGAAGATTTCCAGCCGGACGCTTTTTGGCTTCATACCCTGACTTGGGCGCCCAACGCTTTCGAAAAAGCGATGCAGAAATCGGACCGGCCGAGCGTCCTGACTTATCACACCCTCGTTGAAGATTACGGCCGGGCTTACGCCGGCGAGATCGGCGCTTGGCGAATGCGAACTCGCTCTCGAGATGTCGCCAGCGAGATGGACGCGGTTATTGTGCCAAGCTCGGTCATTGCCAAGCGTTTGTCGCTCTACGGCGTCAGGAAAGATATGGATGTCATTCCAACAGGCATTCATATTCCCAAGACTTCCTACACCAAGCATGAGATCGCCGAACGATTTCATTTTCCAGCCGATGCCACCCTACTATTATATGTCGGCCGAGTCTCTCGAGAGAAGAATATTACTAAACTGATTCAAATGACCCAGCCACTCCTGCAGGATCAGAAAACTGTCCTAATGTTGGTTGGCCCGGGAGATTTAGTCGAGACACAGACTCAAGCCCAAAAATGGGGCGTTGGTCGACAAGTGATTTGTGCTGGCGCCCTGCCTAAAGAGGACACTCAAAAAATTTACGGCGCCGCCGATGCCTTTGTCTTTGCTTCGCAGACCGAAACCCAAGGACTGGTCATCGGCGAAGCGATGCTGGCCGAGACGCCGGTTGTTGCTCTTTACTCACCGATTCAACCAGAGATCTACCCTGATCATGTTGCCGTCGTCGTTCACGATCCGCGACAGTTTGCTAATTCAGCCAAAGAGATATTGGCAGACGATGCGGGCCGAAAAATCTTAACCACCACGGCCAAAAAATTTGTCGAAGACAATTTTTCCATCGACGGTATGATCACCAAACAAATCGCCCTGTTCGAGCGACTAATCGGCTGAATGTGGACAGGATAGTCCTATTGATAGTTGCTGAAAATTCCTCTGGTCCAGCCAGTTATTTTTAACAAAAGATTGGCGTCGCACACATATATATCAAAAGTCCCGAGAGGCAAGCTATCTCTTTTGCCTCGACTTGATACAATCATTTTTCGGTAGGTTTTATAGAATTTGTCTAAACTGATACCGCTAACTTTCGACCAGTGTTTTTCAGCCAATTTGTAGTCTAAATGGGGATGGATATGAAGATATCCGCGAAACTTATCTTTAGGAACTTTGCATATCTTTTTAAAAAATACCATCATTATCTTTATCATTTCAGGGTCACCATTTGAGAATCTAACCATGCTTTGAGTTTTGCCTCCTTCTGCCCAGTAGAGCATTGTTCCGACCAACCACAACTCCTTGTTGCTGAGTCTAGAAATCTCATTCTGGGCATTAGAGATCACTAAGTTTCTCTTGCCCAATTCATTGCGTAGTCGAGTTGCCCTCCTCCTCTCGACTACTTCAGCATTGGTGTGGTTCGCGATTAATCGCATCTTCTGCTCGCTCGTTAGCTCGATGTCTCTAACCCAGAGGCTTATGCTACTTTTGGCAACTCCTAGTCTCTTGGTAATTTCCTTGAGAGAGTGACCTTGCCGTCTCAATTCCTGAGCTTTTAGTTTTTCAATCTTCTTCATCTACAAAACCGCTGAGTACATTACTACTTAAGCGTAACTCAGGAGTTCGAAATGTCAATGTGGGTGGTAGAGGGCTCGAACCTCTGACCCCTTGAGTGTAAATCAAGTGCTCTACCAACTGAGCTAACCACCCATCGTGCCGGGGGCGGGAGTCGAACCCGCACGCCCTTTCGAGCAGAGAATTTTAAGTCCTCCGTGGCTGCCATTACACCACCCCGGCATTTTTACTTTTTTTCTGCTTTCTTGACTGCAGTTTTGCGTACGACGCCCCCTATTGTACCGGAAACCAGCGCCTCTGTCGCTAAGAAACCGGCCACTTTTCGGCCGCCGTTGCCACCCAAAAGTTTAGCTAAACGACCAACATTGAAGGTCCGGCTTCGGGTTCGTAAACTTCCGCGCCAACCGTCATCAGTTTCCACTAGCACCAGCGTTGCCTTAGTGCCTTCGATTGAACATAGATATTTCGCCAAACCAGCTAGGTCGGTTTCGGTGGCGCTGGTTTTGGCGAGCGTCGCTTTACTAACCCGGGCGACGGCGATGCCGAGCGAATTAATCGAAACTGATCCCAACACTTCTCCCCACAATCGCATCTTTTTCAGTTCCCGATGCGGCTCCAAAGTTGAGCGCAGGCGTTGATAATCGGCGCCTTGACGAACCAATCTTGCCGCCAATCGGAGCGTGTCGCTGGAAGTATTGGCGTACTGAAAACCGCCGGTATCGGTATGAATTCCCAGCAACAAGGCCGTTGCGACACCAGAGGTAATCGGCAGACGCAATTCATCGATAATATTGGCGACCATTTCGCAGGTCGATGACGCCTTAGGATCACGATAATACTCGTTGGCGATTGTCGCTAAATCACCCATTTGATGATGATCAATGACGATGATCTTATGGCGCTTGGCTAACCGCGTCAGCTCTGACGCAAAACCGGTCCGTTTAAGGTCAGGGCAGTCGAGCACGACAAATAGACCGGCGCTCGGCGACAACGATGAATCGATCGAAAATGGACCAAGCGCCTCGGTAAAGACGCCGGCGATCGGACTGACGCAAGCCAGTTTTATCTTTTTTTCGGGCAGGGCTCGTACTAGCGCCAAAGCCGAACCGATAGCGTCGCCGTCGGGATGTTGATGGAGAATCAAGACGAGCGAGTGTGCGAGGCGAAGCGATCCGGCAATCGACTTCGCTGACATCAGGCGAGAACAATGTACTCTCGGCCCTCCTCTGGCATGGTAGTATCGGATATTTTTGCGCTCTCAACAGGGTCAGATTTAATCGATCCCTTAACTTCTTCGACATCAGACTTGGCGCTGACGATAACTAAATTCGGGTCGTACTTTTCGAGCGTCTCATTAAAGAAAGTTTTGTTTAAGATCGGCAAGGATTGGCTGAAAATGACGACATCGCTGGGAGAAAATTGGGCTTTTTCAAAGGCGGTTGGTTTGTCGGCGCCAAAGACATAAACAATTTGAAGTTTGTCCCAGACGATTAGAGCGGCCGACTGGCCGTAAACAATTTCGACGCCATCGGCTTCATATTCGCCTGGCTCGTCGACGGTGAGCTCACCAAGCTCAATCTTTCGTTCAGCCAACGTTAATTTTTGCTGGGTATTCTTCAGCTCGAAACCGGTTGCGTTTGTTTTGGCTTGGAGCATTTCTGTTGATTACTTTTTAGTGGAGTCGGCCAGTTTCAGGGAGATTTTGCGGAGCTCTGGCTCAATCGTCACGACTTCAAACGAATAGGTCTGGCCGTCTTTAATAACGCTGTCCGGCTTGGCGCCTTCTGGCATTTGACTGACATGGAACAAGCCCTCGAGATTGTCGCTCAAACGAACGAACGCGCCATAAGGAGTAACGCGAGTAATTTGGCCGTCAATGATTTGGCCGACGGTTAGATTTTTGATCTCGCTCTGCCATGGATCTGGTTGAAGTTTCTTCATCGATAGCGAGACGCGTCCACCTTCGACGCTCACAACTTCCGCTTCGACTTCCTGACCGGCTGTGAAGTGGTCACGCAAATTGCTAATTCTCTGCCAGGAAACTTGGGAAATGTGCACTAGTGCCTCTAGGCCGCCGATGTCGACGAACAAGCCGAAATCGACAATGCCAGTAACTTTGCCTTTGACCTGCTGGCCAACTTCAAAGCTTAGGGCTTTCTCTTCTAAATCAGCATCGCCAGCCGCTTTTTCGGAAAAGACGATTTTATTGGTTGGTTTGTCGTAAGACATAATCTTAACATCGATGGTCTGACCGATTAGCTCCATCAGTTTGGTTTGAATCTGGCTGCGGTCGCCGTTAACGCGCGGGTAGTGTTTGGCCGAAAGTTGGCTGACAGGAATAAAACCTTGCATATCGCCGTACTGGGCGACGAGGCCGCCTTTGTTGGCTTGAATAACCTTAACGCTGATTGCTTCGCCTTCGGTATTGCGCTTTTCGAGCATGCCCCAAAGCTTTTCCTTCTCGGCTTTTTTGAGCGATAGAATGACATAGCCGTTATCGTTTTCGGTCGTTAGCACATAGGCACGGATCGTGTCGCCGGCTTTAAAACGGGCGGCGTCGGCCGAAAGCTCTTTTTCCGGAATGATGCCGGTTGCCAGTCCCGCGACATCAACCAGGATATGGTCTTTGGTCGTGGAGATAACCGTTACATCAATAACTTCACCGTCGGTAAACGGTACGAGTGTGTCGCCGAGTAATTCGACGAGTGCATCCATGGTAGTTGGGCTGGCTAGTGTTTTAGGCATAATTAATTCTTCTTTTTGTTGGGAGACTTTTCTTTGCTCTTTGGAATATACCTGAAGAAGCGTTCTCTTTCAAGGTAGTCACGGCGTTTAGCGGGGGCGACGCGTCGTTGATAGAAGGCGACCCAACCAATCCAGACGATAATTACCACCAGACTGGCCAGAATGACCAGCCGACTTGAAAGATAAGTAATTGCTTGGGAGCGGAAAAAGGCGTAGCTGATGGCGATAATAATAATGAAAGCGACGATGTTGGCGAGTTGATTGATCGGGGCCTCGTAGATCGGCACGGACGCTTGGGCGAGCTTGAGTCGTCGGCGCCAAATGCTTAATCCGACGATTAGCGCGATTACTAACAAGATGGTTGTCAGGCCGTACGAGGTTTGCGGCGACAGCCCTGTTTCGCTCCAGTAGCTCCAACTGAAGAGATTCTTTAAATCAGCCCAAGCAAAGCGTTGGGAATCGAGATAGTTACCGATGGTGGCGAAACGGCTGGTGAAAAAATTGCTCATCAGCTGATTTTACCCCCCGGTTCCACTTTTGTCACTGGTGTCAGCATTACCGGAGCATCTTCGTTCGAAGCGCAGAGCATCATCCCCTGGCTCGTCACGCCGGCCAATTCTTTTGGCTCGAGATTAGTTAAGAACGGCGCCTGCTCGCCAACGAGTGTGGCCGGATCTTCGATGGTTTTGCCGATGCCAGCCAAAATGGTTCGAGATTCATCGCCAAAATCCACTGTTAGTTTCAGCAGTTTTTTAGAGTCCTCTAACCGCTCGGCCTGCGTGATGGTGCCGATACGAATGTCTAGTTTTTGGAAATCTTCGATGGAGATAATCATCTTACTTTTGGCATATTAACAGGATTTACGTAGGTTTCCTCAACATTTTGGGTGAAAGACTTCAGCTCGTCGTTGTTCATAATCTCGACTCCGAGATCACTGGCGGTACCTCTAATCAAGCTTTCGGCTCCGGATTCCTCGTCTTTTGAGCTAACCATCACTTCGAACTCAAGATGGTATCCCCAAGTTTTACTGTATTTAACCGCGACTTCCACTCCCTTGTATTTGAAATCGTGACGAAGAATTATCGGCTCAACTAAATACTTATGGCCCAGCTCTTCAAAAAGTTTAATTGCTTTTTGGGTGTCTGTTTCGGCGATTGGAAATTCTATCTCTTCAAAGGAGTGTCCGTAGCCAATCTTTGTTAGCTTTAAGGTTATTTTTCCGGTTCTTTTAGTAATGTTGTTCGTCACTTTGAGCAGGCGATCAGGCATAACGAAGAACCAAACTCTCTTATCGTCGGCGCCTAGATCCTTCCCGTGTTTCAACAGGAACTTCAAAACGCGGTCGTAAATTTTTCTGTCAATTTGAGATCGGAATTCAACTTCAATATTTTTCATCCGTGCCGAAGGGGTGAATCGAACACCCGACACCACGTGCTTCAAACGCGTGCTCTACCACTGAGCTACTTCGGCAAATTTTATAATGTACGGCTCTACCACTGCTTGCCCACCGAAGCCTTGGCGAAGGTGGGAGCTACTTCGGCTAATTACAAACCATATTTTATCTCACTTTAAGGATAAGAAAAAGGCGGTGGGAGTTGTACAGCTCCAACCGCCTTCCGGGTCTCGGGTCAGCTGATTGAGATCGCTCCCAAGCAGGTGAACGAAAGCTCATTGTCGGGGATTCTCCATCGATCCAGCAACTTCGCTTGCTGGGGAGAGGAAACCAAGTTCAGAAGCTTGTTTCGCGCCTCGAGGCTACCCTCATTGGCAGGGCGAGCCAGGGCTTGAATCAACCTCATTTGTTGCATGCAAGACAAGAACTCAAGATGCGGTCGTCTCATATACCACCCTCCTCGATCGTGGAAGTATGGACTAATAATACTATTTTTTCAAGGGTTTACAGCCCTATTTTTTGGTGGAGACGACTGAACGCCATTCGCACTCAGATCATATCTGGAAAATACTACTTCGAAAAGTTTCGTCTACCGAAGGAATAAGCTACCGCATGTACCTACGATAGCCCCTTCCCCTATTGACTAGCGCATCGCTCTTAGCTACAATGTCGCAAGTTCATTCATAGGGAGGTAACGAGTGGGTTCAGATCAGAAAGACCAGCTTCGTATCTTGGAAGAAGGGCATGAGATAACCGACACAGAGGTCGCACGACAAGTACTCAGAGCCGCTCGAACGCGATTCGGCGTAGAGCAGAAGGAGATGGCGGCATTTCTCGGCGTCGGCAGTCGAACCTATCAGCGGTGGGAGCAAGAAGGCACGCTTTTCAAGACTCCTGGCAAAAGGCGAAAGCTCTGTTTATTGCAGTCTGTCGCCCGCATGGGCCTTGAGGATGCCGTTTCAACGATACGTCAAGCAGCACCCTCCGAGTCATTCAATCTTGAGGTCAGCGAGATTCCTGCGGGAATCATGCAAGCCTTTGCGTCTCACGGGCTGTCGGCCAATATCGACATCCTTCAGCGACTCGCTACAGTGGAGAAGGTTCTGGGGTTCAAACTCCAAGAAGAGAGCTGGGCGATGCTTGTCACCGACTATCGCAACGCATCACTCTCCTAGACCGCGCTTAGACCAAAGAGCCCAGACTGCAATTGCAGGCTGGGCCCTAGTTCTGCCCACAAAATCTCATTTGCGCGTGGGTGCAGTAGTAGCTCGCCTTGCCTATCAATATGTGGTTTCCGAAAATGGAATCGTTTTTGTGGGCGAGGTGGGACTCGAACCCACATGCCTTTCGGCGCTGGTTCCTAAAACCAGTGCGTAAACCATTTCGCCACTCGCCCGAAATACACCTTCAATTCTACGTTATTTTGGAGTGAAAATCGAGTCCTAGATCGTGATTCGGCTTTTCATTTTCTCAAACGTCTTTGGGCCGATGCCTTTGACTTTTTCGATATCTTCAATGCGAATGAACGGGCCGTTGGTGGTGCGATAGTTGATTATCGCGTTGGCGTAAGCTGGGCCGATGCCAGGCAAGGTATCGAGCTCGCTAACTGAAGCGGTGTTGATATTAACAATCCCCGTAGTCGGCGTCGCGGTTGCGGTGGTATCGCTTGATGCCGTCGAAGAGGTTGGCGTAGGGTTTTGTAAAGTACTACTAATATCACTAATGACCGATTGGGTTGGAGTATCTGACTCAACGATCGTCGATTGCTGGCCAGTTTTGTTATTAACTGATGTTCCGAGCAAAAAACTCGACCCGGCCACCACCAGCATCACCAAAACCCAGCCGATATTACCGCCGAGCTGGTTCTCAAGAGCGCGTTTTGCCATCCTTATGTTGTAGCACAACTTTTTTTAATTCGGGATAACTGTCGAGTCCGGTGGCCAGAATTTGCTCGGCCGCGCCAAAAGCCGTCTTAATCGCCGGGGCGTCGGATAGAGTCGCGTACTTTAGTTGCGGCAGACCGCTTTGTTCGATGCCTACTAACTCACCGGGGCCGCGCAGTTCCAAATCGGCTTCGGCTATTTTTAAACCGTCACTGGTTTCGGCCAAGACCGCCAGGCGTTTTTTGGCGAGCTCTGTTTCGACTGATTGAGCCAGATAGCAAACGGACTCTCGTTCACCGCGACCGACTCGACCGCGCAACTGATGCAAAGTCGCCAGTCCAAACCGATCGGCCTCTTCAATCAAAATCCAGCTCGCCAGCGGATTGTCGATACCAACCTCAACCACCGTTGTGGATAGCAAAATATCTATTCCACCAGTTTTGAACTGTTTAATAATCTTCTCCCGCGCCTCACTTTTGATCTTGCCGTGAACGACACCGATCCTTGCAGTTGGAAATCTGGCTGTTAATCGATGCTCTTCGGCGGTTACCGCTTTTCGCTCGGCTGTGAACAGCGTCGCCGAGCTGACGGCCGATTCGTTAATCAGCGGACAGATGACAAATCCCGGCTGACCAGCGTTGATTCTTTTCTCAATTTCTTTCTCAGCTTCTGACCGACCATTTTCATCAAACACGACGGTCGTGACCGGTTTTTGATGAACAGGTTTGTCGAGCAAGTAAGTAATATCCAAATAGCCGAACAAACTTTGGGCAAGAGAACGGGGGATCGGGGTGGCGCTCATCATTAATAAGTGAGTGGTGGGGTATCGAGCCAAAACGGTCTGCCGCTGTTCGACGCCAAAACGATGTTGCTCGTCAATAATAATTAGCCCCAAATTGTTGAATTTAATTTTTGGCTCCAACAGAGCGTGAGTGCCGACAACAACATCGGCCTCGAGGTGGTTTTCTTTGGTCGCACTCGTGACCAGGGCAACTTTCAGGCCCAATGGAGCGAGAATATCTCGGAGCGTCTCGGCCTGCTGGATGGCTAAGATAGCGGTTGGATTTAACCAAATTACCTGTCGCTGGTTCTGGCAAATAGCCGCGGCGGCGATCATCGCTACCGCCGTTTTGCCGCTACCCACTTCGCCATAAAGCAGGCGATACATTGGGTGGTCGAGCGCTAAATCTTGGACAATCTGCCAGCTGGCGCGGCGCTGGCCGTCAGTTAATTTGAAGGGCAGAGCCCCGACAACTTTCTTCAATTCTTCAGTATTGATATCAAACTTTTCTGCTCGGAGAGCTAGGCGCTCTTTTTTGGCGAGCAAGACTTGGGTCGATAAGACTAACAGCTCCTCGAGCCCTAGTAACTGCCTCGCTCCCTCTAGAGCAGCAGTGTCGGTGGCAAAGTGAACGGCGTCAATCGCTTCGGCGCGGCTAGGTAATATTTGGTCGCGACGAAATGCTTCGGGGACGATGTCTTGAAATTGACTAATCAGCCCTCGGGCGGTTGTAATCAGTCGCCGAATTGTCGCTTGATACAAACCAGCGGTCGCCGGATAGATTGGCGTTACTTCCAAATTGTTAATCAATTTTTTGACAAAAAATGGATTGCCCAAGCTTGGGGCGATTCGCTTTTCGCCGTAAAGCATCACCTCTGTCCCCACTCGTAGTTGGCCCATTAGATAGCGCTGATTAAACCACAAGGCGTTGATTGTTCCCGATTCGTCACGAATTTTGGCTTGAACAATCATCACCCCGCGCTGGCTGCGGCGGCTGTGGACAGATTCGATGGTGCCGGCAATGACGCTCGGCATTTTGACTGACAACCGACTAATCGGCACTAGTTGCGACCGATCTTCTAGACGGTTTGGAATCAATTCGAGCAAGTCTTTGATTGTGATGACGCCAAGATTTCCCAACTTTTTGCCCAAAAACTCGCCGACACCAGGCAATTTTTCAATCGGGTCGGTTAATTTGAGAGGATTAGACTTGGTTATAACCATCACTTGCTGTAGTCTAGTTCTTGTGATGATTCAAGACAAGGAACACCCAGCTTTGTTGTGGTACGCATTTGGCTTTTTTCTGTTACTCGCCATCGTTGGCTATCTAATACTGTCAAACGTTGATAATACCCCAGCTCTTAGTGACAGCTCGGCTGTTCTGAAAGTTCCTAGCTACCAAAACCTCTTCGGCGACACTACGAATTAACAAAACCGAGAGTTTGAACAGCGACCCTTCCGGTTCAAACCTCTTGGTTTTCTCAACACCCCTGTGGGAAGCGTGCGGGGTAGGGAGTGTGAGGGTGTAGGGGCTGCTTCGCAACTAAGCCCCTCACCCTCACAAAAAAGCCGCGACGCAGTCGAAAACTACTTAATTGGTCAATTAATTTCGTCACCCTAAAGTAACTTCGACGAAGTGTGTTCCTCCGGCGAAGGGGCGGATGACATTGCCGGTCAGGCGGACGCCGTCGACGATAATTCGATCAATGCCCTTCGAAACCCGAAACGGATTTTGGATTCGAATATGATAATCCGCCCCTCGAAATTGTCGTGTCACTTCGACCTGTCGCCAATCTTTTGGTAGACACGGATCGATCTTCAACCCACCCAGAACTGGTTGGACCCCGAGAATCTGCTCGAGCATAGCTATCCAGAGCATGCCCGCTCCGGTACTACCCCAACCAGAAGACCCTCGCCCGAAATGATGATGCGGAGGTCCATTGATACTATCAGCTACAATGTATGGTTCGACTCGATAGATGGTCGGTTCGGCCGCTCTTACTTGCGGATTGATCTGCTTCCAAACTCGCTGTGCCTCGTCGCCTTGGCCGATCGAAGCTTTAGCCCAGACTAATCTAGCCGAAACACTAGTTACAATGGCGCAGTTGCGACCGCTTCCCGGACTATCAACCGACTCGCAATAATCATCGTTTGCGAGTGGATAGACCGGTGTGAAATTCAGTGTCCCGTATTTGGTGCCCAGCTTCTGATCGACCGATCGAAGCGCTCCCTTGGCTCGCTCAAGCGTGACTAAACCACCGATAATCAACCAAGCTTGGGCCTCGGCGTCGATCTGTCGGGGTTTATTTTTTTGACCAATCTTGCCGTGCGCTGAGTGGATGCCGGCGCTGTAACATCGACCCGATCGAAGGTGCTGATCGACAGCACTCTTAAGTCTCTCAAGTAATCGGGTGTACCGATCGACGAGTTGATGCTCGCCAAAATGCTCCAGAATTGGGATAGCTTCCCGCCAATAGTAAGCCACTTCCCCCGTCAACGCCGCTGATTCTAGTGAATCCTCGCCAACCCTATTTTTTATTAGACCCCTCACCGACAGCTGGTCTTGGCAGTAGTTTAGGGCGCGAATAAAATGATGCAAGACTGTGCCGTCGCCACCGTCGCGGTATTCGACGCGGCGATGAAATAAATCGTAGTCGCCAGTTTCTTTGAGATAAGCGATAAGCAGTCGACAGAGAGTAGTGGTTGGTTTGACATTATCGAGCTCACCATTTTTGGTTTGGGTTGAAAGGACCGATTCGATGTCAGCGGCGGTGGTTTGTCCAAGCGACAGACCGGTGATTAGGCGATCTAGATGTGCCTGCTGATTGTGGTCAAGCGAGTTTAAGCTCTGAAACTTCCAAAATTTATTGAATAACTTGTTCGTGTCCGAATCGGGCGTCTTGATCGTGACGCGACTAAGCCATTCTTGTTGTAGCTCCTCTGTCCGCGCTAAGGATTTAGCAACCGCTCCGGGATGTTTGAGTAGGGTGATGGATTGTCGGGTGGAGCTCAGATCAAATGTCCGGCCAGTAAACACATTCAAGTGAGTCGTAACATTTTTCCCCAAGGTCAAATGGTAGCTGATCGTCATCAGAGCATTCTCTCCTGCCGCCGTGCTTCTACCACCCTTCCCTTCGATGACGGCTTGCGGAGCTGAAAAGCTGCCGTATTGGCCCAAAAAAGCTTCTTGACTACAATCAAAACTATCAAGAGCGCGGTCACTAGCACAGAAGAAAGTTACGGTTGGGTCGAGGCGATTCTGGCCGACCAGCATGCCTTTTTCCATCTCAGCTTCATTGACCTTTTCTGGTAAGCCAGCAACAAAGTAAACTGCCAAACGGCGTTTTTTATCCCCGATGTTCTGCAAGCGTATTTGCCAGACTTCGCCGTCGAATTTGTCAGGCACAAAAACGCTAGCGAAAGCATCGATCTGATCATATTTATAATGGAAATCCGTCACCCCAACTCTATGTCGACACTCAAAGGCGTCAAAACGCCCACCGACCGGTTGCCAAGTTAGTGACCAGAACTTATCTGAGTCTAAATCGCGGATATAGACATAGCGTGTCGTCGGGCTGGTTGGGCCGTCGTAACCAAGGGTTTGGGTAGCTTGGCCGTCTTGCGCAATCTCAAGTCGATAATGCCCATTAGTCAGTAAATTGAACCACGGTTGTGGCGTATCGGGTCGCCCTATTACAAACTCCTCGCCGTTAGGCGCCAATTCTCCAAATCCCTCCATAAACTAATCTTAACCCACTTTTTCCCAGAGGGGTAATTACTGTTACAATCTTAATATGCCTCAATTGCGTCAGAATATTGTTACTGGTGAGTGGGTGGTAATTGCGCCCGAGCGATCGAAGCGACCGACTGATTTTGTTGCCGCTGAATCAATTAAGCCCCAGCTAAAGGCAGAATGCCCATTCTGTACTACTAACGCGTCCGGCGCCTACAATACTCGTCAAAAAGAATACGAATCCAACCTTATCTACGTAGCCCCAAACAAGTTTCCAGCTTTTGTTGAAGATGTTGAGCATTGCAGTCCCCGAACCTTCAAGCTTGAGAATAACTTTTATAACGCCCGGCCGTCAACAGGGGGACACGATCTAATTGTAGCCAAGGATCACGATCACCAAATTTACGACTTTTCCGAGGAAACTTGGTTTGAGATGTTGGAAATGGCCCGTCACCGTTACATCTACTGGCGTCAAGATTGCAATACTCGCTACTCAATGCTTATTTACAATCAGGGCGTCAGAGCCGGTGCCTCAATCTACCACCCCCACGCCCAACTTTTTGCCAGCAATATCATCCCGAACCAAATCTCACGTGAATTAGACGGGGCGTTGGATTATTTCAGCGACAACGGGTCGTGTGTCTTCTGCGATCTTGTATCTCACGAACGAGAAGAGAAGGTCCGGGTTCTAACCGAAACTGATGATTTGATTGTCTTCACTTTCTATGCCGCTCGCTTCCCATTTGAAATTTGGGTTTTGCCAAAAGAGCATCTTGCCAACTTCGCCACCGTTAAACCTGAACTCATTAAATCATTAGCAACTGTGATGAAGGGAGTTGTTAGTCAGCTGGGCACAACTCTCCAAAATCCATCATTCAATCTTTATTTACACGACCTACCAACTGGCGTTGAACGAGCTGATTATTACCACTGGCATATTGAAATTGCGCCACGCGTCTCTACCTACGGCGGTTACGAACTTGGCTCGGGCACGATCATCGATGTTATGAGTCCGGAAGACGCCGCCGACTATTTGCGGCAGAATAAGGTCTAGAACGGCTTGCTTGTCACCCCTAATTCATCTAAACTTTTGGCAAACGATTAATGATATCTAAAAGCGCTCCAGTAACGAATCTCGGATGAAAATATTATTTGTTGTTTCGGAAGTGGCGCCCTATGTTAAAACCGGCGGTTTGGGCGAAGTTATGAATGCCTTACCCAAAGAATTACACCGTCTCGGCCATGATGTCGCAATCTTTATGCCCTTGCACGGTAAGATTGATCGTCAACGCTTTCCGTTACTGCCAATCGGACGGGCAAAAACACTCCGTCTCGGCCGAAGTAAAATTCCCCATCGATTCATGGCTAGTCTCCTCTCCCAAGTGGTGCCGGTATATTTTTTCGACCAGCCGAAATTGTTTGGACAGCGCGACCAAGTTTACGGGGGGATTGACGGTAATTATCGCTACCTAGTTTTTAATCAGGCCGTCTTTTCTCTGCTGGAAACTCTCGACTGGACGCCGGATATTATCCATTGCCACGACTGGCCGTCGGGATTAATCCCGAACTACTTTGCCAACCTACCGGCTCGCTCGAAGCTCAACAATATTAAGACGGTTTTTACTATCCACAACCCAGCGTTTACCGGTACGACCAATGCCTGGCAGATTGCCCCGGAATTCAAAGATAATGTCGAAACTCCGGTACCGACCGACCGTAATAAAATGAGCTACCTCAACTTTTTAGAGCGAGGCATCCGTTATGCCGATGTCGTAACAACGGTTTCCGAACCACACGCCGAAGAACTGAAGGAGCCATTAACCGATCATGGCTTGAGTGATCTTCTCAAGGCCAAGAAGAGACGGTTCTTTGGTATCCGCAACGGCATCGATTACAACATTTTCAACCCGCGGATCGACAAACACTTACCGGTCAACTACGACGAAGGCATTCTCCATCGTAAATACGACAATAAACGAGCCCTCCAGCACAGACTTGGTTTGACGGTTGACGATCAGATTCCAATGATTGGTATGAATACTCGTATCTCCGAGCAGAAAGGTTTTAATTTGCTCTTTGAAGTATTGCCCAATATCTTGGATCTTGGCGTTCAGTTCGTGATAGTCGGTACCGACCAGGGCGGCTATGTCAAAACCCTGAATGAATTCGCTAAAAAGTATCCAGCCCAATTTGCTTACCGTCCGTATTCAGAGGAGTTGGGGAGTCTGGTATACGCCGGGTCGGATTTGTTTCTAATGCCGTCTCGCTACGAACCGTCGGGCTTGGGGCAGATGGTCTCGCTTCGTTACGGATCGATTCCATTAGTTCGTCGAACCGGTGGCTTGGCTAGCACAATCACAAATTACAACCCGAAAAATAATACTGGCATCGGTTTTGTTTTCGATGCTTACACGAGCTCAGCCCTTTTTGTTTCTGTTAAGCGGGCGTTGCGAGTTTTCCAGAACAAAAAGCGTTGGTGGGAACTGATGCGTCGGGCGATGAACACATCCTATTCTTGGGAGCTACCGGCCAAGAAATACATTAAGGCTTACCAACTCGCGGTCAAAAAGTTTTGACTCTGACTGGCTAAATTGAGAGAATCGTATTAATGCGCTGGGCGAACTTTCTCCACATCTACCAACCGGCCGATCAGCAGCCCGATATTCTTGAAGCCATTGTCACCCAAAGTTACCGTCCTTTACTCGAAGGAATTCGTCGCCATCCTCGTGTTCGTCTGACTTTAAATGTCAGCGCCGCCTTGCTCGAACTTTTTGACCACTTCGGTTATTCAGATCTCATTGACGACCTCCGCACACTTGGTCGAGAAGGCCGAGTGGAATTCACTGGCACCGCCAAGTATCATACTTTCTTGCCACTATTGGAGGAAGATGAGATTCGTCGCCAGATAATTATCAACAATGAGGCAACAAAACATTTTCTGGGTGACGCGTATCAGCCGAAGGGATTTTTTCCACCAGAGATGGGCTATCAGGCTAACCTGCCGAAAATCTTGGCAGAGTTGGGATTCGAATGGGTGATCCTTGATGAAATTGCCCTCGGGACTCAGCCGGATATGGTAGATTACACAAAAACTTACACTATCGAGGGGACTAAATTGGGTGTTTTCTTCCGTCAGCGCCGAACCAGCAATATGATTATGAGCGCTTTAGTCCGCTCACCCGAGTCATTTGCGGAGGCGATGGAAGAAGATCTGAAATCTGATCGTTACTTGCTTACCGGTATGGATGGCGAGACTCTCGGTCATCACCGTCCGGGGATGGAAAAAATATTCTTCGAGTTATTGGAGATTCCTGCTATTGAGCCGGTAACGGTCTCTGACTTACTGCGAATCTATCCCGAAACGGTTGCCGTTACGCCGGTGGCGTCGACTTGGGCATCAAGCCCCGAAGACATTAAGAGAAATGTCCAATTTTTGTCTTGGCACGATCCGGAAAACCCGATTCACGGCTGGCAGTGGGAATTTGTCGCCCTAGTTTTGAAGGAATTTAGGATGCTCGACCAGAGTAACCCCGCTTGGACAACCGTTCGTCAGAAGCTCGATCAAGCTCTGGCGTCTGACCACTTTTGGTGGGCGTCGGCTAAGCCCTGGTGGGGATTGGAGATGATTGAGGTTGGCGCTTATCATTTGCTCGATATAATCGAAACTATTCCCGATGTTGACACGAGTACAATTGATCAAGCCCGTCATTACTACGACCAGATTGTTTCGACGGCCTTTCAGTGGCAACGATCAGGAAAGATTCGCCAAATGACCAAAGAGCAACAACTCTCCCACCGGATTCCCCTTAAAGATCGGACCGTAGGCAAAGGCGGGGCCGAAGCTGGTGTGTATGAAGCTTTTGTAGCGATGATGCGGGAACGTGAAAAAGTCGCCACTACTGCTGGGGAGTATGAGAAGGCGATATTGTGGCGAGATGCCGTCTATAAACTCGAGAATGGCTGGGATATTTACGATTCGATCAATGTCATTGACTTACTCCGGATCGAAATACCTAACCAAGAAGTCGAGAAGACTATTCGGGCCTATAAAGACCGTTACTACCAAATCCGTGGCGGCCAACCAGAGCAACGCGGGAGCTAGGAAGTTATGACTAAGTTGGTTTTTACGCCGGGCTTGAAATCTAAGCTGAAGGACCTTCTTGGGAGCAACATCGTCAAGGTCGATTACGAGTCTCCAGTTACTGATACGGCGCTGGTTGCAAAGCTGACATTAGCAGACGGTCGGAAGGTACGATACAATTCTCGTCCCGGACAATCTGGAGTTACCACCTACGAATTGCCAAAATACCTAAGTCAGTTCAACCTTACTAGGGACAAAACAGCAATTCTCGAGCCTATAGCTTTCATGTCTGACGAGCAAGCCATCATTTACCCACACATCGAAGGTAATACCTTAAAAAAATTATTTCCCGATGTAGCAGTAGATCCTTGGTTCGTTAGAATGGGTCAGTTACTGCGCGCGATTCACAATGCTCCGCCACCCGAATTTCTAGATAGAGTTTCCGCGGAAGATATACTGAAGCCGCTGATAGCTAAGGGTTTTGAGACTGCAAATACAGCACAATTAGTTAAACTGCTTGAAGGGGTGCCTCTTGATAACGTCTGCCATGGCGATCCTGACCCATGCAATTGGCTGGTAGACGAAGATTCCGACCTTCTAACACTGATCGATTTTTCAGACGCCGGAAGATCAAGTGCAATGCACGATATCGCTATTCTCTTATGCCACTCACGTCTTTCTGGCGCACCGGCTAACTTTGAGGAAGCTTTTTGGTCCGGCTACGGTCCAATTGATCAAGATGTGCAACACTATTTGAAGCTTTGGTTGGGTGTGGTTTACTTACGTAATGCTTACTACATTGAAACCTGGATTCCAGCTGGTGATCCCAAAAAGCCGAAGTTGATGAGCGAGCGCCTGGGTATGGCAGAAGAGTTAATGAAACAATGAAAGTCGCTTTTATCGCCAGTGAATGCACCCCGCTAGCTAAGGTTGGTGGCTTGGGTGATGTCATCGGCGCTTTGCCAAAAGCTTTGGCTGAATTAGAGGTTGAGCCAATTATTCTGCTGCCCTACTACCGATCGATCGAAAAATACAAACCAACCAAGACCGATATAGAGCTCGAAACTACTGACGGTGATGGCAAAATAATTTGGTCGGTTTTCGAAACTGTTTTGCCGGAAACTGCCATCAGAGTCTTACTTTTACGACATCCTGATTTTTGGATTGACGAAGTTTATGACTCGCCTAACGACCCCTTTCGTTTCGCGTCTTTCAGTATCGCCGCCGCCGCCCTTGCCCAGAAACTCAAGGTTAATGTTGTCCACTGCCACGACTGGCACACGGCTTTGGCGTCGGTCGTACTCAAGGGTCGAGGGATTCCGACAGTAATTACCATTCATAATGTCCATCCAGGTACGGGTCTAGACCAGATCTCCTCCGAACAACTCGGCACTCTAGGCATCGATACGACCAAGCTCGCCGCCGCTAAAGATGATCGGTCGAACTCATTTAGTTTGCTTGCCCAAGGTGTTGCCGCCGCCAATTTTATTACCACTGTCAGCCCGACCCACGCTGAAGAAATCAAAGCCGAAGCATTTGGCGGATCGCTGGCTGAACTTTTTCGCCGACGATCAAAAGATCTCGAGGGCATCGTTAACGGCATCGATGTTGAAGTTTTTAATCCGGTCACCGATTCCAACATCGCTGAGAACTATTCAGCCGAAAATCTTACTGGCAAGACGGCTTGTCGACAGGATTTGGAGCGCGCTGTTGGTTGGGAGCACTCCGACGCTCCGATCCTTGGTGTCGTCACCCGACTAACCAACCAGAAGGGGTTGGATCTAATTGCCTCAATCCTCCCAGATTTGGCGGCTGCCGGAACGAGGGTGATTATTCTTGGCACCGGAGAAGAGGCGATCGAAAGTAAGCTGACCAATTTAGCGGCGAAGTATGCCGATAATCTGAAAGCCCTGCTGCGCTTCGATGCCGTTTTAGCTCAAAAAATTTACGCCGGGTCAGACATGTTTTTGATGCCGTCGCGTTTTGAGCCTTGCGGATTAGGCCAGATGATCGCTATGCGCTACGGTACTCTGCCCGTCGTTAATAAAACCGGTGGTCTGGCCGATACTGTCATCGATAACCAAACGGGGTTCGTCTTAGAGCCGTTGTCGGCGAAGAATTTACTTACAACTATTGAGCGCGCTCTGGCTGTCTGGCACGACCACTCTAGCTGGCGAACGATGCAACTGACGGCGATGAAACAGGATTTTTCCTGGACCAAATCAGCCAAGCGCTATATCGAGATCTACAAAAAGTTGGTCTAGGCCGGAAGCATAAAGACTTGGCTTAAAGCGATTGCCACCGCGTCGGCGGCGTCGTCGCCGAGTTTCTTTTTTTCGTCGACACTAAAATAGTGACGAACGAAATTCTGAACATCTTTTTTCTTGGCTTTGCCGTTGCCGAGCAAGACTTTTTTTAAGCGCAGCGGGGCAATTTCCACAATCTCAATGTTGGCCTGTTGGGCGGCCAGCAGGACCACCCCGCGGGCCTGACCAACGGCAAATGCCGTCTTAGCGTTGTTGGCAAAGAAAATCATCTCGATGGCAATCAGATCCGGCTTAATTTCGTTAAAGCGCTTGACCATCTCGTAGTATATAAAGGAAAGCTTCTGCGGCTCCGGCGAATTGGGCGTGGTGACGATGCAGTCGTAATGAATTAGATTCGGCTTGCCGCCGATAATCTCAATCAACCCCAAGCCCAGTCTCCCCGACCCCGGGTCAATCCCCAAAATTCTTTTCCCCCTCATCGTTTACTCACCCTAACAGGTTTTCGGCGATTTCGAAGTTGCTGGCGACTCGCGTCACATCATCAAGCTCTTCCAACGCTTCCGCCAATTTGATAATTTTTTCCGCTAATTTCTCATCGGTAATTGGGACGCTGGCGATGGGATGATACACAAAGCTAATGTCGTGACTCTCAAATCCAGTTTCCGCCAATTGGCGCCGAACATGCTCGAGCTCTTTCGGGTCGGTGTAAACAAAAACTTTTCCATCAGCGGTTTCAAAATCTTGGGCTCCGGCATCAATCGCCGCCAACTCCAACTCGTCTGGTCGGTCAGTTTCAAAGACAATTTGGCCTCGTCGTTTAAATAGATAGCCAACCGAACCCGATTCAGCCAATTTGCCGCCGTTCTTATTTAAGACCGCCCGAATGTCGCCAGTTGATCGATTATGATTGTCGGTGGCGGCCTCAATCAAAAAACCGGTTCCGCCCGGGCCGTAGGCCTCGAAGACAATCTCTTCCAGGTTGGCGGCGTCGCTACCCCTAGCTTTGTCAATCGCCCGTTCGATATTGTCCTTAGGCATATTAGCCCCGTGGGCTTGGTCGACGGCCACCCGTAATTGAAAATTCATACCAGGGTCAGTACCGTGCCGAGCAGCCACCGTAATTGCTCGAGATAATTTACTAAAAACCGCCCCTCGTTTGGCGTCGGCCGCCCCCTTCTGATGTTTTATTGAACTCCACTTGGAATGACCGCTCATTGTCTCGATTCTACTCTGAAAATCTCAGCCTAACCACCCCCAAATCCCGATTTCAAAACTAATCAGCTCCCACTGTACCGTATGGGTTTAAACCCATACGAGAGACTATAATGTATCTCCGTGTGCGGAAGGATAGTGCGTTGTCAGACTGTCTACTATCACAGGCTGGTTTGGTAGGAATAGCCCTCGGGGGTGATGTCGAAACGGATCGTGCCGGATTGGTCGGTGCGTAAGACCGGAATGCCGAGTTGCTGGAGATGTTCGAGCGTGATTTGGTGAGGGTGGCCGTAGCGATTATTCTGGCCGGCCGAGATAATAGCGACTTTCGGCGAGACCGCCTGCAAAAACGGTACCGACGAGCTGGTATTACTGCCGTGATGGCCAACTTTCAAGATATCGGCGTGTTTAACAATCCCCCGCGCTAGCATATTGGCTTCGTGTTCGCTTTCGGCGTCGCCTGTTAACATGGCGGTCGTTGGGCCGTACTGCCAGTAAGTGACGACGCTAGCGTCGTGAGGATTTTCCGGCGCCCGAGCGGCAAAACTTTCCAGCGGATAAAGGGTGATGCCAGTTAAACCACTGACAGTAAATGTTTTGCCGGCAGTGACATCGATGATTTTAATCTTTTTTTCCGCTACTAACGCCACAAATTTTTTATAGGTCGCCGAGTCGTAAGTAGCGCCCGAAATCCAAATTTCATCCACTTTATAGCGCTCCAACACGCTGTATATTCCCGAAAGATGGTCGGCGTGGTTGTGGGTGACGATGATCAGATCAATCTCTTTGTCGGTCAGCGGCATTGCTTTGGAGAGTTGCGACAGAACCGAGGTGTTCGGTCCGCCGTCGATTAAAACTTGGTGTCCGTCGCTAGTGTCAAACAGAGCTGAATCGCCCTGGCCGACATCGAAAAACCATAGTCTTAAAGCGCTATCGCGCTCGGCCGCTTGAAATTGGGAGGTGCCAAAAGTAATAAGAAGCAAGGCGATAACGGCCAGAACAAATTGTAGCGCTTTGTTCTTCCCGAGAAAGCGGAGGTAGCCAGTGTCGCTAGCTGGCATCTTTTTCTTCGACGGCGAGTCGGTCAAACAAATCGTATTGCAGAGGCCGTCGGACATTGAGCCACTCCAACCCGCCGACAATAACGATCATCAATCCGGCAACAATCCACACCGGTAAAGTTAAATTAGTTGAAGCGAATTGCCAGCTTGCCAGTTTTTCGCTCGAAAAAATAATCCAAGTCAAAAGCGGCCAGCTGGCCAACATGATCGCATTGCCGATGACGGGAATAACCATCAACAGCGCGCCGATAATGCCGATCGTCATCACCAGCGGAACTAGCGGTAAAACCAAGATATTGGACAGCGGTGAAATCACCGATAGTCGCTCAAAGTGAGCGATAATCAGCGGTGCGGTTAATAAAATCGCCGAGAAAGTTTCCGCTAATATATGTCGCAAAATCACTGGCAATTTTGTTCGCATCAGCAGGCGGTTTAGGTACGGCGAGAGGCGAACCAGCCCGTAAGTGGCGGCGACCGAAAGCTGGAAGCCAACATCGAAGATAATCTTCGGCTCGAACATCACCAAAACCGCCGCTGCAAATATCAAGATGTTGACCGCACGGCTGGGGCGACCCAAGTATTTCGCTAAAATGACCGTCAAGGCCATCGCCGCCGCCCGCAAGATCGAGGCCGGGGCACCGGTAATAATAACAAAGAGCAGAATCAGCGCTGACGATACCCAGAGAGCTTTACGGCCGATGAGCGGCCAGAAAATACTGGTAGTGTTGGCAGTCAAAATCGTTAAATTGTAGCCAGAGACGGCGATGATATGGGTTAAGCCGACGGCGCGGAAGATGTCGATCAAATCTTTATCGAGTTTAATTCGGTTGCCCAATAGGATGCCAGACATCAGTGAGCCGTGCGGCTCGGGCAGAGCCAGAGAAATTTTGTCGACGATCAGATCCCGCAAATTACCCAGCGCACCTGCCAACTGGCCGATAACGGTTAGATTGAGCCAGACTTCGCCGGTAGTCACTTGCCACAGAAATGCCCCGAACGACAAGCCAAAAAGAGTAAAGGCGATGGTTTCGATCGGTTCGTCTTGGCCGCTCAAGGCAACTATTAGCCAGATGGCGGTGACCCAGCCGATAATTAAGCGATCGATTTCAAAGTACGATCCGATCACCGCCCCAGCAATTACTGCCAGGCAAGTCAGAGCAAATTTTCGGGAAGGGGTTAGCCACTCCATGGTCGAAACTTAACAGAATTTAACCTGGACGCAAACCTTGTTTGGCGGTAAACTGGTGTCAATATGGCCAAGAAACCAACCAGTCCAAAACTAACCCACTTCGAAAAAGAACTAGCCGCGGAGCACGAGGCCAAGCTGCGCCTGGCGGCGGAGTACGCTAACTACCAAAAACGAGTTGAGGTTGAAAAGGATGCCTTAAGAAAGCACGCCAGTCGCGACTTGCTGGAAAAACTTTTCCCCATTTTTGATAATTTTTACCGGGCCAGTACACATGCGCCGGAAGTCAGTTTGGAAGATCTGCCAAATCTGACCGAAAGCGATTACCAGAAAATCTTTAACTATTTTTCTGGCCTGCGTTTGATTGAAAAACAGCTCGAACAAGTTTTGGGCGAAGCCGGACTAAAGCGGATTCCGACTGCTGACCAACCATTTGATCACAATCTCCACGAAGCCATCTCTCACGAACCCAGCGTCGAAGTCCCGGCCGATCATATCATTGCTGAAATCGAAGCCGGCTGGACAATCGACGACACGGTTATTAAACCCGCTAAAGTCCGGGTTTCCAAAGGGTAGGGTAGTTTTGGCCCGGCGGATGCCGGGCCGTTCGGGATGTGACCGGAGATCGGAAAGGCTGGGTCGTGGATGCAGGTTGGATCGTTCGGTTAGCTCGCGAGCGAAGCGATCAGCTTCTTCCATTGCCGCCAGTAACTTAGTGACATTTTCCGGCACTTCCAGCCAGGCCTTCACCCGAGTCACTACTTCTTCGGTCGATAGCTTCGTTGGTTCATTGGGCATGATCTGCCTCCTCGTGTCCTAGACTAGCACTTTCCCGTCCTTGACAAAATGTAAAGCGTCCTTTACATTTGTTGTATGATATTCAAAACAAAGGAGGAACTCTAATATGGCAAAAATTATTGGAATTGATCTAGGTACAACTAACTCGGCTTCAGCTGTTATTGAAGGCGGCAAAGCCAAAATGATCCCGACCGCTGAAGGCGGCAATCTGGTGCCGTCGATTGTGGCGGTCAACAAAAAAGGCGAACGCCTCGTCGGCACGCTGGCCAAGCGCCAGTCTGTTACCAACCCCGAAAACACTGTTTACTCCATCAAGCGCGTCATGGGTCGCAAGTTCGAGGACGAAGAAGTCCAGCGCGACATCAAGCTGATGCCGTACAAAATCGTCAAAGCTAACGGCGGCGTCAAAGTCACCATTGGCGATAAAGATCAAACCCCCCAGGAAATCTCCTCAATGATCCTCGCCAAGATCAAAGCCGATGCCGAAGCCTACCTCGGCGAAAAAGTCGACGGCGCTGTCATTACCGTCCCGGCCTACTTCAACGACTCCCAGCGCCAGGCCACCAAAGACGCGGGCACAATCGCCGGCCTCGACGTCAAACGCATTATCAACGAACCAACCGCCGCCGCTCTGGCTTACGGAATCAACAAAGAAGACAAAAAAGATCAGAAAGTCGCCGTTTACGACTTTGGTGGTGGAACATTTGACATCACCATCATCGAAATCGGCGAAGACAAAGGCGAATCCAGCTTCGAAGTCCTCTCCACTAACGGCGACACGCACTTAGGCGGTGACGATATCGACATTCAAGTCATGAACTGGATTGTCGATGAATTCAAAACCAAAGAAGGGGTTGATTTGAAGGGTGACGCCATGGCGATGCAGCGCGTTAAAGAAGCAGCGGAAAAAGCCAAGATCGAACTCTCGCAAACCCAAGAAGCCGAGATTAACCTGCCGTTTATCTCTGCTGATGCTGATGGTCCAAAGAACCTTCAGATGAATCTCTCCCGCGCCAAGTTGGAAAATTTGGTTGGCGATCTAGTCAAAAAAACCCAGGGCATCTCCGAGGCCGCCCTCAAAGATGCCAAACTGACCAAAGCTGACATCGACGAAGTAATTCTCGTTGGTGGTATGACTCGCATGCCGTTAATCCAGCAAATTGTCAAAGATGTTTTTGGCAAAGATCCGAGTAAAGGTGTCAACCCAGACGAAGCCGTTGCCTTAGGTGCGGCCATTAACGGCGGCGTGCTTTCCGGTGAAGTCAAAGACATTCTCTTGCTCGATGTCACCCCGCTGACACTGGGCTTGGAAACATTGGGTGGAGTAATGACGCCGTTAATTGAGCGCAACACCACTATCCCCGCCTCCAAAACCGAAACCTTCTCGACTGCTAGCGACAATCAGCCTTCAGTTGAAATTCATGTTTTGCAGGGCGAACGACCGATGGCCGGCGACAACCGTACTCTGGGTAAATTCCATCTCGATGGTATTCCACCGGCTCCGCGTGGCGTCCCGCAAGTCGAAGTCACCTTCGATATCGACGCCAACGGCATTCTCAATGTCAAAGCCAAAGACAAAGCGACTTCCAAAGAGCAACACATCACCATTACCGCCAGCTCTGGTTTGTCCAAAGAAGAGATCGAAAAGATGAAAACCGAGGCCGAGGCCCATGCCGCCGACGACGCTAAGAAAAAGGAACTCGTCGAAGAGCGCAACGCTGCCGAAAACCTCATTCACCTCTCCGAAAAAACCCTCAAAGACGCTGGCGACAAGGTCAAGCCAGACGACAAGCGCGAAGTCGAAGACGCTGTTACCGCCGTCAAAGCCGTCATCCACAACGACGACAAAGACAAAATCAAAGAGGGAGCGGAAAAACTAAGCGCCGCCCTCCAAAAAGTTGGCGCCGCGATGTATAAACAGAACGCTGCCGACGCGCCAAAACCGGAAGAAGAGCTGCCAAAGGACGACGGCACCCCGGACACAAATGTGCCGGAAGAACCAAAGTCGGACGAGCCGAAAGAAGAAGCAAAGTAAAAGCTCGGGAGTAGCGTAGAAAGCGGCGGGCTTATCAGCCCGCCGCTTTTGTAAGCACTGTTCGGTTAACCTGGGAAAGAGTAAAATATGAGCAATGTCTGACGATCAAAATAACCAACTTCGAACTCAATTTTGGGAGGCTGCCAGAGGGTTAGTAGCAAGCCCTAGAAACATATAACAAATCATGCGCGTAATTACTTGGAATGTGAGAAGGGCAACGGAAACAAGTGCTGTCTGGAAAATTTTAACTGATATGAATCCAGATATTGCATTGCTCCAGGAGGTAACGAGCATCCCAGAAGTTATCAAGGAATCATTTAAAGACGGTATCAAATTTCACAAAGCCATCGGTAAAACTGGAAAACCTCAACAGTTTGGTACTGCAGTTCTGGTGAAGGGGAAAATCATTGACGAGCTACCCCTATCTTCCGAATATGATTGGGTAAATCACGAGCTTGAGTACTTCGCTGGGAACCTCGTAGCTTGTGTTGTCCAGCCTACCGGATATCCAAAACTCAATGTCGTTTCTATTCATAGCCCTGCTTGGCCAATAGACACTTCTAAACATCAGAATATTGATATTGAAACAATAAAGCTGAAACAAAATCCGAAGCTATGGGTTACTGAAATTCTTTGGTCTGCTCTGAAGAATGCGAATTTAGTAGATGTTCCATGGATTGCGGGTGGCGACCTAAACAGTTCAGAAACTTTTGACTCAACTTTTGGTGGAGGAAACAGGGAATTTCTCGATAGGATGGGAGCATTAGGTTTTACTGAATGTCTTAGAAAACACCACGGTAAGTTGGTCCCGACATTTAAAAATCCGAGGGATAAAAGAATAACTCATCAAATAGACCACCTCTTTGTGACTAGTCCACTCAACTCAACACTAGAAGCATGTAGCATAGGAGACGAATCGGCTATTTTCGGGGGATCGGTCAGCGACCATTTACCAATAATCGCGGACTTTAAGTACTCACAAGACATACCACCCTCTATAGAAAATTTCATCGCTAAGAATAACTGGGTCTTTGCCAAAACCATGGCCGAGATACCTCACTATTATATTGTGAGAGATAATTTATCGGAAAATGATAAGAAACTATTTGATGAATTTGATGTGTTTATAAAAAACAATGGCTACACAAAAGAATTCTACTCCAAGCAATACACCTATTTTGATGTAGGGAAATTCAGATATTGGGTAATAGAGAACATTCTAAACAGAGCCGAGTTAGAAATTTAAAGGCGCGCAAGTAACGACTACTGATAGGACCGACGATTTTTCTATGAATTGAACCTGTTTTACGATACAATCTAGTCAAGACAATGCCAAAAACAGATATTTCGGTCAGAGAATTAGTAGACAAAGTTCAACATAACGATCTAATCCTTCCGGAAATGCAGCGTCGTTACGTCTGGACCGGTACTCGTGTCAGAGATTTGCTCGACTCGCTATATCGATGTTACCCGTCGGGTACGATCTTAGTTTGGGAAACAGACGATAGTATCAAGACTAGAAGTCTGGCTGTTGGCATCAGCGGGAACCCGACCACATCTCAGAAGCTGCTACTTCTAGATGGTCAGCAACGCCTAACTTCTCTTACCGCTGTTCTTAACGGTCAACCAATTATTATCCGGAATCGTAAAAGACCTATCGATATCTTGTTCAACCTAGAGCACCCGGAGGGTCCGCCAGTCGAAATAGACGAAGTGTACGAAAACGGTAATTCGGAGGCACCCCAAGAAGATTCGCAGGAAGTACAAAGAGATCTCCAGGAAGAATTGAAAAAACGTACATTTGTTGTCTCTTCACCTGTATTAAGAAATGATCCCCACTGGGTTAATGTGTCCGATATATTCACTAAGACTGACAGGGAGATTCTAAAACCAATTGGAATTAATTCCGATGATGAAATTTGGGAGAAGTATTCAGACCGACTGAAGAAGGTCCGAGATATTAAGGACTACCAGTATGTGATGCAGGTACTTCAGAAGAATATGTCGTATGAAGAAGTTACTGAAATCTTTGTTCGGGTTAACTCGCTCGGTGCGAAATTGCGTAGCTCTGATCTTGCCCTAGCCCAGATAACCTCAAAGTGGCGTGGATTTATGGACCTGCTTGAAAAGTTTGCTGACGAATTTGGCGATGATTCAGAATATGTCGCCGAATGGGTAGCAATCAGAATGTTAACTGTATGCGCAACCAAGCAATGTAAGTTCAAATCTATTAACCGAGTTAGTAAGGAAAATCTGGAAGTGGCTTGGACACAAGCCAAGGCCGGAATGCATTTTGCCATCAACTTTTTGCGAAACAATGCTGGCATAGAATGCCTAAACCATATATCCGCATCGATGCTGATAATTCCAATAGCAGTATATGCATCGCTTAAAAACGAAAAGCTAAGTCCACTTGAGGAAAAACAATTACTGAAATGGTTTTATTATGCCCATATGCGCGGCCACTACGGCATGGGATCATCGGAAAGCATTTTGAATGCAGACTTAGCGGTACTTTATAAAACCAAAAGTGTCGAGGAGCTGCTTAAGAGCTTATTTGCTCATGTAAAACAATTTGAAGTCACACCTCAAGAAATTGCAAAAAAAGGTACTAATAGCCCGTTCTTCACCATGCTTTACTATATTTTGAAGCATGGGGGTGCCAAGGATTGGTTTACTGGAATAAAAATCTCTGAGAAATCCACTGGCTCATCTCACACCATCCAATACCACCATATTTTCCCTAAGTCACTCTTGCAGAGACTGAATGTCGATTCCCAAGAGATAAACGAGATATCCAACCTCGCTTTCATAAGCGGAAGTACTAACAGAGAGATAACGAACAAAGAGCCCAAGGTCTATCTCCAAAAACAAGTAATCGAAAGAAATGGTGAAGAAACACTAGTGTCCCAACTAATTCCGCTAGATAAAGATATGTGGGAACTCAGTAATTATAATCAGTTCCTAGATTACCGACGCGAAGCCATCACGAAGGCAATAAATAAATTTATGAAAACTTTCGAATAAGCACGATGGGGAATAACAATTTGCTGGGACCCAGCGACCGTAAAAACTTTCCTGTAACTCAAGTCCTGTTGGTAGTAAAATCGGACTAGATGGACGTGGGCAAGTACGAAGCATTCAGGGAGGGTTTCTCGAAAATGACAAATGAGGAACTGGTAGAAGCTCTCCGAGATGATAACAGAAAGGCCGGCTGGACAAGTTCTAGGGATATGTTTCTAGGGGCGCTTAAAGAAGAATTCAAGCAAAGGGGTCTACATTATCCTCCGAATCAATGAACAGTAACAATGACTGAATTTGCTGGCACCTAGCCCGCTGTTTGCTACCCGAACATTTCCCGTAAAATATGCTCTTGACAGTGTAATAGACTGCAGTGGTAGGGTGAGGATGCAGTTTACTGCCTAGAAAGGAGAAGAGATGGCAAAAAACGAAAAAACTGGTAAAAAGCCCGGGACGATTGCTTCGGAACTGCTTAGATCTAAGGCAATCCCAAAGAGAATCAAGACTGTAGCAGCAAGTGACCTAACCCAGCGACCAGACAAGCGTAAAATGATACGCAAAAAGTAACTTCTCGAGGGTAGAGCCAGCGGGCGTAAGACCCACTCATGACTCAATTCGTGGAAGGTAGGGCGTTACCAACGGCGACCATTAGACAGAAGTTCGCAAGAACCCGCTTTATGCGGGTTTTTGCTATGAATCCAACCTGTTTAGCAGTACAATTTGGGCAGATTAATGAAAATAAAGGATTTGCCAAAAGTTGAACGCCCAAGAGAGAAGCTTATCACCAAAGGCGCAGAGAATCTTAAGGACTCGGAGCTATTGGCTATTCTTTTGCGTACGGGTAAGGCCGGCAAAAATGTGGTTGAAATTGCTTCGCAGATTTTAACCAAGTATTCCAAAAAGCGACTTTTACAAATGACCTATCAGGACTTCTTGAATGTAAGCGGAATTGATTCGGCAAAGGCCACAACGCTTCTCGCCGCCTTCGAGCTCTCAAAACGGGCGCTGGAAGTTGACGATACAAATTTGCCAATAGTTGCCACTCCCAAAGATGTTGTCGCCCACCTGACAGATTTGTGCGACAAGCAAAAGGAGCATTTCGTGGCGTTGTATCTTAATGCCCGTAATCAAATAATCCATAAAGAAACAATTTCGGTTGGCACGCTAACTGCTTCCCTAGTGCATCCGCGCGAAGTTTTCGAACCAGCGATACGACATTTCGCCTCATCGATAGTTGTCGCCCACAACCACCCTTCCGGCGATCCCGCACCATCAGAGGAAGATATTAAGCTGACGAAAAATCTAGTCCAAGCCGGTAAAATACTGGACATAGATTTGTTTGATCATATTATTGTGACCAAGAACGTATTTTTTAGCTTTAAAGAAAAAGAACTAATTTAATTAAATAACTATGAAAACTAATCGAAAACAATTACACGAGAGACTCTGGTCAGCGGCGGTACAACTCCGAGCAAATTCTGGGTTGAAGCTCAACGAAATATCCGAGCCAATATTGGGTCTGATTTTTCTTAAGTTTGCCGATGTTCGTTTTAAGAAAGTTCAGACGGGAATCGTGTCAGAGAGAAAGGCCGAGTATTCTACTTCCACCCGCGTGCGCCCCGTCAGCCCGGATGACTATAAGTCAAAAGGCGTGTTGTATCTGCCTAAAATCGCTTCGTACTCATATTTAATGAACCTGGCGGAAAGTAGCAATATTGGCAAAGCCATCAACGAGGCAATGCAAGCGATTGAAGAGGCCAATACCGACCTAGCTGGTGTTTTGCCACAGGACTACACCTCTTTGCACAAAAAGGCCGATGAAAACAGTCAAATTTTGATAACGCTTCTCAAAAATTTCAACCAAATTCCCGACGATATTGAGGGCGACGCCTTCGGTGGAATCTATGAATACTTTCTGGGTGAGTTTGCCCGTGCCGAAGGAGCCAAAGGTGGCGAGTTCTTTACACCGCAATCAATCGTCAAACTATTAGTAGAGATTATTGAGCCGTATCACGGGAAGATACTTGATCCGGCCTGTGGAAGTGGCGGAATGTTTGTGCAATCGGCTAATTTTGTTAAATCTCACACTAACGGCAAGTCGCAAGTAATGAACGAAGTAGCGCTTTACGGTCAAGAGAAAGGTAGCAGTAATATTCGAACCGCCAAAATGAATCTGGCGATTCATGGCTTGTCTGGAAAAATTGCCGAGGTTAACTCTTTTTACGAAGACGCCTTTCAAAGCGTGGGTAAGTTTGATTTTGTGCTGGCCAACCCACCGTTTAATGTCAAAGGTAAAGATAAAAACGGCCAGATCGTCATTGATCCAGCTCGTCTTCAGGGCGATCCGCGCTATTATCTCGGTTTGCCACTCACAGGCAAAAAAGAAATCAGCAATGCCAATTATCTCTGGATGCAAATGTTTGCCAGTGCCTTAAATCCGCAAGGGCGAGCGGGGTTTGTGATGTCCAATGCTTCTGGGGACGCTGGCAATGCGGAAAAAGAAATCCGCAAAAAAATGATTGATGCCGGAATGGTGGATGTGATTGTGTCGGTTGGAAACAATATGTTTATGAATGCGACGCTCTCCTGCACGCTTTGGTTTTTCGACAAACGCAAAGCAAATTCAGACAGGAAGAACAATATTCTCTTCATCAACGCTCAAGATATTTTCACGCCAGTTCCGGATGAGCGTGTCGATAGATATTGGACCGATGAGCAAATTCAAGAGATTTCCTCTATTGTTCGACGGTATCGCGCCGAAGAAGGCGAAGTTAACTACCAAGACAGTAAGGGACAATGCAAAGTGGCGACGCTTGATGAAGTCCGCACCAATGACTACTCGCTCAATCCGGGGCGGTATGTCGAGATCGTAGAAAAAGAAATGAGCGATGTGGACTTTGACGCTAGTATGAAAGAATTGATGGGCGAATTTACCGGTCTCACCACGCAAGCGCACAAGCTAGAAAATAAAATCCAGGAGGATTGGAAAAAGATTTTATAAGTAGTTTACATTAGACTTGCTAATGTAAACGAAAACATGTAATATGTTTATATCTAAATGAGCAATGTAAACAAAGCAAAAATAGGCCGATATACAACTCAGAAAGAGGGTTTTAAAGCCTTTACGCCTTTTCCATTCCCCCCAAAGGACAGTTTTGAGATAAGCCCACATCTGCATAAAAAACACGAAGAAGCCATCAGATTGGTCGGCAAGCTCGATGGCATTACGCATCTTTTGCCAGACAAAGATTTCTTTCTTTTGATGTTTATTAAAAAGGATGCGGCATATTCAAGCCAAATCGAAGGTACAAAAGCCACTTTGCAAGATGCAGTCGCGGCTCCTGTAACCGAAGAAAAATCTCGTATGCATCCGGATGTAGATGACATCACCCATTATGTTAATGCAGTCAATTACGGGATTGAGAGAACAAAAACATTGCCCATTTCTCTGCGACTGATAAAAGAAATACACGCTCGCCTTATGACAGGCGCACGGTCAACCCAGCATGCCTATCCGGGAGAATTTCGGCGTAGCCAAAATTGGATTGGCGGGAAATCGCCGATGGATGCATCTTTCGTACCTCCAGCACCGAATGATATGCAGAATTCTTTGGACGATTTGGAAAAATTTATTCACGCAAAAGACGACCCACCTTCTTTGATAAAAGCAGGTTTACTTCACGCGCAATTTGAGACGATCCATCCATTTACAGACGGTAATGGTAGAACAGGGCGAATGCTTATTGCCATGTATATGCATAGTGCCGAGCTTTTGGAGTTGCCGATTCTGTATCTTTCAAGCTATTTCAAAAAGCACCAGAAACTGTATTACCAAAAACTACAGGAATACCATGACGAAGACGCAAACATCAACGGATGGTTGGAATTTTTCCTTGAAGGCGTGGCGGAAATAGCCGACTCTTCTGTTGAAACATGCGCAAAAATTACCGCCCTACGAGACAAAGATTTTGCCAAAATGCAAAAACTCGGCAAAAAATCCGCGGAGTCCACGCTGGAAATAGTCCGCAAATTATATGGCCAGCCAATCGTTGGCGTGGCGGAAATTATGAAGTGGACGGGTTTTACCGCGCCCGGCGCATACAAAATTATTGAACGCCTCAAGAATCTGGGAATTCTTGATGCTCTTGGTGATGCTCAATATGGCCAAAAATACATCTATGCTGATTATTATGAAATTTTCGACGACTCTTTCAGAGATGCAAGGGCGAAAAAATAACAATGGCAACTTTTCAGAAAGTAAGAATTAAAGATATTTGTAAAATTAACCCCGATTCAATAGGGCGTAATTTTAACCATAAGATGATAGAATACGTGGATATTTCAAGCGTGGGTATTGGTAACTTAGCCGAAACTCAAGAGGTAGATATTCAAAATTCACCCAGTCGAGCTAAACGGTTAGTAAAATCAGGAGATATAATTATTTCAACCGTCAGACCAAACAGAAGATCGTTTTTCTACTTCAAAAATCCAAAAGAAAATACTGTTGTTTCTACGGGATTTGCTGTTTTGAGGGCGTTGGAAAACAACAACCCAAGATATTTATACTACTCTGTCACAGATCAATCATTTACGGCTTATTTAACCAAAAATGCTAAGGGTTCTGCTTATCCTGCGGTGGATGCGGATATAATTTATGATGGTGAGGTTTTTGTTCCTGAAAATATTGAAACTCAAACCTGCATTGCCTCTGTCCTTTCTGCCTACGACGACCTGATTGAAAACAACGAAAAGCGCATCAAGCGCTTGGAAGAAATGGCACAACTTCTATATACCGAATGGTTTGCTTTGCCGTCCGTAGCTCATAGCGATAGCGAAGATGTAAAGGAGGGTGAACTACCAGAAGGATGGGAGGTGAAGAAATTGGGAGATTTAATAAAAATAAAAAGGGGAAAGAATATAACCCTTGAAACAGCTAGACCCGGTAATATTCCTGTCGTTGCCGGAGGTTTAGAGCCAGCTTATTTTCACGATACGCCAAATGCCAGTGGTCCTGTGGTTACAGTAAGTGCGTCGGGTGCAAATGCGGGATTCATGCGATTATACTTTGAAAAAATTTGGGCCTCAGATTGCTCCTTCATCGATTCAAGTGTTACGCCGCACGTTTACTTTTACTACTTATTTTTGAAAAGCAAAAAGGATACCGTTTCTCGTTTGCAACGAGGCTCTGCACAGCCTCATGTATACCCTAAGGATTTGATGGATCTAAAAATCTCCAAACCGCCCGATTTAATAATCGGCGAGTTTGAGAAAAAAGTTGCTCCACTTTTTGAGCTAGTGGGAACTATGAGGCAGAAGAACCAAACCCTTGCAAAAACACGCGATCTTTTAATTCCCCAGTTGGTGACGGGGAGAAGGGAGGTAAAGTCGCATGAATAAAGCAGATTTCAAAAAATTATTAGCAGATCTGGGCGCAGAACTCACTAACTCAATTGGTGATTTGAAAACCGAGTTGGTTAAAGCTAAATCCCTACACACAAGAATAAAGACTTATGTGGACAATTCTCAAAAACTAGTAGACAAGATTTCTAACGGTGAAACTGGGCTGGAAGCAATACTAACAAGCGCACAAACTCTTGAATCTCAAATCTCCACTTTAAAAACAGATTCTGACACCCACCTCCAGTCAATCACAAATAGTTTGAGTTCAATACAATCTCACATCACAGAGATGGAGACTGCTTATTCAACATTCACAGAAATTAATAACAAGATTACTAATGGTGAAACTGGGCTGGAAGCAATACTAACAAGCGCACAAACTCTTGAATCTCAAA
>ERZ1292640.114-Hain-H43-02um-R1-114-length-65230-cov-7_pt1 | contig 64678 bp, 59 predicted proteins | sample MGYA00564404_ERZ1292640 | MGnify/ENA primary metagenome ERZ1292640 (study PRJEB36523, sample SAMEA6512636) | groundwater metagenome | collected 2019-01-08 | study: AquaDiva: Metagenomics assemblies of 32 groundwater samples
GTAATCGAACTGGAAATAGTAACTAAAGGGGAGCCAAGAGCATTTGCCAGCGCAAGCGGACAGGGAACTGTATGCAGCGCCGCAGGAAAAGACTCTGAAGGCGACGAAGTTAGCGTTACTCTTTGGAACGAACAGTACAAAGAAGTAAACGACGGCGACAAGATAATAATCAAAAATGGTTGGGTTACTGAATACAAAGGCACCCTCCAAGTTAGCACTGGAAAACAGGGCACTCTTGAAGTCGTAAAGAAATAATTTTTTAAATACCGCATCTTTCACAACGGGTGCCTCTGCATTCGTTGTTTTTATATTTCCACTTTAGTGCCCACTTCTTCATGCTTTTTATCACCGGCACAAAGTCCTGCCCTGCTTTTGTGAGTGAGTATTCGCATTTTATTGGATATGAAGAGGAATCAATCCTCTTCTTTACAAGTCCCTCGTGCTCAAGCTCCTTTAATCGCTGTGAGAGCACTTTGGCTGTTATTCCTGGCAGAGACTTTTTTAGTTCCTGATACCTGCAGACCTTATCGCCCTTGCATAGCTCAAGAAGTATAAGTAGAGTCCATTTCTTTCCAATAAAATCGGCCGTCTTGTAGATCGTACAGGAGTAATCCATAGTATACTTTAGGAAACCAAGTGCTATTTAAGCGTGGCCTGGTAGATACTTGGTATACTAAAGATACTAAGGGGCTGTTATGAAGAGAAAGATTATCCAAATAGACGAAGAAAAGTGCAATGGCTGCGGTCAATGTATTCCAAACTGCAAGGAAGGGGCGCTCAAAGTCGTTGATGGCAAGGTGAGGCTAATAAGCGACCTATTTTGCGACGGACTTGGCGCATGTGTAGGCCACTGTCCAAAAGGGGCAATAACAATTATAGAAAGAGAGGCCCAAGCCTATGATGAAGAAAAAGTGATGGCAAAAATTGTGAAACAGGGCGAAAACACTGTACGAGAACACTTGATTCACCTTAAGGAGCACAACGAAGATAAGCTCCTATCACAAGCAATCGATTTTTTGAAGAAAAAAAAGATAAAAATCCCCAATATGGAGGGTGGAAAAATGAAAAATGAATTGCCTTGCGGCTGCCCCGGTTCCGCGATGAGAGAAATAAAGTTTAAGAGCTCAAAAAAATCCGTGGCGAGTGAAGAAATAGAATCTGAACTTAGACAGTGGCCAGTCCAACTCTCACTGCTTCCTGTGAGAGCCCCGTTTTTTGAAGGCTCGCACATGCTCGTTGCCGCAGATTGCACCGCCTTTGCGAATCCAAACTTTCACTCAAAGTTATTGAGAGGAAAATCAATAGTCATCGGGTGTCCGAAGCTTGACAATATAGAAATGTACACGGAAAAACTCACTGAAATATTCAAGCAGAACAAAGTGAAGAGTGTTACCGTAGCAACAATGGAAGTTCCCTGCTGTGGCGGGCTTTTAAGGGCAGTCGAAGACGCAATCAAGGCATCAGAAAAAAAGATTCCTTTGATAAGTGAAGTTATAATGCTTGACGGAACAATTCAATGAGCCTTACGGCAAGGCAATTCTTATTTTGGCGGTTTTTTCGAGGAGCCAAAAAGGTCCCTCGCCGATCCAAAAAATTTTGATTGACTGTTTAATTAGCAGTTTACTTCTTTTTTGAAGCTTTCTTGCTTTTTGTTGCAGTTTCAGCCGCAGCTAAAACAGCTGTTTCTTCAGCTTTCTTCCTGTGTCTTCCGAAGTTAGCGTATTTTCTAAACTTCGTCTTTGTCCAGGCCTCTGGCTGTCTTGATCTGAGTTTTAACTCTTCTGCCAAGAGTTTTTCCCTCATATCCTCGTCCACACCTAAGTTAAGGAGTGCATAACTCATATTCGCTCACCTTGATCTTTTTATGATTGAAACTAGAAAATCAGTTCCATATGTATTGCCCCGGACGTACTATTTAAAGGTTGCTCATCAAAAACCCAACCAAAAAAGGGTTTTTGGGTGTGAATTAGATAAAATAAGGTCAAAATAGCCTTGTTTTGCTTCGCTTTTAAATAACCCTTTTGTGGATAGCAAAAGACTATATTGAGGTGCTGTCAGTATCAGTGTATGATAATCCTAACCCAAAAAGAAGCCCAGTCTATTTTGAAGGGCGAAAAAAGGGGCTCTGCGTTTGTGTCACTTGATTTAGGAAAAACCAAGACTGAAGTAAAAATCGAGAACGGAGAGGTTTTTCTTGAAGAAACAAAAGTTTCGCTAAAAGAACTAAACAAAGCAAAAGAGCATACATGCTATACGGTAGAAAATGGCGAGTTAAAATCAATCGAACTTTTTTCTCCAGAGACAAATCTTTACTACAAATTGTGGTTCGAAAAAGACTGGCCAACAGTAATGCTTTCTTCAGTACCAATGCACAGGTGGAAAAACACTACTCCAAAAAATCACGCGCTTTCGATAGTAAATGAAATTCATCCTGTCAAAGGCAGAGTACTTGATACTTGTTGCGGTTTAGGGTACACAGCAACAATAGCCGCAAAAAATGGGGCAGAGAGCGTTGACACTTTTGAAAGGGATGAAAATGTGCTCGCGATAGCGAAATACAACCCCTGGTCAAGCGAACTGTTCCTGGGCGCACGAATAAAGATTCACCCCGAAGATGTCCTAGATGGAATAAAGAAGTTTTCGGACAAAACATTTGACAGGATAATTCATGATCCTCCGACACCTTCATTCTCTCCGGAACTTTATGAAGCAAAATTCTATGAAAATCTTTTTAGAGTCTTAAAAAACAGAGGTATTTTGTATCATTACTGCCCCGCGCCGGGGAAAACAAAAGGAAAAGAGTTCTGGGTTGGAGTAAAAAGAAAACTTGAAGAAGCCGGATTTTCCAACGTTTCTTATCATGAAAGATCTTCAGGAATAAGAGCGTTGAAGAAATAATTTTTTGCGGCAAATGGTCTAGCTTAGCAGCCCGTTTCCATTTGCGCGTATGAGGAATTATTTCTTTTTCTTTTTTGACGGAGCTGGGGTTTTGGCAGTTGTTTCGTCGCCCAAAAGTTCTTTCTCGAGCGGCACTCCTTTTTCCATTTCGTCAAATTCTTTTATGTCCTCGTCGTCAAGCCCAAGCTCCTTAAGCTTGCTGACATGTTCTTTCTCGGACATCTTTTCGAATTCCTTGCGCCACGCTACCATATCCGCCGTTTCCTTTAGCTTTGCGCCGTCAGGAGGTTTCATCGGTCTTCGCATCATAGCAAAAGATAACTCCCTTTGCCCTTAAAAACTTTTCCAGGGCGCGTGCCTAACAAGAGGATTATTAATTTTCTGCAACCGGCTTTCCAATGAGCCCCAGCATCGCTCTATGCACTTTCGAATAGACTTCCTGGGGGGTATTATAAGTTGGCTTGATACAATCAAATGCATTTATTCCAAGCGATCCGTACTTTCCAGTTCTTTGATCCTTAACAAGTGCGATTGAGTGAAAGAATTTGTTTTTGCTCGACTTAAATTCTACTGCCGTGACCTTGTAGTTTGGGTTATCTTCAAGAAGCTTTTTTGCCATGAACATCGCGCCATAACAAACAGCTTTTCTAGTCTGGTGCACATCTTCCGGCATGTTGTTATTGCCTTTCGAGAACCTCAAATGGCGTATCATATAATCGCGCGCTTCACTCCAATCCTTTATTTTTTCTGCGGACGCTTCAAGTGTCATGTTCCTATAAGGGTCTTTCAGCATATTGAGGTATCTTGGCGCTTCGACATGGGCCTTAGCTAGACCCAGGTACCCTACATTGAGCGCTGCAAGTCCTGCAGCGGTCCAAGCGAGCACTCTTTTTACTCTTGTTTTTCCTTTTGAAGGAATAGTTCTCTTTGATTCCGCAGCCATGCTAAAATAATTGTCTTTCTTGTTACATAATAATCCTTCCTTTGCATTTTGAATAACAAAGTTTATGGCTTTTTAATATTATTTTCAACAAAAGCAACTAATTTATACTGCAAAAACATTGGTGTCATAATGGAAGAAAAGCCTTTAATTAGTAGTGAAGTTAACAAGTCGCCTGCGCAAGTTACTGTGCTTCCTGAAGCCGACAGGCTTCTAACTGAATTAAGGCAAGAGCTCATTGTCGAAGGATATTCTGAAAAGACTTTGAAGATGTATTTGCTTTACTCAAGAGAGTTTCTGTATTTCACAAAAAAGCCAGTGGAAAAAGTTGAAAAGAGAGACATAGTGGCGTACCTTGCTCATAAAAAAGAATTGAATTGTTCTAACGCGACTCTTGCGCTCGCACATGCGAGCTTACAGTACATGCTTGAAAAATATTTGAAGATGGATGTGCTAAAGGATATTAAGATTCCTAAGAAATCAAAGTCTTTGCCAAAAGTTCTCACAAAAGACGAGATACGCGCGCTATTTCTTGCCACAAGATTTGGCCGAAACAGGATGATGCTCCAATTCATGTACGGCTCGGGTTGCAGAGTGAGCGAAGTAGTGAAAATGAAAGTAGAAGACATAAATCTAAAGGAACGCTCAGCGACTATTCGCGGGGGAAAGGGAAACAAAGATCGTTTCATCATTCTTTCAAAAGAATGGTGTAAGGATGTGAAAAAATACCTCGACAAGAAGAAAATAAAAAGCGAGTTTGTCTTTTCTAAAAAGAACGGCAAGAATCTGACGACCGATACAATTCAAAGAATTGTTCGCATTGCCGCCAAAAAAGCAGGAATAAACAAGCATGTTACCCCGCACTCCTTGCGCCATAGTTACGCTACCCACCTTCTTGAAGCTGGAACAAACATTAGGTACATTCAGTCGCTTCTCGGTCACTCAAACCTAAACACCACTCAGATATACACGAACGTTGCAAATGAACAGCTAAAAAAAGTGGAAAGCCCGCTTGACAAGCTATAAAATTTTCAAAGTCTTTTGAACTTTTCGACCTTACTGGTTCAAGTCGCTTGAAGGCATGTTCTCGTCAACTGGTGGGCCAGTTGGAGGGGTAAGAACAGAATTAGTGTCAACTTGGGCATTTGGATCTTTGGCGTTTGTATCTTCGCCCTGCTGATCAAGATTTCTGCAAAGCATCAAAGCATCGGATGCAGAAGGTATGTATTGGTAGAGGCAGTCATTCTCTTTATTCAATATTTCTTTGATATTGAGACATTCTTTGCATGTTGATGACTGGTTTTCTTGCACATACGGAAGAATAACTATTATTGATAGTGCGACCCCTATTACTATTCCAATAATTAATGGTGCTAACGCGTTTTTGAAATTCGGCATCGAGAGTTTCCTCATTTTTGAGCCGCGTTTCTTTTCATCAATAATTTCATCGTAATCGGAGTCTGGTTCTTTGAGCGACATGCTTAGTTTTAGGTTTTTTTTGAATAAAAACGTTTGTGTCGAAGACAAACTTTGAGGGTTTTTGTTTCACTCGCGTATTTTTGTTTAAATTGTTTGTAAGACTAAAAAGAAAGTGGCATATACATAATGAGTTTTTTTGGGTAAAATCACTTTTTAGAAATTTTTTTTAGGGGTAATTGAAAATTTCATCATCTACATAAGGCTTTCTCACATTTTGTTGTCCGAAATTTTTTGGGCAAATGTTTATAAATATGTTACGCATTTACTATGTCAAAATTAAGGCGGTCATAAAAATGTACAAATACACAATCGCAAGACAACTCGCATCCAAGAGAGTAATCACTAACAGAGGAGACGAAGTTGGAAGATTATCCGACGTAATCGTAGCCGAAGTTGGCGGAGACATAGAATACTTGGTTGTTGAAGTTGACAGAAACTCAAGACTTTTGTCGAAGCTCGGAAAAGTAGACAAACTCATTGAGGTTCCTTACTCAGCAGTAACTGCCGTAAGCGATGTATTCATCGTTGACGAAAGGGAACTCATAGAGGATGTTGCTCACGCAGCTAAAGAATAAATCGACTTCAAAGTTTCAGTACGAGTTTGTCATCACTTAAGCTAAGCTCAGCTAATATCGGAAGGACAGATTGTATTCTGTCCATTATTTCTTTCTCAGCTAGGCCTTTGGCTCGACCTTTTTTGATGGCGTCCATGACCTGCTTGATTTTATCATAATTAACATAGATTTTCTCAGCTTTCTTTTTCAGCCCCGTCTCTTCTTCTTCAAGTTCAGCAATTTCTTTTAACTTCAAATCAAGTTCTTTTAGGGCCTTGTCTTTGGCAGAAATAGCATTAACTTTTACAATATCCCCTGCTGTTTTTTCAGTAACATCTGCAGTTCCTGCGCTAAGGGCTTCGTTCAAAAGTAACTTGTCAAGTGCGTCATTTACAGAAGCAAATTCTTTTTCCTTTGTCTTTCCAAGTTCTGCGGAATAAAGCACTCCTCCGCTAAGGTAACTTCCAGCGCTTTTTGAGGAATAAATTTCCTTACACTTTGAAAGTATTTTTTTTGTTTCAGAATCATTTAATTCGCTTGCGTTCTTTTTCTTGTCGATCTTCAGTTCTTCAAAAACATGTTCCATTACCCCGGGAGCAACGTTAAGCAGATCCACTGCCGCGCCAAAAGAAGTTTTTGCGTTTACTTTCATTTTTGTTGCAAATTCGCCGGCGGTTTCTTCAAGCACGCTAGTTCCTTTCGAGCTAGGGGGTTTGTATTTAGCTCCTTTCTCAAGTTTTCTATCCTTCCACTCTTCTTTTTTCATCGCCATGAGGATTGTCATGTCCTTGTCGCAAAGCACAAGGTTTCCTTTGGCGAACAATTCGAGTATAAGAAATTTTTCAGGGTATTCAAACACTACAATTCTATCGAGGCCCTGTTGTTTTAGTGAAATTATTCTTTGGTTGTAAATGTATTTTTTTGCAAACGCAGAGAAACCGCCGGGGTTCTGCCTGGCAGGCACTGAAGTACTTGCGATGAAGAGTGCGTTAGGAGAAATAATCAGGTTCTTATCGCCCGTCGCCTTGGTGTGGATTTTCATTTTTATCCAGCCGTTATCCAAGGTCTGGGAATTATTGATGAATCCGTTTACGAGCACTTGCAGTTCTTCTACCAAGTGGTGGAGAGCAAGATTACTTATAGCGAAAGTTCCCGGCTTTCTTACTGTCTTTTCCATATCTTATTGTTGGCAGCTTGGTTATAAAAAAAGGTGCTAATGTCTTAGAAAATAAGGTCAAGACACACTATTCCGAGGAATATGACTATTTGGATAGCAAAATATGACAATTTAGCAAAAGTGTTTACATTTTTAGCAATTGTAGCATTTCTTTTCTCTTCGTACCACTGAATGTATATCGTGTAAGCCGTTGAAAGAACTATGCCTGTATAAAGCGCGAGCATTGCTTTGTCAGCCAAAGTAAAGAATCCTAACGGAGGAATAGTTACATTGACTTGTATTTGGTAAGCCACCGCAGCCATGAAGTTGAACACCGAGACTGAAATTCTTTCTGAAAATAATTTTGGGCTTATTAGGAACGTTAAGAATCCTATGATTGAGAGGAATATTATGGGGAGGAAAACTTTTATTGAGTCCATTAAAGGTCTTGTTACTATTATTTTGTGGGCATATCTTGAATATGTTTCGTTCCAACTGTCATAATATGTTTCTGATATTTCGGATGTGGTTGATTTTTCCTTCCACCCTAATATAGAGATGTTTGGATTTATGCTTGTTTTTTCCTCCAAATCTGGAACATATACGAGATCTTTATTTGTTAGAAGCTGGTCTTCAAGTTCGAAGGAGATTTCATGCGAATCGAACGGAAAATATGTCATGTCTATGCTTTTGAAAAATGATCCGTCTACTCGGTAAAACACATAGCCTGGCTTTTTGTCAATTTCAGTTAGTGTATATTCTTTTCCGTTTGTAAACTCAAATCCTTCCGCTGTGAAGTCTTCAATTGTGGGGTCCCATTTCATCCAAAGGTAAAAGCTTATGTCATATGAGCCGATAGAAGGGTCATAGTTTCCAACGTTGAGGAGGTAGCTTCCAACCCGGACTTCGTTAGGTTGAGCACTTGCGAAGGAAAGACAGAGAATCAATAATGCTAGGGCAAAAAAATGTCTTTGGGGGAACGTCATGTTTTCTTTCTCGTAATATTATTTGGCTTGTTAATCTATTAAAACTTATGCGTCCGACTGAGACAGGACTTATCCAACTCAAAATCCTAAAAAAAGCGCGTTAGATTTCTCAGTCTTTCATGTACTGCATCATCACTTTTATGAGGCCCGGCCTTGTGATGAGTTTTTTAGTGAAAAGAAGGACCTTGTCTTTTGCAGTAAGGCTTCCGTTCCCTATCTTCAATGCTTCATCTATCGTGATGCTTTCGCAGAGATAGTTGAAATCATCGTCGCTAAGTTTCTCAAGCAAGTGTCTTCCTTTTAGGCGTCTCATTAATTCGTGTCCTCTTCTGTCAAACCAAGTCTTGGTGTACTGCGCAAGGAAAGTTTCTGAAAAATTATTTGCCTTGAGTGCTTTGAGTGTTACTTCAGCGGCAATTCTTCCGCCTTCAAGAGCGATTCCGATTCCGCCGCCGTGTATTGGGTCAACCATGTGCCCGGCGTCGCCCGCAACTACTAAATTTTCTGCGTGCATTTTATCCAAAAATCCACCAACGGGTATTGCTCCGGCATTTACTTCAATTATTGATCCGTCTTTCAAACCGGGTTGAGCCGCAATCCATTTGTCGAGATAATATTTTGCTGTTTTTTCTTCGTAAGCGCCTATCCCTATTCCAACATTAGCTGTTCCGTCTCTTTTAGGGAAAATCCAGATGTATCCTCTTGGGGCGACATCAGTTCCAAAATACAAATGCAATAAGTTTTCATCGTATCCGCTAATTCCGGTCATTTCATATTGATATCCTGAATCAGTTTCTCGTAAATCAAGCTTAGTATTAAGCCCCATCATTTTTGCAGCGAGCGAATCTACCCCATCGCAAGCAATTATCATCTTGGCAGAATATTTTTTCATTTCGTCATTCGCTTCAACATCAGCTTCAACAATTCCACTGTTTCTTTTTAGTGCAACTACTTGGTGTTTGAGAAGTATTTTTGCTCCGAGTTTTACCGCTTGTATTGCAAGGTCTTTTTCGAACATCTTTCTTTCAAGCACGTGGCCGAGCACTTTCTTGTTCTTCATCTTGATGCTTTTTCCGTTAGGGGAATAAAGCTGTGCGCCTTTGATTTCTTGTACAGCCCATTCTTTTTTTGGTTTAATATTAAGTCTCTTGAACCATCCGCCGCCTAAACCTTCAGCACATCTTTTTGGGCAACCGATTTCCTGCTTTCTGTCAAGAACTAAAACGCTGACTTTTGCTTTTGCAAGTTCAATTGATGCCGCAAGTCCAGCTGGGCCCGCGCCAACTACAATAACATCATATTCTTGAGTCATTTTGTGCTCACCTATTTTTTCTCCAGTGTCATTGCGCCAACAGGGCAGATTTTTACGCATGCTCCGCACGAGATGCATTTCTTTTCGTCGATAACAATGTGCGTGTCTTTGAGCACTATCGCTTGCACTGGGCAAACGCCTACGCATGCTCCGCAGTAGAGGCACTTGTTAGGGTTATTTTTTACAGACATAAACTACACTGTAAAGGTAATCACCGAAGTAGTATTTATAAAGTTATTTTGGGGGCCAAGGGCGTTTTTGAAGGATTTTGAGAATTCAAAGCTTTTTGACGAAATAGTTTCCTTCGGACTTGTATTCTAGGCCCATTGCGACGCTGTAATATAGTTTCTCTATTCTCTGCTTCACTTTGTTTCTTTCAATGTTAAGCAGCGATTGAAATTCCCTATTTTCAGCAGGGGTCAAATTGCGTATTAATTTTTCATTTGAAAGAGTTTTTGCCCTATATCTTAAAGAAGTGTAAAAATTTGGGTCGTGGTACGCCTCAAGGCCTCTTGGCATTATTATTTTCACTTGCTTGTACCCAAGCGCCCTTGATTGGTCTTCGATTTCTTTTATTATATAATTTGCTATTGGGGTTTTCACCACTTCTTCAAATTCTTTTATCTCGGAAGTTTTTCCCCGATATCCTTGGAATGCTTTTACTATTACAGTTTTTCCGCTGAATGCGAGTCTTGCCTCAAAAAGCATATCTTCTTTTCCGACTTTTCTATCTCTGCCCTTATTCATCAGTACTGCGACAGAAAGAGGAGTTTCAAAAAGGCTTTTTCGTAAATCCACAAGAAAAGTGTGTCTCCTCCGATAAAGCGAGTGCTTGAAATTCTCGATGAACTTTGCGCCGCCCGTCATGTAATTGAATTTTTTGCTCGCACCAAGCATTCTTTGGAAGTGCGCGAGCCTTTCAGTTGCGGGTAGTGCTTGAATTTTTTTCTTTAAGGGGTTGTTTTGAATTCTTTTTTGAGGCAAAGTACCCACCGTCATTCAAGGAACTGTTCGTATTTTTCTGCATTGAATCTATAGAGAAATTTTCTTATTTTCTGTTTTTGGAAATCATATTTTCCAAGAACGTCAACCTTTTTTCCTAAATACAATTCAAATTTGTGTTTTTGGGCCGGATCAAGTATCAGCGAGTCTTCTCCAATTTGGGTCATGACAAAAGCGTGAGTTTTTAGGTTGTCAAGTTCCGCAATTATTACTTCGGCGCTCTTGTCTCCAAGTGCACGGGCCAAGTTGCACATAAAAACCGCCAAGTCTTCATCATCAGCGAGCTTCATTTCAAGAACTTCTCTTGGGGTGAGCCAATAATTCATCCCCAAATCAGCTTCTACAAAATTTATTTCTTCGCTTACATACTCAAATGCCTTCTTTAGCGAAGCGGAGTAGTTATTTTCAAACGAGTAGTCTTTTTCCTTGAAGTCATCAGCCAAGCTTTGCACGCTGAGGTCGTTTCCATCTACGAGCGCCTTGATTTCGCCGATTGTTCTTTTTTCGCGTTCGTTGATTATGTCAGCGTATTTTTGTAAAAGAAATTTGCACAATGCAAGCTCGTTCTTGTCGCAGTCCATTAGGTATATTCCCTAAAAAAGGCTTAAAAAGCGGGGCTTTCTTTTGAGGTGAAAAGTGGCTTATTTTGGCGTTTCTCGCCGATTTTAGGCTAATCTAGAAGTATTACAGTTCTCTTTAGCGTGCTTGATGCGAATTGCTCTATGGCTTCTTTTTCTTTCCTTATTTTTTCAAGCACGCTCTCCTTTTCCTTTTCCTTCGCACCGATTTCGAGTTGTATATCGCCAATCATACTTTCAATTTCGCTCTTTCTTTTGTTCTCAAGTTCAATCATGTTGAGCGTCTTGCTTTCAGAAAGTTCTTTTTCGTTTGCGAGCTGTTTTTTTTGTATCTCATTCATCTTCCAAAAAACCTTGTCAAAAAAATTAAAGGTCATCAGTTCATCAAGAGCAGCCAAGCGTTTCTCTTTTTCGCGGTCCTTAAGCTCAATTTTTTCGTCCTGTATCGCAGCCTTAATTTCTGCAAGGATGTGCTTGAACATTTCAGCCTTGGGGTCCGACTTAAGTGCCACTAGGGGGTTAACCATGAAGCTGTCAAGGAAACTTTTTTGTTCGGCGGTAAGTTTCCACCTCCCCGAATCAACAAGGCTCTTGAACCTCTGAAGAGGTCTGTCAATTGTTATTATAAGGTTTGAAATTTCGGTTTTGATTTCCTGTTTTTCCTGGGCGATAGCGGCTTTTTCTTCCTCAAGCATTGTAAGTTCACTCATTTCTTGCCCTTTTAGGAGCGATTGTATTTTTTCTTCCTGACTAGAAAGTTTTTCTCGTGCTGTGATGAGTTTCTCCCCCAAGAGATTTTCTTCGAGAGTAATTTTCTGCACTTTTTCTTTTTCCTTGAGCATTGCGCCAATCCTTTCTTTGGATTTTTCAAACCCAAACACTTCTTTTTCGCCTGAGAGTTCATGGTTGAGAGCTTTTAGGTTATTTTGCATTTCCTGCAAGCTCTCTCCAAGGATTTTCATATCCTCTTTTAGATACACGCTCGTGTAAACAATATTTTTCCTGAAATGATTAATCTCATTGCTTAGTATGACAAAACTTTCAGCGGAATAGCTCATCGCATCTTCAAGAGTTTTTGCCCTATTGGCAGGATTTATTTTTGAGAGTATTCTGCTTAATTGCCCTTGTAGTTGTGTCTTTGAAGTGAGGGCCGCCTTATTGAAACGAACATTGGATTTTTCTTCTAGTTCTTTTTTGTTTAGGTTTTCAAGTATTACAAGGCATTTTCCGTGCAAGTATTTTATTTCAGCCATTTTTGTAGCAGTGCTTTCCTCAAGCATCTTTCTTTTCGCCACAAAGGAACTTTCAATAAATGAAGGCAGGTATTCAAGAGTAGTCTTTATCGGTTCGCTTGGCTTGTCTTTGCCCTTGAACATATTCGCTATCGTTCTAAATACCATGCAAGAGTAGTGTAGTTGAAGGTTAAAAACTTTGTCTGCGCTCCATTTGTTTTGCTTGTTTTTCTGGCCTAGTCGGCGCGCATTTCGGGCTAATTTTATAAACAAAGCCAGGCATTAGTCAGTCATGAATGGCGGGGGAGAGGGCGCGGGCGTATTACGCGATGAAACCGGTTTTTTTGCTGCGCTCGCAGATTTGGCAAAAGAAGTAAAATCGCGCGACGATTTTGTCGTTGTGCATCATTACGATGCCGACGGACTCACGAGCGGGGCTATAACGATTAAAGCGCTTGAAAGAGAAGGAAAGAAAGTAAAGAGCGTTTGCTTAAAGCAGATTTACCGCGAAAACGTGGCCGAAATAAAAGGCCTGGGAAAAAATTATTTATTTGTTGATTTTGGTTCGGGCCAACTTGATTATTTGATAGATGAATTTGGAGATTCTTTTTTTATTTTGGATCATCACCAGCAGGCGCAGCTTAGCGTGGAACAAGAATTAAAACTTGCCCGAATGAATTGCCGGCAAATTAACCCTCACCTCTTTGGGATAAATGGCGGAACTGAAATATCGGGCGCAGGGGTTGCAATATTTTTCGCGCTCGCACTAAACCCAAATAATTCAGATCTTTCAGCTCTTGCAATAGTTGGAGCAGTGGGAGACATGCAAGACTCGCGCGGAAAACTCGAAGGAATGAATAGGAAAATAATTGATGTTGCTGTTGGTGCGGGGCTTCTTGAAACAAAAATTGATTTGCGTTTGTTTGGGAGAATTTCAAGACCGCTTGTATCTTTTTTGACTTTTTCGTCCACTCCTGTTCTACCAAAACTCACGGCATTTGAAGATAATTGTAGGCTATTTTTGCAGCAAAACGGAATACCATTACAGGACCCGTTCACCAATGCATGGCTCTCTTATGAAGATTTAACGCCCGAACAAAAAAGAACGCTTAGTTCTGCCCTCATAATGCATCTTTCTTCGTTTGATGTCCCCGAGTGGAAGATACAGGAACTTGTGGGAGAAATATACACTCTAAAAAAAGAAAAAGAAAAAAGTCCCTTAAGGGATGCGAAAGAATTTGCGACAATGTTAAACGCCTGCGGTCGTCACGCTCGCCCTGAAGTTGGTCTTGCCGTTTGCATGGGCGATAGGAATGTTGACTCGGAGTACGGAAGCGCTCTTGCATTAATGGCGGAACATAGGGCTGCGCTTGCAAAAGGGATACAATTCATTCACGAGCATGGGATTGAAGAAAGAAAATCATTTTATTTTTTTGACGCGGGGTCAGAGATACAAGATTCGCTCGTTGGAATAATTGCGGGAATGCTTTACGGGTCGGTAATTCAAGAAAACAAACCGATAATCGCGCTCGCTCGCAATGAAGACGGCACAGTAAAAGCAAGCGGAAGAGGAACAAGCTATCTTGTAAGGCGCGGGCTTAATATCGGTGGCGCGCTAAAAGAAATTAGTTCAGAGATGCAAGGGGTAGAGGGGGGCGGGCATTACATCGCCGCCGGAGCAAAAATTAATGCTGACAAATTGGATGAATTTTTGGACCGCTTGGAGAAAAAGTTTGCCCAACAAATAGGCGAGAAGTGAGAACTAAATCATTAATACTCAAATACAAACATTTCTCTTGAAACAACTTTTTTGTTTCTAAGCTCTGAGATGGGGTAAGCAAGATTTTTTCCGTTCTTTATGATGCTCATCTTAAGCCCGGTTTCTTCAAGTATTCTTTTTGAGTTGCACCCAATTCTTGCGTGGTGTGTTTGGATGTAAGGCGCAGTGAAAGCAATCTTTGCACCCCTATGAAGGGATTTTTTTGAGTTCTTTATCACGCCAATCATTAAGTCTTCAAATCTTTTTTGCATCTTGTACGCTTCTTCCTTAGGCACAATGTTTTTTAGCAATTGCCCAAGCGAAGGTTCTGTTGCGACTCCATCAGCAGGACTAATGTTTACTCTTTGTGAATCTCCTAAAATGAAAGTCGAGGTTGCGGTGGGATGATAGGTTTTTTTCAGCCATCTGTCGTTTTGTCTTGCTCCTTCAAGAGCAGAGGAATCAAGATCGACGCCAATAGCATTAATGTCTTGAAGCATGGCTTCCTGCATGACTCCCCCTATCCCGCAAAAAGGGTCGATTACAGTCTGACCTGGCTTTAGTTCAGCGAGATTGATTAGTATTTTTGCCATTCTTGGGGAGATTGCAAGTTCTTCTCTTCTCACGGGCTTATTCATATCTCTCTTTTCAGAAGCATCCGCATCGAACACTGCCGCGATTGTTCCAAAAGAAGTTTCAATTCCCTCAAATATAAAATATAATTTGTCGCGTGTAAGAAGCTTTGTTGGGGTTCCGCTAGCGCGGGCGCCATTTTGTATTGCAACAACCCCTAAAGAAGGTTTTATCATCGCTCTTACTTTATTCAACTTGAATGACGATTTCATTGCATCAATTATGACTTCTTCAAAGTCTCTTTCACAGAAAGCAATCACCGAGTAATCAAACTTGTTTTCTTTCCAAGGGCAAATATCTTTTTTTTCGATAAAGTCAAGCACTTCTTCCTGGCTTCCCGTAATGCTTGCAGTTCCGGCGGCTATTGTCCCGCCAAGAGAATTAATCATTGATTTAAAGTCAAGTCTTTGCTCACTGTCAATAAGCAGCGCGTTTCCATTAAGCTCCCAATCCTGCACCTCGATGTTTCTTACGTCCAAGTATGAGAGTATCTCCGCTACCGAAAGGGAGGGGTTTCTGCCCAAGAGAAAGAAGCTTTTCATAGGTATTATTGCATTCAAAACATTTTTAACGAAATAGAAGCCTTATATTTCAGCAAATTATCAGTTATACGGAGTTTTTTGGGGTGCTGAAAAATGGTGTCTGACAAGGAAGCAAAAATGGAGATTAAGGAGTTCTTGAAGAGCAAGATTCCTGAAGTCGAAAAAGAGATAGGGAAGTATATCCCAAGAAAAGCCGACAAAAAATGGATAGAAGACGCCCTTGGCAAAACACAGTTTGAACTTGATCTTGACGCTTACACTGCAGGAGTCAATGCGCCCATATGGGATTTGCTTGATAGGGGCGGAAAAAGATTTAGGCCAGTAATGGCTTGCCTTTGCGCAGAAGCAGTCGGCGGAAAATATTCTGATGGCTTGAAAGTAAGCCCAATGGTTGAACTCATACACAACGGCACGCTGATGCAAGACGATGTTGAAGATGATTCAGTTGCAAGAAGAGGAAAGTCTTGCACCCACAAATTATTCGGAATAGACACTGCGGTGAACACGGGAACAATAATGTTCTACTGGCCGCTCATGGCCATAACAGAAAATTGGTTTGATCTGGATGACAAAAAAAGAATGGCAATTTACGAACTCTATTCAAGAGAACTGCTAAGAGTCTGCTCAGGACAAGCGTGGGATATTGCATGGCATCATGGCGGATTCACTCCGAATGAAAAACAATACCTCAACATGTGCTTAAGCAAGACTGGCGTTCTTACAAAGTTTGCCTGCCAACTCGGCGCAATAGTAGGCAACGCTACAAAGAAACAGTACGAAGCCCTAGGGAACTTCGGGCAAATAGTGGGTGTAGGGTTTCAGATACAGGATGACATACTAGAACTTACAGAAAAAGATTTCAAAGCAGGAAAAGGATCCTTAGGCGGAGATATTCACGAAGGAAAAAGAACACTTATCGTGATAAGAACGCTTGAGAAAGCCACTTCCCAAGATAATAAAAGACTTGTCGAGATACTTGACTCGCACACAATCGACGAAAAAATAATACAGGAAGCGCTGGACATCATAAACAAATATGATGGTATTGCATATTCTAAGAAGAAAGCAAATGCACTTGTCACTTCAGCTTGGAAGGAATTAGATAAGGCGCTTGTTAAGAGCAATTCAAAGGACTTGTTGAAGAAATTCGCCGAGCATTTGGTTGACAGGAAGATGTGAAGGTTTTTTTATGCGCGGCTTTGGATGGATGAGAAAAATCTTCTCAAAGAAAGAAGTTCACACAAAAAAAGCCATGCACGATTCAAAGGTTCGCGAAGTCAAAGCGAAAAAATCAATAGATGATTATATCATACGCGAAAAGAAAGGAGTACTTCTTGCCGGCGTTGAAGTGATGCTCAAAGGAAACGCCTTCGCCCAAAAAAACGAACAATTAATGAGAAAGAGAAGGCAATGCCTTGCAGAGGTAGGAGTTGAAGGAAAACAAGCAGAAAAAGTGATTCATCTTTATAGGATAAGAAAAGCCGCTTCTGAAGTGCGCGATTGCATAGGATTTATCACAACCGAAACCGCTGCTGCGCTCCTCGAATTTATGCACGAAAATAGGGCGAACGTAAAAAGATATTTGAAGTGGGCAAGTGAAGATGGAGTTAGGCAAGGTTTTCCCAAAGGCGACTCGGCTGTTGATGAAAAAATGTATGCAAACACAGTTTCTTCATTAGAGCATGCGTTAAGAACAAACGATCCCGAAGTAAAAAAAACAATAGAGAATCCTTTAAACTCAGCTCTCGTGGGGATGGCTCAACGCGCAGATTTTGCCCTTAACCCTGAAGGACCGATGGAACTAAGGTTCACCCGCGGAAATCCCCTGCTAATGTCCATGCTTCCCTTTAGCGTTTCAAATTGGATGATAGAACAGGAACTCGGAGACAAATTTGAAAGATTTAATTTAAGAGTAAGGCAAGAAAGAAAAAAAATCTGAATAATTTTGTGCTTGTTTTTTTACTTAAAATCAACAAGAACTAGCTTAAGTCTTAGTTTTCCGTCTTGTCCCTTCTCTATTCCTTCAACAATAAAGTCGGTTTCTTTCATTTGGTGGCCGTAAATGTCAACCATTCCGCCCTCTGCTCCCCTAATCCAATTCATCTGCTCGTAAAGTTCGTTCATAAATTGCCTCTTTAGCGGCTTCCATTCTTTGAATTCTTTTCTATATTTTTTTAGGAACTCGGCAAGACCCTGTCTTCTAAGCTCATTGTCATCCATTTTTTTGTCTTGTCGTGCGCCTCTTCTTTTAGTCTCGGTCCTTTTCCACTTTCAGCAAAATAAATCAAGTCAAGAAGATTAGGGCCCCTAATTTTTTCTACATCATGGTACTTTTCTCCCTCTCTTAGAAGTTTTACTGGCCTAACATGATAAGTTTCTGGGGGAGGGGCCATAAATTCTTTGATAAGAATTTTGGGCCGGTTTGGAATTCAGAAGAGAAGCATAGTATGTGATTATGGAATGATTTTTTGGAGGTCTGCTTGATGGTCTTCCGTAAGACGTGTGATGAACCGCAGTTCCGCCGAGAAATATTTTCTTGATAGTAAATGTTCCAAAAGAATCCTTAATAGAAATAATTGGGGTAGTGAAAGCAGAAAAGTAGGCGTCAGGCGGAGTGGAAGTGTTCTCGGTCGAATACTTTGGACGAAAAGGAAGTACAATCGGTGAACTGCGCCGCATAATCCTAAGGGCTGTGCCGCAAAAATAACAGGGAGATGAAAACCTTAAATATTTGGAAGTATATTACTAATGAATGGAATCGCTTAGGATGAGGGCAATAGTCTTTCTTATTGTCGCCGCGGTCGCGCTAGCCATCCTGCTTTCAGGATGCATAGATCCCGAGCCTATTTCAACTGATGGCGAAACATTTGGCGGGGGAAGCGACATAGGAGGAGGAACTACGGACGGAGGGACTTCTGACGGAGGAGGGCTAATTGAAGGAGGAACAACTGATGATTCTGGCGTGACAATTCTTTTCGAGGAAGATTTCAGCAACGGATTGCAGGCCGAAAAGTGGAAAGAATATGGGACGCTCGAGGAACACATAGAGCACGTTGAGGGGAATCCTGCGCTGAGCGGAGAATACATGGAATATGGGGGGGACGACATGGATGTTATCACAACAGAGTCCTTTGACTCTACGAATGGCCTCGCGATGATGCTGTACGTTTTCCTGCCTTCTGGGCCAAGAAAGGGAGCCAGCATAAGATTCTATAATCCAACAAGCAGGGACGAAATGTATATGAGAATAAATGGAACGGCTACGGAAACGGATCCGGAGTATGATGACTGGATAGATTTCACGGTGAAAGGGGACAACACGAACATTGGCGAGACAACCCCTAATTATAGCCCTCTGATTTTCGTTCCTTATGATGATGCTTATCATGAAGTATTCTTCATGGTGAACGCGGACGGGAGCGCGGCGTGGTCATTTGATGGAGAGACTAAATTCAAGAGAGAAGGGTTGAAGCCGGATGATTACAAGCTCGAGATACAAATGCATGATGGAAGGGTGTGCCTCGCCCAAGCTTGCCTTGACGCCAGCATGGGCACTCCGAAAATAGATGACATAAAGATAGCAACACTCGGCCAGCCCGCAGTGCCTTACACGTCTTCAGTCGAAGGTCAGACAATAAGCGGGTACTATGCGAGCTGCAGTGGATGCAGCGGAGCGCAAAGCACCTACTCATACAGGGGAGAAGACTACGAGACATGCTACTATTATTACGACCTGTGCGTAAAAAACAGCTGCGACAAGATATATGACAACTGCAGATGAGCGCGATGTTCCTGGGTTTGGACGCACACGCCAAGGCAACATCTAACAAATGGCTACAAACGGCAGTTCAGACATAAAAATCCCTGCCTTCTCCTAAAAAATTTCTCCAGGCTAATAAAAGCGCCAAAAACTATAAACCCTGCTCTTTTTAGTCGGAACCGGGGAGAATGGAGAGATGGGGGTAAAGGAAAACACAATCATAAGACTTGACATGGTCTCCTCGTGCGACCAGAACATGACTATGCAGCTCGCAATCGATTTCGAAGCGGGCAAAGGATTGTTGCTTTTGCAGAGGAGATAAATTTTTAGTGTATAAATTGTCACATCTTAGACCTATTATATATTATTAACAAAACAGCAGCAAGTAAGTTATGCAAGAAGCGGAGTACGAAACACTGGAAGAATACACTATTTTCTTAGCTTCCGCTAGTCTTGACAACAATAAGAATAATGCTAATTAAGGGGTAGCTAAGGGGCCCCTATAACCTTTTCCCTGACGGTCGCACCCATTTCCTTTCGCCGGAAACTAAAAATGGGAAAGTTTAAGTGCGGCAAAAGAGTACTCCTTTCAAGAAATATTTTGTTGTTTTGCATCAGGAAAGGGCACTTAAGTGATTTTTATGGATAAAACTGCGCGCGCAAAGAAAACAAAAAGCTCCAGAAAGACCGGCAACGAGAACAAAGTTAGCGCGAAAAAGAAGAAAGTGAAAAAAATGGAGATGGTTATATTGGAAAGAAAAATGGTTATAGATGTCGCAAAGTGCGCAGGGCAAAAAGTTAAACTTGCGGGCTTTGTGCATGATATTCGCGATCAAAGCAAAGTAAAATTTGTACTGCTTCGCGATATCACAGGAATTATGCAAACAGTGGCACTGCCAGAAAGCAAAACAGTGTTTTTTGAAATAACAAAAGTTCCAAAAGAATCAGTGATTGAGATTATCGGGCTTGCAAAAGCCGAGAAACAGGCTCCTGGCGGAATAGAGGTTGTAATAGAATCTTTTCGCATTCTCTCAGAAGCCGACAAGGAGCTTCCAATTCTTGTCGCAGAGAAAGGAAAAGAAGAGGTTGCGCTTCCTCTTCGATTGGATTATAGGTGGCTTGATTTGCGAAAGCCGAAGAACACGCTTGTTTTCAAGATTTGGACAACAATGGAAGAAGCGATGCGTGAGTACTGGCTCGCGCACGGGTTTACCCAAATATATTCGCCAAAAATAATCGGCACTCCAAGCGAAGGCGGAGCGGAAGTATTCTCAATGAACTACTTCGGAAAAAAAGCGTATCTTGCGCAGAGCCCGCAGTTCTACAAACAAATGGCGATGAGCGCGGGATTTGAAAAAGTATTTGAGATCGGGCCATATTTTAGGGCAAACCCATCTCACACTACGCGTCACGACACCGAGTTCACAGGAATTGATGTCGAGATATCGTTCATTGAGTCGCACGAGGATATAATGAAAGCGGAAGAAGAATGGATAGTACATTTCCTTACTCGAATAAAGGAAAAGCACGGCGCCGAAATTAAGTCAGCGTTTGGGATGGATATTGAAGTTCCAAAAATTCCTTTTCCAAAGCTCACAATGGCCCAGGCAATAAAAATGCTTGAAGAAAAAGGAATGAAACAAAGCGGGGATCTTGATGCAGAAGGAGAGAAAGCGATTTGTGCTCTTGTTAAAGAAAAATTTGGGCACGAATTTGTTTTCATTACGGATTATCCTGTGGATGCAAGGCCGTTCTATCATATGCGTACAAAAAGCGCAAGCCCTACTGGGGGAGAAGTTACAAAGAGCTTTGACTTATTGTGGAAGGGGCTTGAGATAACCACAGGCGCACAGCGCGAGCATCGATATGAGATTCTCAAAAAGCAGGCGCTTGAAAAAGGGCTTTCGCTCGGGCCACTTGAAGACTATCTCAACTTCTTCAAGTGGGGGTGCCCTCCTCACGGCGGATTCGGAGTAAGTCCGACAAGGCTACTAATGCTCTTATTGGGGCTAAAGAACGTCCGCGAAGCCACTTTCCTTCCACGAGACACGGACAGGATCAGGCCATAAATATTTGAAAAAATGTTGCTGGGAAATTTCCCAGCGCATAATTTTTTTTATTTCACATACGAAAGCCAATCTTCATATTTTTTATTTTTTCCGTGGATGGCATCAGAATAGTCTTTTTGTATCTTTTCTGTTATCCTCCCTCTTTTTCCATGCTTGATCGGAGCGCCATCAATACTTGTCACAGGAACTATTTCTGCCGCCGTTCCGCAGATGAAACACTCTTCAGCCGATTTCACCATTTCTGGCGAAACCAACATTTCTCTCACAGTGATTCCAGCAGCCCTAGCAAGGGTTATTACACTTTTTCTCGTGATTCCATCAAGGCAATTTTCTTTTGTTGGAGTCACAAGTTCGCTCTTATCTACAATAAAGAAGTTTTCCGCAGAGCACTCTGCAATAAATCCTTCCCTGTCAAGCATCACAGCATCATCATATCCGCTCTTGATTGCATCCATCTTTGCCATTATGCTGTTTGCATAATTCCCGCTGACTTTAGCATTCACCGGCATGTATTCGCTCGAAGGGCGCCTGAATGGAGACGTTTTGAGCCTGATTCCCTTTGTTAGGCTTTCTGCGCCAAGCATCGCCCCCCACTTCCAAGCGGCTACGCCGACATCCACTTTTTGGTTTGTAACATCAAACCCTAATCCGCCATAACCATAGTATGCGAGCGGGCGGATATAGCATTCTTTCAAATTATTTCTTGAAATCACATTATGGGTTGCCGATATGATTTCTTTTTTTGTGAAAGGAATGGTCATCCCAAATATTTCTGCCGAGCGAAACATCCTTTCAATATGCTCCTCAAGGCGAAATACTGCCGGGCCTTTTGGGGTGTTGTAGCATCTTATTCCCTCAAACACCGCGCTTCCATAATGCGTCGCATGCGAAAGAAAGTGAGATGTGCTTTTTTTCCAAGGAACCATTTTTCCATTCATCCAAATGTAGTTGCTTTCTTCCATCAATACTCGCCCCCCTTTTTTGTTTCTTTTTCCGAGGGAGATTTTTGCGATGAACAAATCATCATTTCAATGTCATCTCCCTTTTCTGCGCGCTTTGCAGCATCCATCGCTGCGGATACAGACCTCTCATCTACGCTGATTCCTTTGCTTTTCATGAAATCCATTATTGCGTGTTTTCCTGAGTGGCGCCCAATTACAAGCTCCGTTTTTGTTCCAAGAGAACTAGCATCCACGACCTCGTAGCATTTTGGATTCGCAATCATTCCGTGCTGGTGGATCCCGGCTTCGTGCGCGAAAGCGTTCGCCCCAACAATCGCCTTGTTTTTTTGGACTTCAATCCCTGTTGCTTTGCAAACCATTCTGCTTGAAGGAATAATTTCTTGGATGTCGATTTTAGTATCAGCAAAATAATAGTCGCCGCGCGTTTTCATCGCCATTACAACTTCTTCAAGCGAAGCGTTACCCGCGCGCTCCCCAATACCATTCACAGTACACTCCACCTGTGTTGCTCCGTTTTCTATTCCTGCAAGAGAATTTGCGACAGCAACCCCCATGTCATCATGGCAATGAACACTGATATCTACTCCAGCAAATTCTTCGCACGAAGAGATCTGCCTAATTATTTTTCCATATTCATTCGGCTGAGCGAACCCAACACTGTCCGGAATGTTAATCGTTGTAGCTCCTGCGCGCACGGCTTCGATAAAGGCCTTTTTGAGGAAGTTTTTTTGGGTTCTTGTCGCGTCTTCCGCTGAGAATTCTATATTGTTGCAAAAAGATTTTGCGTAAGATACGCCTTCCCTGATTTTCTTTATCGCCTCATCTTTGCTGATTTTGAGTTTGTGCTCAAGATGAATATTGGAAGTTGCGAGAAACACGTGTATTCGCGGGTTCTCCGCTTCGCTTATAGCCCCCCAAGCTGCATCAATATCGCTTTTCGTGCATCTTGCAAGCGCGCAAACTTCAGCATTTTTTATTACCCTTGAGATTTGTTTTATTGCTTCAAAGTCTTTTTCGCTCGAAGCGGCGAAACCTGCTTCTATGATATCGACCCCCATTTTTTCGAGTTGTCTTGCCACTCGCACCTTTTCTTCGATGCTCATCGTCGCTCCAGGGCTTTGTTCCCCGTCCCTGAGTGTAGTGTCAAAGATTTTTATCTGCCGCACTTCTTGAGATCTTACACTTTCATTTTTTGTCATATCTTTCAAAACAATCACCATCTTCTATCTTTCCTTTTTTCATTTTGTTTTCTTTCGCATTTGTGTAAAAATAATTCAAATTTGAGAGTCTTGCTTTCGCAAGGTCTGTGTCTGAAGATTTCTCAAAAAGCCCGCCAGCAGAGTTTGGCTGAATTTAGTTCGCTTAATAGGGCTTCTAAAAAATCTTTTCTAAGAGCCCCTTGGTTTCCAAGGCCTTGAAGCTCTCGTCCTATGCGAGTAGCAATGCAAGTAATGCGGTGGCTAAAATTAGAGTTTTTCCTGTAGAGGGTACTATTGTTCCACCAACGTTTTGCATACTAACTTAACGTTGTGCTCGCTTATAAGTACTTTTTTCGTCAGGATGTAACAAATTGTACATTTTCAAGGGGTGGGGGCTCATTAGCTTTTTATTCACATGGAGCCTAGTTTTGTTAATGGTCAGCGCGACAGAGAAGAGAAAAGCCGAGCACATAAAGCTCTGCACTACAAAAGACGTTTCGTTTAAAGAGAAGACTACGCTCCTTGAGTGCGTCGAGCTCTCTTACAAAGCCTTGCCTGAAATATCGCTTAATGATGTTGATCTTTCTACTGAATTTTTAGGAAAAAAGTTTTCTTTCCCGTTTTTAGTTTCCGCAATCACGGGAGGAGCGCAAGTAGCAAAAGAAATTAATTTGGATATTGCTGCCGCTTGCCAGAATCTTGGGATAGGTATGGGTCTTGGGAGCATTCGCGCAATGCTAGAACAGCCATCGCTTCTTGAAACTTATTTTGTCAAAGATGTTGCCCCTGATATTTTCCTCGCGGCGAATTTGGGCGCTGCACAGCTTAGAACTTATTCTCCAGCGCAAATAGATGATGCGCTTAAAGCACTGCAAGCAGACGCACTCGCAATACACGTGAACGCAGCACAAGAAGCGATGCAGCCGGAAGGCGATGTTGATTTTACAGGACTAATTGACAAGATAGATGAAGTTTCAAAGAAAGTTTCGGTTCCAGTTTATGTAAAAGAAGTGGGCCACGGAATAAGCTACGAGGTTGCGCTTGCTTTGAAAAATACAAATATTGCCGCAATTGATGTTGAAGGAAGCGGCGGAACTAGTTGGACACGCGTTGATGCTCTTCGTCACAAAGAAAGCTTCGGAGAAATATTCGGAGACTTCGGATTACCTACCGCAGTGTCATTAATTGAAACAAAAAATGCTCTTCATGGAACACAGAAAAAAATAATTGCTTCCGGCGGAATCAGAACAGGTCTTGACGCAGTTAAAGCACTCGCGCTTGGAGCCGATATGGTTGGATCAGCAATGCCGGTACTAAAAGCACAACAGAAAAAAGGGGCGATTGGCGTTGAAAAGTATTTAACTGGAATAAAACAAGAAATGACTATCGCTTCTTTCTTACTCGGCGCAAGAAACATAGCTGACCTCCACAGGCAGAACTTTGCTCTCACAGGGAAGCTAAAAGACTGGATTAAGCAATAAATCTCTTCCAATACTTTTTTTTTAATAATAAGGCTTCTTTTTGCTTCAAAACTCCCCAAAACCTCTAACAAACCACCCCGACAATCGACGAACTTAACTTCGTCTGCTGGAAAGGTTTTTATACATAGAAGCGCAAAGAGATTACTTTAGCCTGGTGGCTAAAAATGAAGATGCCTTTGTTATCAATAGAAGAAAGAAAGACTACGTTCAAGGAAGTTGAACTCGGCTTTACGCACGAACAAGCTTTAACTGAAGCAATGCGCTGTCTTCAATGCCCTGCACCAAAATGCGTAGAAGGCTGTCCGGCACGCGTAAACATCCCAGGATTCATAAAAGAATTAAGACAAGGAAAAATAGACGAATCCGCACAAGTAATACGCCAATCAAACTTTTTCCCAAGCATTTGCGGAAGAATCTGCCAACACGAAAGACAATGCGAAGGAGCATGCATCCTCGCAAAAACAGGTGACCCGATACAAATCGGCGGAATAGAACGTTTTGTCGGAGACCACGCAAGCTTTCCAACCCCATCAAAAAAATTAATTGGAAAAAAAGCTGCAATAATTGGTTCAGGCCCAAGCGGATTAACTGTAGCAGCATACTTAGCACTTTCAGGAGTAAGCGTAACAGTTTACGAAGGAACAAACGCGTTAGGCGGAGTAATAAAATACGGGGTTCCTGATTTTAGACTTCCAAAAGAAGCCATAGGAAAAGAACTAGAACACATGCACAAACTCGAAATAGATTTCGAACCAAATTCAAAGAAAGGCGAAGAATCGCTTGAAGAATTATCAAAACAATTCGACGCAATATTTGTTGGAACCGGAGTAGGAAGATCAAAAAAACCAAACATCCCCGGAATCGATTTGAAGAATGTTATTTCTGCAATGAAATTCTTAGTGAACCTAAACCAAAGCGATTTTTCAATGATAAGTAACGGCGGAAAAGTTGCAGTAGTCGGCGCAGGATATGTCGGAATAGACGCTTCAAGAGCCGCAATAAGAATGGGGGCTGACGTTACTTGCCTAACAGTTGCTTCAAGAGAATCAGCCTACAAATCAGTCGCAGAAAAAGATTACAAAGAAGCGGAAGAAGAAGGAGTAAAATTCATGTTCTCGGTAAAAGTTGACAGGTTAGAAGGAAAAGACAAAGTAGACACAGTGCATTACTCAAACGGATTTGAAGGAAAAATATCAGTTGACACAGTAATATACGCAGTAGGACAAGAGCACGATGATGATGATTCTCTAAGAAACACTCTCCGAACAAAAGAAGACGGCTGCATAAAAATAGCTCCAAATTACCAAACCGTTATCCCAAACGTTTTTGCCGGCGGAGACTGCGTACACGGACCAAAAACAGTGATACATGCTGTTGCGACAGGAAGAGAAGCAGCAAAAGCAATGGTTGAATATATGCTAAAGCCTGAAAACGAAAGAAAATCCTCGGAAAAAGATGCTGTGAAAAATAACAAGATAGGGCTAAATATAATAAACAACACCGACATATAATATTGGCAATGCTTTTGGCCAATTAGACCTGTTGATGATTATGACCCCGGAAAGTTTCAAGGGATTTTACAAAAAGACTATTGCTGAAAGGCAAGAAATAATTGCAAAAGAATTTGCGTTTACTGAAGACGAAAAAAAACTTTTAGCAAAAGAAGGATCACTTTCATTTAACATCGCCGACAGGCTGATTGAGAATGTAATCGGGACTTACCCTCTCCCTTTGGGAATTGCAACTAATTTTGTAGTTGATGGAAAAGAATATGTTGTTCCATTTGTTCTAGAAGAACCAAGCGTAGTAGCTGCCGCATCAAACGCTGCAAAGATGAGTTCGGGGTTTACAACAACCGCTGATGATCCTGTAATGATAGGCCAAATACAGCTTGTAGAAATAAAGGATTCAAAGAAAGCTGTGAAAGCGATTGAATCAAAGAAAAGCGAGTTTTTGGAATTTTTAAAAACAGTTGACCCGGTGCTTGTAAGATTTGGCGGCGGGCCAAAAGACATCAAAGCATTTGTACTAGATACTCCTCGCGGAGAAATGATAGAAGTCCAATTGCTCGTTGACGTGCGCGATGCGATGGGAGCAAACGCGATTAACACGATGCTTGAAAAAATTGCTCCAAAACTTGAGGAAGCTACCGGCGCAAAATCAAGACTAAAAATAATTTCAAACCTTGCAATTTATCGAAAAGCAACAGCAAAGACAACGTGGACAAAAGAAGTGCTCGAAGAAAGCGTAAAAGGTGCGGGCCTAGAAGTAAAAGGCGAAGAAATAGTTGACAGAATACTTGACGCTTACGAATTTGCCGCGGCAACACAATTTCGATCTACAACCCACAACAAGGGAATAATGAACGGAATAGATTCAGTAGTAATTGCAACAGGAAACGATTTTCGCGCAATAGAATCAGGAGCCCACTCGTTCGCCGCATACGGGCACGAGTACAAACCGCTCACTAAATATTCTAAAGATATTAAAGGGAATCTTGTCGGCGAGATAGAGCTCCCAATGGCTCTTGGTTTAGTTGGCGGAGCTACAAAAATACATCCGCTCGCCCAGCTTAATTTGAAGATTTTAGGGGTTAAGAGTGCAAGCGAACTTGCGCGCGTAATAGCCTCAGTGGGCTTGGCACAGAATTTCGCTGCTTTGAGGGCTATAGTGACTACAGGCATCCAAGCAGGGCACATGAAGCTTCACGCGAAGAATATCGCCGTACAAGCAGGCGCAAAAGAGAGCGAAATCGAAGCGGTTGTCGCAAAGATGGTCGAAGCCAAACAAATAAACCAGGCGAAGGCCGAAGAAGTGCTTGCAGAACTTCGAAAGTGAAGATGCTGCATTCAAATATTTTTTGCCTTCAACTCAATTTGATTTATTATGCCTGCGCCAGAACTAGAAATATTTTCAAATTTATTTTCGTTCCATTTCATTCGTTTTTGGAGAATGTATTTCGTGTGAGACCACGAGCACCGCCTCAAGCTTTCCTTGTTTTGTAAAAGGATTTATGCTGATGTGGAAGAGCTTCTTTTCTCCGTTAATGATAACCGGCGAGTCTATCACGCTCGGCTTCAGAGTTTTTGCAGCCTCGATAATCTTGTCAGGGCTAAGAGAACTTTTACTTTTAGGTATGAACTCGTACAAGCTTTTGCCTATGCACTCTTTTGGTTTTTTGCCAAAGCGCGCGGCGCTAATCTCGTTTATGAAAAGTATTTTGCCTTCCTTATCAAACATTGTTACTGCTTCAAGGCAGGTATCAAGAAGCGTCTTGTATATGTTTTCTGCTTCAGCCACGGCTTCCGATAATTTTATCTTTTCGGTTTCATCAGTGAACAAAGCAACCATCCGGTCAGGAGAAGTTCTAAACGCGTATACATCAAACGCACCCGAAATCTTGTTCTCATTGTAAATTATTTGTTCGTCGTGCCAGCCTTTTCCGGTCCTAACAACCTTTTTGTATGCTTCAGGGACAGGAGTGCTCTTGAGAGCCGGGAACGCCTGTTCTATTGTTTTGCCTACAAACTGCTTGTTGTCGACGCCAAGAATCCTGTCAGCAGAAGGGTTTGCGCCCACAAAAATCAAGTCTCCATTCGGCATTATTTTGTACATGTGCATTCCAAAAGGGCTGGCTTCGAAGAGCGACTTGAACTGCGCCTCGCTTGACTTTAACGCCTCTTCTATATTCTTTCTCTCAGTTATGTCCCTGGAAATAAATATTATATGGTTTTCGAGAATGTTTGCAGTGCTGTCTAGTGTGCGCCATGAGCCGTTCTTATGCCTAAAGCGAAGAATAAGATTCTCGTGGGCCATTGAAATTTTTCCCGAAAGTATGCTCTTTAAGTATCCTTGAAGTATGAAGATGAGCTTCGTTCTGTCAGTAGGATGGACAAAACTAAGCGAACTTTTACCTAATAATTCTTTTGGCGTATAGCCGAGGATTTGCATGTGGGAAGGAGAAGCATAGATATACTTTGGGCTGAGCTCGAATGTGAAAACCGATATCAGGTCGCTAGTGCCTTCGCTTATCAGTCGGTATCTTTCTTCGCTCGCCACAAGTTCTTCGTGTGCTTTTTCAGTGTCTGTGATATCAACTCCCGAGCTCACCATTTTCCAGGTATTCCCAAAATCATCTTTTACAAGGCTATTGGACCAGTCTATGTTTCTTATAAGACCATTTTTTGTAATAACATATGTCTTATAGTGCGGAAGTTCGATTTCTCCTTTAATCGCGCCGGCAAAGAGGCTCCTCAGCTTTTTCCTGTCCTCTTTTCTAATCGCCGTGTCGAACCAATTCTTGCCTATAAGGCTTCCATTATCATATCCGAGTATGTCATAGCCACTCTTGTTAAGCGAGACAATATTTCCTTCATTATCCAGGACTACAAGTATGTTTGCGGCGAGATCGAAGTACTGCTGTGCTTTGGCTTCAGCCATTCTCTTTGCTGCAAGCGCCTCCCCTAACCCAATATCTTCCGGGCTTACGCCGACTTTTTGCACAGCTATCTTGAGACTTGCGAGAACCTTGTTAAGGTTATTTGAGAGGTCGTTGATTTCGTTTATGGAACTCTTTTCAAGTTTGGTGTCAAGCTTGCCTTCAAGTATATCGCTTACGTTCTTCGAAAGGCCGATTATCGGATCGCCTATTCTCCTTGCAAGAAATATTGATACTATAACAGCAATGATTATGAGCAGTGCTCCTGTTACAAGGTTTGAGACCAAAAGACCTTCCGTGTATTTTCCAAATATTTCCTGTCGGCTTATTTGCGCTATGACACACCAACCCATTTCAGGCGCATAGGAGTGCGTTGTGAAAACAGGAGTGTCTAAAAAATCAGTTTCTGCGACTATTGGCTCTTCATGTGGGGATATCGGATTGCCGGGAACTGCTTTTATAGCATAGTCGTTGATGCAATCCTCCACAGACTCTATTTCGATTTTTTTTGCAAGAATATCATTTGTAGAATACCCTGTTAATGGGGATATGAGCGTTCCTTGGCCGTCAGTCATGAATACTTCGCCCGTTTTTCCAAGACCAACCTTATCGGCTAGAATGTCATTGGCGGTTTGCATGCTGATTTCCATTAAAAATACGCCGATGAACTTGTGTGTGTTTGAGGAAACTATTGGGCCTGTGATCCTCAGCACCGGAAGTCCCTTGCGCCCTACAACTGGCCCCGTTTTTTTGATTGAAGATTTGCTTCTGAGGAAAAGCTCATTTTGGGAATAATCTTGGCCTATCAATTCCTTGTCGCTTGAGCCGACAATCTTGCCCGAAGTGTTTATGATAATGATGTGATCCATTGATGGGAGGGTCATCAGCGAGTTGATTCTTTGTTCCATCCTGGAAAATTTTTCTCCCTCCATCAGGTCGCCAGGAGTCATTTCCAAATAGTCTTGGAACACTATGCTATCCGCGTTTACTCTGAAGTTCTCTTCCAGTGAATCGATCCAGGCCACAATCTGCGACGCCTTGGAATCGCTAATGAGCTTTATGTACTGGTCAGCCGAGTCCATTAGTATTACTGACTGCTGGGAGTAAAGGTAGCCCGAGCCAAGTAAATAGAGCGTGACTGCAACGATGAAAAAAACAGTTATTATTTGTGTGTAGATTTTCATCATAACCACCAATAATCAAGGCGCACTTTTGCCCCTATTCAATTTATTTTTGTCAGTGCCGGCATCATCGTTTTTTAGGCTAGCTTCCATTTTGCTTTGACTTTCCATGCTTTCTGTCCAGCCGCTTGCGTAAACACTGCCCTTAAACCAGATATCCGCTACTTTATCCTTAAACTTAGTGGCATTCTGCTTATCAATTATTCCTTGGCTCACAAGCCCATCCACATAATCAGAAAAATGCTCGGACGAGAGTCCGTCGCTCTCTTTCAGTCTTTCGAATTCCAAGGCGCCGATGGGGCCGAGAACTTCCTTGAACTGGGCTTCTATCTGTCTTTCAGCAAATTCTCTGTTCGAGAAAAGAACTCTGATAGGCTTAATCTCTCTGATTGGTACAAGCGGCACGGTGAAAAAGAAGGTGCTTCCCTTACCAACCTCCGATTCGACCCAGATTTTTCCGTTCTGTGATTCAATTATTCCTCTGCATATTGCAAGGCCTAGACCGGTGCCACCAATCTCTCTTGAGAACGATTTGTCGACCTGGAAAAATGGTTCAAACAAGTGTCTCTTATCGTCAGGCGATATTCCTATGCCTTCATCACCCACGCTGAAGAGAAGGTAGTACTTTGCATCCTTTGCCGATACCTTAATGGTTCCAGTTTTTGGAGAAAATTTTATTGCGTTGCTTATGAGGTTTCTTAGGACCTGGCTGATTCTGTCTGAATCGCACTCGACGATTGGCAACACGTCCATCTCAACTTTTATTTTGATTTTCTTTTCAGGCATAAGTCCGGTCATGTATCTTACAGTTTCTTCGACTGTCTTTGCGAGATCTGCCTTCTTGAAAGTGAACTGCAGGCGTGCCGCTTCTATTCTCGATATCTCAAGGAAATCTAAGAGTATTTTGTCAAGCCGGTCAGTATTTCTAAATATTACTTCGAGCGCATCCATTTGCTTCTTGTTGAGTTTCCCAAAATATCCTGCCTCAAGCATCTGAAGGTTTGCTTTCATCGGAGTCATCGGGCTTCTTAGTTCATGCGAAGTAATGGTGATGAACTGGGTCTTTGCACGATCAATCTGCTTTTGTTGCGAGTCGATTTTTATGAGAACATCCAGGCTCTTGTTAAAAGCGCTTGCCAGTTCCTGTAGTTCGTCCCCCGAATTGACGACAACTTTCTGCGAAAGTTTTCCCTCTCCAAGGCTGTCTGTGGCTTTCTTCAGCTGCTTAATGGGTTGCACAATCAAAAAAGAGGTCACAAGGCTTATGACAAATATGAAAAGAATCACAGTGAGAAATATTATCATCCCTTTTCTAGTGAGCTCTCTTCCCGGTTCGAGCACTTCGTTTGCCGGCCGGTACGTGATGACTGACCAGCCAAGATTCGGGAAATTAATTTCGCCAAAAGAATTTGCGTAAGCAAACATGAAGAGGTCTTCTTTGTGGGTGATGTCATAATAAGTTATGAAATAAGGGGGGCCAAATGAAAGCACCTTTTGGGCATAGTCCCGTCGAGATATGTCTTCATAAGGGCGATGGGGTGCAGTAGAATACATTAATTTTCCATCAGACGTAATGAATTCTACTTCAAGCTTTTTGCCGTCCTTGGAATACGCATTCTTTTTCAAGTCCTCAATGAGGTTTGTGAATGCTCTAATATCCATTACAACCTTTAACACGCCCGCAAAGCTTCCATTCTTATCATTAACACTTATGCACAGTTCCAGGCCATGCGTTTTTGAGCTCGCATCGTAAATTATGTCGCTCACATATATTCCTTCATTTCTAGCATTCTGCCACCACGCCTCATCGGCTTGATAATAATCCGTGGTTTTTGAGGTTTCAGCAATGACAGCCCCGTACTTATTTGTCAAAAAAACTTCGCTGAATAATGGTAGGCCATATATTTCTTCTGAGATAAGTATCTCTTTGCGTAATTCGTTTGAGACAGAATTGTTTATGACGTCGGAAACTATTTTGGGATCCTCTCCGAACGGCGAATATATCCACGACTTGTCGACGGAAAGACTGTACTCGAGGGGATTATCCATCGAATCAAATTCCGCGTTCGATTTGGCTATTTCGCCAGCAATATTACTTCTTTGCAGAAAGAGCGACCACTGATTCACTTTGTCGCTTCCGCTTTTTTCTATTCCTTCGATAATGACGTTTGCGAAAAATTTTTCATCTTTTCCAATGGCGTCAATAAGCGCCTGTTCGGAAAGAGTGATATAAGAATAAGTGAGCAGAGTCACAAGAAAAATTGCGGCAAAGAATGCAAAAAAAAGTTTTCTGCCTATGCTTCCAATCAGGAACTTCTGCAGTTTCGCCCAGAAATTTCCTTCAACCATATAATCAACGCTCGATTGCTTTCTAGGGGCATAACGCCCAAAGACTGCACAATTCGTGTCCCAAAAAATCAATCTGTGCGCAAAGATTACAGCTGTTTCTTTACCGCGGCCAGAAGTTCATTAATGTCGAAAGGTTTCTGTATGAATCCCACAATGTTCGGATTCTTTAGGAGGTCTTCTTTCTCCGCTTCGGTCGTTCTGACTACGCTGACAAGGATAATCTTCATTCCCTTTATTTTCTTCAAGACATCCCTTACAAGCATTCCCGGCATCATGATGTCCATTAGTATGAGGCTGGGTTTTGCCTTCTTGAGCTTCTCAAGGCAATCATCGCCGTTAATCGCTGTCAGGACAGAATAGCCGTTCTTGGTAAGGATGATTTTAATAGAATCTCTTATGTCAGATTCGTCGTCGACAACCATTATTAATTTTTTTGCCATTAAAAAACCTCTTTTGCGTTGCTATAATTTGATTTTTGTTATATATAATACATTTGATGTCCATTTTGCTCTTTTCAAAATTTGCCTTTATTTTTGGTGGTTGAGAGAAAAGTTTCATAATAATGTCCGACGTCAATTGCCGAAGTGTGTTTCGTCTTACTAGGAAGGTTTTTATAGGTGTTGCAATCCGAGTAAATTATAGACAACAGATAAAGGAAAAAAATCATGGCAGGAATTGTTGGTTGGGGGGCCTATATCCCAAAGTATCGCATTACGGCGGAAGAAATCGCAGCTGTACAGCATGCTGACGCAAAAGCGATTAAGGCAGGCCTTGGATTAACAGAAAAGAGCGTTCCAGGGAAAGATGAAGACACCGCAACAATCTCCGTGGCTGCTGCAAGAAACGCGCTCGCACGCGCAGAAATCAATAGAAAAGAAATCGGTTCCGTTTACGTCGGAAGCGAAAGTCATCCTTATGCAGTAAAACCAACCTCATCAATCGTCGGCGAAGCACTAGATATTGGAAACACTTACATGGCAGCAGATACAGAATTCGCATGTAAAGCCGGAAGCGCGACAATACAAATCAACGCAGGACTAATTGATTCAAAAATGATAAAATATGGTTTCTCAATTGGAGCGGACACAAGCCAAGCAGAACCAGGTAACGCTTTAGAATACAGCGCAGCAGCAGGCGGAGCAGCATTCTTAATGGGGCCAAACGAAGAAGCCGTCGCAACACTTGATTTTACATGCTCTTTCACTAGCGACACTCCAGATTTTTGGAGAAGAGCAATGCAAGCCTACCCATCCCACGCCGGAAGATTTACAGGCGACCCAGCATACTTCAAACACGTTGAAGCTTCTACAAAAATGATTCTTGAAAAAAGCAAATTAAAAATAACAGATTTCAAGTACGTAGTATTTCACATGCCTAACGGAAAATTTCCATTAAGAGTTGCAAAAAAATTTGGGGTAACAAAAGAACAAATCGAACCAGGACTAGTAGTAACAAAAATAGGAAACACTTACTCAGGATCATCCATACTCGGATTCGCATCGGTGCTTGACATCGCAAAGCCTGGCGACAAAATATTAGTTACTGCTTATGGTTCTGGAAGCGGTTCGGACTCATTCGTATTCACCTGCACAAAAAAAATAACTGCCGCGCAAGGCAAAGCAAAAAAAGTTAACGATTACATCGCAAACAAAGAATACATCACTTACGCGGAATACCTAAAACACATGGAAGGAATACACCAGTAAAAGTAAAACAAAAATTGAAGGTTGATGTTTATGAAAGTTGGAGTACTAGGAATCGGAATCACCAAGTTTGGTGAGATTTGGGAAGAGGGTCTACGCGAATTACTACTTGACGCACAGCTTCGCGCACTAAACGACGCAAAAATGGAACCAAAACAAATAGATGCACTTTACACTGGCAATATGTGCGCAGATTCGCTCTCAGGACAATTACACATCGGCGCAATGGCCGCAGAGAATTTGAACTTAGACAAGCCTTCAATAAGAGTAGAAGGAGCATGCGCTTCAGGTTCGCTCGCACTAAGACAAGGAGTACACTCAATTGCAAGTGGGGACGCAGATATTGTAATGGTAAGCGGCGTTGAAAAAATGACTGACGTCTCTACCGAACAAGTAACAACCGCACTCATGGGAGCAGGCGACGAAGAGCTCGAAGGATTCAACGGACTTACTTTCCCTGGACTTTACGCGCTCCTCGCAAAAGCATACATGCACAAATACCCCGCACTCACAAGAGAACTACTCGCAGAAGTATCTGTGAAGAATCACTTCCACGGTGCAAGAAACCCCTACGCACAATTCCAAAACGAAATAAATATTGACACAGTAATCAACGCGACAATGGTTGCAGATCCACTAACTTTATTTGACTGCTCGCCAATCACAGACGGAGCCGCTTCAATCATACTCGCATCAGAAGCCACAGCAAAAAAACTCGGAACAGAAGTTTACATCACAGGTTCGGGTCTCGCAAACGACTCGCTCTCACTCGCAAGAAGAAAATCACTCACAAGACTTGACGCAGGACACGCTGCGGCACAGCGCGCATACAAACAAGCAGGAATAACAGTTAAAGATATAAATTTCGCAGAAGTACACGACTGCTTCTCGATTGCAGAAATTTATGCAGTAGAAGCGCTCGGCTTTGCAAAAGAAGGAGAAGCATACAAACTCTACAAAGACAAACAAACTTACTTTGATGGCAAAAACCCAATCAACACTTCAGGCGGACTAAAAGCATGCGGCCACCCAGTAGCAGCTACCGGAGTAAAACAAGCAGTAGAAGCAACAATGCAACTACGCGGAGAAGCAGGCCTGCGGCAAGTCAAAGGCGCAACAACAGGAGTAACATACAACGTCGGCGGAAGCGGAGCGACAGCATGCGTACACGTATTTAAGAAAATGAAATAATATTTGAATTTGAAAAATGGATTGATGTTTAAAGGTGCATGAGATGTTTAGAGAAAGCCCAATCATAAGATGGAGAAACTACTCCGACCGCTACAGGCTCAACGGATACAAATGCACAAAATGCAGCGCAGCATACTTCGAATACAAAGGACTCTGCACATGCGGAAACCTTGACTTTAACGAAGTTCAGTTTTCAGGCAAAGGAAAGATAGTATCATACACAATGATACACTCTGGACCAGAGGTATTTGAAAACAAATCCCCTTACTGCGTAGCATTAATAGACCTGGTCGAAGGCGCAAGAATCACTGCACAAGTAATGGACTGCAAGTACGAAGACCTCAAAATCGGAACAGAAGTAGAGGCAGTGTTCAGGAAGTTCTACGCAAGCGGCGAAAAAGGCGTAATACACTACGGAACAAAATTCGTTCCAAAGTTCTAAATTCTAAGTGCCATTTCTGCTAAGTATTATATATGTCCTAAGTGGCAATTGTAATATGCCTCAAATGAACAGGTCAAGAAAACCTAGTGTTAATGAAAGGTTTAGACGCGCAGTAGTTGGCGCAGTAGGCGCAAGAGGCAAAGGCTATTTATCAAAAGAGACTCCGCGACCAATACAGGAAATGTTCCACCCTGGATCACAAGGCGGGCCGATGAAAGGCTATCCTCAGTATCAAATGTTTCACGAATTATCCAAACTTCCCGGGGAAAGAGTGTTTCGATTTGTAGATCCTCAAAAGTTGAAAAATGAAATACTAAAACAAAAAGGAGTTTCGACTTTAATTTCCCAGCATCCTGAACTCCTGAAAGGGCTTGATCAGGCGGTAAAAGAAGCAGTAAGAGAAAGAGGAATGAAAGGCGGAAAATTTTGGATAAGAGCGCCAAAGAGTTACATTGACAAAATAGTAAAAGGCGGAAAAGGAAGGCCCAGTGTAATGAATGACAGGGCGGGCGACATAATCTCAAAAAAATTTAGCGGGCCTGTACGCCCAAGAACAATACTTGACATAGGGACTTTTGCAGGCGGAACAATATTAGGCGTTGTAAGAAAACTTTCTCCTGAACAAAGAGGAATGCTAAATATAGTTCTAGTTGACGTTGCAGGAAGAACTGTAAGAAATAATGCAATTCCAGATCTTGTTGCACTAGGCGTTCCAAGAAAAAACATAAAGTTAATCCCGGCAAGTTTCTATAGCGCTGCTGTTGCATTTGGCGAAATGAAAAGGCCGTTACACGAAACCGGCGACAGATTATCTTTAGCACAATTCAAACAGCTTGCGGGCAAAGTTGACGCAATAACCGCAGGCGCAGCGACAATAAATTTTGCCACTGACTTGCAGCCTTACCTTAGAAGCATTCAAAAACTTCTCAAGCCAGGCGGAACATTTGTTAACTGGGATTGGGGCAGCGCAGAATCAATGAGGCCAACAGTAAATCCTAAAGCATTAAAGAAAGTTCCAATGGGGTTCACTGAAGCTGGCGAAAAAGTGAGCCACTACGACGCATACACTTCATTCATGAACTTTTGGCTCAGAAGCACTCTTAGATATCCTGAATCGGTTTCAAACAAATTCATTTCAGACTTGAACGCTTCGAAGAATTTCAATTCTTTTAATTGGCTCAAAGAAAACGCGGCATGGGCAGAAAAAGAGCGCGAAAGTACTGGCGCAAGAAGAGTATCAGGGCCACTACCTTATAGGAACAGGGCATATAGGACTCCAAGTTCAATGTACAACGCAGCGCTCAAAGAAGGGTTTGAAGTAGAAAAGCCAGTAATTCCATTCGCAAAACCAGGCACCCTTGACACAGGCAATGTCAACTGGATGGTAGTAATCACAAAGCGATAACATCCTCTAAAAGCCTCTAAATCGCCAAATCTTATTAATATATACTTAATTTTCCACATCCTGCCTAGTCGCAGTTTCGGATTTAAAAAGTCTTATTAGTCTCATATTAATGGTGATTGCATGACTGGAACCGGAAAAGGATACGGAAAAACAATACTCTTAGGAGAACACTTTGTTGTGTATGGTCTCGAAGGAATACCGTGCGCATTTAAACAAATAACTACTGCCGAAGTCAAAAAGGTTCCCGGAGAAAAAGGATATACACTTATTGACAACAGACCTGCGACACCAGGATACAAGGAAGAAAAGACTGGAGAATACACCGCGCTCATATCAAGAGTGCTTGAATACATGCAAGTCAAAGACAAACTGCAAATAACTTTAAGCGGAGATCTTTATGCAGCAAGCGGAGTAGGCGCAAGCGCATCATGCGCAGTGGCTGTTGCCAGAGCCATAAATGATGAATACAAACTCGGATGGGACGACGCAAAAATAAACAAAGCAGCTTATGAAGGAGAAACTGCTGGAAGTGGAACCCCAAGCGGAATAGACAACACTGCTGCAACATACGGCGGATTCTTGCTTTTTAAGAAAAACCTTACAGGCGGAGAAAACAAAATAGAAGTCTTAAACATGAAGCAGCCGGTAGAGATAGTTTTAGGGAATTCCGGAAAAACCGCGCTAACAAAAGAAGTAGTTGGCGACGTGAAGAAGATTAAGGAAGCAGATCCAAAAAAAATGGAAAAGATATTTGCAGAATACGAAAAAGTAGAGTATGAAGCAGTCAAGGCAATCAAAGACTACGACCTAAAAAAACTCGGAAAATTAATGGATGACAATCACAAGCTGCTGCAAGAAATAACCGTTTCATGCAAAGAGCTTGACGAAATGGTTGCCGCTGCAAAGTCAGCAGGCGCATTTGGGGCAAAACTTACTGGGACAGGAAGAGGCGGAATGATGATAGCCCTTACCCCCGGTAAAGACTTGCAGGAAAAAGTTGCGCAAGCAATTAAAGCAAAAGGATATGCTGTAACAAAAACATTAGTTGGATAAATAATTATAGTTGAATCACTGAGGTGGGATGATGAAAGTAACGGTGAAAGCAAACGCAAATATAGCATTAACAAAATATTGGGGAAAGAAAGATGCGGCGCTAAAGACTCCGTGGAACAGCAGCACATCAGTAACTCTTGACGGTTTAGAAACAACCACCACAGTTGAATTTGACAAAAAATACAAGAAAGACGAGTTTGTCCTTGACGGAAAAGAGTTCGGCCCAGAAACGGACGAATTCAAAGAAGTAAAAGAACAGCTTGACATAATAAGAGGAAAAGCAAAAATAAAAGACAATGCAAAAGTTGTTTCAAATAATAATTTTCCTACTGCGGCAGGATTCGCTTCTTCAGCATCAGGACTTGCAGCACTAACTTTTGCCGCATCAAAAGCGGCAGGATTAAATCTTTCCACTAAGGAACTCAGCATAATATCCAGAATGGGCTCAGGATCAGCGAGTAGAAGCCTCATTGATGGATTTGCTATATGGCACAGAGGAAGTGCAAAAGACGGCTCGGACTCATTTGCAGAACAAATAGCGCCAAAAGAACATTGGCCAGAATTTAGAATACTCGGATGTGTTATTTCAAAAAATGCGAAGAAAATAAAGTCAAGGGCAGGAATGGCTCAGAGTGTAAAGACCTCCCCGATATTTGAGCAATGGTACACTAACGCAGAGAAAGACGCCCAAGCAATGGTGAAACTAATTAAAGAAAAGAAATTTGAAGAACTTGGAAAACTTGCTCAGAGTAACTGCATACTAATGCACGCTTGCGCAATGACAACTCAACCCCCAGTAATATACTGGGCTCCGGGGACGCTTGAAGTAATGCATAAGGTGCTTGAAATGCAAGACGAAGGGATGAAATGCTATTTCACAATGGACGGCGGACCGCAGGTAAAAATAATTTGCCTTGCTAGTGACGTGCCAAAAATAAAAGCGGCGCTCAAAGAGATTGAGTATGTGCATGAAGTGATTGAGTGCAAGCCTGGACTTGGTCCAAGAGTTGTGAAAGAGAATTTGTTTTGAAGGTGGTTTGATGAAGGTAACTGCGCCAGGAAAACTAATGCTAAGCGGAGAATGGAGCGTTCTTGAAGACGGAGTTCCATGCGTTGTAATGGCAATCGACCAGCGTGTCAGTGCGGACGTAACAGAATCAAACGAACTTATTTTTGCAGTTCCTGGAATGGGAATCACCGCGGTAAAAGCAAAATTTGACGGCAAAGTAACTCTTGATTGCCCTGATGATCAAAAAGAAAAATTAGTGTTTGTGGCAAAAGCGGTTGAAGCTACCTTGAGATATCTCCAGGATCAAGGGATAGCGATGAAGACTTTCAAGCTTGAAACAAATTCTGAAGATACAGTATTTGATGTAGGCGGAGGGAAGAAAGCTAAAGTTGGATTTGGAAGCTCGGCGGCAATCGTTGCGGCGACAGTAGCTGCCGTGATGGCGTTCCACGGGCAAGAGATTGCATTCCACAAAGCAAAAGAGCACATATTCAAGCTTGGATGCATCGCGCACTACCTCGCCCAAGGAAAAATAGGATCAAGTTTTGATGTTGCAGCCTCGACTTTTGGCGGAGCGCTAGTCTATCAGAAACCCGACATGAAATGGGTGAGCGCGGAACTCGCATCAGGCAAAAAAATAAGCGACATAGTGAAATCTGAATGGCCTTTGTTTATGGCTGAAACTATTGCACTCCCAAAAGATTTTGATTTAAGCATAGGGTTTGTAGGATACAGTGCCAGCACAAAAGACCTCATACTTAAGCTAAACACTTTTAAAGAACAACAAAAGCCTGAGTACCAGAGAATAATCGCCGATATCAAATCTACGACCCAAAGCTTGATTATTGCAATCAAAGCAAGCAATAAAACAGAAATTTTTGCTTTACTCAAAAAGAATAGGGTTCTCCTAAAAGAACTTTCGGACAAGAGCCAGAATAATCTTGAAACAAAAGAGCTCGCTCTACTTGCAGATATTGCTGACAGAAATGGCGGGGTGGGAAAATTCTCGGGAGCCGGCGGGGGCGACTGCGGAATAGCAATTACATTTGATAAAGTTGCAAAAGACAAGATTGAAAACGAGTGGAAATCAAATAACATCACTCCAATTTTGGTGGGGATCGCAAAAAAAGGTGCTTGCTAATGCCAGTTATGGCGAGGCCAAAATCCTCAAACAGATCAGATGTTGAACGATTGCAAAGAGTAAGCTCAGATGCTAATAATATGTTAGGGTGCGGTTCATAATGCCATTACGAAGACCCCCTTTGCAAAAAGAGCTTTCCCCTATGCGAGTATCCGTTCGCAGAACGGGCAAGGGGCGAAGCATGCCAAAAACACGCGCCTGGTCTTCGAGAAGACTATTCTATGAAAGAAAAATATATGGGATTGGAAAGCCCATAACCCAGAGAGCATACTTCTCGCCCAGCAGTAGAGAAATCAGCCTTGAGCTTTTCAGAGGCCCAAAAAGAAAAGAATTGGTTGGAGAGTTTAACAGCTCAGTCCAGACAACTGCTAAAGGAAAAATTGCCAGAATAAACTGGGTGAACGTAAGAAGCGACATGAGAAAAAAAGGCTTATTTTTTCAAATGCTTTCAGAAGCGCTCGCACTAATGAAAAAAAGAGGAATAAAAAGAGTGGATGCGCATGTTTCCGGGGGGGATAGCTCTTATTTGAAGCAAGGCTTCAAGATTGGTAAAAAGGATCTTGGAGGAATTTGGTACTACAAGGACTTATAGTGTGGGGCTAGTGCGTTAAGGCAATCAACGAAATTTGGTTGCCCAACATATTTTTAAACACTTAAAATCAATAATTAACTTATACAACTTTTTTAGAGCGAGATTATGAAGCAGATAATAGTGCTAGGAAGAGGCGGACAAGGAGCAGTTACTAGCTCCCAAATATTAGCGATAGCAGCGTTCGCTGATGGATTACACTCACAAGCATTCCCTAACTTTGGGGTGGAAAGAACCGGGGCTCCAGTAAGAAGCTACTGCCGAATTGACACAAAACCAATAAACCTAAGAGAACAAGTTTACGAAGCGAATTATTGCATAATACTTGACCCCACTCTAGTAAAGAATTTGACTGAAAAAGTCACCGACATGATAATTGTGAATACAAACAAGGATCCAAAATCGCTTGGCATCGATACCAAAGCCAAAATCAAGTGCATTGATATCACAAGCGTTGCGCTTAAGTATATTGGAAAACCGTTTGTAAATATCCCAATACTCGGAGCATTCGCTGCGGCGACAGGCGAAGTCACTCTTGAGTCTATAGAGAAAGCGGTAGAACAGCAGATGGGATCAAAAGGAACAATAGTTGGAAAAAACATTGCGACAATAAGAGAAGTTTATAATAACTCAAAAGCGGCAAAGAAATAAAATTTGGTTTGATGAGCATGGCACCGAAAATTTCAGCAGAAATTTGAGGTAAATAAAAATAGTGATTTTTATGGCAAAGAAAGAGAAAGCAAAAGAAAAAAGAACTGCAGTTTCTGCTTCATCCTATTCGGGAGAAAAAACGGCTACCGGAATCCCTCTAACTTGCGGAGCATCAATACTGACCCCGGGAACTTCAAAAGTTTACAAAACCGGCACTTGGAGAACATTCAAGCCCGAAATAGACCAGTCAAGATGCATCAAGTGCGCGAAGTGTTGGATGAGCTGTCCTGATGCTGCGATATTCATTGACAAAGAAGGAAAGTACCAAGTAAATTATGATTATTGCAAAGGGTGCCTCATATGTGCAAAAGAGTGTCCTGTAAAATGCATAAGTTATAAGGTTGAAGAGAAGTAATTGTTGAATATTATTGGTTGATAAGTATGGTAGAAAAAAGAGTAATGTCAGGGTCTGAAGCGATTGCAAACGCAGTAAAGCTATGCAAGCCTGCTGTTCTCCCAATGTATCCTATCACCCCAAGCACGCTCGTGCCAGAAAAACTTTCAGAGTACGTAGCGAACGGCGAACTAAAAGCCGAAATGATTTACGTTGAAAGCGAACACTCCGCCGCCTCGGCGCTATACGGGGCATACACGGCAGGAGTAAGATCTTTCACCGCAACAGCCTCGCAAGGCCTTGCATTGATGTATGAAATATTGCCAATAATTTCTGGTTCGAGACTTCCTGCTGTTATGATGGTCGCAAACAGAGCTCTTTCAGCGCCGCTAAATATTTGGAATGATCATTCTGACGCGATGTCGGCAAAGGATCAGGGTTGGATACAGCTCTACTGCGAAAATGCGCAGGAAGCATTTGACACAACACTCATGGCTTATAGGATTGCAGAAAACGAGGGCGTGCTTTTGCCAGTGATGGTTTGTGTTGACGGATTTGTTTTGACACACATGTACGAGCCTGTGCAAATAGAAGATGCTGATAAGGTTAGCGCATTTGTCGGCGAATACAAACCACACAATTTCTTGGACACTTCTAATCCTAAGACTTTTGGCGCCTTCGCACAACCAAACACTTACTTCGAATTCAAGGAAGCCCAACAGAAAGCAATGATGAATTCGCTTGACATAATAAAAGAGATGAATGTAGAATTCGCAAAGAAATTCGGCCGCTCCTACGGAAATGGATTATTGGAACTAATTGACATGAAAGATGCAGAATATGCAATAATGGTGGCAGGAACAACAGTGGGAACCGCACGCGAAGTTGTTGACGAACTGCGCGCAAAAGGAAAAAAAGTTGGAATAATAAAAATAAAATCGATAAGACCTTTTCCAGTTGATGACCTCAAAAACGCTACAAGGAAACTTAAAGGTCTTGGAGTAATTGACAGGCACATTTCAATAGGGTATGAAGGACCACTTTGCACTGATACTCGAGCAGTTCTTGCTGGAGAAAAAGTTAAGATTAGCGGATTTATTGCTGGCCTAGGCGGACGCGACATTGACAGGACAAGAATAAGAGATGCATTTGATTTAGTAATGAAAGGAAAAGAAGGAAAATGGTTAAAGTAAGGTAGATGAGGTATGAATAAACTCGCATTGATTTTGATAGGGGCTTTTTCGCTAGCTTTGCTCTTTGGATGCACGCAAGTACCAATTAACAATTCAGTTTCAGATTCAAATGAAATTGTAGCCCAAGCACCAAGCACCGGTTCAACTATTGATGTTAAATCAAAATTTTGTGTTGATACTGTACATGGATGGAAATGCGTGCTTGACAAAAGCATGTTTGCCGGAGACTATGAATATTCAACAGCGCAAAGCGAATTATCAGCTCAATGCGCGGCAGTACAAGACGCATTGAATTCGGGACACGGGACAGATAACAATCTAGTGCTTTACTGCGAATTTATTTTAAAAGACGCAGGAGCATCCTGTGAATCATCGTATGATTGCATTGGCTACTGCGAACCAGCATATGACGGCAATACTTATTATGGCATAATGGGGACGGAAAAGACATATATACAAACATGTCCTGACTGTAAAGGGGAGTGCTCGAAATATTACATAAGCGAACTGAAAGACAACACTACCGATTTCACAATTCTTGACAGCGGTCTTTTGGAGCATGCCGCACTGCACGTAAAGTAATATTGGATTAAAATAGTGATGATTATGGCGATAATGGGTGTTGAAGAGAAAGAGTTCTTTGCCAGTGGGCATAGGGCTTGCGCAGGATGCGGAGAGGCCATTGCAATAAGGCACATACTCAAAGCCGCGGGCGCCGATACTATTGTAGTAATGGCCACCGGGTGCATGGAAGTTGTATCTACCCCTTATCCTGAAACAGCTTGGGAAATCCCTTGGGTTCACTGCGCTTTTGAAACAGTTGGTTCAGTTGCAAGCGGAGTAAAAGCTGCGCTAAAAATCAAAGGCAATAATAAGACAAACGTAATAGGAATCGGCGGAGACGGAGCCATGTTTGACATAGGGTTTGGCGCACTAAGCGGAGCGGTAGAAAGAGGGCACAAAATACTTTACGTCGTCACAGATAATGAAGCTTACATGAACACCGGAATCCAGCGAAGCGGAGCAACCTTCCCTTACGCAAGCACAACCACAACTCCTGCGGGAACAGTAATTGCAGGGAAGCAGGAACCAAAAAAACCTCTTCCATTCATAATCGCGGCCCACGGGGCAAAATATGTTGCATCAGCGAGCGTAGCAAATTTGTATGATCTGAAAGCAAAAGTGCAAAAAGCCCTAGCAACTGATGGGCCAACAATGCTCCACGTTTATGTCCCATGCTTGCCAGGTTGGAAAATAGATTCTTCAATTACACTTGATATTGCAAGAAAAGCGCTTGACACAACAGCATTTGTTCTTTATGAAATCGAAGACGGTGTTCTGAAGATAAACAACAAGCCATCAGAAAAGAAACCAATAGAAGAGTACTTGATGATGCAAGGCCGCTTCAAGCATGTGACTCCGGAAATCAACAAGAAAATACAAGACTATGTTGACAAGAGATACGCTTTCTTAGTTGAGAACGACGGCAAGAAGATATTTGACACGCTGTTCTGATTCTGGATTTTTTAGGCATTATTGAAAATTGAGATCGGCTATCGGATTAGACCAATATTCTTTTGCAGGGAATGAAGTTTCTTTTCCATCAGAGTTTGTAATTTTTAGTCCGTAAAATCTTAAGTTTTTATCCCAAAGTTTGTAATCGTTGCAGACTGTGCAAAGTGTTCCTCCTGCAACATCATTATCAGAACATTTTTTGCCGTTTCTTCCTAGCACATATAATCCTGCATCAACTGCTGGATTACTTGGGATATTGATTATTGTGCCTACGGGATATTCATAGCTATACCCTGTTTTTGCATATCCTGCCCAACAATCATTAAATTGTAAAACAAGATTATGTTTTACTGAAGTGTCGCCCTTGAAATAATACGTAAATACTTTTGATTCGTTATGATCATAGTATCCATTAATCCCAGTTATGTCAAATTCAGCTACTTTTTGACCATCTATTATTAGATATGCGAGCGAAGGAGTATAGAAACAATCAAAGCGTACATTGTTTGTTGGATTTTTGCACTCAACATTGTTTGGCACAGGGAAAGGAACATATCCCGCATTTCCAGTGGCATAATCGCCCAAGTTGACATCAATTCTGTAACCTATCCCGCCAACTCTCAATGCTCTTAAAGAATCATTAACACTCTGTTCGCCAGTATCAGTCTGACTCTGTCCGCCTGAGAGAACCCCAGTCACAGCAAGTATTACAATAGCAACAACAAGTATGGCTGCGCCAATAATGAGCAGGTATTCAATTGCGCCTTGCGCACTTTTTTGCATAGTAGAACAATGTTTTTTGAGTATTTATTTTTTTGTTTTGGCTTTTTGCAGTTTCATTCTTGCAAGCCTAAGTGCCGCCTTTGGGGTTGAAACAAGCCTTACGGTCGCATTTAGCGGCGTTTGCCTTCGTGCCATAGCCTGCGAGTATCTGTTGATGCTTGCAGCATGCTCAAAAGCATTTGCCAAAGGTTCAACAGGTCTAAAGGCTTCTTGCCCCCTTCGAACTTTTCCCACATAAGCTTTGTATTTGTCCGCGTATATTTCATTAGCGAGCCTAAAAGTCTTGCCGGTTCTATTCATTTTCGCAGAAGCTTCATTTACTCTTTTTCTCATTATTGGCATATAATCACTAATACTATGTTGTTTTGGAATATTATAAAACTATGGTTTTATGCGTTGCCTTGCGGCCCAAATAAAAGTCTTTTCATCCATCAAGTCTATATGAAGCTCTATTTCATTACAGGAAACAAGCACAAGTTTGACCAGGTGCGAGAAATCCTTTTGCCCGAAATTCAAGTTGAACAGATGAACCTTGATCTTGATGAGATACAGGAAATAGATCCAAATAAAGTGATTGCCCACAAAATAGAGGAAGCAAAAAAGAAGCATGTGGGTGAATTCATTCTTGAAGATGTTTCATTGTGTATAGACTCGTTAAACGGATTGCCCGGGCCTCTTGTTAAGTGGTTCCTAAAGTCTCTCGGAGCGAAAGGGATCTATGAACTCACAAAGAAAACCGGCAACATGAATGCACATGCAAGAGTAATATTTGGGTATTTTGACGGAAAACGCACTCACTTCTTTGAAGGAAAAATAGAAGGAGAAATCTCGTCGCCTGGAAAAGATGACGGCTTTGGGTGGAATCCAATATTCAAACCAAAAGGATTTGACAAAGTAATTTCCGAAATGACTCAAACAGAAAAAATAGCAGTTGGCTTAAGGAAACAGGCGCTTGACAGACTCAAAGAGCACCTTCTTGCAACAAAAGAATCCTTATGATTTGTGGCCGAGCAAATTTTGGACTCTCTTTATGGGCAGACCGGTTGCTTCGCAAAGCTTTACAACTTTTTCTTTGTTTTCTTTCAATCCTTTCCAATCGAGAATAATTTCCTTCGCACCGCTCTTTTCAATCATCTGCTTAAGGAGATCTTCATCAAGTTCGCCAAGAGCATATTTCGGGCAAATGTGCCCAAAAGCGTAAGGCTGACGCAAGATTAGTTTTGTAAAGTCGGGTGCGTAGTGCCCTCCGCCAAGGCCAACAACTATAGTGTTATTTTGTTCAAGGGTGAAACTTTTTTCGGTTTCTTCAATCACAGTTTCGGCAATAACTTTCGCCGCAGCTTCATTCTTCCACTCGTTTTCAGTCCCGCCTACTTCAATAAACAAAACTCCTTTTTCGATAAGGGGCCCATGGTGAGTTACTTCAAGACATACGGAAAACCCTTTCGCTGAAAGTTCACTTGAATTGCATTTTTTTTCAAGCGCTCGTAAATAATTAGCGCAAAGAATAGGCAAAGTCCCTGAAAGCAACTTATCTTCTCCCCCATAAAGCGCTTTTCCATAATTTCCAATATGGTGGACAGTAAGACTTTTTGTTCCGGCAGCGCTTGCGTGTCTTGAAAGAAACACCATCTTACTTTCTTTTATTTTTGAGGCGTCAACATGAATTGAGTCCTCTTCAAAAGTGTAAAGTACAGCCCAGCCCGGAAAGCCAATTTCATTAATCTTCTCCAGTATAAGCTGAGCAGCGATATCCGTCTTTGACACAATTAAGGCTATTTTTTCCATATTTCTCGCTAAATACTATGCTGGCGGAAGGGTTTAAGTAGATTTTTAAGGATTAATTTTCTTAATATTTCAAGAAAGGTGGTTTAATGGTAGTTGAATATGGAGAATTCAAAGGAAACAAAATGATAATCTTAAAGAGAACTGAACAGGACACTTTTCCTTTCCAGTTCGGAAAAGGCAAGGCAAAACTCATAGTGGAAAACTACGATGCAATAAAGAAATTCGTTGAAGAGAACCCTTAATTATTTATAAGATATTGATCTTTGTCCTGTGCAAAGCATTTTGCGCAGGGCATATGAATCTTTTTATACTCCTTTAGTGTTAGTTTTTCATGCTTTTCAGAAAAGACGCCTATGTGGATTTGACAAAGTTGTTCAGCCCAAAGAGCGTAGCAGTGATAGGCGCTTCGAATACTCCTGGTAAAGTAGGTTATGCCATAGTGAAAAACCTAATAGACGCTGATTTTGCAGGAGAAGTTTTTCCAATAAACCTAAAAGATGCCTGCGTCCAAGGGATCACAGCTTATCCTTCAGTGCTTAAAGTAACAAAATCAATTGACGCTGCAATAATAGTTATCCCTTCACAATTTGTTCCTGCAACGATGAAAGAGTGCGCTCAAAAAGGAATCAAAAATATTGTGATAATTACTGCGGGATTCGCAGAAACTGGGCCTGAAGGAATGAAACTCCAGGAAGAGATAACAAAAATAGTTAAGGAACATAACCTAAATGTTGTTGGGCCAAACACGCTTGGAATAATTAACACTGAAAATGGTTTGAATGGATCTTTCTCAGCAACTTATCCTCAGCAGGGAAGTATTGCGCTAGTTTCACAATCCGGCGCATTATGCACCGCAATTCTTGATTGGGCAAGGCAAGAAAAAATCGGGTTTAGCAAATTTATTTCAACAGGAAACAAAGCATTTATGGATGAATCCCATTACTTTTCCTTTCTTGAAAGAGATCCGCGAACAAAAGCAGTTTTTGCTTATATGGAATCGGTGAAAGATACAGATTCTTTCCTTAAGGCGGCATATCACTTAGCAAAAAAGAAACCTGTTGTTCTAATAAAATCCGGAAGATCAGACGCAGGAAAAAAAGCTGCATCATCACACACGGGAGCTCTCAGCGGAGACGACAATATTTTTACTGTTGCCTGCAAAAAAGCGAACATTATGAGAATGAACTCTGTCGAAGGATTCTTCGATATGGCAAAACTCGTATCAAAACTAAAAAAATTAAAAGGACTAAAGCTTGCAGTGGTGACCAATGCCGGCGGACCAGGAGTAATAGCAGCAGACTCCGCTGCAGTCCACAAGTTTGAGCTTCCGACATTTAGCGAAAAAACTCTCGAAGCTGTGAGAAAAATAAATCCACACGCATCAAACCCTCTTGACCTAATAGGTGACGCGAAGCCAATCGATTATAGAACCGCGCTAAAGATGCTCCAAAACGATCCGAACGTGGATCTTGTTTACACGCTCTTAACCCCCCAAAGCATGACAGATCCTGAAAGAGTTGCAGACATCGTAGTTTCATTAAACAAAAAGAAGCCGATAATTTGCTCATTCATGGGAGGGACAGCGGTAAGTCACCCGCGAAAATATCTCAAAGAACATGGAGTAGTTGATTTTGAAACTCCTGAAAGAGGAATAAAGGTTCTTTCAAGAATGCAAGGATACTTGGAAAGAAAACAAATAAATAAAGTTTTCGACCAAAAGGTAAAGCCTGATAGAAAAATAAAAAAAATGCTTGAAGGAAAGAAACAGCTCACAATGGAAGAAGCATTCTTTTTGCTCAGAGAATCTGGAATTATGGCCGCAAAGACAACTTTTATTTCAACCGCCCAAGAAGCCGCCCTTATCGGGTTAAGGTTCCCTGTTGCGGTAAAAGTGGCAACAGGCCTTGCGCATAAAACCGATTACGGTCTGGTTAAAGCAAACATTTTGACAAAAGAGGAGCTTGTGGAAGTCGTGCAATGTATGGTTGAAAAATTAAAAGAATTAAATGTCGTTCGCCCAAGATTTGCTGTTCAAGAAATGGTAAAGGGGCAGGAAGTGCTCGTGTCAGCGATAACAAACGAATTCGGAAAAGTGCTCACCTATGGCCTTGGCGGAATATTTGTCGAGATAATGAAGGATTTTTCGCAAAAGATTGTTCCAATAAATGACTCGGATATTGACGAGATGCTTGCCGAAGTAAAAGGAACAAAAGTCTTAATGGGGGCAAGAACAAAGAAGCACTACGATGTTGAAGGCCTGCGGAGGATGCTAAAATCCCTAAACAACCTCGTGATAGCTTACCCTGAAATAAAAGAAATAGAGTTCAATCCTGTGATAATAACAGAACAAGGCTGCTACGCCGTTGATGCGGTTGTTACTCTCCAATAGTCATTTTGAGCCAATTTTTAAACTTCACTTTGTAGAATTGATTTATGTCCAATATAGGATCGCTTAAGTTGAATGGCGAGTTGTTTCTCGCCCCGATGGCGGATTACACAAACGTCGCCTTTCGTGCGCTTTCTAAGGAATACGGCGCAGCGCTTCTTTACACAGAATTAATTTCTGCCAAAGCCCTCACAATGAAGAATAAAAAAACCCAAAGTATGCTTAGGGTGAGCGAGGACGAGAAACCTGTATTTTTACAGCTTTTTGGGAATAAGCCTGATGATTTCCAGAAAGCCATCACTATGGTAGAAAAAAAATATTCAAGCAACTTTGCTGGGTATGATCTTAATTGCGGTTGTTCCGTTCCAAAAGCGCTCAAAGGGAAATACGGTTGTTCTTTAATGGAAGATCCACAAATTGTAGGACAAATCGTTGGCGCCATGAAGGAACATAGTAATGGAAAACCCGTAACAGTAAAAATGCGTCTTGGCCTGCACAAAGGGAAAGAAACATTTTTGGAAGTTGCAAAGGAAGCTGAAAAAGCGGGAGCCGATGCGTTTTGCCTTCACCCCCGTTTTGGAAGCGATGGGTATGGGGGAAATGCTGATTGGTCAAAAATAAAATTATTAAAAGAAAATGTTTCAGTGCCCGTTATTGGAAACGGCGACATAAAGGTTCCTGATGATGTTTTGCGCATGAAGAATGAAACAAATTGTGATTTTGAAATGATTGGTCGCGCCGCAATGGGAAACGCTTTTTTCTTCAGGCAGGCTAGCGATGCTCTTAAGGGTAAGAAATTATTTCCCAAAGAAAAGAAAGATTTCTTTAATGAGGGGAAAAAGTTTTTGGAACTCGCCAAAGAACACTCGCTAAAAACCAATGACATAAGGCCTTACTTTATCAGCCTCGCAAAAGGATTTGAAGGTGCTTCAGTTCTGCGAAACAAGTTCGGATTAAGCAAATCAATTGACGAGATTAGTACGGTGTTTTTTTCATCACTAGCTTGAAGGTTGAAGAAACATTTCAGATTCTATCATATCATTAACCGCTCTTGAGGAAAAATACTCCAAGTCAGTTGCCGGATAGGACATAGGCTTCGCCGGAACGTATCTTCTTGAAAGCGCATCTTTTTTTGTTATTTCTTTGATGCTCGTTCCAATACGCGCATGGAAAGGATCAGCCTCCCAATATTTTCCGTCCAGTTCAAATATGACTGTTGAGTGAAATCTTATTGCTTCCCCGTTTAGTTGTCTTGAAATTCCAGGATTAAGTTTTATTTTAGTTTTCCTTTCAATCGCTTTTAATGTCTCATAAAGTGCGAGGGAGGCCGGGTGGCATCCTCCTTGCGGGAGAAGACTTGGCTTTGAAGTTCCTTTGCCGGGAATATATTGAGCCGAAAGGAGCCCTTTGACATAAATTGCTTTTTTTCTAGCGACTGCAAATCCGTCATCTTTAGCCCTGTTTCGTCCAATAACTTCTCTCATGGCGTTGCCCAAGTTGCCTCTTTTAGCATAATTTACTGGTTTTATGAAAGCGCCAATTTCTTTAGTTAGGGCGTTAATAGCTTCTAACGTAACGGCCCTTCCTCTTATCAGACGCTTAATCCCATAGTCTCTTGGGAGTCTCTTTATCTTCAACCCCTTAGAGTTCCTTTTCAGTGGCATACAATAAGATTGCACTTTCAATGATTAAAAAACTGACGCTTTGCAAAGTTATGGGGCGTAAGTCTTTCTATCGGGGGTGGCCTTCTTTATGAGAGATAAGGAGGATTGCTCAAAAAGTCTTTTGCACTTGTCAGAACAGTATCTTTGGTCTTCTTTGACCTCGTAAATCACACCGCACCTGACACATATTTTATGCATAATTTCCACCCTTTTACGTACTTGTCCCAAATACTGCTTTTAAATCAACCTAAAAAGAATCAGATTTTTAAAGAGCTCAATTTAACTCGTGGTTTTGGCGTTTTCTCGTTCTTTATCCTGCGCACAATTAAAAACCTGGGGTGACGTAATATAGTCATGATTAAGAGTGCGGCAAAAGACATCGAAATGCAGCGCGTAAAGAAATCAAAGAAGGCAGTCGAAGACGTAAAGAGACTTGAACGCGTTGATGCGATGAACAAGGACAATGATTCGCAAGAAAAGATTTTCAAAGAGGCCGAGATATGGCTTTCAAAGAGACAAGATCTCTTGAAGATGTCTGAAGTGAGTCTGATACTTGACACATATGACGATATTTTCTCAGATTTTGATCCAAGACCGTACAATGAAAGGGCGCTTTCGGACGATTTGCTTTTAGAATTAAAACGCGCAACAAGAGAAAGGTCTTCAGGAGTAATTGAACTAAAATTTTTGGTTCCGCTCCACGCACGCGATTTGAACTATGAATCTTTGATTAAGAGAAGACTTAAAGATCACTTCAAAAAACACTACGAATACGAGTCAACCGAGATTGGCAATATGAAAAAGAAAGGAATTCTTCTCGCAGGCGCAGGCCTTACACTCTCAGCGCTTGCGGCAGTAGTATTGCCTAACGCATCAGAAAATGTTTTCTTTAACGTGATAATTGTTTTAATCGAACCTGCGGCGTGGTTCACAATTTGGACTGGATTTGATTCCCTCTTCAATTTGTGGAGACAAAGAGAACCTGATCAGCAATTCTATAATAAGATGACAAAATCAGAAATAACTTTCATTCCTTATTAAGAGTTAATAGTCTAGGGTTTTTGAAAAAATTATTTTTCTTCGATTCCGAATTGCTTGTCAATATCTTCGGCGCTCTTTTTCAATTGCGAAAATATTCTGTTAACGTCCTCTTCAATATCCTCTATTGTTCTTTGCATTGACTTGCTTCTTGCGCAATAAAATCTACCGTTTTTTTCGATGAGTCCTGATCTTAGCAGATTATTCAAATGATTTATTACAGATCCTCTCGACATCCCGATTCTTTCTGCAATTGCAATGCTTGTGAGCGCTTCGCCTTTTTCAGTTGAAAGAACAATCTCTTTGAAAACCGCCGCTGCGTTTTTATCCTTGTCAATTGGTTCAAAGAATCCTAAAGAAGAACATATCCACGCAAGTTGGTTTTCAAAATCATCCTTAAAGGGGCGTTCGACCTTTCTGATTACAACTTTGAAGTACCCTCTTTTTGGGGAAAAGTGCCTTACTGAGGCTTTCATTATAGGTAATCGCTCAATTGGGCTAGATTCAGCCATAATAATACTATGTCTCGGTAAAGGTTTATAAACATTTTGTCTAAATTAATTAGTTATTGTCCACATAGTTTGGACGTTTATAGTGTTGTTTGGTGATAAAAGTGTTTCAAAACCCCCTAAAAGGTCAAGAAAACCCTAAAAAAGAGCCTAACGTAGCTCAAAAGGACCACCAAATAAACGAAACAAACCCTGCGCCAAGCATTAATGCTCCCGTGGGGGCTAAAGAAGCAGCTTCCCCCCCAAAACCAAGGGAAGAAGTTCTTGGAGAAAAAATTACTGATCTTACATTAACATTACAAAGACTACAGGCAGAATTTGAAAATTATCAGAAGAGAACGACAAAACAAACAGAAGAACATAAGCAGTTCGCAAACGCAAACATGTTGGAACAATTACTACCCGTGCTTGATTCGCTTGAACAGGGGGTACAGCACAGTAAAGATTTGGTGATGATAAACGATCAACTAATAACAATTTTGAAAAAAAATGGATTGGCAAAAATAGAGGCAAAAGAAGGAGTACATTTCAATCACGAAACAATGGACTGCCTCATAACAGAAAAAAACGAAAAACAAAAAAATGACACAGTATCAAAAGTTCTTCTTTCAGGGTACAAGCTCCACGGAAAAGTGCTTCGGCCCGCGAAAGTAAGCATCGTGAAAAATAATTAACATGCAGAAAAGTTGAAAATCAAAAGATTTATGTTAATGGAAGTATTTGGAGGAATCAAAAATGGCAAAGATAATAGGAATTGATTTAGGAACAAGCAATAGTGCTGCGGCAGTACTCGAAGGGGGAAAACCAAAGATAATACCCTCTGCGGAGGGAAACACAGTTTACGGAAAAGCCTTCCCAAGCTACGTAGCGTTCTCAAAGGACGGAAAACTAATTGTTGGTGAACCCGCAAGAAGACAGGCGGTTACAAATCCTGACAGAACAATAACAAAAGCAAAGAGAAAGATGGGAACAAACCACAAATACAAAATAGACGACAAAGAATACACTCCTCAGCAAATATCCGCGTTCTTACTCCAAAAAATAAAGCGCGACGCCGAAAGCTTCCTCGGAGAAAAAGTAGAAAAAGCAGTAATCACAGTGCCGGCATACTTTGACGACAACCAAAGACAGGCAACAAAAGACGCAGGAAAAATTGCGGGGCTTGATGTAGTAAGAATAGTTAACGAGCCAACAGCAGCATCACTCGCATATGGCCTTGACAAAAAACAAAAAGACATGAAAATATTGGTATTCGATCTTGGCGGAGGAACGCTGGACGTAACAATCATGGAACTCGGCCAGGGAGTTTTCGAAGTAAAATCAACTTCAGGAGACACTGAGTTAGGCGGAACAGACATGGATGAATACATCCTCAAATACATCGCCGCTGAATTCAAAAAAGATCAAGGAGTAGATGTCACAAAAGACTCCATAGCAATGCAAAGACTAAGAGAAGCAAGCGAGAAAGCAAAAATAGAGCTCTCAACAATGATGGAGACGGACATAAACCTTCCATACATTACGGCAGATGCCACAGGACCAAAACATTTGGTGATGAAGATCAACAGGGCAAAACTCGAAGAACTAGTTGAGCCTTTGATAAAAAGATGCGAAAAGCCAATAACTCAAGCGCTTGCTGACGCAAAATTAACTGCTGCCGAAGTGGCAAAAATAATACTAGTTGGCGGACCAACAAGAATGCCAATAGTCCAAAACTTTGTAAAGAAAGTCACAGGACAAGAGCCTGAACGAGGAGTAGACCCAATGGAGTGCGTAGCAATGGGCGCTGCAGTCCAAGCCGGAGTACTCGCTGGAGAAGTAAAAGATGTTTTACTACTTGACGTAACTCCACTAAGCTTAGGAATTGAAACTCTCGGGGGAGTATCAACAAAGATAATTGAAAGAAACACAACAATCCCGACAAAGAAGTCGCAGGTATTTTCAACGGCGGCAGACAATCAAACCACTGTTGACATACATGTTCTCCAAGGAGAAAGACCTCTTTCAAGGGACAATAAAACTTTGGGAAAATTCCAACTATCCGGTATCTTGCCAGCTTCAAGAGGAATGCCTCAAATTGAAGTATCTTTCGACATTGATGCGAACGGAATAGTTCACGTAACCGCAAAAGACAAAGGAACAGGAAAAGAAACAAGCATAAAGATTGTTTCATCGCAGAAACTTAACGACGAAGAAGTCGAAAAGATGAAGAAGGAAGCTGAATCGCACGCGGACGAAGACAAGAAAGTAAAAGAAGAAATTGAAATATACAACGAAGCCGATTCGACGGTTTACAGCACAGAAAAGATGCTTGTAGATTTGGCCGGAAAGGTAAGCGACAAGAATAAGGCCGACATTGAAAGCAACCTTAAGGATCTTAAGGAAGAGCTTGCAAAAGAGAAGAAAGATGCCAAGGCAATGAAATCAAAGATCGAAGCCTTGAACAAGAAGCTCATGGAGATAGGTTCAGAAGTATACGGAAAAGTACAACAGGAAAAGACAAACGTTACCGAAGAGCCTGAAGTAGGAGAAGATAGCGGAGGCGAAAAGGATGACAATGTCGTTGACGCAGAATTCAAAGAAAAAGACAACAAATCAAAAAAGTGAAATTCGATTGGCACCTAAGTGCCAAAAGGCTGATGCCAAAGGGGCATCCGCCCCAAATATGAACCAATTGTGGCTCGCTTCGTAAAGGCTCCCGCGAGCACATTTATTAAACCCTTTCGGATTTGGCTCTGAAAGAAACAAAATAAGAGGCGACTAAAAAAATGGCAAAGGATTACTACGAGATTCTCGGCCTAAAAAAAGGCGCCCCAATAGAAGAAGTGAAACGAGCATATAAGGAGCTTGCAAAAAAATATCACCCTGACGTATCAAAAGAAGAGAACGCTGAAAAAAAATTCAAAGAAGTAGTTGAAGCTTATTCCATACTGTCTGATTCTGAAAAGAAACAAAATTATGACAACTATGGCGACAAGTACCAGAACTTCGAAGGGTACCAGGGCGGATATGGCCAGAAGATGGACTTTGATTTTGAGGACATATTCAATCAGTTCTCGGGCTTCTCAGGTTTTGGGGACATTTTCGGTGAACAGCGCGGAGGGCAAAGAAGATCACAATCGCGCGGAGACTATGGGGAAGACATAAAAGTCAACCTTACTCTCACTTTTGAAGAAGCAGTATTTGGAACAACAAAAGATATCTCTTACGAAAAAATTGAGCGCTGCGAAAAATGCGAGGGCACAGGCGCAGAAGGAGCAAAACTAAAGACATGCTCTCAATGCAAAGGATCAGGCGCAACAATACGCGAACAGAGAACTCCCTTTGGCACAATGCGAATGCAAACTACTTGCAGAACATGCAACGGAAGAGGAGAAGTTGCTGAGAATTCATGCTCCGCCTGTTCGGGTCAAGGATTTGTCAGATCAACAGCAAATGTATCTGTTAAGATTCCAGCCGGCGTGAACACGGGAAATCATTTGCGCCTCCAAAACAAAGGGAACCAAGGAAGAGACGGGGCTGGAGACTTGTATGTCATAATATTTGTTCACACTCATGAAGTATTCAAAAGAGACGGCGAAGACATTTACGCAGAAGTTCCCCTCTCTTTTGCAGAAGCGGCACTTGGATCAGAAATCGAAGTTCCAACACTACAAGGCAAAGCCGACCTAAAAATCCCCGCGGGAACCCAGACTGGAACAATATTCAAGATGAAAGGGAAAGGGATAAAGAGCCTCAAATCAGAATCTCACGGCGACGAGTATGTGAAAGTAATAATCGAGACTCCTAAAAAACTTTCAAAGAGACAAAAAGAGATTTTAGAAGAATTCTTAAAAGATGAAGGGGCTGCAAAGAAACGTAAAGGATTCTTTGACAAGATATTTGGGAAAGACTAGTTTAATTCTGGAGACTATTCTTCAACCTTCTTTTTGCCAAAGAACTTCTTATAACCCAAAAATCCAAGCGGTACCAAAGCGACAATTGCCAGTACTATCATTATTATTTGGATTGCGTTAAGCCCCGCTAAAGTATCTTTTGCATCTCCTATGGCTGCTCTTGCAAGCTCTTCCGCATTAGAATAGTTTCCGTCATTAAGTGCAAGAATTGCGGCATCATATTTCTCCAAAAGAGCTTCCGAATCATTTGTTTTTGTGATTAGCGCTTTTAGTTCTGCTAGCGCTGCCTGAGCCCGAGCCCTTGAAATATTTCCTTTCTTTATTGAACTTTGGGCATCATCAAGCAAACTGCTTGCTTCAATGTCATTTGCGCTTTCAACTAGAGGGACAATGTTTTCCACTGAAAATGTGCAGCTAACAAGCCCCTTGTTCCAAATATTTGTGCAACATGCCCCGTTTTCCTCAAAACAATTTCCTCCGCAAACAGTTCCTTTGCAGACGCAAGAGTGATTTTCAAGCGAATAACTTGATCCGCAGTCAAGTTTTTCACATTGTTCCGCAATGCATTTCTCGTCATCCATGCAATCACTTTGTATGGAGCAAGGATTTCCGGCGCTTATGGCCTGGCAAATATTATTGGCACATTGTTCATCTATGCCGCACTCTCCATCCACTTCGCATTCTGGGGTTGAAACATTAGCGTCATCATTTGTATCTGGGGTTTGGTTGCATGTGCCAGCTCCCTCACAACCATTTAGTGAACTTCCATCGCAATCATAATATCCTGTCTTGCATTGGCAGATCCCTGTTGCAGTCGAACAAGTGGAGTTTGTTCCGCATGTTATTCCTGCGCATTTGTTTGTATCTATTTGAAGAGCGCTTTTTGTGCACAATCCATTTGAGCACCTTTTCCCGCTCGCGCATTTTGTGCCGCAGGTGCCGCAATTATCTGAATTAGTATTAGTGTTTGTTTCGCATCCGTTTGTAAGATTCATATCACAGTTCTTCGTATCAGTTGCGCAGAACTTGCACAAGCTGTTTTGGCAGTATTGGTTTATTGTGCACACTACTGAATTACCTTGCTGGCAAGTTCCCCAATTTCCCTGATCGCAGTTTTGCGTTCCAGTTCCGCAATACGTCCCCTGATTAGGGGTACAATCGCGGAAAAGTGCTTTGCATGAATATTTGCAGTCGCCTGGGGTTTCATTGTATGAAGCAATAAGAGTAGTTGGCCAAGCCCCGTTAGTGTATGTTTGCAAGTAATCTCCACTTTGCCCGTTGTCATTCCATTTTGCATTCTCAGGGAGATTTCCCCCCACTGCAGTTATTTGGCAATCAGTTGTTCTTGTCGCAAGAAGACAGCTTCCCCCAGACTGGTAATACCCTTGTTTGCAATTCCATGCACAATCCTGTGCGACTTCACTATAATGTGAAACAAGTCCAGAAGGAGTGTAAGATCCGTTCACGCTTGTCTGGGTGTATTTTCCGTTTTGTCCGAAATCATTCCAATCAGAATTTGAGGGTTTGCTTGAAGAACAAGTAGCCTCTCTTGCGTTGGCAATGCAAGTGTTTGTGGATGAGGAGTAAAGATAATCTGAAGAAGCGCATTTCCAATTACATTCTCCAACAGTGGTGTTGTAAGTATAAGTTTTCGTAGTTGGCAAAAATGTTCCGCTTGAATTAGCTGTCTGAACAAATTGGGTTCCGCTAGAACCGCTGTTTGATATTGCATTTGCAGGAATACTTCCTGAGCAAGTTCCATTTTGAGTTTTCCAGGCGCAGGAACTAGTGCATCCTGTGCTATTTTGTATGCAAGTAAATGTTTCATCAGTGCTTCCGTCGCAGTCATTGTCTTTTCCGTCACAGGTTTCAGTTGAAGTAGGGCCGGCACTTACTGAGCAATTTCCATATGATGTACTCCATCCTTGTGCGCCAAGGCATGTTTTGTTTTTTGTTCCTGTTCTTGCGCATTCTCCAATTCCAGCTGTACAAGTTGTTGAAGGGACTATGAGTCCGTTATCCACTGTTTTGTCGCAGTCATCATCCCAACCGTTGCATTCTTCAGCGCTTGAATAGCAATCCACTTGTATCCAATCAATTCCAAACTTCACCCAGTTTGATGCAGTGGCCACTACGTTAGGATTTCCTATAATAATATAGGGGTTTGTTGAACCTGGCGAGTCATAACTGGTGTTAGTAGTAGCATATACACTTCCTCCTGAAGGATAGTTGTCCATTATTGAATAATTGCTGCCGTCTCTTGTGAAGGTGTAAGTTTTGTAAGCGTCTGTTGGGTAGAAGCATTTCTCTCCGCTTGAAAGTTGTAGGCAAATTATTCCTGTTCCAGGATCCCAGTTCGTTCTTGCAGGGTCGGAGCTTTCCCAAACCTGCCCTAAAAGTTCATTGTTTGTTCCGACAAAATAAATTCCGGCACCATATCCCCCATATCGGTCATAAGTTATATTTGTTCCAACTCTTAGCCTCTTCGATTTGGGTATCTTTCCAGCGATGCTTTTCAGCGAGGGGAAAACTTTTCCTATTGAGAATAGCCAGGCTCTCCCATCAATAAAAAAAAATCCGCCATCTGATCCACTAAATCCTGAATCAGAAGATTTTGTCACTTCCCATTTTGAGTAATCAAGGGCGGTAGTGAAATCATCTCTAAAAACCATTTGCCAGCCTTCAGCAAAAGCCACCTGAGTCAACAAAGCAAATGTAAAAAGCAAAATTAGTATTTTTAGCGAAGTGCGCATTAAATACAAAAGAATTTGGGCTTAATAATGATTTTGGAGGGCCGGAATAGGACTTTTGGGTGGGTTGAACTCAAAAAAAGCCGGAAGTAAGGATTATTAATGGGGGAATGAGTCTTATTCCTAGAAGGGGTTATGGGCTTGAAGTCTAACATTTCTGATTCGATTAAAGAAGTATACTTCGGCCTCGAGCAAAAATGGTACGATGTTCTTGAGAGAATCAACGATTATGTCCCCATCCTTAAGGTTACTGACAAGATAGATGCAGTTGTCCCAAGTTTTGCACTCTTTCTAATATTTCTAGCAATACTTTTGCTCTCCCTGCTAGCTTTTGTTTTGCTCCCTATGTTTGGCCCGCAGTCGGAGCTATATGACGCCCAAGTAACAGTTTTCTCATCTTCCGGTCTTGCGCTTTTTGGCGCAAAAGTAGAAGCCAAAATGATTTGCTCGGGCGAAGAAGTGATTCAAGAAGCGACAAGTGATTCTTCGGGGGTTGCGGTGTTTGAAGCATGCTCAAAAACAGTTTTACTCAGCATCACAAAAAAACTTTATCTCCCGCTAGACAAAAACATTTCTTTTGACGAAACACTATCTGCAAAAGTGTTCCTTTCAAGTGCGCCACTTCCTGAAAAGAAATTGTTTATTCAAGTAACAGATATTGACAAAGCGCTAGTGAAAGGAGCTTCTCTTGAATTAACCTGCCTCACAGACTCAAACAAATTCTACTATAAAGATCAGCCTGAAAAAGGATTTGATGTTGTGATAAAATCAGGGTGTGTAAATCTTCAAGCAAAAGCTTTCGCTTCAGGGTATGATGAAAAAACAATAACTCTTAATCCAACCGATCAGCGACTTTCAATTGCTTTAGAAAAAACAATCACTGAAGGCACAGTAATATTTTCGGCAGAAAGCAAAAGCAAAGCCCAGTCAGAAATTGAAATTGTTCTTACAAGTGCGCTCACAAAAAAATCACTGACGCTTTACACAGACAAAAGTGGAGTGGCGACGGAGAAGATAAATGCCGGGGAATATTCTTTTGTGGCGATAAGCAAGATCAGCGGAGAAATGCAAAAAGGTTCATTTGAAATACTCGCAAAGGAAATCAAAGACATTAGGGTAGAGTTCGAAGTTGATGCAACAAAACCAGTGGACCATAGTAACAACAAATATATTTGGGTCAAAATCCTTGACGGAAACACTCCAGTTGCCGGGGCAAAAGTAAAATTATTTTCAGATGCGAACACGATATCTCCCGATCTTTCAACTTCCGGATCCGGCGAAATCCAGAAAAGAACTATTCTAGAAAAATCGATTGATTTTTCAACAACCCTAAGGGCGCTAATAAAAAAACCGGGCTATAAAACCGCGGTAGTACTTGTGAACCTTTTAGACTCAAATTCCAATCCACAAGAAGTACAGCTGAACCAGGGCGGATCAGAGATAGATATAAGCGTTATAGATGATGCGTATGAAAAAGTTTCGGAAGCAAGAGTGATGCTTTACATCCCCGGAATCCCCTTTGAAATAGAAAATGACGTTTCGGACAGGAACGGAAAAGCAATATTCAAATCCCTGCCTGAATCAAGTTATACAATAAAGGCTAGTTCTAAAGATTCCGAAGGCGAAGCAAATACTTCCCTAGGGTCAAATTCAAAACTAGATATCAACGTCATGATAATACTTGGGACTGGAACTTACAAGTTCAAATTTTACTCCCAAAAAGGGGACTCGGTGAGTCCGGCGCTTGAACTTTACACCCGTGAATTCGGAGGCCAGTTTATTAAAGCCGAATCAGCCCTGGCGAAAAGCGGAATGTATACTACAAAGACCCTGAAAGTTAACACAGAATTAATGCTGCTCATAAATGATTCCAATTTCTTTAGCTATGAAACAACAGTGTTTAGGATAAAAAGAGGGAATCAGCAAAGAGAAATATACCTAATACCAACCCAGCTTCCTAACGCTCGAGTTCCACAGATATTCCTAAATCAAGTGTACAAATCAAACCCCCTATCAACCCAAGCCGCAGTTGCAGATACTCTTTTGCCAAACAACGAATACTTCTTGCTATTCACTTTTGTAGCAAACAAGGAAGAGTCACTTGATCTGCTCTCAAACTTTTATATTGGAAATGCGCTTAAAAAAACACTCGACATCAACGACAACATTTCAATTAATTCCGTCCAATCAATATCGGGTGCAATTAATCTGCTTTCCTCAAACATGGATTCGATGAGAATCTCAATTGACTCAAATTCTCTAGTTTCTTCGCTAGCAAAACAAGCAAACGTTTCAATAGCTACCCTCCAAGGACCAAAATCAATCCCGATAGTGGTTTCAATAAAAGTTGACGCAAACGCAATTGGCCCAGCGAAGATATCTTGGCAAGGGCTTTTTGGCGACGACAACAGCTTGCTATACTCAAAAGACTTTAATATTGGGCAGGAGTTTTGCCTCAGAGACTGCCCAGTTTTCCTTTTCAGCAATTACATAAAGTGGAACCAGCGGGCATACGTTCCAATGGGAGAAGAACCTTACCGCGTTTTGATTGGCGACGATTATAAAGTGAAGGTTATTGTTTCGAACACGACTGATGAAGCAATAGGGTTATCGGATCTGTTGCTTTTTGTCAAGGCTGAAGTTTATGACAGATTGGCTTTTGACACAGACAAAAATTCATCTTCTATGCAAATAAACTTGGGCCCATTATCGGACGCCTTGCCAAAAGAGTTTTCATTGATGCTAAAGACTGCATCTTCCTCGGCAAAAGCGTATGAATCAGTAGAGCAAATGAAAGACGGCCAAGATAGGTTAAAATGGTACGCGGGAAACAGCGCTCCCTTCAGGCTTTGGATAGCCAAAAAAGATCAATTACAAATAATTGTCGCTCCTGAAAGCATGCAAGCAAATTCAGAAAACCCTTTTGTGTACATAAAAACAAAATACACTTCAGGCAATAATAGGGTTACGGCTCACTGGAAAGCAGAAACAATACTTTCAGGCGGAGAAAAAGAACTTGTGAGCGAAGGCACTACTGATCAAAATGGAATACAATTGACTTCATTAAGCTTTTTGAATTATTCGGCAGGAACAGATGTCCTTTTCACCACATGGGATGATGAGGGCGCATTACCCGGAACCCTTACAATAAAACTTTCAAAACTCGCCCCTTCTTTGCCGGTGGCAGAAACAGAGTGCCTTTCAATCAAGATTGCCGGCGTAGATATATCCACTCAAGCTAATCCTCGCCTAAACATTGAAAACGATGCAACAAAAACATTCACAATAGAATCCAGTTGTCCTTCAGCAAGAAACATTTCGGTTCAAAGTGATGGCGCAATAGTATCCCCGATGACCGCAACAATCCCCGCCGATTCATCAATCGAGATTTCAGTACTTGCAAACGCCAGACTTGTAGCTCCTGAAAATTATCCAATGCTTGGAGCATACCCAATATCAGTTACAGATTCAAACAATGCAAAAAGAGTAGCCTCGTTTGACATAGTAATATCAGACCCATCTTCCTGCTTTGAACTCACAGAAGCAATTTATGATTTAAGAACAAACACACTCTTGCCCGGAAAAATAATCAACAAGTGCTTTGAAGGAAGATATGATAATTTTTACCCAAAGATGGATATCAGTACCGGCAGCGTTTCGCTTCAATACAAAAAGCCGGGCAATCCGAAGAAGATTGATTTCAATGTCACAGTAATCGGTTCGGCTCTTGAAGGATTCTGGCAAAGCACAATTGGGTCATCAATTTTCCATCACAAGAGTGATGGCGATGGCGGAGATGCAGAAGCACAGCCTGTTCCAGGTTCAAAAGCTGAGGAACTGAATTGTTTTTCGGATTTTGAAGACACCGCAAACACTTTTGAGTATAATGGTGAATCGATTGAAAAACCAGAACCGGATCTAAATATCACAAATCCAGATTTGCCTCTTTATAGATTGCCAATTCCTTCAGATTGGGAAACAAGCGATACTTCCGCAGATTCGGGAGAAATGTCTTCAAAAGAAAATATAAATGCCAAAGCAAAAAAAGCTTCATTTCAAGCAACTACTCTTACTACGCAAGTAGATTCTGGGGGGTGGCCAATAACTCCTTCTGTTGGACTGTATGGTGAATTTGTTGCAGGAACAGCAGAGCTTCCTTCGACTTATGAGACCACTTCAGGAGCCTATACTTATAATGACGCAAATACTTGCCCAAGTACTTCATCCGCCGGTGACTCTGGAGCTCCATGCAAAAATATGCTTTACCCTTGGGACCAATACATAGAATATTTGGGTTGGCCCGTATTCCTTTGGAATAATGAGGATACTGAAAGGATATCCGCTTCAGGCAGTATAGGGTTGTCGTTGGATCCAAATGTAATGAGCAAATCCGGCACCCACATAGGGACTGTTTGGAAAGGCTCTGATGGAAAGTGGTATGACTTAGCTTCTCCTCAAAGATGGTATAGAAATTCTCCATTGTGGCTTGGGATAACCGAAAAAGGCGATATGTGCTATGTAGTTCTTGGGACAAGCGGGTGCGAAGATTGTCAATTAGTTGAAGCAGGTTATCTTGGGGGCGGACTCCACTACTTCAAAACTTCTGCAGACGGAGACACTGATTGCTCTCTCTTCGGATGTGACGACGAGCCGGCAGATCTCTATATCCAGTTCGAGCTCATGAGAGGCGGAGAAATAATTCATGAAAGAAGAGGATACTTTGATAAGAATGTTAGCATCAACGCCGAAGAAGGAGTAGTTCACGATTTAGGTTCGTACGGCGAAGCCTCCCCTATTCCACAATGGACCGAAGTCGACGAGAGCTCCGACGGATACGCATCAGGAGAAGGGAAAGCATTCCCTTACAGTTATTACACTATGGGTCCGATGTATTCTAACGGTTTTGTAAATCCTGAGCACGCTGCAGTTGATTATACACAAGGATGCGTCGTTGGCGATACTACATGCGAAAGCAAAGTAAATTGGACAATAGATGACATTGAAAATTGCAGAAATAGCACAGAAACAAACTGTGGCTGGATGAAATGGGTAATAAGACCGGCAGCCG
>ERZ1292640.103-Hain-H43-02um-R1-103-length-68835-cov-7_pt2 | contig 64476 bp, 56 predicted proteins | sample MGYA00564404_ERZ1292640 | MGnify/ENA primary metagenome ERZ1292640 (study PRJEB36523, sample SAMEA6512636) | groundwater metagenome | collected 2019-01-08 | study: AquaDiva: Metagenomics assemblies of 32 groundwater samples
TGGACTCGATGGCTTGCCGGCGCTGGACTCTCGCGGTGAACCGGGGTTCGACCCGGAGCGCCGCGACCGGCGCGCCGTCGATCTCGATCGTCTCCCGCGCCGGGACGGTGACGGTCAGGGCCAGGTTACGGCCGGCCTCGTTCAGCGGCATGGCCAGTGAGTCTCCGGGCGCCAGCGACAGGGTGCGGACGTACCAAAGGGCGGTCAGCGCGTCGCGAGCGCCCACCGAGAGCGGCAGTGACAGGGCTGACACATCGCGGGCGGCCGCCGGGCTGTCGCCCGAACCCACCTTCCGGCCGGGATGATCGTAGGCATAGGCACGGTCGACCGCGCGCCGGCCTTCGCGGAGTTCCCGGCGGTGCAACAGCGGCTTCAACTGGGCGTCGGCCGCGGTCCGGAAGCGATCGCGCGCTTCGAAGAAGCGCGACACCCACGGCGCGGTTTCGACGGCGACCTCGAACACCCAGGCCGGCGGCTCGCCCGAGGCGCCGCGATCTTTCGCCTCGGGTGCGACCACGCTGAGGGTAATCTGTCCGGCCGTGAGATCCAGCGGACCGTTGAGCCACTGCACGTCGTAGGCGGCCCGCTCGCCCACCTTGAACGGCGTTGGGCCTGGCGGCGGCGGTTCAGCCATCGCAACCTCATCCAGCGCGGCCTCGCTCTCAGGCGTCCACACCAACTCGTAGATCACGCCGTTGTCGAGTCGGGCCTGCTCGACGAAGGGCGAGGCCGGTTCACCGGCACCGGCGAGAGGGCCGGGACTGACGACGAAGCGGACGTTCAACTCCTTCAACGTCGCGCGCGCATCGACCGACGCCGGGTCGGCCAGCGCATCCACCAGCGAGGTGTAGAACGATGGCCGCTGTCCGCTGTAGCCATTCACGATGGGCCGGCCGTGCTCCAGCGACTGCACCATGAACGGCGTGTTGTCGCGATCCAACGTCAGCGGCAGATACAGCACGGCGCCCGAGCCGCCCTCCTCCGCGAGCCAGCGGCCGGTCGCGGTCGAGGCCGCGGGCGCCGCCACCCACGCCAGCGGCGCATTGACGTATTCGAGGCACATCAACGCCGCGATCGCGGCGACGACGCCGTTGCGCCAACGTGCCTGGGCCACGCCCACACCGGCGAGGACACAGAGACCGGCCATCAGCACCACCGAGAAACGCGCCGGGGCCCGAATGGCCTGGAAGCCAAACACGTAGTCGGCCATCCACGCATAGAGGGGGCGTACGCCCTCGGGGCCAAGCGACAACACGAAGCCGGCCACGGCCAGCGCGGCGGCCGAGGCGACCACGGGGCGGCCGTCGCTCTTCCATCCGCGCGACAGTCCCAGCGCGGCCAGCCCGAGCAGCACGAGGCCAGGAAACATCTGGTGCTCGACGTGGCGGCGATCGCGCTCCCCCGGCGCCGGCGCGCGCGGCGCCAGCAGGCCGGTGCGCCCGTACAGCAGGTTGTCGGGCGGCACCTGCGTGTAGCTCTGGATCGATGCGGCATGCGCGGCGGCTTCGAACAGGTTGCGGCCGAAACCCTCGCGCTGCTGTGACTGCCAGTAGGGCCAGACGACGGGCGCGACCAGGATCGCGCCGAGGACCGCGGCCAGGGCCAGGCGCGACCAGAATCGCCGTCCGCGCCACTGGCCGCTCGACCAGGCCACCGTCATGGCCCCGACGGCAAGCATCACGGCGGTCATCACGCCGTAGTAAACCGACGACACCGCCTGCAGCGCGGCCGCCGCCGCGAGCCACGCCGCGTCCACCTTGCGGCGCGCGGCGGCGAGCCGGTACAACGCGAGCAACACCAGCGGCAGGAAATACAGCGACTGCAGTTGCAGGTGGAGGGTGTGCGCCGATCGATACGGCCAGCAGGCCCACGCCAGGCCGGCGATGAAGGCCGCGGGCATGGAGCCGGTCACGCCCCTGACCAGCGCGTGCATGGCCAGGCCGCTGGCGGCGATCGACGCCACGAGCAGCACGTTGTAGCAGAGGACGAGATTGGCGGTCACCGCGTAGAGCGGCGCCATCACCAGCGACTGCAGCAACAGGTGGTCCGAGAACGTGAGCGCTCCCGCGGCCGGATGAAAGATGCTGGCGTCGAAGACACGGCCCGAGAGCACCGACATCGGGTCGGCGAGCCACGCCTTCATCCCGGTCCCGAGGATCCACAGATTGAGGTACGGGTCGCCGGCGCCCTCGAGCGCGCCGAGGTGGCTGGTGAGCCGGGTCGCGAGCGGCCACGTGAGGACCACCGCGGCGACGAGATAGACTCCCGCCGCTCTGATCCACATCGGCTAGGTCCCGATGGCGGCGCGCATCAGGTCGGTGACGAGCTTGGGGTCGCCCTTCCCCTTCGTCTCTTTCATCACCTGGCCGACCAGAAACTGGAACTTGCGATCCTTGCCGGCGCGGATCTCGGCCACCACGTCGGGATGGGCGGCCAGCACGCGCTGCACGATCGGATCGAGGCTCGAGGTGTCCGAAATCTGCGCCAGGCCGTCGGCGGCGACAATCTCCGCGGCAGCGCGGCCGGTGTCGTACATCTTCGCGAACACGTCTTTCGCGACCGTGGAGCTGATGGTGCCCTTCTCGACCATGGCGATCAGCCCGGCCAGCGCCGCGGGCGCGATCGGCACCGACTCGATGCCGACGGCGCGCTCCTTCATGTTGCGCAACACTTCGCCCATCACCCAGTTGCTGGCGGCCTTGGCATTGCCGGAGCTGCGCGCGGCCTCCTCGAAATAGTCGGCCACGCCGCGCGTCTGCGTCAGCAGCGCCGCGTCGTACTCGGGAATGCCGTACTCGGCAATCAACCGGCGGCGCCGCGCCTCGGGCAGCTCGGGCAGGAGCGCGGCAATGCGCTCGCGCCTGCCCTGGTCGACGACCAGCGGCGGCAGGTCCGGTTCCGGGAAGTAGCGATAGTCGTGCGCCTCTTCCTTGCTTCGCATCGAGTAGGTCTTGCCCTGGGCGGCGTCGAACAGCCGGGTCTCCTGGACAATCCGGCCGCCGTGATCGAGCACGTCGATGTGACGGCCGATCTCGTACTGGATGGCCTTCTCGAGATAGCGGAACGAGTTGACGTTCTTGACCTCGGTCTTGGTGCCGAGCTTCGGGTCGCCGACTTGCCGGACCGAGACGTTGGCGTCACAGCGCAGGCTGCCCTCGTCCATGTTGCCGTCGTTCACGCCGAGCCACACCAGGATCTGGCGCAGCGTCTCGAAGAACAGCGCGGCCTCCTCGGCCGAGCGCATGTCGGGTTCGCTGACGATCTCGACCAGCGGCACGCCGCTGCGGTTGAAGTCGAGGTAGGTCTTGCGATCGGAATCGGCGAAGCCCTCGTGCAGCGACTTGCCGGCATCCTCTTCCATGTGGATGCGCGTCAGCTTCACGAACCGGCCGCCGACCGACGGCGGCATCTGCAGCCCGCCGCCGAGCGCCAGCGGCAACTCGTACTGCGAGATCTGATACCCCTTCGGCAGGTCGGGATAGAAGTAGTTCTTGCGCGCGAAGACCGAGCGCTCCTGCACCTCGCAGCCGAGGGCCAGGGCGGCCGTCACCGCGAGATCGACGGCGCGGCGATTGAGCACCGGCAGGGCGCCGGGCAGCCCGACGCACACCGGGCAGGAGTGTGCGTTGGGCGGCGCGCCAAAGGCGGTGGAACAGCCACAGAAGATCTTCGTGGCCGTCAGCAGCTGGGCGTGGATCTCCAGCCCGATCACGGCCTCGTAGGTCATCGGCTAGATGATCGGGCCGGCGGCGGCAACGATGGCCTCGGCGTCGGCGAAGTTGGTCTTGAAGTTTTCCACGAACATCCGGGCGAGCTTCGCGGCCTGGGCGTCGTAGGCGGCCTTGTCGGTCCACGTCCCGCGCGGGTCGAGCACCGTCGCCGGCACTTCGGGCACCGTCGTCGGCACCTCGATGTTGAAGATCGGGTGGCGCGTGTAGGCGACGCTGTCGAGCGCGCCCGACAGCGCCGCGCGAATCATCGCGCGCGTGTAGGCAATCTTCATGCGGCTGCCGACACCGTGCGGACCGCCGGTCCAGCCGGTATTCACCAGCCACACCCGCGACTGGTACTTGGCGATGCGCTCGCCCAACTGCTTGGCGTAGACGTTGGGGTTGAGCGGCAGGAACGGCGCGCCGAAGCAGGTGCTGAACGTCGCGCTCGGCTCGGTGACGCCCTTCTCGGTGCCGGCCACCTTGGCGGTGTAGCCCGACAGGTAGTGATACATCGCGCCCTCGGCGGTCAGCCGCGCGATCGGCGGCAGCACGCCGTAAGCGTCGGCGGTCAGCATCACGATGTTCTTGGGATGGCCGCCGGCACCCGCCGGCACCGCGTTGTCGATGAACTCGATCGGATACGCCCCGCGGGTGTTCTCGGTGAGCGAGGCATCATCGAAATCCAGCGCGCGCGTGGCGGGGTCCATCACCACGTTCTCGAGCACCGTGCCGAAACGGCGGGTGGTCTGGAAGATCTGCGGTTCGGCCTCGGCCGAGAGGCGGATCATCTTGGCGTAGCAGCCGCCCTCGAAGTTGAAGACGCCGCGATCGCTCCAGCCGTGCTCGTCATCGCCAATCAGCTGGCGTTCGGGATCGCTCGACAGCGTGGTCTTGCCGGTGCCCGACAGCCCGAAGAACAGCGTGGTGTCGCCGTCCGGGCCGATATTGGCCGAGCAGTGCATGGCGAGCACGCGGCGCAGGGGCAGCAGGTAGTTCAGCACCGTGAAGATGGCCTTCTTGTTCTCGCCGGCATAGCTGGTCCCGCAAATCAGGACTTCGCGCGAGGCGAAATTGAGGGCCACCGCCACCTCCGAGCGGGTGCCGTGACGCGCGGGATCGGCCTTGAATGACGGCGCGACGAGCACCGTGAACTGCGGGTCGAACGCGGCCAGGTCGCCGGTGGGCGGCACGATGAACAGGTTGCGCACGAACAGGCTCTGCCACGCCATTTCCTGGATGAAGCGCACCGGCAGCCGGTACTCGGCGTCGGCGCCGGCATACAGATCCTGCACGAAGAGTTCCTGCCCCTTGAGGTGCGCCACGATGTCCCGGCGCAGCACGTCGAAGTGCGACGGCTCGAGCGGGCGGTTGACCTTGCCCCACCAGACATGGGCCTCGCTGGACGGTTCCTTCACGACAAACTTGTCGTTGGGCGACCGGCCGGTGTGGGCGCCGGTGCGGCAAACGAGGGGGCCCTCGGCCGCAATTACGCCTTCGGCCCGGCGAATGGCGTGTTCGTACAACGCGGGAGCCGACAAATTGAAGTGAACTGGCTTCGAGCTGTGAACGCCGTGCGCCTCCAAGCCCCGCCCCACTTGTGCAGTACTCATGAAATATGACTCCAAAACTCGACCGGTATCTCCCGGCCGCATCCAAAGTGTGAATGGTACTGATTGAAAAGGCGCTAAGTCAATCTCGTACGCGGACTTGGTAGTGGTCTAGTTTCGATTTCTGGTCCGCCATTCGTTCCCTCTGGTCTATGCGACAATCGGTCCATGCCTTCCCGAGCAAGTAGCCCTAAGCGCCTGCGCGATACCAATCAACTCGCCTGGCAGATCGTCCAAGAGGCCACCGGCCAAGCGCCGGAGGTGAAGCCGGTGCCAGATACTCGAAATCCTGCCGCCGTGGCCCTGAGCAAGCTGGGCGCGTCCAAGGGCGGTATAGCCCGTGCCGCTGCCTTGTCCCCCGCTAAGCGCCGAGCCATTGCTAAAAAGGCAGTGGCGGCCCGATGGGGTAAGAAGCGGTAAGATTCCGGCCTTCTCAAACAGGAGGCCGGAATGACACCAGACCAAGAAAGCAAGATGCTTGCGCTCCTTGAGCGCATCGCCAACGCTACCGAACAACAAGCCAGCGATACCCAAGCCATCAAGAGCCAGATTCATTCGTGGGTGCAGTCGTTCCCGGTGCATCTGCGAGACCTGTACGCGTTCTTTGAACGCCGGAAATAGGCCGAAATCCCCGCATTGTTAGCGTGATCGCAATTTGAAGGGCGGCGAGCCGTTCGTCTTGGCTCGCCCCCGAATCTTCGCAAAGCTGCACAAGCTGCTCAGCCAACGTAGTTGAAACAAACACGGCAAGGCTCGCTTTCTGCTTGACGGTTCTTTGTCGAGCAAGCATAATGTCTAATATGAACCGACTGGACACGGCAACGCGGGCGCGAGTGGTGGCGGCGCTTGTTGAAGGCAACTCCCTCCGGGCAACGTCGCGGATCACTGGCGTGGCCCGGATGACCGTCGAAAAGCTGCTCCGCGACTTGGGCGAAGCGTGCCAAACGTTTCACGACAAGGCCGTCCGGAACGTTCAGAGCAAGCGTATCCAGATTGATGAGATTTGGGCGTTCTGCTACGCCAAGAACCGGAACGTCACGCCGGAGATTCTTGAGAAGCACCCGGACGCGGGCGACGTGTGGACGTGGACCGCGCTCGATGCCGACTCCAAGCTGATGGTCTCGTGGTTTGTCGGCAAGCGGGACGCGGAAGACGCGCATTACCTGATGAACGACGTGGCCTCGCGACTGGCGAACCGCGTGCAGGTCACGACCGACGGCCTTGCGGTCTACCTGAGCGCCGTGGAAGCGGCGTTTGGCAGCGACGTGGACTATGCCGTCATCAACAAGATTTACGGCAAGGGCCACACCGGACGCGAAGGGCGCTACTCCCCTGCGAAGTTCCTGGGTGCTACCCGCGCCACCATCAAGGGTCGTCCCGACGCGGGCCACATCTCCACGTCGTTCGTGGAGCGCCAGAACCTCACCATGCGGATGCATATGCGCCGGTTTACGCGACTGACCAACGGCTTCTCGAAAAAGGTCGAGATGCACGCGGCGGCGGTCGCGCTTCACTTCTGTTACTACAATTTCTGCAAGGTCCATATGAGCCTTCGCGTCACTCCTGCGATGGAAGCAGGTCTGGCGGTTCACCCTTGGGAAGTTCAGGAATTGGTTGCGCTGCTACCTTCTTGATGTGTTCCGCGAGTTGCTGGTGGCGGTTATGAAATCCGAGCTTGATCAGCTTCACCACGTCATCCGCAACGTTATCTAGCTCTTTGATATTCCCGTTAACATTTAGGAGGTCCATCCAGTTAAAGAGAAGGCGGACGGCGTCCATTACGTGTTGACCAGCGAATTCGTCTTCATCAATCACGGCTTTGGGCACCAACTCAGACTTACCTTCGTCCGTCACAACAACAATCTGCGTTACGCCTCCCACTCCCTGAACATGGGCCTTAGCCTTGGCAATAACGTAGGCCGCTAACCGCTCCGCCTGCCTGCGGCTCACGACGTCATGGGCTAGGGTGTCAATCAAGTAGCTCGCTAGGTAAGTGCCGGTGCCACTCACGTCAGGCCGCGAGCGAACCAGGCTATAGCCTCGCCCCACTCGAATAAGCTGTGCGCGTTTGTCCTTCTCGGCCCAAATCGCACACAGCAAATCGAACTGCGCGTCAGATGATTGCTCCAACGGCAGCTTGTCGATGCGTTCGGCGTAAATTTCGGTCACAACGTATTCCAGAGTTATGCGGATGTCGGTGAGGGTCGGGGGGGATAGATCCTTCAGCGCATCCTTCGCCTCTTGGACAGCAAGGTCGATAAAGTTCGAGTCACCCGAGCCAGCTACCGCGCAGCGATAACCTGGCCCACCAATCGGTTCAATCTTGCGGACAGCCGCCTTATGCAGACTGGTGCCTTCTTCGCCGTCAGCGCCGAGCACTATCGCGCCCGGAGTGGGGAATCCAACGATGAGAGTCATATCGCGCCTTTCGTGCCGGCGAGGATAGCGCGAACGCCGAAGCTTAGGCGTCACCAGACACCTCCCCGGCAAGAGAAGTGCCAACTTGGCCGGGCAAGCACCTCGGCCAAATCAAAACTAGACCAGTACCCGCGGACTTGGACCGACCCTGCTAAACTACGGTAAACACGCCAGCCCCACATCCCGTAACAGATGGCAGGACAGCCTCACGTCGACCTCGCCGCCCCGCCCCGTCCCGCTGACGGCGCCCATCCCTCGCCTGCCTCCGTCCTGGCTGCCGAGATCAAGGCGCTGGTGGAGCGTGGCGATCGTGACGCCGGCAGGGATCGATTCGGGGCGCTCGTCGCCCTGCTTCAGCGCCGGGCGGTTCGCATTGCGTTTCAGTACCTCCGGGACGCCGCCGACGCCGACGAAGCTGTCCAGGACGCCTTCATCAAGGTGTTCCAGCACATCGAGCAGTACCGGAACGAGCTGCCCTTTGAAGTCTGGTTCACGCGGATCCTGGTGAATGCGGCGCTCGACCGGTTGAAGGCGCGGGCCCGGCAGCAACGCTGGATCAGCCACTCGACCGACGAGGACAACGGCCGGCCGGTGGCACAGGTCGCCGGCAGCGAGGCGTCGCACGAACGGCGGCTCCTCGCGAAGGAACGGTGGGCGCAGGTGACCGAAGCGGTGGCGGGTCTGCCCGACCGGCAGCGGCTGGTCTTTACGCTCTGCCACCTGGACGAGCGGACGCCGGCGGAGATTAGCGCCGCCACCGGCATGAGCCAGGCCACGGTACGCGTGCACTTGTTTCGCGCCCTGCGCAAGTTACGAGGAGTGTTGGGAGGTCAAGCATGAATCGACGTGACGTCACCGAGCCCGACCAGACGGCCGCCCTCGAAGCGTACCGTGCGGCCGCGCATGCCGAAGCCGACGCTCACTTCGACGACCGCGCTCTCGAGGCCCAGCGCCACAAGATCCTCGCCCGGCTGGCCAACATGGGCCACGGTGCGAAGGTCATTCGCTTCCCGCACGCCACCCACGTCGAGGCACCCGCGCCCGCCGTCAACCGCCGCTGGATCAGCGTGGCGGCCGCGGCCGGCCTGATCATCGGCCTGCTGGGCGGCCAGATCGTCAACCTCGTGCCCCAGCCGACCCGCCGGCTCGCACCCATGGCCTCGTCGATGACGCCCAGCGCGAACAACGGCACCGGCTACATCCCCGCCCGCATGACCATTCCCCAGGACGACGGCCTGCTGGGCGAGGTCGATTTCGCGGTCCAGGTCCGCAGCGCCAGCGAGCTTCGGGCACTGGACGAACTGACCCCGTTCCACGAGGGCCAGTAGGCGTCATACCGGGCGTTTTCTGGCCGTTTCCAGCCATTTTCCGGCTTCCCTGCCCCGGGCTAACCTCTTCCGCTATTTCGTAAACAGCCGGCCCCAGCCGGTCGTAACGAGACTGAACCATGCCCATCCTACGTAAGTTGTTCATTTGTTTGAGCTTGTCTCTGGTTGTCGCCAGTGCGCAACCGGCCGCCGCACAGAGCTTCAAGTGGTGGCAGATGGAACGTTTCCAGAAGGGCCTGACCCTCACCCAGGAGCAGATCGACCGGATCGAAGCGATCTTCCAGACCGCTGAGCCGTCGCTCCGGGCCCAGAAGGCCGCGCTCGACAAGGCGGAACACAAGCTGTCGAAGGTCATTACCGACACCACGTCCGACGAAGCCATGGTGCTTCAGGCCGCCGAACGCGTGGAGTCGGCGCGCGCCGAATTGAGCCGCACCCGGACGCTGCAGTTGTTCCGCATGCGCCGCGTGCTATCCGACGAGCAGAACACCAAGATGAAAGAGATGCACGACGCCGATCGCCGCGATCGCGAGCGCGACCGCAAACCCAAGGGCGAGCTGCGCGATCAGCCGTGCCACTAATTGAACTGAAATAGCGGACCCACAGAAGACCCATGAAATTCCTCACGAGTACGTTCGTCGCGGCCGCCGTGTGCGCCGTCGTTCCCCAAGCTGCCACCGCCCAGAGCCTGTCCGACGCCGCCCGCCGCGAGGCGGTCGTCCAGCAGGCCGTCCGCAGCTATCAGCAAGGCCTCAATGACCTCAGCCCGGCGCTGTCCGGCGTCAGCCAGCCCGGCGCCTCGTCGGGTGCCCTGCGCGAACTGCGGCTCGAAGAGGCCGTGGCGATTGCGCTCGAGAAGAACCTCGACATCCAGGTCGCGCGCCTCGAGCCGCAGTCGGTGGACTTCCTGGTCGCCGGCTTCCGCAACACTTACCGGCCGATGGCATCGTCGACGATCGGGTTGCGCGATCAGTACCAGTTGCCCACCAGCAGCCTGAACGGCGGCACCAAGGTCAACAACGGCACGCGCACCTACAACTTCGGCCTCGCGCAGAACGTCAACAAGTGGGGCGGCAACTACACCGTCAACTGGACCAACTCCCGGGTCGAAACGTCGAACACGTTTTCGACCCGCAATCCCAGCTTCACCACCAACCTGGTCGCCGCCTACACCCAGCCACTGCTGCGCGGCTTCCGGATCGACAACACGCGCCAGCAGTTGCTGATCAACCTGATCAATCGCGACATCTCCGAAGAAAGCGCCCGCGCCACCATCACGCAGACCCTGGCCAACGTGCGCAATGCGTACTGGGACCTGGTATTCGCCCAGAGCGCGGTCGATGTCGCCCAGCGCGCGACCGAACTCGCCGACAAGCTGGTCGTCGACAACCAGGCGCGCGTGGAGGTCGGCACGCTCGCGCCGCTCGACATCGTGCAGGCGCAGGCCGAAGCGGCGACACGCCGCCAGAACCTGGCCGCCGCCGAAGCCACGGCGCAGACCGCGGAGCTGACGCTCAAGCGCTTCCTGGTCAACGGCACCGACGACCCGCTGTGGCGCCAGACCATCCGCCCGGTCGACCTGCCCTCGCTCGGCCCGGCCCCGTCGGACATCGACGGCGCCATTCGCAAGGCCCTGGCCGAACGCACCGACGTCCTCTCGGCGCGCAAGAACCTGGATTCGAACGACATCACCCTGCGCTATTTCAAGAACCAGTCCCTGCCGTCGGTGGACCTCAACGCCAGCTACGGTGCCCAGGGCCTCGGCGGCACGGAGATCGTCCGCACCGGCCCGCTGGGCAACCAGACGGTCACGGCGATCATTCCCGGCGGCTACGGCGACGCCCTCTCAGTGTTGCGCGCCCGCGACTACCCGACCTGGAACGTCAGCATGTCGATGACCTACCCGATCGGCGGCAGCCAGGCCGAGGCGCAGCATGCGCGCGCCCGGTTGCAGCGCACGCAGGCCATGACGCGCCTGCGCGCCCTCGAAGTGCAGATCGCCGCCGAGGTTGCCAACGCCGCCTTGACGGTGCAGAGCAACCTGAAGCGGGTGGAAGCGGCGACCGCCGCGCGCGAGCTGGCGTTCAAGCGCCTCGAGGCCGAGCAGAGCCGGTTCGAGGTCGGCATGACGACCGACTTCTTCGTGGTGCAGGCGCAGCGCGACTTGCGCGACGCGCAGAACACGGAACTGCGGGCGTTGGCCGACTATCGCAAGTCGCTCGTGAACTTCGAGCGGGCGCAGCAGTCGCCGGCCGGCGGTGGTGGCGGCGGATTGAACGCCAGCACCGGCGGACAGTAGCGCGCGACGGGTTTTCTTGGACGAGGTCAGAGACGGATTCTTATGCGTAAATTTGTGTTGATTGGTGTGGTCGTGGCGGCGGCCGCTGGCGCGGCGGCGTACTTCGGCGTTTTCTCGAGTCCCGATGCCGCGGTAACCGGCGGTCCCCAGGCCGGCGGCCCCGGTGGCACGGCCGGCCGCGGCGGTGCGGCGGGTGGTCAGCGTCCGCAGGGCCAGGGCGGCGGTGGTGGCGGCTTCCCCGGCATGGGTGGCGGCGGTCCGCGCGTGCCGATGACGGTCGAACTCGGCACCGTCAAGAAGGGCGACCTCGCCGCGCACCTCACGGTGGTGGGCAACCTGGTGGGTTTGCAGACCGTGGATGTGGCGCCACGTACCAACGGCCGGCTGCTCACGGTTTCGGTCCAGATGGGCGACCCGGTCCGCCGCGGCCAGGTGATCGGCAAGATTGAAGACCGCGAAATCGTCGAGCAGGTCAGCCAGGCCGAGGCGTCGCAGCAGGTCTCGAAGGCGACCATTCGCCAGCGCGAGGCCGACCTCAAGGTCGCGCAGGTCAATTTCGATCGTTCGAAGAACCTGTTCGAACGCCAGTTGCTCGCCAAGCAGGCGCTGGATGATGCCGAGTCGCGCTACCTCGCGGCCGAAGCGCAGATCGACCTGTCGAAGGCGCAACTGGCGCAGGCCGAGGCGCGGCTCCAGGAACTGAAGATCAACCTGCAGAACACCACGGTCACCTCGCCGGTCGATGGCTTCGTCGGCAGGCGCAACGTCGACCCGGGCGCGATGGTGTCCCAGAACACGCCGATTGCCTCGGTGGTCGACATCTCCAAGCTGAAGATGGTGGTGAACGTCGTCGAGAAGGACATCCGCCTGGTCACGGTCGGCGACAGCGGCGATGTCGACGTCGATGCGTATCCCGGCGAGAAGTTCCGCGGCCGCATTGCGCGGGTGGCGCCGGTGCTGGATCCGGCGACCCGCACGGCCAGCATGGAAATTGAGATCGCGAACAACGACAAGCGGCTGAAGCCCGGCATGTACGCCCGCGTCAGCCTGACGGTCGAGGAACGCAAGGACACCCTGGTCGCCCCCAAGAGCGCGGTGGTCGACTTCGAGAACAAGCGCGGCGTGTGGATGCCCAACGCCGACAACCGCGCCAAGTTCGTCCCGGTCCAGCTCGGGATCGAAGACGCGGAGCGGATCGAGATCACCAGCGGTCTGAAGGAAGGCGACAAGATCGTCACCACCGGCGCCACCGCAGTCCGCAACAACGATCAGCTCGTCATCGCCGGCGCGGCGGGACCGGGCGGTCCGGGTGGCGCGCCCGGCGGCCGCGGCGGCCGCAGCGGCGCCGGCGGTCCGGCAGGCATGACCCGGCAGCCGGGCGGCCCGGCTGGTGAGGGCGGTGCCGCACGCCGGCCCGGCGGCCAGCGGCCGCCTCAATAGATCCGCAGCCCGGGGCAATGTGCCAGGAGGGCGGAACCTCTGTTCCGCCGAGTTCAACGGTTCAGAGGTCGGTTAACGCATCGTTAGTGACGTCGAGAGGCTTATGAGTATTCCGCGCATTGCCATTGAACGCCCGGTCACCATGTTCATGATCAGCATGGTCATCATCCTGCTGGGCGGCATCTCGCTCACCCGGCTGCCGGTGGACCTGATGCCCGACACGCAGATGCCCACCATCACGGTGCGCGTCAATTACTCGGGCGTCGGGCCGCTCGAAATGGAGGAGCTGGTCACGCGGCCGATCGAGCAGGCGGTCAGCGCCGTCGCCGGCCTCGAGCGGGTCGACTCGACCTCGTCCGAGGGCAACGCCAACATCCGCCTGAACTTCGCCTGGGGCACCGACCTCAGTGAAGCCGCGGACGAAGTGCGCACCCGCCTCGACCGCGTACGCGGCCGCATGCCCGAAGACGCCGACCCGCCCACGGTCTTCAAGTTCGACTCGACCTCGATGCCAATCATGGGCATCGGCGTCGAGGGCGACTTCGACCCGGTCACGCTGCGCGAACTGGCGCAAAACGACCTGTCGCCCCGCCTCGAGCGCGTCGCCGGCGTCGCCGCCGTGACCATCAACGGCGGCCTGCGCCGCCAGATCCGCGTCGACCTGTCGCGCGAGAAGATCACCGCGCTCAGCCTCTCGCCCGACCGGATCGTCCAGATCCTGCGCACCGAGAACCAGAACATCCCACTCGGCGAAATCAACGACGCCGACCGCACCCTGCTGCTGCGCAGCCCGGGCCAGTTCACGAACATCGACGAGATCCGCAACCTGGTGGTCCTCACCCGCGAGGGCGTGCCGGTCTACCTGAAGGACATCGCCGACGTCCGCGACACCACCGAAGACCGCCGCTCGTTCATGCGCATCAACGGCACGCCCGGCATCCGCATGCAGGTGACCAAGCAGTCGGGCACCAACACCATTCAGATTGCCGAGGGCGTCAAGCGCGAGATCGAGAAGATCAACGCCGACGTCGACGGCATCAAGCTGCAGGTGCTCGACGACCAGTCCAAGTTCATCGACCGCGCGATCGGCAGCGTCACCGAGCACGCCATGCTCGGCGGCCTGCTGGTGGTCGCGATCATCTTCCTGTTCCTGCGCGACATCAAGTCGACGCTGATCATCTGCACCTCGATCCCGGTCTCGGTGATCGGCACGTTCGCGCTGCTCTACTTCGGCGGCTACACGCTGAACACGCTGACCTTCGGCGGCCTGGCCCTCGGCATCGGCATGATCGTCGACGCCGCGATCGTCGTGCTCGAGAACACCTATCGCCACCTGGAGATGGGCAAGGACCGCATGACCGCCGCCATCGACGGCAGCGAAGAAGTGTGGTCGGCCATTCTCGCCTCCACCCTCACCCACATCGCGGTGTTCGTGCCGATGCTGTTCCTGACCGGCGTCTCGAGCATCATGTTCGGCCAGCTGGCCGCCGTGGTGTCGTTCTCGCTGGCGATGTCGCTGCTGGTCGCGGTCACCATCGTCCCGGTGCTGTGCTCGCGCATGCTTGACGCGCCGCACACCTCGCACGCCGGCACCGGTGTCATGGCCACGTTCAACCGCAAGATCGACGGCGCGCTGAACAACCTCGACGAGTTCTATGCGCGCATGCTGCACCGCGCGCTGTCGCACCGCCCGACGGTGTTCGCGACCGGCTTCGCGCTGTTCGCCGTGGCGGTGTTCCTGCTGCCCCGCATCGGCTTCGAGTTCCAGCCGCAGACCGACGAAGGCGAGCTCACGGTTGACGCCGAGCTGGCGGTCGGCTCGCGGCTCGAGAACACCGAGGCGGTGCTGATCGGCCTCGAAGAGCGCATTCGCCAGACCGTGCCCGAAGCGGTGATGCTGATTACGCAGGTCAGCGGCGGCGGCGGCTTCGGCGGCGGCTCGACCCACCGCGGCAACGTCAACGTCCGGCTGGTGCCGCGCGACGAACGCGACCGCACCAACGAAGCCATCGCCATGCAGTTGCGCCGCGAGCTGTCCGGCATTCCCGGCGTCATCGTCCGCGCCCGGCCGTCGGGCGGGCAGAACCAGATGATGCGCGGCATGGGCGGCGGTGGCGGCGACGGCCGCCTGTCAATCGAGATCCTCGGCCACGATCTCGTCACCTCGAAGCAGATCGCCCAGGACCTCAAGGCCATGCTCGACACCACGCCCGGCATCGCCGACTCGCGCCTGCAGCGCGAGGAGGGCCGTCCCGAACTGGCGGTCCGCGTCGACCGCGACAAGGCGGCGCTGCTCGGCCTGACCGTCACCGGCGTCGCCAACACCATCCGCACCAACGTCGCCGGCACGCAGGCCGCGATGTTCCGCGATGCCGGCAACGAGTACCCGATCATCGTCCGCCTGCGCGAGGAAGACCGCGAAGAAGTGTCCGAGGTCGGCGACGTCCTGCTCAACACTCCCGCCGGCCAGATCGTCCCGGCCAAGAACGTGATGATCATCGACCGCGAGACCGGCCCCGTGTCGATCGAACGGAAGAACCAGGAGCGCGTCCAGCGCGTCAACGCCGAGACCGAAACCACGCTGAGCGAGGCGGTGGCCGCGGTGCAGGCGCGGATGGGCGAGATCACCGTGCCCAAGGACTTCGCCGTCGGCTTCGGCAACGAGGTCGAGGAACAGGCGAAGTCGTTCAACGAACTGCGCCTGGTGTTGATTCTCGCCATCGTCCTGGTCTACACGGTGATGGCGTCGCAATACGAGTCGCTGAAGGACCCGTTCATCATCATCTTCTCCATCCCGCTGGCGGCGATCGGCGTGGTCGGCATGCTGATGCTGACCCGGACCCCGTTCAGCATGCAGGCCTACATCGGCGTCATCATGCTGGCCGGCATCGTCGTCAGCAACGCCATCCTGCTGGTCGATTACACCAACACGCTGCGGCACCGCGACAAGATGGAACTGCGCGCCGCCCTCGAGCTCGCCGGCCGCCACCGCCTGCGGCCGATTCTGATGACCTCCATGTGCACGGCCCTCGGCCTGGTGCCCATGGCGCTCGGCATCGGCGAAGGCGCCGAACTGCAGGCGCCGCTGGCCCGCGTCGTGATTGGCGGCCTGCTGACCTCCACCGTGATCACGCTGGTGTTCGTGCCGGCGATGTATACGCTGTTCGAGGAAGGCTGGGGCGGGATCTTCAAGAAGGGCGCGGTCGCGCCCGCCGAAGCAGGACACTAACTGCTTCCCCGCTGACCGGATCGACCCAGCCAGGTTCCAGTTCTGCGAGCGGCTCGAGCACGAAGAGCCGCTCGCGGAACCTGGGATGCGGCACCACCAACCCCGCCTCGGCCAGCCGCGCGTCCCCATACAGAATCAAGTCGAGATCCAACGTCCGGGCGGCACCGGGCGCCGGCCGCTGCCGGCCATCCGCCCGCTCGATCGCCAGTAACCAGTCAAGCAGCGCCCGCGCCGTCATGGTGGTGTCACCGACGACGATGCCGTTGAGGTAGCGCGGCTGGTCGCCGACGCCGACCGGCGCTGTGTCGTACCAGGTGGATTGGCGGAGATTGGAGAGCCGCGTCGCCAGGCGGGCGACGGCAAAGGCGAGGTGAGCTTCGCGATCGCCCAGATTGCTGCCCAGGGCGATCGCCACGGTCGTGGCCGTCGCTACTGCCCGCTCCACCGGGCGCCCATCACGACCCCGGTGTGGTCGTTGATGGCGAGCGACGTCCCGATCAGGTCCTTGCGGCCGGCCGCAGCCTGGTCGAACAGGCGCTTGTGCTCGAGCATCTCTCCGAGCACGATCTTCAGCATGCCCTTGTGGCGGGCGTGCGACACCTCGTCCACCCTGGCGCGCCACTTCTCCACGAACTGCTGGTTGGCGCGGGCATCGTCGGCGGCCAGCGACATCCAGGCGTCGCCCTTGCCGATGGCGACGGCCTGGCGCGCGGGATCGGCCGGCAGCGGTGCGCCCAGGTCCAGCAGCGCGTGCTGCAGCCACGACAGGTGGGTCTGCTCGCGCGCGATCACGTACTGGTAGGCGTTGTTGATGTCGTAATCCGGCACCTGCTGGGCGACGTCCTCGTGACGCATCAGCAAGCCGGTGCGCTCGATCAGGAAGTCGCGAATCAGGTCGGCGAGATGGGATGTGGTGCTCACGCCTTTTGCTTCTCTTTGCAGGTGATGCACACCCGCGTCCACGGAATGGCGTTCAACCGGGCCTCGGCGATCGGCTCGCCGCAATCGCGGCACAGGCCAAAGGCCCCCTTCTCGATGCGCATCAGCGCCTCATCGATCGCCTGGAGGATCTTGGCATCGGTCTGCTTGAGGCGCAAGTGGATGTGCACTTCGTTGTTGCCCGAAGCCTGATCCGCCATGTCGCCCTGCCGGCCGTTGTTGTGCTCCATCGAACTCTGGAGCGAATTGAGGCCGGCGCCTTCCACGAGCTCTGCCCGCTTCTTGAGCAGGGCGTCCTTGTAGTCCGAGACGTTCATGTGACTCCGTACTCCCACAGCGCCCGACGAGGCTGGCGCGAACACTTGATATTACCACGCACGCTGCGGCGTCCGCTGTCAGGCGGACCGTGCCCGCGCCAGCAACCATCCGGCCAAAGCCGGATGCCACCGGGGTCCCTACTCGGCGCGCAGCGTGGCCAGCGGCTTGCGCTGCAGGACTTCCCAACTGGAGATGACGCCAATGACGGCCACCAGGATGGCGGTCACCGCGACACCCGCGGCGCTGACCCCCAGCAGCGGACGGAACGGGATATCGAGCGCGTACCGGCTGATGGCCCACGACAAGGCAACCGCCCCGCCGGCGCCAATGGTGCCGGCCAGCAGGCCCAGCAGGCCGTACTCGATCACCAGCACCGCCGCGATCAACTGTCGCGTCGCTCCCAGCGTCTTGAAGATGGCGGCCTCGTAGACGCGCCGGAACTTCGTCATGGCCACCGCGCCAATCAGGATCAGCAGTCCGCTGAACACCACCAGCGTGCCGACGACCGTCACCGCGAGGGTCACGTTGTCGACGACCGACTTGATGGTGTTGAGGATCTCGCGGCCGTCGATGACCGACACGTTCGGGGCGGCATCGACGAGGGCCGACTGCAAGCGGCCCCTGGCGTCGAGTTGCTCGGGGCCGCGCAGGAAGCCGACAAAGCTGTGCGGCGCCTGTTCGAGCACGCCGGGACGGAAGACGAACATGAACCCGCCGGCGCGGCTGTCGGCCCACTCGACGAAGCGGACGCTGGTCACCTTGGCGGCAATCACGCGCCCCAGCACGTCGAAGCGAATCGTGTCCCCCAGGTTGATCTTGAACTGTTCGTTGATGAACTGCTCGATTGAGACTTCGGCGACCTCCGACGGCGCCGGGTCCCAGAGCTGGCCGGCGACAATCCGCTCGTTCGGCTCGAGGCCCTGTCGGTAGGTCACGGTGTATTCGCGGCCGAGCGAACCGCGGCCGCGCACGTCTTCGTAGTTCTCGAGATTGATCTCGCGGCCTGCCACGCCCACGACCCGTGCCCGCAGCACCGGCAACAGCCGCGGCGGCGGCGCCGCCGGCGCCTGGTTGGCGGCAATGACCTGGCGGACCCGCTCGACCTGGTCGCTCTGGATGTCGAGCAGAAACATGTCCGGCGAATCCGCCGCGACGTTCACGGCGAACTCGTCGATCAGGTTCTGCTGCAGCGAGCGCACGCCGATGATGAAGAAGCTGCCCAGGCCGACGGCCAGCAGGACGATGCGCATCTGGCTGCCGGGCCGGCTCAATTGCAGTACCGCGTGGCGCAAGGCAAACGAGCGCGACCGTGCCAGCGGCGCGATCGCCCGGATGACCAGGATGCCGGCGACGTGCAGCACCAGCGCGGTCCCCGCGAAGCCGGCGGCAACCACCAGGCCGACGCGCCAGTTGCCGGCCTGCCAGATGGTCAGCAGCACCAGCGCGGTCACCACGAACAGCGAGACGATCACCTGCACGGCGTCGGGCCGCCGGCGGCGCGGCTCGTCGCGCAGCAGCAGCGACGGCTTGACGTGGCGCACTTCGAGCAGCGGCACCAGCGAGAACAACAGCGACACCAGCATGCCGATGCCCAGCCCCTGGACGACGGCCGGCAACGTCAGGGCATAGGTGATGTCGACGCCCGGCGTCGCGCCGGCCAGCAGCGAGGGAATGCCGCGCATGGCCAGTTCGGCAAGGCCGACCCCCAGCAGGCTCCCGGCCATGCCCAGCATCGCCACCTGCGCCACGTACACCGCGAGCAGTTGCGATGACCGTGCGCCGACGCACTTCAGCACGGCGATGCTCTTCATCTTCTGCTGCACGAACACGCGGGTCACGCTCGACACGCCGATGCCGCCGAGAATCACGATCACGAGGCCGACCAGGCTGAGGTAGTTCTCGGCGCGCGCGAAGTCCTCGCCGATGTCGTCTTCGGTTGCCTTGTAGGACCGCACCCGGGCGAACTGGTTGGCGAAGTCGGCGCGCAGGTCGCGCACGAGGTCGTCGAGCCGGGCGTCGGCCACGCGCACCAGCCGCTGGTTGGTGGCGCGGCTGCCAAACCCCAGCAGCCCGGATTTCTCGAGGTCGGCCAGGTCGACGAATACGCGCGGCCCCATGCTGAACGCGCCCAGGCGCCGGCCCGGCTCGCTCTCGATGACGCCGCGGATGGTGTAGCGCTCGGTGCCGATGCTGAGGGCATCGCCCACCTGCACGCCGAGTTGCGCCAGTAGTTCGGGGCGCACGAGCGCGCCGAACCCGCGCAACAGCCCGTGGTCGTAGCTGGCGCCGCCGGCCAGCCGCATGGTGCCGTAGTACGGGAAACCGGCTTCGACGGCCCGCAGTTCCACCATGCGCGCGCGGCCGCCCGCCAGGTCGGCCGGCCGCGTCATGGTGGCGAGTTCGATCGAGCGGGTGCTTTCGGCGCCCGCCGCCGTCAGGCGCTTGTCGATCGCCGCCGCCAACTCCGGCTTGAACGGCTGGTTGCTGGTGATGATGGCGTCGGCCGTGATCAGCGTGCGCGCCTCGCCGGCGAACGTGTGGCGGACGCTCTGGATCACCGAGCGCAAGGCCACGATCGCACCGACCCCGACGGCGATACAGACGAAGAAGAACAACAGGCGCTGCCACGACGCCCGCATTTCGCGCGCCGCCATGAACAGCACGAACCTCATCCTTCGACTCGCTTTCGCTCGCTCAGGACAGGTGGTTCGACACGCCCGAGCGGGCTCATCACGGCTGATTCGCCGCGCTCGAGCTCGCTGACCACGGGGCGGCCGTCGCGCAGCACCAGCCGCGCATCGGCGACGGCGGCGACCGACGAATCGTGGGTCACCATCACCAGGGTCACCTTGCGCGACCGGCGGACCTGCAGCAGCAGTTCGAGGATGTGGCGGCCGTTCGAGCTGTCGAGATTGCCGGTCGGCTCGTCGGCGAGAATCAGCGGCGGATCGTTGGCCAGGGCGCGCGCGATCGCAATGCGCTGCTGCTCGCCGCCCGACAACTGCGACGGGTAATGGTGTCCGCGGTCGTGCAGGCCCACTTCGTCCAGCAACGCCTGCGCCCGCGTCGCGGCGTCGCGGCGCCCGGCAATCTCCATTGGCACCTGGATGTTCTCGATCGCGGTAAGCGACGGCACGAGGTGGAAGAACTGGAAGACGAAGCCAATCTTCTCGCCGCGCAGCCGCGCCAGTGCATCTTCGTCCAGGCTGGTGATTTCGGTGCCGGCAATGGCGATGGTGCCGGTGGACGCCGAGTCGAGGCCGGCGATCAGCCCCAACAGCGTCGACTTGCCGCTGCCCGACGGTCCGACAATCGCGAGGCACTGCCCGTCGGGCACGTCCAGGTCGAGCGGATGCAGAATGGTGAGGGGACGGCCGCCGCTCTGGACGGTCTTGCTGACGCCGCGAAGCTGAATCATTGGGGCCTGGGACCTGGGGCCTGGGGCTTGCTCACCTGACTTGGACGCCCGAGCACCGGCTTCAGTTCCGCCAACACCAGGTCGGCCACCATCTCCGCGCCACGCACGTTGGGATGAATGCCGTCGGCCTGGTTGAGCGCCGCGTTGCCGGCTACCCCCTGCAGCAGGAACGGAATGAAGCGGACGCGGTATTGCTGCGCGAGATCGGTATAGACGCTGCGGAACTGCCGCGTATACTCGGCGCCGAAATTCGGCGGAGCCTCCATGCCCGCCAGCACCACCGTGACGCCTTCCGACGCGGCCCGCTCGAGCATCGCGGCAAGATTCTTCTTCATCTCGGCCGGCGCCAGCCCGCGCAGCCCGTCGTTGGCCCCCAACGCCACCACCAGGACCTTGACGTCGCCGTCGAGCGACCAGTCCAGCCGCCGCAGGCCGCCCGCCGAGGTATCGCCCGACACCCCGGCGTTGACGATCTCGAAGTTGTAGCCCTCGCTCGCCAGCCGCTGACCGACGAGCGCCGGAAAACTCTGGGATTGCTCGAGACCCAGGCCGGCGGTGAGGCTATCGCCGAGGAACACGATCCGCGGTTTGGCGGCGCCAGGCGCGGCCACTGCGGCCGGGGCCGGCGCCGATGCGGCAGGCGTGACCGCCGGGGTTGAACCGCCCGCGGCCGGCGGCGCCCCACTGCACGCCGAGGCGAACAGGCCGGCCGCAACGAGGACAAGCTGGTAGCGAGCGCACATCACGAAACCGCAATCACGAGCGCCGTGGCGTTATCCGTGCTGCCGCGCGTCAGGGCTTCGTCGACCAGCCGCGTGGCCTGGTCCGGCGCCGTCGCCTCGCCCTGCAGCAGCTTGGTAATCGACGCGCTGTCCAGCCGGCCATGCACGCCGTCCGAACACAACACGAACGTGTCGCCGGCGATCAACTGCTCTTCCCTCGCGCCCGGCTTCACGTCGTCGCGCGTGCCAACGACACTGGTCAGGACGTGGCGCAGCGGATGCGCCGGGTCGGCGTCCTCGGCCTCTTTCTCGCCGAGCACCGAGGCCAGCCAGGTGTCGTCCTTCGTCAACTGCTCGAGGCTGCCGTTGCGCAGCCGATAGACCCGGCTGTCGCCCACGCTCGCCACGGTCATGCGATCGCCCGTCACCAGCGCGGCGACCACCGTCGTTCCCATTCCGCTCAACTCGGCGCGCCGCGATCCCTCGGAGTAGACCTTGCGATTCGCCAACCGTAGAGCGGTGGTCAACCGGTTGACGTCGATCGACTTGGCGACCTCGATGCCGAACGGCCAGGTAATGTCCGAACCATCTGCCGTGTCGGCTATGAACTGGTGAATCGCCTCGACTGCCAGCTGCGAGGCGACCTCGCCGGCGTTGTGACCACCCATGCCATCGGCCACGATGTACAGGCCCAGTTCGGGCCACCAGCCGAGGTGGTCCTGGTTCATCTTGCGCGGACCGGTGTCGGTCCGGCTGCCTACGGTCAATTCCATATCTCTGTACGAATTATGCCGGCTGGATACTTGGTATACTCGGCGCCGTGGCTAACGCAGCGCTGCAGCCGGTCATTGCCCGAGCGAACACCGCACTCGAGCGCGGCCAGGCTGGGGTCACCATCGACCTGCTGGCACCGCTCCTGCGCACGCCATCATCGCTGACGCGCGATGACGAATTGGCCGTCAGGGTCATGCTGGCTGAATCGTACCTCTTGCAGGGCGATCTTGCACAGGCCGGAACGGTGCTCGGCCGGTCGCCGGACACAATTCGGGAAGCCCTGCCCCAGGTCCTTCACTCCAATCTCTGGCGGCTGCATGGACGGGTGGCGTTTGCCCGCGGCGAGCAGTCCCGCGCCATCGCCTTGCACAATCGCGCGCTGAAGCAGGCCGAGATCGCTCACGATTCCCGCGCGATCGGCCTCGCGCACTTCTATCTCGGACAGTGCTACCGGCAGGTCGGCGACATGGCGATTGTGCGCGAGCACATTGCCGAGGCCGCCGCTGCGCTGCACGCCGCCGGCGATCGGCGCCACCTCGCCATGGTGCACTCGCTGTCGGCGGTCATGCTCGCCCAGACCGGGCGCTACGACGAGGCCAATGCCGCGCTTCGGCAGGCCGAACGCATGGCCTCGCTGCTGCAGGCCGATGATGTGCTCGCGACGGTCTATGGCAACCAGGCGAGCGTGGCGCTGATTCGTCACCGCTATGAGCAGGCGCTGGCGCTTGCGGAGCGGGCCGTGAACCTGCACGAGGGGCTGGGCCAGGGGCCGGGACTCTCGGTGGCGCTGGCCACGCTCGGACAGATTTGCGTCCGTGTGGGCAGCCTGGATCGCGCCGACGCCGTGTTGCACCGCGCCCTCGACACCCGCAGCGCCATGCAGTTTCACGAGACGACGGGCGCCGTCTACGACACGCTCGCGCAAATGTCGCTCATGCGCGGCGACTACGAGAACGCGGCCGAGTGCCTGCGGCGCGCCGCCGAGGCGTACGGCGCCTACGGCCGCAACACGAGCCGGTGGTACGAGTGGTCGCTGCGGGTCATCACGGCGCGGCTCGCCACTCGCCGCGGCCAGCCGGACGAGGCGCTGGCGATTGCCGACGAGATTGCCAAGTCGACCAATGCGCCGCCGGCCGAGGCGATTGAAGCCGAGTTGATCGCCGCCGAGGCGCTGCTGTCGGCGTCGCGCATCGACGAGGCCGAGCATCGCCTGACCCAGGTGGAGTCGCGACTGGATCCGCGCACCACGCCGGGGGCATGGGGTGAGTTCCTTCGCCTGCGCGGCGACCTGCGCGCGCGCCAGACCCGCACGACCGAGGCGTACCACGACATCGCCCAGAGCTCGAGCGTGTTCGAACTGGTGGGCGAACGGTATCAGGCAGCGGTCAGCCAGATGGCCCTCGCCCGCCTCGCCTCGAAGGCCGGCGCACGGTCGACTGCCGATCGGCACTACCAGTATTCCGCGCAAGTCTTCCAGGCGCTGGGCGCGACGCGCGACCTCGAGCAGGTTCGCGAGGAAATGGCCGCGGCCCAGCCGCCGGGTACCGGCGAGTACGTCGGCTCGCCCGCCGATGCCGACGATGCCCTGGTCCGCCGGCTGGTGGACGCGGCGGTGCTGCCCGATCTGCTCGCCCGGGAACTGGCCGCCACGCTGCTCGAGGCCGTCACCGCCGACGTCACGGTGGTGTTCGCCGAGCAGCCGGGTGGCGATGTCCGCGTAATCGCGTTCGCCGGCGCCGACCCGGATGCGGCCGCGGCAATGGCAAAGCTCGCCATCCAGGGCGGCGCCTACGGCGCCGGCAGCCTGGTCGTCGAAGCCATCGGCCGCGAACCCGACGGCCCGCGCCACGTCGTGATTGCCACGCGGGGCACGCTGGGCCATCCGCAGCTCCGCCGCGTGCGCATGATGGCGGCCGTCGCGCGCCAGGGCTTTGACCTGTGCGGCGTGCGCGACCGGCCGGCCTCGCCGGTCGACTCGACAACCGAACGCCCGCTCGAGCCGCTGCTGCCGGGCTTCCTGTGCGCCAGCGCCGCCATGCACCGCGTCGTCGACCAGATCCAGCGCCTGCAGGGCAACGACCTGACGGTCCTGATCACGGGCGAAAGCGGCACCGGCAAGGAACTGGTGGCGCGCGCCATTCACGTCGGCTCGTCGCGCAACGCCGCCACCTTCCTGCCCTACAACTGCACGACGACGACCCGCGAACTCGCCGACAGCCAGTTGTTCGGCCACCGCCGCGGGTCGTTCACCGGCGCGGTGTCCGATCAGCCCGGCCTGATTCGCACCGCCACCGGCGGCACGCTCTTCCTCGATGAAGTGGGCGACCTGCCGCTCGACGTGCAGCCCAAGTTGCTGCGCTTCCTGGAGCAGGGCGAGATCATGCCGGTCGGCGAGAACCGTCCCCAGCCGGTCGACGTGCGGGTGCTGGCCGCCACCAACGCCGACCTCGAGCAACGCGTCGCCGAAGGCAAGTTCCGCGAGGATCTTTACTATCGCCTCAGCGTGATCCGCATTCACGTGCCGCCGCTGCGCCAGCGCCGTGAGGAGATTCCGCACCTCACCACGTTCTTCCTGCGCGAAGCGTCGGATCGCCTGGGCAAGCCCGACATGCAATTGAGCCCGGAAGTCCTCGACCTGTTCGCGCAGTACTGGTGGCCCGGCAACGTCCGCCAACTGCGCAACGAGGTGCAACGCGCCGTGGCCATGGCTCCGCCCGGCGGCACCATCGGTCCGGAGCATCTCTCGGCCGACCTCACCGCGGCCGCGGCCACACCAGCCTCAGGGTCGGCCAGCGGGTCCCGAGTCTCGTTGCGCGGGGGCCAGACGCTCGCGTCCGTCGTCGATGAAATCGAGCGGGATTTGATCCGCGAGATGATGACCCGCCATCGCGGCAACATCTCGGAAACCGCTCGCGCGCTCGGCCTGACTCGCCGGGGCCTGTACCTAAAGTTGCGACGACTCGGGATCGAGGGCAATCCCGAAGTGAATACCAAGTAGCCAGTTAGTGCGATTACTGGATACCTGCTATCCAGCCCCCTCCCTTCTGTTACCAGCCATGTGGTCCCTTCAAATCCCTTGGTGTCGTGTAATTGCCCCAAAAAGCGAGACTTCCTGGGTGTTGCACAGAATCGGCGTGAATCTTGGAGTGATTCCTGGCATTGCAAGCCCTTGTTTTCTTCGTAGGTGAGTTTCCCTGGAGTCTCCCGTGACTGACAAACGCCATATGACGGGAAGAAAAGTTCAACGGTCGTCGGAACGCCGGGCCCTTGCGCTGCCGGCCCGCCTGACCTGGAAAGATGCGTCCGGCGCGGTGCGCTTCATCTCGGTGATGACGCGCGACATCAGCGAGGCCGGCGTGTTCGTGGAGTGCGAGGCGGGCGCCGCCATTCCGCTCTACCGCCTGGTCCACTTGCAGGTGGAGCGCTCGACACGCATGGCCGAGGCGCTGCCCCGGCGCTTGCGCGAGGGACGCGTGCTGTCGGCGGTGTGGCGCGTGGCGCCGTGCCGGCGCTCGACGGGTACGCCGTCCGGCTACGCGCTTCGTTTCCTGGTTGATCCGCAGGTCGGAGCGGCGCAGGTGGCGACGCTCGTCGAGGCCATCGCGGTCTAGGCCTGCTTGCTCCAGTAGCGCGCCAGCCCCTGCCAGAGTTGATCGAAGGGGGCGGCCAGTTCGGTGGCCCGGGCCTCGTGCTCGGGCATCGCCTTTCGCACCTCGCGCCGCATCTGCTCCACAAACACGCGCGTGCGTTCTTCGTCGGTATTGCCGGCCACCAGTGACTGGCGGACGGCCTCGGCCTGGGACGCCAGCGTCTCGCGAAAACGCATCAGGTGCGCCTTGGCGCCGGTGACCTCGCCGAAGTGCGTCAGGAACAACGACACCGGCTGCCACGCCTCGATCGCGTCCAGGCTGTCCCGCCACGCGGCCAGGTCGATGTCTGGCGGCGGCGTCGGCGCGAGCAGGTAGTCGCCGCTCACCCGGATGCCGCCGGTGTCGCCGACCAAGGCCACGCCGGTGGTTTCGTCGAGGTAGCTGACGTGATGCTTCGCGTGTCCCGGCGTGTAGGCCACGCGCAGGCTGGTGCCGGCGGCGGCGATCCGCTCGCCCCCGGTGAGCACCGTCACGTTGGCCGCGGGCACCGGCAGGAACGCGCCCCACAGCGCATCCATCTGGTCGCCGTACAACCGGGTGGCGCTCGCCAGCAGCTTGGCGGGATCGACCATGTGCGGCGCGCCGCGCTCGTGCACGTGCACGCGAATGGCGGGGACGCGCTCGACGATGGTGCCGGCCGCACCGGCGTGATCCAGGTGGATGTGCGTCAGCAGCAGCGAGCGAACATCCCGGAGCGTGAGGCCGCGCTGCCGCAGGCCGTCCTCGAGCGCCGGCAGGCACGAGGTCGGGCCGGGATCGACCAGCGTCACGCCGCCGGGGCCCGACAGCACGGCCGTGGCGATCACGCGATCGCTGCCGCGGAAGCCGAGGTCGATGAAGTCGGTCACTCGTGAAACGACAGCGACTTCATGGTTTCCGCGTACCGGCCGTCGGGCGTGGCGGGCAGGAACACCTTGCAGTCGTCCAGGTCGCCACCGTAAACATGCAGCGTAACCGACGCCGTTGCCGGCCGGGCGTTGGCCAGCACGTGATGGTCGGTTGGGGGAATCAGGCAGCCGGCGGATCCGATGCCCGCCAGCAGGGCGCCGATCGGCGTGACCCGGTAGAAGCCGTCGGCCTCGCCTTCGACGCGATACTGCGTGACGGCGATCTCGCCGTCGACCACGCCCTCGACGCACCACAAGCCGCCGTGATCGTGCACCGCCGTCCCCTGCCCCGGCCCCCACGTCATCACGATCGCGGTATAACGGCCGGCGGGGTCGCGATGCAGCAGGCGGCGGGCGTACGACTCGGGCCGCGGCCGGGTGAACTGCGGCGGCAGCGCCAGCGCCCGCGCGCCAAGCACATGTTCGAGGTCGGCTTTCACCGCCGCGGTAATGGCGCCGGCATCGCCCGCTTCAACGGATCGATCGAGGCGGGCCACCAGGTCGGCGAGTCCGGGACAGTCGGTCGGCACAATTCCCATTCTACTTCTTCAGATTCACCTCAAACAGCTTGAGGATGCGCTTGTACTCATCCGCCCAACTGGACGGCTCGACGAAGCCATGGTCCTCGACCGGATACGGCGCCAGCTCCCAGTTCTCCTTGCGCAACTCGATCAGCCGTTGCGCGAGGCGCACCGAATCCTGGAAGTGGACGTTCACGTCGACCATGCCGTGCGCGATCAGCAGGGCCGACTTCAGGCCCTCGGCGAAATAGATCGGCGAACTCTTGCGATAGGCCTCGGCGTCGGCCTGCGGCTCATTCAGGATGTTGGCGGTGTAGGGATGGTTGTAGTGCGCCCAGTCGGTGACCGGCCGCAGCGCCGCGCCCGCCGCAAACGTGTCGGGCGACGTGAACAGCGCCATCAACGTGATGAACCCGCCGTAGCTGCCGCCGTAGACCCCAATCCGCCTGGCATTCACCTTCTGCGTCTTCACCAGGAAGCCGGCGCCGTCGACGACGTCGTTCAGGTCGTGACCGCCCATCCAGCGATAGATCGCCGTGCGCCAGTCGCGGCCGTAGCCCGCACTGGCGCGGAAGTCCGGATCGAGCACCACGTAGCCGCGTGAGGCGAGCACGTGATGAAACATGTACTCGCGATAGTAGCTGGACCAGTACTTGTGCGCGTTCTGCAGGTAGCCGGCACCGTGCACGAAGATCACCGCCGGCGCCCTGGGATCCCGTTTCGCACCGACCATCTCGGGCGTGTACATCCGCGCGTGGACATCCTTGCCGTCGCGCGACTTGTAGGTCACCAACTGCGGCTCGACCCACTTGTGCGCCTGCCACTCGGCCGACGGACTCGTCGTCACGCGCGTGGCCGGGGCGCCGGGCGTGTTCGCCATCAGGAAGACTTCAGGCGGACGATTCGACGACGAGGAGATGAGGCCGAAGATGGAGTTGTCGGGCGCGATCGCGCCCTGGTGGCCGCCGGTCTGCGACGTGATCTTTATGCGCGGGCCGCCGTCGACGCTCAGCGAGTATAGATGGCGCTCGCCGGGATGCTGCTCGGTGGACTGAATGTAAAACGTCCGGCCATCGAATGAGAGTTCCACCTGATCGATCTCGAACTGCCCGGTCGTCAACTGCTTGCGCACCGGCGCGGCCGAGGCCGTGTCGACCGTGTAGAGGTGCATCCAGCCATCGTGCTCGGCCAGGAACCACGCCCGCCTGCTATCGGACAGCCAGCCCTGTCCGCCGTCGCGAATCCAGGCCTCGTCCTTGAGGTGATCCAGGATCTTCGTCTTGCCCGTGGCCGGCTCGACCACCACCAGCCAGCGCTCGGTGTTGTCGGCCGAGCGCACCGGGACCATGGCGTGCCCACCATCCGGCGACAGCGCCGGCGAGCCCCAGCGTACATCGCGCTTCCCGCCATCTACAGGCTTCGGGGCGCCGCCATCAACGGGCTTCTGCGGGTCGCCGTCCACGGGCTTCGGAATTGCGACCACCTCACTGACGCCGTCGAGCCCCGCCCAGGCGCCTTCGCCGGTCTCGAGATTCAACACCGCCAGCCGCCGGCGGTCCTGCGCATCGCCAACCTTGGTGCGGGCGTTGATCTCTTCGGTGAAGGCCGACTCGCTGACGAACCGGGGCACCTGCGCCGCCCGCGCCTGCGCGCGATCGTTGACGACCAGATACGCGAACTTGCCATCGGCCGACACCGCGGCGTCGACCACGGTCTGGCGCTCGGTGAGGTCGAAACGAGGCAGGGCGCGCGCCCGGTCCAGCGCCTCGCGCCGCTTGCGGCGTTCGCTTTCCCCTTCCACCCAATCGAGCAGCTTCTGCTCCTCGTCTTTGAGGAACTTCTGGCTGTCGGTCGGGCGCGGGTCGGCGCGGCGAACGGCGGCATCGGTCAACTGGACGAGGGCGCCGCCGAGCACATCCTGCACGGGAACGATAAAGAGGTTGTTGTCGCGAACGAACGTCACGTGGGTCTCGCCGCGCGCCCACCGCGGGCTCGACTCGCTGCCGGTCGTGCGCGTCACATCGATGCGCCGCCTGGCGATGGTGTCGACAATCACGATGTCGCCGCGATCGGTGCCGAGCATGCGGCGGCGCTTCGCGTCCCACTGGCCGTTGGCCAGCGGCGCCAGGCGGCGTTCGGCATCGGTCAGCCGCCGCGGCGCGCCACCGGCGCGGGCCACCACCCAGGTCGCCGGCAAGTCTTCCTTCGGCATCAACCACTCGAAGTAGAGCGACTGCGAATCGCCCGACCAGCGCAGGTTGCTGGGCGGGTTGCCGACCAGTTCGGGCCCGCGCATGATGCTGTCGACGGTGAGCGGAAAGGCGGCCGGGGCCGGCGCTTGCCCGGTGGCGACCGGCGCCACCGCGAGCACGGTGGCAAACATGATCAGGACAATCTTCTTCATAGGGATTTGTAGGCGGCGTAGAGCAGTTGGTCGCGAATGTTTCCGTCCTTGATGGCGCTCTGGCGCAGGTGCCCTTCGAGTGCGTACCCGGCCTTTTCGAGCACGCGCACCGACGCGCGATTGTCGGCAAAGGGCAGGGCGTAGAGCCGCGTCAGATCGAAGCGGCGAAATGCCTCGGCGGTAACCGCCTGCAGGGCCTCGGTGACAATGCCGCGCCGCCACAGCGACTCGCCCAGCCAGTAGCCAATTTCGGCCGAGACCCGCTCGACGTCGGTGTGCAACTCCACGCCGATGCCGCCCGCGGCCTCGCCGTCGACCTCGATCGCCCAGACGGTGGGCGTCGGCTGCACGGCGATCCAGTCGAGGAACTTCTGCCCGTGGGCAAAGTCGTACGGAAACGGAAAGCGATCCCGCAGGTGAGCCGAGACGCGGCGGTTGTTGGCGTGGGTGACGAGCGAGGTCAGGTCGGTGGCGGCCCAGCGACGGACCGTGCACCGCGACAATTCGAGCCGCATGCTAACGCCGCGCGGTAACGAGTTCCGGCGGACCGGTGAGACCGAGGTTGGCGCGCAGTACACGGTTGCCGCCGGTGGCGCGGGCCTCGCGCAGGGCATGGCGCGCCGCCTTGATCAAATCCAGCTCCTCCCAGGCCGACTCGCGCTGCGGGACGGCCGTGGAGGTGGCGACCGAGACCGTCACGAAGTCTTCCGGGGCCTCCTTGGCCGCCGCCAACTTCAGCTCGCGCACGGCGACCCGCACCTGCTCGCAGATCTTGAACGAGCCCGGGCCATCGGTCGAGGCCAGCACCAGGGCAAACTCGTCACGGTGATAGCGGGCCACCAGGTCGCCCGGCCGGCCGACCACGGTGGCGAGGCACCGCCCCACCTGCTTCAGTATTTCGTCGCCGGCCTTGCGGCCGAACTGCCGGTTATAGGCGCGGAAGTGATCGACGTCGATGAAGATCAGCGACAGCGGCAGGCCATCCCGTCGGGCCCGGCGCCATTCGCGCTCGAGGAACTCGAGGAACTGTTCGTGATTGGCGACGGCGGTCAGCGGATCTTCAGTACTCAACCGCTGCAACTGCAAGCGGGCGGACTCGAGCTCAGTCGTTCGCAATTCGAGCCCCTTATCGAGCTCCGCGGCCCGCACCTCCAGCCGGCGGCGGCTGACGTACGCCCACACGCTGAACGTGGACAGCGCGCCGATCAGTGCCGCTGCGATCGCCCACTCGATTTGCACTCGTCCCTCCACCCGTGTACGTCCGCTTCGGGCTGTGCGCATTCTACCTCGGCTGCAGAAATCCACCGGCTTATGATCTGGCGGCCGTTCCTGGGCGTCGTTTTGCGCAGTTCTTCAGCAATGACGCCGGTCCGGGTGCAACCGTGAAAATTTGCGGTTGCGGGATGCGGCCCCGGCACCTGGGGCTGAGGTAGGATGCCGCGGATGAGCTTGGCCTCCTCCCTGCTCGTACTGCTCCTGTTTGCCGCGTCGTCCGCCTTCGGACAGACGTTCCACGGCAGTATTCGCGGAACGGTGTCTGACACTGGCGCCCCGATCGCGGAGGCTCGAGTCGAGCTGGTCGAAACCCAGACCGGCGTGACGACGACCACCACCACCAACCAGGCTGGCGACTACCTCTTTCCGGCGCTGCCGCCGGGAACCTACCGCCTCCGCATCAGTGCCACCGGGTTCAAGCAAGCCGGGAGTGAGCCCCTGCGCATTGGCCCGCGCAGCGCCGTCACGTTCGACGTCCGCCTGGACATCGGCACGGTCAGCGAACACGTCACCGTCACCGCCCCTGCCCTGCCCGACCGCATCAACGGCGTCCTCGGCCTGCCCTTTGGCGGTGCGGAGCTCGTCGCGCAACCCACCGCGGGACGCAACATCTTCATCATGGCGGCACTGGCGCCGACGGTGGTGCCGACCGGCAACGCGATCTTCGTGCGCCAGCAGGACCAGTCGAACGCGTCGCTGATTTCCATGGGCGGCAGCGCCCGGCGCGCCAACACCTACCTGATCGATGGCGTGCCGATTGTCGACATCCAGAACCGCGCGACGATCATTCCCGGCATGGAAGCCGTGGAGGAAATGCGCGTGCAACTCGGCCCCGCCGACGTTGAAGCGGGCCGCACGTCCGGCGGCATCTTCAACGTGGCGGCGCGCTCGGGCACGAACCAGTGGCGCGGTAGCGCGGTCTACCAGAACCGGCCCGATGGCGCGCAGGCGCAATTGTTCTTTGCCGAACGCGCGAAGCTGCCCCGCGTGGACACCTCCTATCACCTCTTCGCGGGCTCGCTCGGCGGTCCGATTGCCCGCAACCGCACCTTCTTCTTCCTCGCCGGCGAGGGGTATCGCACCGAAAGCAGCCGCAACACGGTGTTGCGCCTCCCCACCGCTGCCGAGCGACGGGGCGACTTCTCGCAATCGGGCGTCACCATCTACGACCCCCTCAGCACGCGGCCCGATCCGGCCGCGCCCGGCCGCTTCTTGCGGGACCCGTTTCCCAACAACCAGATTCCCGCGTCCCGCCTCAACCCCACGGCGCTGGCGATGCTCGGCCATGTGCCGATGGCGGCGGCCGCCACCTCCGTCCCCGTCAGCACCGGCGTCGTCGATGAAGCCAGGCAGGTCAGCGCGAAGGTCACCCACCGGTGGGGCGACCGCCTGATGGCGTCGGCGATCTACGCGTGGTACCGGTCGGCCGAACCCGAGGCGCGCTTCTTCGGCGGCGACCTCTTCGCCAACGGCGCCGATCCCGGCGATGGCGCGCTGGTTCGCCGGGTGCACTTCCTGGCCGTGAACCCGTCCTGGTCGGTCAACGACCATTCGCTGCTCCAGGTGCGGTACGGCCTGAACCAGTTCCTCGACGACAATCGCGGGGCCGATTTCGATCCTGGGACGCTGGCGTTCGATCCGCGGTTCGTGTCCAGCGTGCCGTTCAAGAAATTCCCTTCGATTGCCGTCAACGAGTACGGCCAGGGCGGTGCGCTGCTCGGCGATCGCGACCGGCAGCGCGGCGTGTTCTACGCGCACACCGCGTCGGCGGTGTTCACCTCCTTGAAAGGACGCCACAGCGTTCGCGCCGGCGGTGAGTATCGCGTCACCGGTGTCGACTTCACCAACCTCGGTGGCAGCGGCTACTTCGGCTTCTCTCGCGACTTCACCAACGGCCCCGATCCGATCGCCGGCGCGGCGGGCACCGGCGACGCGATGGCCAGCTTCCTGCTCGGCTATCCGGCGTACGGCGGCATCTACACCAGCTCCCCGATCAACGCGTATGTCCGTTACGGAGCGGGATTCCTGCAGGACGAGATTCGAGTGCACTCGAGGCTGACCATCAGTCTCGCCGGCCGGTACGAGTTCGAGGACGGCCTTCGCGAGGCCAACGATCGCATGGCGGTCGGCTGGGCCGCGGATGTGCCGTTTCCCGTCCAGGTGGCAGGCGTTCGTCCCGACGGCACACCGCTGCGATTGACCGGCGGGTTGGTCTACGCCGGCGTGAACGGGGCGCCCACCGCCCAGGGCCGTCCTGCCCGCTGGCAATTCTCGCCGCGGCTCAGTGCCGCATTCTCAATCAACGACGCCACGGTTGCCCGCGGCGGCTACGGCGTGTTCCGCGCGCCGCAGCAAGGCATCAGCGCGTCGGAGATCGGCACCGGGACGCGCGGCTACAACGTCACGACCAATATGGTGACGACCCTCGACAACCATTTCATTCCGTGTGCCACCTGCACGCTGACTAATCCCTTTCCGTCCGGCATCGCGCAACCATCCGGCAGCGCACTCGGAGTGATGACCGGCGTGGGCGGCGGCGTGGAGTTTGTCGACCCCGATAGCGCGCCCGGTTATTACCACCGCTATTCGTTCGAAGTGTCGCGACAGATTGGCGAACGACTGACGGCGCACGCGGCGTACGTCGGCGCGACTGGCCGCAACCTGGCCATTGGCGGATCGAGCGGGTCGTTCCTCGGCATCAATCAACTGGACCCGAAGTACCTTGCCCTCGGCGCCGGCCTTCTGCAGCCAGTATCGAATCCTTTCTTCGGTACGCCGCTCGCCGTCGGCATCCTCGCCGGCGCCACCATTCCGGCCGGCCAGCTGCTGCGGCCGTACCCGCAGTTCGACGCCATCTACGCCCTGCGCTCCGGGCTGGCGCGATCGCGCTACGACGCGCTAATCCTCGGCGCCGACCGCCGCTCCGATCACTGGTCGTTACGCGGGAACTACACCTTCAGCCGCCACGAGGACAGCCAGTACGGCGAGAGCAACTTCTTTTCAGAGGGATCGTCGATCCGGAACTACTACGACCTCGAAGCCGAGTACGGCCTGTCGGCCCTCGACACACCGCACCGGCTGAACCTGTCGGGTAGCGCGGCCCTGCCGTTCGGCTTCTCCATCAGCCTGGCGGCCACCTACCAGAGCGGCTTTCCAGTCTTCGTCAACCAGGCCAGCCAGAACACCGGGCTGCTCGGTGGCAGCCAGCGCCCGAACATCGTCACCGGCGTCAACCCGGTGCTGACAAAGGATCCGATCGATGCCTTCGATCCGGCCTGCAGTTGCATTCGCTGGCTCAACCCCGCGGCGTGGTCCGAAGCGCCGGCGTTCACCATTGGCACGGCGCCGCGCGCTGACGGGCGCATTCGCACGCCCGGACGGCGCTTGCTTGATGTGGCGGTCGATCGAGCGTTCGCCGTGTCGGGCGGCGCACTGACGCTGCGCGCCGAGATCATCAACCTGCTGAATGCCCGCGACTTCCGCGGCCCCAACGGCGCCTTCGGCTCCGCGACGTTTGGCGAGATTCGCAGCGACAGCGGCTTTCCGCGAACGCTGCAGCTACGGGCGCGCTTCGCCTGGTGAGGCCGTGCGCCAACCCGCCTCGGGCGTCCATTGTTGAATGGCGCGAGGGCCGTCCCTGTCGGGACAATTCGCGCGATTGTGATCGACCTTCTTCTCCGCTTCGAGCTGGTCGTGGATCTCCCAATACCGCTGGCTGAATGACGCGCGGAGCAGGTCGAGGCCCGGCGAGAACTCGTAGATCGCGTCGGCCACACCCTGGCCTTGTGCTGGCACTTCCACCGTGCGGACGATCAGCCGATCGCCCGTCCACTCGAGAATGGCGCGATTGAATCGAGACCGGGTGAGCACATTGACTTCTGTCCGCGGCATGACTGCCATGCGCAGCGGCAGGTGCGGGCCGCAACCCTCGCATTCGTGCTTCGAACCCGGCTGTTCAGGCGAGTGGCCATCAATCTGCGCAGGATCCAGTAGCGCGACCATGCCGCCGTTGCGCGATTCCAGGAAGCCGCCGATCGCCAGCCGATCGGGGGCGAGCCACCGCAATTGCTCGATCCAGCCGTCGCTGGCAAAGGTCCCCATCCGCTTGCCCGAATCATCGAGGATGGTGGCGACGCTGGGGCCCCAGGTCCAGTGATGCGCGGCCACGGCGATCTTCCGCGGCGCCCTGACGTCGTCGACATCGAAGGCCGTCACCGCCCAGGGCGCTGTATAGGACTCCCCGCCAAACCGAACCTCGTCGTCGAACCGGAAGGTCCAGCGGTGCCGGCCCTGCAGGTCCAGCGAGGTGAACTGGCCACCTTGGACGGAGCCGTCAGCCTCTCGCGTGGCGTGCGACGTCGTGAAATAGACAGCTGGGGCAGCACCACCAATGACGCGCGCCCGCTCGCTCACCTCTGACAACGCGTGGCGAAACGAATCGCTGATGCGATGCGTCCAGAGGGTCGCGCCGTCGGCGATTCGGGCACGAACGGCCTGCTCCGTAATGTCAACGCGCAAGTCGGCCGCACTCACTTGCGGTTGGCGCCACCACCAGCCGAAAGCCAGCAGGACGACGACAGCCGCGGCACCGCCGGACCACCGTCGCCAAGGGGCGAGGGCACTCACCGGGGCCTGGGGCACCGGCGGTGCCGGGGGCGTCGGGTTGGCCGGCTCCTGCGGCGCCGACGTCAGCCAGGCATCAATCTCGGAAGCGTAGGCAAAGACCGAACCGCCCTTGCCGCCTGGGACGCGGTGGACTGGCAGGCCGCGGGTCCGTTCCCAACGCCGCGCCGTGGCGACGTCGCGTCCAACGTGCGCAGCAATCGCCTTCCACGAATCGAGCCGCTCGCCGCCCCCCGCGCCGGTCATGCGGGCCCTATTTTCTACCGTATCTGGCCCGAATGAGCACAAATGCGCGCATTTGACCGTTGAGCTGGGACGAATGAAACCCGATCCTGCGCGCCATGACAACGCTGCTGGCCCTCGTAGGACACCAGGCGGCCAGAGGAACCGTCGTGGCCGGCCTGGCCGCGGCACTGGTGCTGACGTCGGCAGCCCTCCGCGCCCAGCCCACGCCGGCCGTCGCCGATGCCATCGCCCAGTTGCGTACCGGCGACACGTTCCTCGCCGTCCTGACGCTGAACGAGATTGTCTCCCAGAACTCCGGCCCCTCTGGCGATCGGCAGCTCGTGGCCCGGGCGCAGGCGCTACGGGCCATGGCCTTCCTGGCCCAGAGCCAGCCGGAACGCGCGCAAGCCGCAGTCGCCCTGGCGCTGAAGGCGGCACCGGACTTCGTGCCGCCGGCCGAGGAGGTCGATGCCGCGACCCTGGCGCTGTTCTCGGCGTACCGCGGCCCACGCGCAGCGAATCCCGAAGCCGACGGCCAGGCGGCCGACCAGGCCGGCAACTATCAGCAGGCGTTCCTGGCGTACCTGGAGGCCTATCGCGCCCTGCCGGCGCCGGCGCCCCGCGCCGACGACCAGCGGCTGCGCGAACGAATCATTCGAGTCGTGCAGCAGCTGCCGGCCAGGCCCGCCATTCCGGCCGACGCCCAGGAACATGCGCGCAAGGCGCAGCAACTGCTCGATGCCGAAGCGATTCTCGGCGGCGCCGCCGGGGCGTCGTCGATCACCGCCGCTGACGAACTGGCGCGGGCGCTGCGCATCGCGCCCTGGTGGGCACAGGCGACGTTCCAGCTCGCGACCGTGCAGCAGAAGCTGTCGCGCGTCGACGATGCGCTGATGAACCTGAATCTCTACAAGCTCGCCGACCCTGACGGTTATGCCGCCGCCGCGGCGAAGACCAGCGCGAACGCGACGCCGGCAGTAACCGGCGCTCCCGCGGTTCCTGCCCAGCCCGGCACCGTGCATGTCTACCGGCGCTACAACTACGTCGGCAGCGCTGCCCGGGCCGACGTCGGGTGCGACGGCCTGCGGATCGCCGAACTGCAGAATCGCCGCGTCGTCACATTTGTGGTCCCGGCCGGTCCGCACGTCATCACCGTGCACAAGGACACGTTTGCCATCGACGTCATCGCGAACCAGGAGTACTACTTCAAGACCAATCCAGGCATGGGCGGCTGGAGCACGAAACCCGTGGCCGCCGACGAGGCGCGCAAGGAAATCAAGGAACACAACTTGAAGCCGAACGAGGCCAAGCGCGTCACCAGCAGTGAGTGCCGAATCATTCCCCCCAAACGTTAATTGAGGTGGTCATGCTTACTCGAGTTCTCGCCGTCACGCTGTCGCTCACACTAGCGGCCCCGACCGTCACGATCGCACAAGCGCCCCCCAACTGCTCCAACATCGCGGACCAGTTCGATCGCGAGACCAGGGCCTTCACGGCCGAGGCCGACCGGCAGAACCTCGACTTCGTCAAAGAGCTGGCCCTCGACAAGATCACCGGCGCGCTCAAACAACGCCTGAGTGAAGCGGTGTCAGGCACCATGGCCGGTGACATTGCGACGCACCTGAGCGAGAACTGGGAGGCCGCCAACACGGCCCGCGATCGGCTGACGCGGGCGCGGGAGTACTTCGACGAGTGGCTCGCCTGCTTCAACGCGCCGTTGGGCACCTGCGATCGCGCGGCCTTGAACAAGCGCTACCGCGACGAGTTCAAGGCCTACATGGACTCGCTGCTCGACGATGCGGGTCAGAGTGAAGCCCGGCAGCGCGTCGACCGGGCGCGCGGCCTGCTGCACAACTATCTCGATCGAACCATGAACATTTCGAAGGGCACGATGCAGGCGATGGCGGCATGCACGGCGCCGATGACCCGGCAGGCACGACCGCAACTAACCGAGGCTCAGACGCCATCGGCCGCGGCACCGCAAGAGACTGAAGTGGCGGAGCCGCCGTCGAAACCGGTCGAGAATCCCGGCGGCGGCATGTCGGGCACCACCATCCTGGCCGGCGTGGCACTGGCCGGTGCCGGCGGCTATTACCTGCTCGACAAGTCCAAGAGCTGCACCGAGCCGACGACCAACTTCTTCTCGGTGTGCTCGAGCCAGGGCGGTTCATCGAGCGCCTGTTCGACCGCGCGAGAGGCGCAGCGGGCGTATTGCACGTGCCTGGGAATGGGATTCAGCACATCCGGCGGCTGCACCCAGTAGCGGGCGCTCCGCTTGCTGGCCACCCTTGCGCTCGCCCTGTTGGCCGCGACGGAGATCATCCGCGGCTCCGTCGTGGACCCCGTCGCTCGCCCGATCGCGGGCGCGCGGATCGAACTGACGTGTCACGACGTGCGGGTGACGGTCAGCACCGATGCCGCCGGATCGTTTGCACTGGCCGCCCCCGGCCCAGGCCCATGCTCTATCCGCGCAAGCTACTCCGGATTCCGCGAGACCACATTGACGGTCGCGGCCGAACAGGCCCGGGAACCGGTCACGATCCATCTCGCGCTCGAGCCGTGGGATGAACGCGTCGAAGTTCGTGCCTCACCGCCCGGGCTCGCCGCGGTCGCGACCGGGGCGGTATCAACCTCAGCGCTCGGCCCTGACACCCTGAATATCGCGGGACCCGACGCGTGGCGATGGCTGCACCTGGCCGAACGCGCAGCCGGTCAGCCGCCCGGCACCAAGACGCTCGGCATCAACGGACTGCCCGCCGACGGACCTCCGCCATCCGACCTCATTGCCACCATCGGCGTGGGCGCCGATCCGTTTGGCGCCGAGGTCACGGGGGCCGATCGCGTGCGGGTCGAGGTCGCGACCGAACCTGGCCGCCGGTGGCACTTTGCCATCTCGCCGGGAATGGCGGCGACTCGCCAGCACGACCTGCTAATGCCGTCGGCGTCGCGAGAGTCGCAAGGCCGGGCGGCGAGCGTGGGCGGCCCGCTCAACAGGACAGGGACGGTCCGCGCCTTCGCGGCGGGATCGAGTTCGCACGTGACGTCGCAGCCCACCTACGTTGAGGCGGCCATTGGCGGCGACCGGATCGCGGCGGGCGTTTCCTCTACCACCGGCGCCAGTGGATGGACCACCGGCCTGTCGGCTCGCCGTAACCAGTTGAGTGTCAACGCGATGGTCTCTGCCAGTCGCCTGAGTGTCAGCAACGGCGGCGTTGGCGGCCGCACGGGCCCGAGCGGCGCGATGGATCTGGAGACCAGCGCGCTCCGCCTCCAGACTACGTGGCGTTACACCGGCACCCGGCTGGGCGCGCGAGGCGGATTCTCGGCACAGCGCCAGCATCTCGACTCCTCGGTCTTGCCGGCGGGTCCGGGCGTGATGTTTGCCGATCGGCTGCTCCACGGATCGCCAGATACGCTGGCGCTCGCGCAGACCGCCACCTCGTGGCGAGCGCAGCACATCGTGGAATCGCCCGGCACGCCGGCGCGCCCCTGGCTGGCCGGTGTCGACATTGCCGCGGACCATCTTCGCGAGGACCGCACGTTCAACCCGGAAGGCGTTGTCTTCCTGGCTGCGCCCACCGCTCAACACGGCGCCTGGGTTCGCCGGACCGGCACCGCCACTCACGGCGCAGACGCGCGCCTGTTCGCGGTATTCGGCCAACGCGTGATCGCCAATTCGAGTCGGGTGTGGAGCCGCGCCGGCGCGCGCGCCGAATGGCAGCCTGGCGCCGGTGTCACGATCGCGCCGCGCGTTGCGATCGGCGTCCGCGCGGGTCAGTTCCTGGTTGGCGCCAACCTTGGAGTGTTCAGCGACCTCTGGCCCGCAGCGAGCGCGCTGGAGTACGCGTTCCGTGCCGGCGCGCCCGTCGTGCTTGCTTCCCAGGCGGACCGTACCTTTCCGATCACGCTTACCGGCTCTCCTGCCAGGCGCACGGACCTGGTCATGCGAATGTCGGCGGTGCGGATCATCGGCCACACGCGGTTGTCGGTCGAGGAAACCCTCACGCTGGGCAGGGACCTGGCCGGCCTGACGCGCCAGTTCGACGGTCAGCGCCTGATCGACACCCTGGACCATTCCCGCTCCATGCAGCGATCGCAGACACGTGTCCGGGTCGATGCCCCTCTACGCGGCTGGTTGGCCACCGCTCACTACGAGTATGCGCACGCCCTCGACGATACGGACGGACCGTTCGCCCTGCCCGCGAAGCAGAATGGACTGGCTGACGAATGGGGGCCCTCGACCGGCATTGCGCGGCACGCGCTGACAGCGCTCGTCACCGGCAAGCTGCCGGAGGGCATTCGCGTCCTCATTTCAGCCCGAGTGGCCTCGGGTCTGCCGTATTCCCTTCTCACCGGCAGCGATCCCGACAGTCTGTTCACCTTCACCGGCCGGCCGAGCGCCAGACGCAACCAGCAGCGCCTGCCGGCGAGCAGCGATGTCGCGGCGTACCTTGCCAAGTCCTTTCGGCTCCCCCGCACCGGTCTGCGGCTCGACTCCGGACTTCGCCTGGAGAATATCTTCGGCACCCTGACGCCGCTCGAGGTCGAACGGGCCACATCGTCGGCGGTCTCAGGCCGCCCGGTCAGCGCGGCCGGCGGACGTGCCGTAAGTGTGTGGACCACGATTGCCCGTCGCTGACGGCCCTGGCCGGTCGACAATAGATCCCAACATGGACGATACGCACCTGGTCACCTGCCCGTACTGCGGCGAGGAGATTGAGATCTACGTCGAACTTGACGTCCGCGGCAGCTATGTCCAGGACTGCGAAGTCTGCTGCAATCCCTGGACCGTGAGGGTGACGCGCGAGGACGGCGAGACCTGCGTCGAGATTGGCCGGGCTGACGGCTCGGAGTAGGCCTAGTCGGGACGAACCGCAACGCTCGCCCAGCCGGCGCCGGGCGACCAGCTGTGGATCTCGCGAGGACCGCCGCGATCCGGACATCGCTCACGCGGATGATCGAGCTTTCCTTCCGCGTGCAGGGCGTCGTGGGTCTCCCAATAGTGCTGGCTGTAGGTGGCCCGGATCGGATCGAGGCTGGTCGTGAACTCGTAGAGCGCATCCGACGCCAGGGTGTTCGACGGCACTTCCAGCGTGTGCACCACGATGCGCTCGCCGACGACCGACACTGCCGCACGGTTGAAGCGAGAGTTGGTCACCCGGTTCAACTCGCTGCGCGGCATCACCATCATGCGACGCGGCAGTCGCTGGCCGCAGTTGTCGCAGTAATGTGCCGTCCCCTTGGCTTCGGGGCCCTGGGCATCGAGATTCGCGGTATCGAGCAACGCCACCATCCCGCCGTTGCGTGATTCCGAGAAGCCGGCCACCAACAGTGTTTCGGCGTTCATCCAGCGGAGCGCCTCGATCCAGCCCGAGTGCGCAAACGAGCCCAGCCGGCGGCCGCCGGAGTCAAGGATTGCCACGAGGCTCGGGCCCCAGACGTAGTGATGGGCGGCGACCGCCAACCGGCTCGACTTCGATGCCCCCTCGCGCGCGAAGGTGGTGATGGCCCACGGCGCGGTAAACGGCTTGCCGCCGAAGTTCAGCGTGTCGTCGAACGCGAACGACCACTGGCGGCGGCCATCGCTGCCGAACGCCGCCAGTTCGCCGCCCTCGATGCGGCGATCGCCGAGCCGTTCACGGTAGCTCGTCGCGGCATAGACCACCGGGTCGGCATCACCGGACACCAGCACACCCGGGCTGAATTCGGAAAACACCGTGTCGTAGCGCTCGTCCCACGGGTGCTTCCAGAGCTCGCGGCCCGCCTCGTCTTTCGCCGTCAACGACTGCCTGGACACCTCGGCCTGAAGGCCCACGGCACCCGCGCGCGGTGCCGGCGTGCCACGCCAGGCCAGGACCAGTATCGCGGTGAAGATGAATGGCGCGATTCCCCATCGCGCCCATCGCGCGGGGGCGGCCTGAGGGACCACCAGCGCGCTGGGCTCAACCGCTGACTTGGGCTCTGGCTCAGAGGCAGCCGACGTACGACTTGGCCCCTTTAGCCAATCATCGATCTCCGAGGCGTACGCAAAGACCGAACTGCCCCGGCCGCCCGGCACCCGGCGCACGGGAAGTCCCTGCAATCGCTCCCAGCGCCGGACGGTGCCGATGTCGCGTCCCAGGTAATCGGCGATCGCCTTCCACGAATCCAGCCGGTTGTCGCCGGCCGGGCCGTTGGTGGTCATGAGGCGCCCATTTTGTACCAGTTAGACGCTAATGCACACATCTGACGATTGCCCGGAACTTCGGGCGACCGCATCCTGCCGTGCATTGATGATGCGGCCTCCAAGCCCGGTCCGGCTCACTCCGCGCGAACGCGACATCGTCGACGCCATGCTGAAGGCCGCGTCGAACAAATCGATCGCGGCGTCGTTGGGCTTGTCCGAGCAGAGTGTCAAGAACCGTCTGACGCACCTCTATCGAAAGATGGGCGTCAGCAGCCGGCTGGAGTTGGTGTTGGTCCTGACGCAACAGAGGCAATAGGTACCTTCGTCACGATTTCTTTCGTCCCGGTGCCTTCATATGATCGCCCGCGCTCCGGCCGATGGCCGCACGAAGGAGAACTCGATATGTTTTGCGCGCGCTTAGTACTCGTGGCCACTCTCAGTGTTGTCGCCGGCTGCGGCGGGACCGGCGGCGGTGGTGGCAACGATGCGCCGATCACACCTACCAGCCCCAGCAGCGGCACCGCCGGCGGATGGACGGGCACACTCACGCGTCCCAACGGCAACCCGCCGATGACGGTCAGTTGGCAGGCCGAGCAGAGCGGCACCTTCCTGACCGGACCCATGACGCTGACCAACGGCGGCAACAGCGCGGTCGTCACCGGCGCCGGCGAGGTCCTTGGCGACGCCCGCGCCGGATACACCCTGTTCATCTCGCTCAGGGCAACGGCCGGCCAGATTCCCGGCCTGCCCAACTGCTCGATCATCGGCGGCGCGCTGGCGCGGCCAGGCATTCCGTTTCCGGAACCGTTCCGGACGATCAATGCGGCACCGGTCACGATGGGCTACACCAACTGCCAGGGATTCATGGACCCGCCGCCGCAGCGCACTGACGTCTCGGAGAGTTCTCAGCTCACGCTGACCAAGCAGTAGTTAATGCCGTTGTCCCTTCAAAAGGAGTACTTCATGCGATTCCGGTTCTTGATGCTTCTCGCGGTTGCTGTCGCTCCGGCGTGCGGAGGCGGATCCTCAGGTTCAGCCACTACGCCCACGGCGCCTTCGACAACGGCGCCAACCACGACGGCGACAACACCAGCCGCCACACCGGCGCCATCGCTCAGCCTTGCCGGCACCTGGACGGGGACATTCGTACCGGTGGGCGGCACCAGTCCAGAGCCAGTGACCTGGGTCGCGACGCAGACCGGCACCAGCGTCACCGGCCCGTTCACAATCACGCTCAATGGGAACCGCGGAAACGGCGCCGCAACGTTGTCGGGCACACTGTCTGGGACGTCGCTCGCGCTCACCTATTCGTTCACGACCCGGCCGGGCGCGCCGGCCGGATGTACCGAGAGTGGCGTCGGGACCATCACCAACGTGACCGCGAGTGCCATCTCCGGCCAGATTCAACGCACCTATACGGCGGCGTGCGCCAGCGCGGTCCCGTCGCTGACGCCGACACCGGATCAGTTGAGCCTCACGAAGTAACGGCGCTAGCGCGTATTGGCGGCGAACGTATCGCAGCTGTTGATGTCGCCGCCACCTTGCCATCTCATGCCGGGAGCCTATGTCAGAGCCGGGCCAGGGCCAGCGGGGCGCGTCCGCGCCCGCTGGAACACGCCCACAAGGTACCCGTCGCGCAGGCTCTTCATGAGCCACCGGACGACAAACGCAGGGACGCCCATGCTGCCGTGGTTCACCGCGTACAGCGGCACCGAGTCGAGCGCGGTCATCGTGTAGCCCGCCTCGATAAAGAGGCGTTCCGGCCGCTCGTCCATCTCGGTGAACGTTGCGCCCATGCCGACGATTTTCTCGTGGATGGGCCGGCTGAAGCGCTCGAAGAACCCCTTGCGCATCAGGTCGCAGTAAACCGTGTGATGCGGAAACCGCGCGGCCAGCGTCCGCAGCAGCGCGGCGCGCTGCTCGCGCGTGAGGTACATCAGGACGCCCTCAATGACGACGTGAGCGTGCCCCGGGCTGCCGACAATTTCCAGTTTGTCGGCCAGGACGTCGCGACTGAAATCAACAGGCGTACGCACCAGCGGATTGGGAGCCGACGCCGCCGGCAGGCATGTCTCCTTGTAGGTGAGAATCTCCGGTTCGTCGAACTCGAACCAGCGTCCTCCCGCCAGCCGGAAGGGGCGCGTGTCGAACCCCGATCCGATGATGACGATGGTCGCACCGGGATCGGCGGCCAGCGCGCGGCGCAGGTGCGCGTCGATCATGGCATGGCGCGCGGCGTTGCTGGCATTGGGCGGCGTGAAGCCCTTGAACTCCTCCCAGACCCGCCGCGCATCGTCGTTCATGAAGCGGCTGGCCAGCGTGTCGCCGCACAGGGGCTTCGCCTTGGCCGCGTCGGCAGCACGCACACCCAGCGTGTAGTAGGCGGTCCGCGAGATCGGGTTGGCCATGCCGTGGATGATACCGATTTCCGAAGTCCATTCGTTATCACCTGCTGCCGGTTCATCCGGGTTCCCGAGCCCGCGCCCGGTAGTCGAGAAACGAGGTGGCATTGAAGCCGGTCAGCCGGCCGGTGCGAACGTCACGCACCAGGACGGCTTCAACACCATTCACGCCATCCACGCACGCGACCTCGGCGCCGGTTACGACCACAGCCTCCCGGCCCTCCGGCGCACCCGTGGACCGAAGCGACCGTCGCAGGCGGCGCGCCAGGCCGGCGTCTCCGGCCCCAATCACAATCAACACCCGCATTCCACGGCGCACCGCGTCGATCGCAGCGGCAGTCGCCGCCGCCCCCGCGCCGACGATGACGAGGTCCACGGTTCGCGTCATCGCGAAGCGGGCGGCCGCGCCGCGCCATTGACGACGATGGGGCCGGTCAGGGTTCGCAGGAAGGCCTCGAGCCGGCGCAGATCCGTGCGAGTTAAACGCAGCGACCTGAGCTCCGTGTGCCCCTTGGCCGCTGCCGGTGCACGGTTGTAGTGCTCGAGTACCTCCCTCAGCGTGCCGAACTGACCCGCGTTCATGTACGGCGCGCGCTCGGCGACGTTGCGAAGCGATGGCACCTTGTAGGCGCGCTGCAGCACATGGTCGCCGGTCACGAGGTAGTCGAGTTCCGCACACTTGCCCGGTGCGTCGCTCCAACGGCTCCGGCAGTTGAACTCGTCCGCCAGGACCGCGGCGGCCCCCGTCAGACGACCATCGTCCAAGGGCAGTTCGGGACGCGGAGGCACGCCCGTGTTGTGAAACTCGTTGTTGGTGAACAGCGGACCGTTGTGGCACTGCGTGCAATTGGCCTTTCCCATGAACAGTTTGAGCCCGGCGATCTCGTCGCTGGTGAGAATGCCGTCGAACCGCCGGCCACCGGCCAGCGCCTCGACATACCGATCGAACCGCGACGGCCCAAACTCGATCCGCCGCTCATACGCCGCAATTGCCTTGCCGATGTTCACGAAGACGCCCGTGATCGCCTGGCGCTGCTCGGGATGCAGGGCGAGCCACGCGCCGGCTTGTGAGTCGAAGCCCCCTGCTGCCGGCACCGCCGACAGGTCAAGGAGCGGCCCAAACAGGGCCTCGTACTCAGTGCGATATCGTTCCGCGATCTCCCGCGCATATTGCGTGCGCGTGCCGCCGTGCTCCACGGCGCTCTCGAGTGGCCCCAGCGCCTGGGCCCACAGGCTGTCCTTGCGGCCATCCCAGAACAGGAACGGCGAATGCGCAGCCGCCGCGACGGGCATCGTCCGCCTGGCGGTGACGCCGGCACCACGTCCCAACGCGATGCCATCCTGAAAGTCGCGATCCGGCTGGTGGCAGGTGCCGCACGCTACCTTCCCGTCGGCACTGAGGCGCGTGTCGAAGAACAGGCGCTCGCCGAGCTGTGCCGCACGCGGGTCGTCCGCGACGCGGTTGGTGGGATCGGGCGGCAGCGGACCGAGCGCGGAAAGCGCGAGCGAACGCAGCTCGTCCCGTTGTGTCGCCGTCCATCCGCCCTGGTCGGACACCGCGCCGGTCACGGTCACCGTGGCCAACAGGACGGCCGTTGCCACCACGAGACGAGTCGCCGGCATGTCGCCCCTGCCCCGCATCACAAGCCCAGGTTGAACGTGACGGTGTCGGCGCCCCGTTCGGAGTTGATGGTGACCTTGAATTCCCACCAGCCGCCCATGTTGAAGCGCACGCCCTCGACCTCGTAGGTGCCGGCGCCCAGCGCCCGGGTCATGCGCGGCCTGGTCGGCATGCGATGGCCGTGCTGCGGCATGCCGCCGTCAATGGCGAGCGTCGCGCCGTCAACGGCGCGGCCGGCTTCGTCGACAATGGCGACGCGCAGCGTCTGCATCCGGCGCGGACGCAGCGGGCCCGCGGTCTCGAGTGTCGCGACGTAAAGCTGGTTGGCGGAGGTGCGCGGCCCGAGGCCGAACTCGGTGGCCGCCGGCCGCCTGGCCCCCGTGCCGTGAATCATCGCCATGACGTGACCGCACGCGCTGGCCATCACCGCGACGGCGATGAGCAGGGCGAGTGAGGCTGCCCGCCTGGCGCGCGATGGGGCTTTTCGCTGCAGGCCCTTCATCAGATACTTCAGTTGTGCGTTGCCGGTCGAATTTCGCTGTAAGGTCTTCATCGGATGCTCCACACCTGTGTTGCCGGCGGGTATCGCCCGCAACGCTGATGAAGATAGCGACCGGAGCCGGGTGGGCGATTGAACGAGAAGGGCGAAGTTCTTGAATAAACCTGCTGTGGCGGCGAATGACAGCCCCAACCGCTGGTCATTGATGCCGCATTGGTATCTCTGGGATGGCGGGTACTTCCTGGTCGGACGCGGCGAGGGCCTGGTGCCGCCGCACGCACACCATGCGATCCAGATCGTCATCGTCATTGACGGCGATGCCGGCCTCGCCGGCGAAGACGGCAACTGGCGAACAGGCCGCGGCTTCATTGTCCGCCCGGACGTGGTGCACTCCTATAGGCCGAATGGAGCGCTCAGCGCGATGATGTTCGTGGACCCTGAGTCGATCGAAGGGGTGTGGCTGGGCACGTCGCTGCGCGAGGACATCACGCTGGTGCCCGAGGCGCGGCACGCCGCCTGCAGCGCGGAGCTACGGCGGTTCGTCGAACAGCCATTCGAGAGCCTGGCCATTCGTGAGCTGATCAAGCACTGCGTCGAGGCCCTGTGCACGGGCGTGCCACCAAGCCGGCGGCTCGACGAACGGGTCACGCGCGTCCTGACCGCGATACGCAGTTCCGACGAGCTCCGGATATCGATCGAAGAGGCGGCCGCCAAGGCGTTTCTGTCGCCCAGTCGGTTTGCGCATCTCTTCAAGCAGCAGGTCGGCCTGCCGTTCCGGCGCTACATGCTGTGGCGCAAGCTGACGCGCGCCATGCTCGTCATCGGTCGCGGCCAGACCATCTCAACGGCCGCCCACGAAGCCGATTTTGCGGATGCCGCGCACCTGACCCGCACGTTCTACCAGATGGTGGGACTGGCGCCGTCGGTGCTGATGCGCGGCGAGTTCTTCGAGATCCCGCCGCCGTTTGAGGTCTCCGATTCTCAGCGGGCCACGTAGGCCGCGAGGTGCTTGCCGGTCAGCGTCGCCTTCTTCGCGACAAGGCTGGTGGGCGTGCCTTCGAACACCACTTTCCCGCCGTCGTGGCCGGCCCCGGGGCCGAGGTCGATGATCCAGTCGGCGTGTGCCATCACTGCCTGGTGGTGCTCGATGACGATCACCGACTTGCCGGAATCGACCAGCCGGTCGAGCAGCCCGAGCAGGTGTGCGACGTCGGCCAGGTGCAGTCCCGAGGTTGGCTCGTCCAACACGTAGACACTGCCCTTCTCCGCCATCTGCGTGGCCAGCTTGAGCCGCTGTCGCTCGCCACCCGACAGCGTTGTGAGCGGCTGGCCGAGACTGAGGTAGCCAAGGCCCACGTCCGCGAGCCGGTCGAGGATGGCGTGCGCGGCCGGCGTGCTCGCCTTGCCGCTGCCGAAGAAATCCCTGGCCCCGGTCACCGGCATCGCGAGCACCTCGCTGATGTCCTTGCCGCCCAGCTTGCACTTGAGCACCTCGGCCTGGAACCGCTTGCCTTCGCACTCCTCGCAGGTGGCAGCGACCCCGGCCATCATCGCCAGGTCGGTGTAAATGACGCCGGCGCCGTTGCAGGCCGGACAGGCGCCTTCGGAGTTGGCGCTGAACAGCGCGGGCTTCACGCCGTTGGCCTTGGCAAACGCCGAGCGAATGGGGTCGAGCAGACCGGTATAGGTCGCCGGGTTGCTGCGTCTCGAACCGCGGATCGCACCCTGATCGACCGACACCACGCCGTCCTGCCCGGCCACCGAGCCGTGGATCAGCGAGCTCTTGCCAGACCCGGCCACGCCCGTCACTACGACCAGCATGCCGAGCGGGATGTCGACATCTACCTTTTTCAAGTTGTGCGTGCTGGCGCCGCGCACCTTCAGGGCACCAGACGGCTTTCTCACCGACGGCTTCAACGCGGCCCGGTCGTCCAGGTGCCGGCCGGTCAGCGTGCGGCTGGCCCGCAACCCTTCGACGGTGCCCTCGAACACCACCGTGCCTCCCGCCGTACCGGCGCCGGGGCCGAGATCGACCACGTGATCGGCGATCGCGATCACTTCGGGTTTGTGCTCCACCACCAATACGGTATTGCCCTTGTCGCGCAGGCGCAGCAGCAGGCCGTTCATTCGCTGGATGTCGTGGGGGTGCAGCCCGACCGTCGGCTCGTCGAAGACGTAGGTCACGTCGGTGAGTGACGACCCGAGATGGCGGATCATCTTGGTGCGCTGGGCCTCGCCGCCCGACAACGTGCCCGACGGCCGGTCGAGCGAGAGGTAGCCCAGTCCGATCTCGGTAAACGAATCGAGCAGGTGTCGCAGCCCGGCGACCAGCGGCGCCACCGACGAATCGTCGATGCCCCGCATCCAGTCAGCAAGGTCGCTGATCTGCATTGCGCACAGGTCGGCGATGTTCTTGCCCTTGATCTTCGACGACCGCGCCTCCTTGCTGAGCCGCGTGCCGTCACAATCGGGGCAGGTCGTGAACGTGACGGCGCGATCCACGAAGGCGCGGATATGCGGCTGCAGCGCGTCGACGTCCTTCGAGAGGTACGACTTCTGGATCGACGGGATGAGCCCGGCGTAGGTCAGGTTGATCCCGTCGACCTTGATCTTGGTCGGCTCCTTGTAGAGCAGGTCGTGCAGCTCCCGCTTGTTGAACTTGCGGATCGGCTTGTCGGGATCGAAGAACCCGCAGCCGCGGAAGATGCGGCCGTACCAGCCCTCCATGCTGTAGCCGGGAATGGTGAGCGCGCCCCCGTTCAGCGACTTGCTGTCGTCGTACAGCGCGGCCAGGTCGAAGTCGGTGACCGCGCCCATGCCCTCGCAGCGCGGGCACATGCCGCCCAGGCGGTTGAAGGTCACCTTCTCGGTCTTGGTCTTGCCGGCGCCGCGCTCGACCGTGATGCCGCCGCTGGCCGACACCGACGGCACGTTGAACGAGTAGGCGTTGGGCGAGCCGATGTGCGGCTTGCCGAGGCGGCTGAACAGGATGCGGAGCATCGCATTGGCGTCGGTGGCGGTGCCGACCGTCGACCGGGCGTTCGCACCCATTCGCTCCTGGTCGACGATGATCGCCGTCGTCAAACCGTCGAGCACGTCGACGTCGGGCCGCGCCAGCGTGGGCATGAACCCCTGCACGAACGCGCTGTAGGTCTCGTTGATCATCCGCTGCGACTCGGCGGCGATGGTGTCGAAGACCAGCGAGCTCTTGCCCGATCCGGAGACGCCGGTGAACACCGTCAGCCGGCGTTTCGGCAACTCGACGCTGACGTCCTTGAGGTTGTTCTCGCGCGCGCCCTGCACCCGGATCAGGTCGTGCAGGTCCGCCGCGTGCCCCGCCGGTGTCGGCGTGTCCGGTTTCCTCGGCTTTGTCATCGGTTAGCGCCGCTCGTTGATACGAAGGTGGTTGCCCGCGGGATCGCGGAACGCGCAGTCGCGAATGCCGTACGGCTGGTCGGTGGGCTCCTGCATGACCTCGGCACCGGCGGCCTGCAACCGCGCGAAGGTGGCATCGAGGTCGGCCGTCGACAGCACGATGGTGGCGTAGGTGCCCTTGGCCATCATCTCGGCAATGGTGCGGCGCTCGTCCTCGGTCACGCCGGGGGTCGCGGCGGGCGGGAACAGGACGATCGAGACGCCGGGCTGGCCGGCGGGACCGACCGTGATCCAGCGCATGCCGTTGTAGCCGACGTCGTTGCGGACCTCGAAGCCGAGGGTGTCGCGGTAGAAGGCCAGGGAAACGTCGGGGTCGTTCTGGGGAAGGAAGCTCGAGTGAATGGTGATGTCCATGGCGGTCATTCTAGATTTGGCCCTTTGGGTGATGCTTCTCGATTCCTGACCGGCCGGGTCACCTGCTTGGCCACGCAGGACGGCATGCCTGCGGTCGCGCTGGCCGCCTGCTGCCGATAGACGCTGGGCGGCACGCCGACGAGCTCGGTGAAGCGGCTGCTGAAGGTGCCGAGCGATGAGCACCCGACTTCGAAGCAGACGTCGGTGACGCTCATGTCGCCACGCCGCAGCAACGCCATGGCGCGCTCGATGCGCCGCGTCATCAGGTAGCTGTAGGGGGGCTCGCCGTAGGCGCGCCGGAACTCGCGGCTGAGGTGCCCGGCCGACATGTCCACGCCACGGGCGAGGGCCTCAACGTCCAGCGGCTCCGCGTAGTCCCGGTCGATGCGGTCGCGCACTCGGCGCAGCTTGGCGAGCTCGCGAAGGTGCTGCGCGTCGATGGGTCTAGTGGTCACCTGCGCGATTTTATCTCGCCGCGCTTGGGGCCGATGGGGACGAAAACGGACAGAGAACCTGCGACTTGCTGATTCGGTTGAGTGAGTTACTTTATCCAGCGCTCCGCCCACCCGGCCCGCTTCGGGCTGAACTGCCTCATCCTGCTCGGTCCCCGATTGGGACTGTTTTCGGCATTGATCCAGCCGTTACAGACCTCGGCATGGTCCTCTATGGGGTTGGGGTACGTTCCCCAACTCGCTTTCTCGGCGTCGTCCGGGATCACCCAGCCAAAACTTGGTGCTGGACCGGGAGCCGGGAGCCTCCAGCCGATTGACTCCACGAAACTACGCCCCTGCGCAGTATCGCCGGTCCACCACGGCACGAAATCGCCATCGTGCCGTGGGTCACTCTTGCCGGTCTCGAGAATCAACTTGTGCTGGTACACGTGGCAGAGCTCGTGGCCGAGCGTGCTGATCTCGCCGTTGGGACCAGGCGAGCGGTAATACACGGTGCGTTGGGCGGCTACGTAGTTCGAGGACTGGCTACTCGGGAACCTGGCCAGGCATGCTCCGAAATTGGCGAGTCCCAGCCTATTCATCATCGCCATTACTTCGGCCGGCCACGGGCTGCACTCCCTCACCATGATGAAATCAACGCGGTGATCTCCGCCGGCGCCCGGGACATCCTTCTCCTGTGCCTGATAGCCGGCTTTGCTTGCCCGAAGACGGCGCGGCGTTGAACTCGCCACAAACTCGAACCGGCCCTCGGCATCGGTAACAACCGGAGGAATGCTCTCTCCGACGGCGGCGATCGTGACGCCAGCGATCGGGACGCTCTCGTTTAGGTACGGCGTGCCATACTCGCCAACCGTGCCGCGGACGGTTGCGCTTGGCTGGGCTCCACCTTCGATCGTCACCGAGACGGTCGCCTGGTTACTGTCGCCGTTTGAAGTCCGGATGACGTAGTGGAGTTGCACGACGCCGGTGAGGGTTCCCGGTCCAAAGCGGAAGCCTCCGCCACCGACGTTGGTGAAATCACCAGGAAAGGGTGCAATAAAGAAGGCGCTTGCCGGAGAGAGGTTAGTCGGAATGGAATCGTTGGCCAAGACGCCCGGCGCATCGACCACCAACGCCTGCCCATACGGCGTCGTGTAACTGTCGTTGGTCGCAGAGAGCGTCGTCGGCGACCCAGGGCTCGGTGAGGGCGACGGGCTCGACGACGGGGTCGCCGAGGGCGACGGACTCGGAGCGGACGGACTACCGCCACAGGCGCCGGCAAGCGCGACGAGCGTCAGCGCTACAAGCAGCACTCCAGCGCGCCCCAGGATCCGCTGCGAGAGGACTCCAGCCAGTAAGGGCAACCTGTCAGACATTGTTCGGTTGACCCTCCTTCCTCGAACGTCAGTATAGCCTGCCGTACCACTAACCTTAAGGGGTCGGAAGCCAACGCGTCGCCCACTCGTGGCGACGTGGTGCGTAGCGCCGCAGGTACTCGGTGCCGGCAAACTGATAGCCTTCTGGATTGTTGTAGGTCGCGCAACTCTGCGCGCTGTCCTCAATCGGATTCGAGTAGCCGCACGACCATAGCTCGCATGGCGGCTCTACCCAGGCGCCGCCCTGCATGGTCCAGCCGGTCAAGGCGATGAATTGCTTGCCTTCCTCGGTGTTGTAGTAGGCCGACAAGGCCCCAGACATGCCAGCATCGCGCACCGCGCGATCCTGATGCGCGTGACACAGCTCGTGCGCGATGGAGCCGATTTCACCGGTCGCCGGCGCCGGGGACACGTAAACCACGACTCCCGCCACATAGGGCAACGACGCAGATCCGGAGACATAGTAAGACGGCCCGGCGCTTGGAGCGCGCTTGAACTTCAGGAGAGGGAGCGGAACACGCTGCATCATGCGCGCGAGTCGGGACGGCCAGGTGCGGCCCAATCCGAAGTCCACTCGGGTATCTGCTTTCACCACGGTCGGCGCGCTCGTCTCCGTCTCGTAGCCCTCAATCGAGACGCGCAGTGCGAGGGTCTGTTGCGCCAAGCCCGTGAAGCTGTAGAGCCCGCCGCTGTCCGTGACAACGGAATCGCCGGCTCGCGGGCCTTCAGTGATCTCCACTCGAGCGCCAACAATTGGCGGCGTCGGCAGCGGCGCAGTCTCACGGACACCGCCGCTCAAGGTGAACGCGACCGAAGTGGGTGCTGTCGGTAGCGGCGTGGGCTGACTGCCGCCGCATGACGCCGCAAGCAGGCACGTCAACAAGACCGATGCGAATACTCTCGTGGCGCTAGCCTCCTATTGTGGTTCGGACGTCAGGAGACTACCCGTCCGGTTGTCTACGCCTCATCCTCGTCGCCTTCCGCGCTGATGTCCTGCGGAGCAAGCCAATCGCTGTCAGGGCGGCAGACAAGTCGAGCGTTCTTGTAAGCCCAGTCCAACGGCAGGACAGTGTGGCCGAGATAACTGCCCGATTGGGTCTTCTCCACTGCCAGCGCCATGTCCACCTCCTCATCCGAGAGCAGGCACACAGGCAGCAGCAGTTGCAGCTTGCGAACTCGCGGATAGTACGTCGGGATCGCGGTCTTGAAGTTCCATTGAACGCGCTTGATCGATAAGTCGATCGCGTCCTTCACTCTGTTCATGATACGGCGATAGGTCCGGCTGTCTTGCTCGATAGCATTGCCTAGGTCACGGTAGTACGCTTTGCGTTCATCGTCGGACATCAGTGAAACGTCCTGAGCCTGAAACACGGGTGGCCAATGATCCTTGATGAAATCCGCCGGGTAGCGATCGATTCGCTCGATGATGATGTGATGCCAGTCCAGCTCGGGCTTGCCAGCGCGGGTGTCATAGAGAAGATCCATCTGGTTGTCAAAGTAGTGCGCTGTGGACGGCAAGGGTGCGAAATGGCGCACGAGATTCTGGCCGTCGGCGCCTTCCCCAGCGATACAGAAGCCCGCCAATTGCCAAGGCGCTCGTGGATTGTCGTTCGGGACGAACAGCGCATGAATCGGTTCGTAGCGGGGATCGACGAGACCCGTGTTCAAGGCGGCAATGGAGGCGCCTGCGTTCACCAGCACCTTCTGTTCGAGGGCGAGCCTGCCAAATGTGTGGACCAGATAGCTGTAGAGAATCGGGAACGGACGATCAGAATTCGGCGGCGTATTCTTGAACTCCCAGCGTTCGTCAAGAGCGAGACCCTTGAGCGCAGCAAGGACATTCGGGATGTATCCCAAATATGCCCACTCGAAGAGTCGCTCGCTCGATGGGGCCGACGGCCGGCCCGGAGGCCGCGGTACGGTCGCGGTGGCGTCCGGGGCCTGCTCGGTTGCGCGGTCTAGGTAATGAGCCTGGACATTGGTTCCGAAGACCTTGAGTTGAAAGGTTACGAGTTCGCCCTCTTTCAAGGGCGGTGAACCGCGAAACCAGGATGCCTTGAAGTAAAGCTCCTGCTCTGGGGTTTCTTCAGACGAGATGAATCCGTAGTCGCCGAGAACGCGCTCGACAGTGCCCGTCTTTCGGTCTCCGGCTGGTGGCATCGGCACTCCCATTCTCCACTCTCATGTCCGCCGAACTTGTTCAGAACGCCGAGTTGAGGAACCGCGCCAGACGCAGACCCGCTTTCAAGAGCTGCTCGTCGACGACATCCGCCGGATGGTCGCAGTATTTCAGACCGAGTAACCCGTTGCCCAGCCCCCTGTAAGCGTAGGATCGCGCCAGGGTGTGAGACATGCGGATTTAGAAGATTGGAAGGAATGTCGCCTGCCGGACGGTTTCTTCCGGCCACTGGCGCGAAATCGCGAAGTCGTGCGGTGAGTCGGCGTCCGGCCCGTCTGGGCTGAGGCCACAGAGCTCCACAGAAGGCAGCCGTAGAGAAGGGCGATCCCGAGGCGGCTCATAAGGCTCCTCTGTTGGAGAGACCGGAACAAATCCGATGGGCATGGAGGCCGTACAGTCCGGGCCTCTACGGGGGCACGCCCGTTCTCTGATATAGACGGACACGGCTTGAATTATTCTCATCAGGGTGTTGATTCTAGGGGCAGAGGCCCTGGTGCGGCACGGCGACCGAGATCCAGAGATCATTCAGGAACATCACCAGATGTACCACCTCCCAAGCGGTGAACTTGACCGCGGCGGCAAGCCCGGCGAACAGGATGCTGACAGTTGCAGCTTGCTCGGTGAATCGCTGGAATTTCGGCATAGGTGTTGAGGTGGCTTCGCCACCCTCCTTGCGGTAATCCGCACAAACACTGAACCAAGTCTCGCGTTCCATGACCGCGGCCGCCCGCGGACGTCGAATGCCTTGCGGCCGTTGCGACCAAACCCGTTGTGCCAGACCAAGTTCGGCACAACTGCAATCTGGGCCGCCGCCGATGTCGATCCAGTACTTCCGGCCCACATGCCCTCCTTGTCGCCACCAGCCGCCGATTGCCGTTGGAGTCGAGAATCTCGCGAGGATGGACGACGTCGCCTTTGCTAATGGTCCGCGCGGGATCAGCGGAGTCGTCGGACCCACAGTGCGGGTTGGCGGAATTGATGCGGAGTTGTGGCTCGGTTGAAGAGCGGCGGGACGCCCCTCGCGAGGCACCCCGCCGATGCGGCTCTCAGGCCGCGGTCGCCGCCGCCGCTTCGGCCTCGGCGTAGGCCGCGAGGACCAGGCAGCGGATGCGATGCTGCGACGTAGCCTCGGAGAACGGCCGCAGGAGCGCGAAGCTGCGCCGCTCGTCGTTCACGCTGTAGGTGCGAGCCGGGAACGTCACGCGCCGCCCTTCGACGCTGCGGCGCTCCCACACCGCGAAGCGCAGCAGCTGCAAGCCGGCCAGCGGCCCTTTGCTCACCGTTGAGGAATCAGTCGAGAATCGTGGCGCGCGGGCTGAATCTCGACGGTGCGCTTTTCGGACTTCATTTCATTTCCAAAAAGGAGAGGGCGCCTGCGTTTCACCGAAATGAAATCAGACGCCCTGCTCCTGCGCCTTGCTCTTTTCAATGTTCGGATCGCGCGCCCCCGAGCGAGGGACGTCTCGGCCGGCCAGCCTAGCGATCCGAATTCGGCTTACAGCGTGTCGCCGGTCTTCTTCTCCATGGTCGAGAGAATCAATTCGAGACTCACGATGAGAGCGGCGACGTCGTCACTGCGACCGACGCGAGCGGCCGCCTGCTTCAGCGACATGAATGTCACCGTCGGCGCTGGCATCGTGGATCGCGGAGTCGGACTCGCTTTGGCAAACCAATATTGGAGATGAAGGATTGCGGCTTCGCTGCGCTTGCGTTGATCGGCCAGGCGCTCCCAGGCCCCATTGCTCCGGAGGTCTTCAAGCGTCATCCTGATGGCCTCCCATCCCAACGACTGGGAAAGCACGGCAGCGAGAACGAATTCGTTGAGATTTCGAAATGAATACCGACGACCATGCCCAGGGCCGCCGCCCTCTGAAACGTCGGGCGGCACAATGCCGCGGTCGGCCCAGTGCGTCAGCTGCGAGCGCTTGAGGCCCGTCAGCTCGAGGATTTCGTTGAAGCCGTAGACGCGCGGATAGTCTCGATGTCCCACGAAGTGACACTATAGTCTCACTTTGTGAGCTTGTCAACTCAACTGGGAATCCTCGTCGGTCAGCAGGTCTTTCAGAACCCCGTCATGGCCCTCAACGCCATCACGGATAGCCGCTATATGCGTCGTCAGCCAGTTCGAACTAAGCGCGCTCGGCCTCGGCCCCAGCCGAACAAGGAACGTGCTCAACGACGGGCCCACGTTCAGGGAATAGAAATGCAATTGAACGAGCAGCTCGTCACCCCCTGAAATGAGGCTCGCGAAGGCGTGCCCATGATCGCCAGGGCCGCCGGCGTCCGTCTCGATCCGATCGACCGTCGAATCCGCTAGCTGAATGAAATCCGCGGCATCCCCGGCACCGCTGCGAATAAACGCCTTCACACCGGCAAACTCCAGTTCATCGCCACCGATCTGCGGGCACGCCCACAAGAAGTAATGGAAGGCGATCTTCGCCACGCCGCGCAAATAGTCGCGGCTCAGATTGAACCGCATACGAGTTTGGACAACCGGCGCCGATGGGCTGTCGATGTCTGTCGTCAGCAGGTCCATCTCGAAAGGGCCGAAGACCGCGCGGATCACGGATGTAGAAGTCGCCTGAAACTCCGCGAGCGTCTCCGGCGGACGAACATGCGCCCTCACCGGTTGAGCGCCCAGCAGCCCCCGGGCTTCGACAGCACCCTGTAGTTGCGCCTCGCCCCAAGCCGCAGGGAACCGCAGTGTGTGCTCCTGCCCGTCTGCCGTTTTGACGGTCAACGAGCGGCCTTCGATTGCCTTCAACGTGCCGTCGGAATTGAGCCCGACCACGTCCTGAAACACAGGCGTCTCGTTTTCGCCCCCGACTTGGAAAGCCTGCAGGGGTGGCTCCACGTGCGAGGCCTTGTAGTCGAAGACGTTGCTCTTTTGGTGGCCTGGGCGGCCCTGAATGCCAAGCACCTGCCTGAACATTCCCGTCGGACCTTCTCGCGCTATTGCCTGGTCGACTGTGCGACCGAGATCCTCGTTGCACGGCGTGCAGATTCGCCCGATCAGAAGCGTGTTGCCGGCGAACTTGCCCTGGCTGCGATTCAGCCAGTGCTCCTCGCCATCGGGCGGGTTCGGGCAATAGACGCAGTTCGCGATCACCTTCGGAGTTGGCGGCGTGCGGTCTTCGACCATGGCGTTTCAGAGTGATTTTCCAAAAAGGGTTACCGGTAGGGTTAACGCTAGCTCAGCCGACCAGTTCGACGAAACGCGAGAACTACGAAATTACGGAGGAAATTGGTGCCGGGGGCGGGAATCGAACCCGCACGAGGGGGTTACCCTCTCAGGATTTTAAGTCGCTTGGAACCATCTGTAACTTGTTGATTCTATTGGTAGATTTTCGATGAACTGTGGAAGTGTGTAAGTCTTTGTGAAAGTATAGGCGACCGCCCAGCCTTTTCAAGGACTTTCCGGCAGCACGTTTCGGAAACTCTTCCATTTACACCGAATCACTAGCGTAAAGTATCAATAACTGATACTTTACGCACATGAAGTCTGAATCAAGCCGCCCAAATACCAAAGCCTATATAAACGGCCTCGCAGCCGCCGGGCGGTATCACTTCACCTCAATTGAAGCGCAGCAATCACTGGGCGTTTCGGCTGCCGCCGCCAAGCTCGCCCTCGGTCGCCTCGCCAAGCAGGGGCTCGTCGCGTCCCCGGCGCGTGGGTTCTACGTGATCGTGCCGCCGGAGTATCGATCGCTTCACTGCCTTCCTGCAGACCAGTTCATCCCGGCGCTCATGAAGAAGCTCAAGCTCCCCTACTACGCTGGCCTGCTGACGGCGGCGCAGTACTACGGAGCTGCACACCACCGGCCGCAGGAGTTCCAGGTATTCCTTCCGAAGAGCCGCAGACCGATCCACTGCGGCGCGGTGCGCGTTGTATTCATGGTGCGAAAGCGCCTTGCCGAAGTTCCCGTCCAGAGTTTCAACACGCCGCGCGGCGCGGTCCTGGTGTCGTCGCCGGAGGCGACGGCGCTTGACCTGGTGGGATACGTCGAACACGCGGGCGGCCTCAACCAAGTGGCGACGGTTCTCTCAGAACTTGTCGAGAGGATCGACGCGGAGAAACTGGCCGCGGCGGCGCGCACGGTGCCGGTCGGCTGGGCGCAGCGGCTGGGATACCTTCTGGAGCACCTTGGCTTTGATGAGAAGACGGCTGCCCTGAAGGCCTATGTGCGTGAGCACGCAAAGCAATCAACCTTGCTCTTGCCGAAAGCATCGCGGAAGCGCTCCCGCCGCAACAAGGGCTGGAAGCTCTACGTCAACGTCAACGTCGAGGCTGAGCTGTGATCCCGCGCGACTATATTTCTGAGTGGCGGGCGGAGGCGCCGTGGGTGCAGGATTTTCAGGTCGAGCAGGACCTCGTCATCAGCCGCGCGCTCGTCGAGATTTTCTCCAACAAGCTCCTGCACGACTCGCTCGCCTTTCGCGGCGGCACCGCGCTCTACAAACTCCACCTGAAACCCGCCGCCCGGTATTCCGAGGACATCGACCTCGTCCAGACGAAGGCCGGCCAGGCAGGCCCAATGATGGAGGCGCTGCGGGCCGTGCTTGATCCGTGGCTCGGAAAGCCGCAATGGAAACAAACCGAAGGCCGCGTCACCTTCGTCTACAAGTTCAATTCCGAGGACGCAACGCCGATCCCGCTGCGGCTGAAAGTCGAGATCAACACGCGGGAGCATTTCGCGGTTTACGGATTCAAGGAGATTCCGTTCAATGTCTCTTCAAGATGGTTCGAGGGAAGCTGCAACATCCACAGCTACGAACTGGACGAGCTTCTCGGCACCAAGCTGCGCGCCCTGTATCAGCGCAAGCAAGGGCGGGATCTCTTCGATCTCGCGACGGCACTCTCCAATCCCGCAGTCACCGCTGACGGCATCATCAAGGCCTTCCTGGAATATATGAAGCAGGAGGGCCACAAGGTGAGCCGCGCCCAGTTCGAGAAGAACCTCGCGGCGAAGCTGCACGACCCGGAGTTCGCGGCCGACATCAGCCCCCTGCTCTCGGAGGGCTTCACCTGGGATATCCAGACGGCGGCACCGCTGGTTTCAAGAGAACTTATCGAGCGTCTCCCGGGTGATCCGTGGAAAGGTGAGAAGTAGGGCCGCACAGCCAAACATGGCAGTGAATTAGGCAAGAGAGACGGGCGTCAGTCGAGGGCACGGATATCGCTGACTTTGACCTCATCTGTCACTCTCCGGTGGTAGGCTGATAACAGTCCCGGAAACGCAGCGGAGGTCCGACATGCTCCTGAGAGCCGTGTTCATTCGGTTCTATAAGTCGTTCAATTTCGACTACCTGCGGAAGTACGACCGCAGACTTTCGACGGAGCATGAATGGGAACATGTGGACGGGATGTTCTATCCATATGTCCGCATCCCGATTGACGAGCGGATCACCACCGTCGTCGGCGCGAATGAGTCCGGCAAGACCCACCTGCTGACGGCGATTGAAAAAGGACTCTCCGGAAGCCGCATCGAGCGCGATGACTTCTGCCGGTACTCGCAGTTCTTCGCCGTTGAAGAGGGCAAGATGCGATGGCCGGACTTCGGCTTCGAGTGGACCGGGCTGTCAGACGATGACCGGAAAGCACTGGCAGCCGCGTGCGGCGCCGAGCTCCCCCTCCGGCTTGACCGCTTTCTCCTCTTTCGCACCAATCGGACGGACCTGACCGTCTACGTCCCGTCAGGTGCCGGGCACACGGCGCACACCGTCACGAAGCCCAAGGCCCTGCTTGCGGTGCTGCCATCCGTATTTCGGCTGCGCGAGAACGTCGCGTTGCCGGAGAGCGTGCCGATACGGTTCCTGGCCGACGACGACCGCCCGGCGAGCGGGCTTGCCACGCTGCCGCGCGGGCAACGGGTCGGCCTCATGGACAGCGTCTTGTCACATTTCGACTGGTTCCAATCGAAGGAAACCGTCACGAGTTCCGCCGAGAAGATCGCCGTCGAGATGAAGACGCTTGTGTCCATTGACTCCGCTGATGCGGAAGGAGCCGCGGACAGAGATCGGCGTGCCGCCGAGCGGAACCTTGCCCGTGACCTCATTCGCAAGGTGGCAAAGGTCGACGCCGAAGCGCTGACCGAACTGCTCAAAGCCCTGAGCGAGGGCCGCGACGCCTACGCGAACAGCGTGATCGACAAGATTAACGATGATCTGCAGGCGAGATTGAATTTCCCGCGCTGGTGGGTTCAGGATCGCGAGTTCCGGCTGCTCGTCTCCCCGCGGGAATATGACCTGGTGTTCACCATTCGTGACAGGACTGAGAAGGAGTACGCTTTCGGCGAACGAAGCAGCGGCCTTCGTTACTTCCTCAGCTACTACATTCAGTACCTGGCTCACGAACACCGGACCGACGGGCGGGAAATCCTCCTGATGGACGAGCCGGACGCCTTCCTGTCCAACCAGGGCCAGCAGGACTTGCTGAAGATATTCGACGCGTTCGCGAACCCGGATGGAAAAGACTCATCGCCCATCCAGCTTGTCTATGTCACGCACTCGCCGTTCCTGATCGACAAGAATCACGGCGACCGCATCCGCGTGCTGGAGAAAGGCGTTGGCGAAGAAGGCACGCGGGTCGTTCGCGACGCTTCGCGGAATCACTACGAGCCCCTGCGCTCGGCCTTTGGGTCTTTTGTCGGCGAGACGACTTTCATCGGGAACTGCAATTTGATCGTCGAGGGACCCTCGGACCAAATACTGCTGGCCGGCGCCGCGAGCCATCTTCGGTCCACGGACGCACCCGAGATTGAGAACCTCGATCTCAATCACATAACGATTGTCCCGGCCAGCGGCGCGCCGCATGTCCCCTACCTTGTCTATCTTGCGCGAGGCCGCGACGTCGAGAAGCCGGCGCTTGTCGTGCTGCTGGACAGCGACGGCGCTGGCGACGAGGCGATGAGAGGAATCCTCAGGGGAGGCCCGAAGCGGAAAGAACTGCTCAAGCCCGGTTGCATCCTCCAGCTCGGCGACCTTTCAAAAGGGAGCAAGGTGGTCGCGCCTGGCGGCAAGGCCCTTGTTGATTCCGAGGACTTGGTCCCGCTCGACATCTGTGTCGCGGCGACACAGCGCTATGTGCAGGATGTCTGTGCTGCCAGTCCGGAGACTGTCGGCAAGATCACCGGCGACGCAATCCTAAAGAAGGCCGCCGCTGGCGAGGGTATCTTCGGTGCGATCCAGAAGGCCCTGAGCAATATCGACGCCGACCTGCACATTGAGAAGATCGGCTTCGCGCGGTCCGTCATTGAGACCGTGGCGGCGCTTGCCGCCCGGCCCAAGGAAGATGCAAAGGCGGCGGCGTCCTTGCGCGCGTTCGAGACGAACATGAGAGCCTTGTTCCGCCGGCTGCGTCAGATGCAAAGGGACGCCGAACGGGAACTGACGGCCGAACGTGTGTCCGCCCGCGTCAATCGGGCCAAGGCGGCATTCCTGCAGGATCGCTCCACAGAGGCGAAACGCGAACACGCCTTTGTCCTCTTCGAGGAAATCGAAGGCGCGCTCGACAATAGCGAGGAGGCTGACGCAATCCGCATGGAGTTGCAGTCGCTCCGTCGCGAGTTCAAGATTGACGAAGATCCAGCGGAGCCGATCAACGATTACGCGCGGTTTCGAGAGTTGCTCGAACGCATGCGGTACGCGGGCCGTTTGGCGACCCAGTCGCCAACTCTCCAGGAGGTCGCCGCGTCACAGCCCGTTCAGCATGCACCGTCAACTACCGATAGCTCTGCGGCGCCGACGCCGCCGGTCGCTGCCGTGCCGCAGGCCACGGAAGCACAGGAACCAGAGGTCAGCGCTTCCCACTGAGGCTGCCGTAATGACACTGGATCCCACGAGAGCGCCAGGAGTGCGACGTTATGGGTGACATTGATGCCCGTCTCGACGAGGTGCTGACGTTTCTTGGCGCAACGAAGACCCGGGCAACATACGGAGCGGTCGCGGCGATCGCGGGTGGCAGCGCGCAATCCATCGGTGGGCGCCTCGGCGCCCGCCGGCCCGCGGCGTCCTGGGTAGTGAACGGTTCGACGCGATTGCCGACCGGGTATGCGAAGAACGAATTACATCCGGACCTGACGCAGAACGCCGAGGTGATCCGCAGCGGCGATGTCCTGAAACGCCGCCTCGCTCTCTGGCTGTCAGGGCGACAGGGACCGTTTTAACGCTTAACGACGGCTCCGAAGGGCGTGACCACATACGAGCGGTACTCGCCAGCCGCTAACCGCGTCAAGGACCGCTCGCTCAGATCGGCGTACTCTGACTGCACAATGGAGTTCCGCCTGAACGTAAGACGGCGCTCTGGGACAAACTGGCCCCAATAGAAGTTGCTGAATGAGTAGAAGTGCGTGCGGTCAAAGCCGAGTTTCTCCCGTAAGACATCGCTGAACCGATAGTCCCCCGCCCGGACGTGTTCAACAATGCCCTCCAGGTCCTCGATCTGGAGAAACACGGGCGGTCTTACCGAAGTGTGCGATTGCGGCATAAGGTTCCTGGTCCGATGATGGAACCGTTCGACCATAAGCCGCGAAGCGAGACCAAAATCAAGAATCGGTTCCAGAACAACGACGACGGGCCAGACGACGCGAACCTCAGGCACGGGTATGCCGGGCAGCCGGCGCGTGCGCGGCAAGCCAAAGGTATGTCTGATATTGGAGGCCAGTTGCCAGACGGCTCCGCCTGGGGAGTTGCCAAACCGTTCTGACAGCGACTCAAAGAACGGCCGGAAGCGTCCCGAATACTTTCCTTCCGCGCGCGCGAACGTGCCCTTGACCTGAAACACGATTGCGTTCGCGTCTTCGAGCACGACGGCGTCGAAAGCCTCGACATGGGGATCGTCGTAAAACGGATTCTCGATCAAACGGCCCGACTCAGGCGGGACCGCATGCCGCAGCATCCTGTTGACGTGGTCCTCGAACAGCACTCCCCACAGGCTCGAAAAGTAATACGTTCTTTTCTTCGTTTCTGTGGCCGTTCCAGTATCGAGCGCCTTGTTCACAGCCCAGTAGAAGCCGGCAGCGAGTTTGTCGATCACAAAGCACGGGTCCACGCACAGGTAGTGCTTTGGTGAGAACCGCCACATCGGGAACTTGCGAATGAAGACGTGATCAAGCAAAAGGGCGCGCTCGTCGTCGATCCCGGGCATCGCACTGGGCACAGCCGCGGCGTCGATGGACAGATTCGCGAGAAACTGCTCAAACAGGGGGCCGCTGATGACGTTGCCGGGCGCATACGGATTGAGAAACGCGTCCCGCTGAAACCTCGGGAGGTTGTCTGTCGGCAGCGCCTGGAAGTACGAGAAGACTCCAAACATGAAGCTCTGGAATGCCTCGAAGCTGAAGCCATTCGACAGGAACACGAATAACTGTTCAAGTTGAGAGGCAAGGGGCATGTCTGCGCGGTTGGCAAGGTGTTCGCTGAGCATCAGGCGACTGCGCACGAGAGCGTTGTCAATGCGGGGAAGGTTCTCCAGCTCGACGGAGGGAGCAAGCTGCGGTGCCAATTGATAGAGAGCCTTCGACGCCGGGGTCAGGGCTCTTGCATCGAGCAGCCCGTTGATGCCCAAGGCGAGTTCTGCGATCGCCTCATGGTCCTCCCTCGTTTCAAGCAGATTGCCGCCGGTGCGATCGCCGAAGAGCGCGACCAGCCTGATGGCCGCCAGCAACTGTGCGCGGTGGAACACCACCGTATCGCGGAGGTGAGCACTGCGCAACTTGTCCCTGAGCTGATTGACCCTCCTTTGTGAAATGGTCGTCCTGAGGAGCAGGTCCTGAGCCTGCCACCGGACGTTTGGGTCAGTGTTCAGGTCCTCCTTTATCGCCGCCACGCCGAGTAGCAAATTCAACTGCGCCAGCAACGTGATGCCGGCCGTCCTGTTGATTCCCTGCGCGATGTGCACAACCTGACGGAAGGAAATGGCAGGATCGCCCAGTTGCGGCAGGTCGACGATTGTGCCAATTCTCGGCGGCTTCAGCATCTGTGCCTCGTCTGGTTGTCACGGCGTCCTCTGGCGCCATGCGCCCCTCAGGCGAGAGCAACCGCGGGTGAGGATTTGCGGCCATACCGCTGCAAGCGGCACTGCGGCAGCCCAGCCTCATCAGCGTAGATCGTGTCGATTGAGGGTGGCCACGGGTTTCTCGACAGGCGGGCCAGCCGTCGCGGGTTCGGGCGATCAGTACACGTCGGCGGCGGGACGCCCCTCGCGAGGCGCCCCGCCGATGCGG
>ERZ1292640.115-Hain-H43-02um-R1-115-length-63603-cov-44_pt1 | contig 63603 bp, 52 predicted proteins | sample MGYA00564404_ERZ1292640 | MGnify/ENA primary metagenome ERZ1292640 (study PRJEB36523, sample SAMEA6512636) | groundwater metagenome | collected 2019-01-08 | study: AquaDiva: Metagenomics assemblies of 32 groundwater samples
TAAGCCTCGCCCGTGCCCCGGTCGATCACCTTGGCGACATCGAGAGTGACCCCGGTCACCGGGTAGCTTAGGGTTACCCGATCGCCGACCTCGAGAGCTCCAACGGGGAGGCCCTTCGAGTGGGCCACAGCGTCCAGGAACTGGAAGTCCAGGCGCTGTTGCGCGATGCCGCCTACTTGCCACACCAGTACTGCTGCGCCAAGCAGCGCAGCTACCATGCTTATGCGTTTCAACTTATACACGTCTTCTCCTTTTTTTTCTGTGAGTTTAGGTGTCGTGCCCAGCCCAGATTCGTTGCGTCCTAATCGTCCGCAGCCGCCGCCACGCGCTTCATGCTGATCCGTCCTTCAGGCTGTTGCACGTTCGGCTATGCTGTGTCCGCAATTATACAGCGAGTTGCCCCACAGCGCAAGATTAAAGTTGCTACTGACCTGCGATTCAGACACTGGCGAAGGGTTCGGGCGGTGCGCGGGTGCGGTTGAACGCAGCAGAGCCGGAATTGGGGAGAAGAGGCTGGAGCGGTTTGGCGTGTGGGCGGGTTCGGATAGCAGGGCGAAGAAAGGGGCCGGACGGATCAGAGGAGGGCCGGTCAAAGTAGGTGGAGAGACAAGCGGGGCCGGTTCCGCAGGAGTGCGGGGCGGCGGAGACCGGGGATGGCAGGCAAACAGTAGGATAGCGCTCGGCCAGGCGGTTCAGGACATCGCGCCGGATGAGGTGGCGGAAGAAGTCCGCCTCGGCGGCCTCGGAGACATGCTCCAGGTAGTCGATCTCGCCGCGGCGACCAGATCCATTATCTCGATCTCTGGCGGGTTCGCCCGGCTGGCTTCGGCGGCGGCAGTCGCAGTGCCTTTTCCAGTTGGTCGATGGTGGCGAGCATGCGCCGCTGAAGCTTGACCAGGGCAGCGCGGGCCTGGCGGAAGCGGCGATAGTTTTCCGTCCAGCGGCGGAAGCGGGCGCGCTCGCCGGCCGGCAACGAGCGCAGCCGGGTCTTTCCCTGCTCGGACCAGGACAGCACGGTGGAGGCGTGCCGCGGTCCCTGCTGGGAGGCGCAGTGGCAGGAGGGCTTGCCGCAGCGTGTCTGCAGGTCATAGACCGAGCCCTTGACGAGCTGGCGCAGCGGGAGCAGGCCTTGGAGTTGCCGCCGGTAGTCGGCCAGCAGGGCTATGAGGGCCAGGCGCAGGCGGCTGGCGCGATCCGTTGGGGCGGTCAAGGCAGGTTTCCTCTTTATGCTATATACCATAACAACATAAATATGTCAAGATGTTTTTTCCGCAAAATGAGCTGACGGCAAAACTTTTTCTGGCGCGGCAATCCAGGGCCGGTGTCCGCCGGCCACCGGGGAGGCCGGGCGGCTCCGGACAGCCCGCAGGCCGCGGCCTTCCGTTGCCCCGCCCTGAGCTGGGGGGCCTACCAGCCGCGGTGGGCTATGCTAGTGTCCGAATCGCAGAGGGTGTTTTACAATAGCTGCTTTACTTTCCGACAAGGAGATGCTCTCGTGTCCGACCATTTCAAGTTCCTTTTGAGCGAAGACCAGATCCCCGCCGTCTGGGTGAATGTTCTGCCGCACCTGAAGACGCCGATGGCGCCGCCGGTGAACCCGGGGACGCTCCAGCCGCTGACGGCGGCCGAGCTGGAGCCGATCTTCCCGCGCGCGCTGATCGAGCAGGAATTCTCGCCGCAGCCGGAGATCGACGTTCCCGGCGAGGTGCTCGACATCTACCGCCTGTGGCGGCCGACGCCGCTCCACCGCGCGCGGCGGCTGGAGAAGGCGCTCGACACGCCGGCGCACATCTATTACAAGTACGAAGGCACCAGCCCGCCGGGCAGCCACAAGCCCAACACGGCGGTGGCGCAGGCCTATTACAACAAGCAGGCCGGCATGCGGCGGCTGGCCACCGAGACCGGGGCCGGGCAGTGGGGCAGCGCGCTGTCGATGGCCTGCCGCATGTTCGGCCTGGAATGCACCGTCTACATGGTGCGGATCAGCTACGACCAGAAGCCCTACCGGCGGATCATCATGCAGACCTGGGGCGCCGAAGTCTTTCCCAGCCCGAGCGACCGCACCCACGCGGGGCGGGCGGTGCTGGCGGCCACGCCGGACTCGCCCGGCAGCCTCGGCATCGCCATCAGCGAAGCGGTCGAGGACGCGGCCACCCACGGCGACACCAACTACTCGCTTGGCAGCGTGCTCAACCATGTGCTGCTGCACCAGACGGTGATCGGCCAGGAGGCGCGGCTGCAAATGGCGCTGGCCGGCGAGGAGCCCGACGTGGTCATCGGCTGCTTCGGCGGCGGCAGCAACTTCGGCGGCATCGCGCTGCCGTACGTGCGGGAGAAGATCAACAACGGGTCCGCGGTGCGGCTGCTGGCGGTGGAGCCGTCGGCGTGCCCGAGCCTGACCCGCGGCGCCTTCGCCTACGACTTCGGCGACACCTCGAAGCTGACGCCGCTGCTGAAGATGTACACGCTGGGGCACGACTTCGTGCCGGCCGGCATCCACGCCGGCGGCCTGCGCTATCACGGGGCGGCGCCGCTGATCAGCCACTTAGCGGCCGAGGGAATCATCGAGGCGCGCGCCTATCAGCAGGTGACCGTGTTCGACGCGGCCGTGCAGTTCGCCCAGGTCGAGGGCATCCTGCCGGCGCCGGAGGCGGCCCACGCCATCCGGGCGGTGGTCGACGAGGCGCTGGCCGCGCGTCAGGAGGGCCGGCCGCGGGTGATCCTGTTCTGCCTCAGCGGCCACGGCCACTTCGACCTGGGAGCTTACGACAACTACCTGGCCGGCAAGCTGCTCGACTACGCGCACCCGGAAGCGGCGATCGAGCGGGCGATGTCGGCGCTGCCGAAGGTGTGAGCCGGGGCGGCTAACGGCTGTCCCGCAGCGCCAGCGCGCTCACCTCGACGGTGGCGTCGAGGTGGTTGTCCCTGGTCGTTCTGGCGAGGATTGCTCGCGCGCGGTTCTCCAGCGGCTTGGCTTCGCGGCCGCGTAGTCGCCCTGAAGCTCATGGCGATACGCGAGCCGCAGTCTGTCTTACCAAGTGTCCGGGCCGACCGCGAAACCGAGGCCGGCCGGCATCCCCAGCAACAGCGCCTGTGCGTCGCGCCCCCATGGCGAAGCCCTCGTCAACGGTATAGCGAATACCCGGCCCTGAAGGTGAACGGTTCGCACCAGCCACGACATTCTTCAGCGCCCAGACGTCCTGCCGCATCACCTCGTCGTAGAAAACCAGGCGCTTGCCGTCCGGATGCAGGTCGAATGACCAGATGGTGTGGAGGTTGATTTCCAGGCACACCGGCTCGCCTCCTTCCACCGGAACAGAGCATATGTCTTCCATGGCGCCGAGAATCCGGCGACCGTCACGGCTCCACGCCATGGTAAAGGCGTCGAACTTGCCCACCTTCACCTGGGTTGGCTCGCCGCCGTTCGCCGGGAGCGTCATCAGTCCGGTACTCTTCTCGGCGAACTTCACCCAGAACGCAAGACGGCTGCCATCGGGAGAAACGGCTGGCTCGGACGCATTAACCCGAAGTTCCAGGTGATGAGATAGGTCGATTCCAACTCCATCAATGACTTGGGTTGGTTGGGTGTGCCAACCAGATCCGGCAGAGTTCATTTAGCCACCACCTCGCGCGCCTACAAAGGTAAGCTCTACCAAACCCACCTCATCCGCCGCTCCCTCGCCGGCGAGAAGTTCCTCCCCGCCTCCCAGTCCTTCCTCATCGATCGCAGCCTCCCCCATGGTCACGTCCAGGCCATCCTCGGCGCCATCCAGCGCCATGCTCCGCGTCAGCGCAAAACAAGAAGGTCACCCGCCTCACCGCCGACGGCCTGCCGGTGCAAAGCTTCCCCACGCTCCTCCACCATTTGGCCACGCGCTGCCGCAACACCGGCAGGATTCCTTCCGACACGAGGGGTACAGCCTTCCAGCAGTTGACCGAAGCCACGCCGCTGCAGGCCCGTGCGCTTCAGCTTCTCGGCTTGTAGCCAGAAACTGGAACCGCCATTTCACGCCTTCCTGCGCAGAATCAGTAGGATAGTCGACAGCGTAGCCTGAAACTTCGGCCTAGCATGCGCCCGAAGTTGCCCGACGAGCGGCTCGTCCCCGGATAATCGAAGTTGACCTGGTTGAAAGCGTTGAACAGCTCGCCGTGGATCTGGAGCCTCAGCGGCTCGCCAGTGTGCGGTCCAACAGGTCGCCTACCGCGTCCATGAAGGCGCGGCGGGCGGCGGCATCCGGGCCTCGGCCTGGCGCGAGGCGACGCTCGAAGATGCGCGCTTCCATTCGGGCGATGCACTCGGCTTTCCGTCGGGCCTGCACCATCTGCTGGGAGAGGACGCGCTGGGTGGGTACGCCGGGCGGTGCTCGGCTCTGAGCGCGTTGACGAGGCGGCCGTCACCGGCGGGATCTTCGCCGGGCAGGATGAGGTGACGGTCGGCGAGGTCGTGGGTGGTCCGGTTCTGGGCGACTTTGGGTTTGCCTTCCTGGGTGCGCGGCCCCGTGGAGAGCTGCGCGTTCTCGCGGTTGGTGGGCGATCTGGGCGGGTGTGACTATGCAGGGAAATCCTCCTACGCCGCGGGTATCACGAGCGGCGGCGGGCGCGGGCATGATGCGGCGGCGAGCGAGCAAATCGGAAGGGGTCATGTTTGACTCGGGGACTCCGTCCCCGAACCCCTGGGGTAGGGCAACGCAGGGATGCGACCCGAGCGCCGACTCGAGGGCCGGAATGGCGGGGCGGCTTCGGCCGCCCCAAAGATCAGATTTGAGACTCCGTTGTCCATAACTTATTGGAGCAGAAAAATGGTCTTGACTTTGGGGTCCACCTTACTATGTTACTCGAAATACCTGGTGTCCGGAGCAGCGGAACGGCCACCGAAATTCCTAACGCACGGATGGTCGCCCATTCGAAAGCTATCGGCCGCGGCCCTCCGGCTGGAGTGAGCACTCGCATGGTCGCGCAGTCGGCTTCCCGGACAGGTCGCACGGACCCCGCAAGCGGCGCCTTTCAATCCGTGCGGCAGCCGATCTTGCGAGAGTGCCCCGATCTCTCTACCCGCGGGCGCGAACCTGAGCCAATCTCTCCGCGAGGAGCGGCGAAAGACCGGCTTCGATCTCCGGCGTGATGAGCCCGGCCTCATCCAGATCCTTAAGCTGCGCTTCGTCGATGGCCCGAAAGCTCGTGAGCTTCATGCGGATCAGGTCCGCCAGCGGGATCAGCCTAAGTCCTTTGACTCTTCGATAGGCGCCTGGTTCAGGCGTTGGCTCGGGATACTCCGGCCGGACCTTCTCGCCGGCGAAAACCAGATGGACCGCCCTCCGGGCCGACGACTTTCCAGCCTGCACGAGCGTGTCGCCTCCGGACTCCTGGCGGAGGTGGAGACCGAAAGGCTCGGCCGCTTTCGCGATCCTCTCCAGCTCCTCGCGCCGCACGGCGAGATCGATTTGAGGATCCGGTGTCTACCACAGCAGCTTGGCGGCCACCTGGATGGTGCGTCCGCCGCCGGCGCCGAGTATGCGCCCGAAGTTGCCCGACGAGCGGCTCGTCCCCGGATCATCGAAGTTGACGTGGTTGAAAGCGTTGAACAGCTCGCCACGGACTTGGAACCTCAGGGGTTCGCGAAGCGTGAAGTCCTTCAGGATTCCCGCATCCGTGCCGACGTTGGCCGGACCGCTGAGGATATTCCGGCCCGCGTTCCCATAAATGCCGCGCGGCAACGCGCCCACCGGGACGAAGGCGTCCGGGTTGAAGAAGCGCGCGATGAACTGGTCGCGGCTGGCGTGTTGCACCCGGATGGTGTCCAGCGTGGCGCCCGGCGCCAGTTGCGCCAGTTGCCGGCCGCCGCCGCCGGTGCCGTCCAGCGCCACGTCGGTGCCCATGGTGAAGCTGAGCGGCGTTCCGCTCCTGATGCTGTGGAACGCGGTGAGCGTCCAGCCTTCCAGCAGGCCGGCCGCCAGCCGGTTGCCGAGCCGGACCGGGGGGCTCCACATCCAGGAAACGGAAACCACATGGCGCTGATCCAGGTTGCCGCGGCCGCGCAGCGACTTCAGATCAAGCGGATTCGCCACTCCGGGCGTGTTGCCCGGGTCCACCGAGAGCAGCGTATCGAGGTTCTTCGACAGCACGTAGGAACCCAGCACCGAAAAGCCGCCGCTGAGGCGCTTGTTGACCACCGCCTGGAAGCTGTGGAACCAGCTCCGGTAGTCGCCCCCCAACACGCGCGAGAGCGGGGTGAGAATGCCGCGCGTCTCCGGGTACAGGACACGCTCGTTCACGTTTTGCGCCGAGGGCGGCCTGCCGGTGAGCGGCGAGTTGATGTAAATGGCCGGGTTCCAGTGCCGGTGCCCCTCCAGCTTGATGCCGATCTTGCCCACGTAGCTCGCCTCGACCATCAGGTCCGGCCGGAGCTGCCGTTGCAGGGTGAGGTTGAACGCCTGGAGGTACGGCGTACGCAGCTTCACCTCGCGGAACACCGTGTTGCCGGGCAGCGGGAACAGCGGGCAGGCAATCCCGGGAAAATTTGGCGACGGCACGCAGCCGAATTTTCCCGGCAGCGGAATCTCCGAGGGCGGCGGGGTGCGATTCACGGACTTGTACGGATTGTCAAGGGCGCCGCTGAAAATGGAGTCCGTGCCCGCCCAGGGGGCTTCCGCCTGGTGCACCGAATTGGCTTTGATCTGTTCGAAGAAAACCCCGTAGCCGCCGCGGACGCTGGTCCTGCCGTTGCCGAAGACATCCCAGGCGAACCCGAAGCGCGGCGCCAGGTTGTTCAGGTCGTCTTCCACCGTCGTCTCGGGAATGCCCGGGTCGCCGGGGAACAGGATGCCCGGCGGGCTGTCCGGCTTCAGCTTGGAGAGCACTCCCGGTTTCACGGAAAGGTAACGGCCGAAGCGCTGGCGCCAGGGAAAGAACGGCTCATAGCGGACGCCATAGTTGAGGGTGAGCCGGGGGGTGAGCTTGAACTCGTCCTGCACGAACCAGTGGTGCTTCCAGGCGATCGGCGCGCTGTCGCCCAAGCCGAACCTCACGCTGAGCTGGTCGAATGCGCCCAACAGAAAGTCGGCCATCGCGTCGCCCGTGCGCGCCCCGGTGAAGGTGAAGCTGCGCGAGGTGTTGCCGCCGAGATAGAAGCGGATGTACATCATTTCGTAGCCCCATTTGAGGTTGTGCCGGCCGGCGATCTTGCTCATCGAGTTGCGCAGGTGGGCGTTGCGGTAGCGCTGTGTCTCGGGCGTCGGGAAGCTGAGCGAGAAGCGCCCGGAGATGCTGAGGCTCGGGCCGTCTCCCTGGCCTCCCTCATCGAGGTCGATCCCCAGGCTGCGCGGCGGGATGCTGGCGTCGGTCGTCCCGAAGGAATCATTATGCAGGTAGGAGACCACCGTCTCGCTCAAGAACGTGGGGCTGAAGGTGTAGGTGCTGTTGAGGCTGGCGTTATAGACGTCGGTGCGGCGGCTGCCGTCGGCGAATCCCGCGAAGTTGCCGGGGGAGAACTTCAGGTCGTAGTGGTCACGGAAGAAATGGCCGTAGAGGTTGTGCTTCGCGCTTTGGAGGAAATCGATCCGCGTCATCCACATGTAGTTGTCGCGCGGCGTCGGCCGCATGACCACCACGACGCCCGTGGGCGAGCGCGGCACGTACTGGTCCAGCAGCTTCCTGCCGGCTGGGCTGATGCAGCCGGCGCTGATGATGTTGCCGGCCACGCACGGCCGCCCGGTCGGGTCCATCACCGGCTGGCCCGTCAGCGGATCGGTGATGTTCCGCAGCGTGGCCCGGCTCGTCCGGAAGTCGCCCCCGCGCTCGGCGTCGGCAGGCGCCAGCACCTGGCTCGATCCCGTTTCGGGCCGGTTCCACAGCCGCTGGTAGCTGCCGAAGGCGAACAGCCGGTTCTTCCGCACCGGCCCGCCGGCGGCGAAGCCCGCCTGGTTCTGCTTGGTGGCGGGACGGCGCGGCTGGAAGAAGCTGCGCGCGTTCAGCTTCTCGTTGCGCAGAAACTCCCAGGCGCTGCCGTGGAACACGTTGCTGCCCGCCTTGGACGCAACGCTCACATGGGCGCTGGCGGCGTTGCCGTATTCGGCGGTGAAATTGTGGGTCTGGATGCGGATCTCCTGCACCGCGTCCGGAGGCGGGAAGTTCAGCCCGGTGGCCTGCGCGAAGCTGGTGAAGTTGGCGCCGTTCAAGGTGAAATTGTTGTCCACGCTGCGGCCGCCGTTCACGCTCATGTTGGGGCCGTCGCGCGTGTTGTTCACTTCCTGCGGCGCCCTGACGTCCATCGTGCCGGGCAGAATGCGGGCCAGGGCGACCACGTTGCGGCCCTGCAAAGGCAGGTCCACGATGCGGCGGTCGTCCACCAGTGCCGACAGGCTCTGGTTGGTGGTGTTGACCAGCGTCGCCGTGCTGGAGACCGTGACCTCGGTCTGCACTTTGCCGACCTCGAGCTCGACGTCCAGGCGCAGGCTCTCCCCCGAGGTCAGTTGCACGCCGCTCTGCACCTGCCTGTCAAAGCCGGCGGCTTCGATGGTGACGCGGTAGGTTCCCGGCGGCATGGCCAGCAGATTGTAAAAGCCGGTCGCATCGGTCTGCGCCGTGCGCCGCAGTTGCTGCTCGTCGGAGACTGCCGCCACTGTTGCCGCGGGCACCACCCCGCCGGTCTTATCGCGCACGTAGCCGCTGATTCGTCCGGCGACCTGCCCCTGAACGCTGCTGAGAGAACCCAGGCACAACAGGGCTCCCAGGAGCCCGACGCTTGTCCTCCACATACGACCTCCCTTCCCTCCGCTGGAATCTACCCTCTGACAATCAATGATACAATTGCTCGCTATCGGAAAGGAGAAGGCAATGCCCAAACTAAGCGACCTTGCCGCGACGGCCGCCTGCATCCTGCTGGTCTCGGGAAGCAGCGCGCATTCGCAGCAGCTCACCACCCCCGCGGGAGTGAGAGTCCTTCAAAACAAGAGTTTCGATGACAGCGACCAGGCCCGCCAGGAGCTGCTGACGCTTTACAGGGACCTGCGCGTGACCGACGTCCTCGACGGCATGGACCTGATCGGGCTCCAGGACATCGGCCTGATGGACAACGACATCAGGCCGCTGTGGCGGGACGTGGAGAACTTCACCCACCGCTTCGTCGGATTTGCGGTGACGGTGCGGCACGTGCCGACCGACGTGAGGGTCGGCCAGAACTCGTTCCCGGACCTGGCCGGTTTCCAGAAGTTCAAGAGCGAGCAGTACGGGCGCGCGCCGGACGCCTGGATGAAGGTCGTGCGCCCCGGCGACGCGGCCGTCATCGATGCCAACGGCGTCTTCGAGACCGGATTCATCGGATCGAACAACAGCCTCGGGTACGTCGAGAAGGGCGTCGTGGGCGTGGTGACCAACGCAGGCGCCCGCGACACGGACGAAATCGTCAAGGTGAGGAGACCCCCCGTTTACTGCAAGAACGGCCACAGCACACGCGGGGTGCGCCCCGGCAGACTCATCGCCGAGTCGTTCAACTTTCCCATCAACTGCGGCGGAGTCCTGGTCTATCCCGGCGATGTGATTGTTGCCGACGGCGACGGCGTGATTGTCGTGCCGAGGCAACGCGCACTTGAAGCGGGCAAGCTCGCGCGCGAGATCCACGTCGGAGACGAAAAAGGCCGCGGCAAGAGGTTTGAGCGGCTCGGCATTCCGGCCGACCGCACGATCATCAAGTAGCGCGACCGGCGCGCTGCTCCTGGTGCGTGCGCGCGGCAGATGCAATTCGTCTGGCAGCAAAGTTACACTCCGCTGGCCGGAAGCACGGGGTGGTCAGCGCTTGCGGCTGCGCTGCCGATCTTTGTCCTGCTGTTTCTGTTGGGCATAAGGCGCAAGCCGGCCTGGATGGCGGGACTGGCCGGCCTGGCGGCGGCGATCGTGGTCGCCGGGGCCGTCTACCGCATGCCGCCCGGCATGATACTGAGCGCCGCTCTTTACGGCGCCGCATTCGGTTTGTTTCCGATCGGCTGGATTACCCTCTGCGCGATCCTCCTCTACCGCCTGACGGTCGAGACCGGCCAGTTCGAACTCATTAGAGCCTCCATAGGCGGAGTGACCGCGGACCGCCGCCTTCAGGCGTTGCTGATCGCCTTCGCTTTCGGCGCCTTTATTGAGGGCGCGGCCGGCTCCGGCGTCCCGGTCGCGGTGGCGGCCGCCATGCTCGCCGGGCTGGGGTTTCCGCCTTTTCACGCCGCCGGAATCTGCCTGCTGGCGAACACCGCTCCGGTGGCCTACGGGGCCATTGGCACTCCCATCCTCACGCTGGCGGGAACCACCGGCCTGCCGCTCGGCCGGCTCAGCGCGGCGGTGGGCCGGATCTGCGCTCCCATCTCGCTCATCGTGCCGGCCTATCTGACTGTCCTGATGGCCGGCTGGCGAGGTTCGAGAAGCGTGATTCCGGCCATTCTGGTCTGCGGCGTCTCGTTCGCGACCGTGCAGTTCCTGGTCTCCAACTTCGTCGGGCCTCAACTGACCGACATCCTCGGCTCACTGGCAGCCATGGGGCTTCTGCTGCTGTTGTTCCGCTTCTGGCGCCCCAAGGATCAGGGCCGCTGGGAGAACACCACACCGGAGCCACCGGGATCCGGCGCTTACAGCCGCGCCCAACTCTTGCGCGCGTGGACGCCCTACGCGCTGCTGGCCGCCTGTGTGCTGATCTGGGGGTCGCCACGCGTCCACTCCGCGCTGGGCTCCGTTACCTGGTCGTTTGAGTGGCCCGGTCTCCACAACACGGTGGAGCGCATTCCGCCGATCGTCAAAGCGCCGGCGCCTTATCGGGCGGTGTACGATTTCGACTGGCTTGCCTGCGCCGGCACCGCCTGCCTGATCGCGGGCATCCTCGCGGCGGGCTTCCTGCGCGTCTCGCCGCGGCAGTATGGGCGCGTTTTCGCCGGCACGCTGCGGCAGATGCGGGTGCCGCTGGTGACCATCGCGGCCGTGTTAGGCCTGGCTTTTCTGATGAACTACAGCGGCCAGACGGCGACCCTTGGTCTGGCGTTCGCGGCCACCGGCAAGCTGTTCCCCTACTTCAGCTCCATGCTGGGATGGCTGGGGGTCTTCCTCACCGGCTCCGACACATCCTCGAACGCCCTGTTCGGCAACCTCCAGGTGGTGGCCGCCAACCGGCTGGGCTTGAATCCCATCCTGATGGCGTCGTCCAACTCGAGCGGCGGCGTGATGGGGAAGATGATCAGCCTGCAAAGCATTGCCGTCGCGGTCGCCGCCACCGGAATGCAGACGTCAGACGAGGCGAAGCTGTTTCGCTTCACCCTGCGGCACAGCGTGCTGCTGGCCTCGCTGATCGGCCTGCTCACCACCTGCTACGCGTACGTTGTTCCGGATTGGGTGCCGTGAGCGCGCCGGGGAACACGTTAGCGGTAGAAGTTCTTGTCCCAGGCGTGCTTCCTCAGCAGCGCCATCACGCGGGCGTCGAGCGGTCCCCGATCGGAGGCGGCCGTGTTCGCCTCGGCGTGGCGCGGCGCGCGCATCCCGGGGATGACGGTGGAAACCGCCGCGTGCGAAAGGCAAAACCTGAGCGCGATTTCGGCCAGCGTGCCCTCCACCCCCGCCAGGTCTTGCCGCAGGGCCGCCACGCGCTCGGCCACCTGCCGCTTCCGGTCGCCGCGGAAGTAGAAAGCGCGGAACTCGCCCGGCTCGAAGCGGGTTTGCTCGGTGACACCGCCCGTCAGCGCCCCCTCGTCAAAGGGAACGCGGGCCAGCACGCCGATGTTGCGCTCCAGGCAGAGCGGGAAGAGGTTGTGCTCCGGCGTCTGGTCGAAGATGTTGTAGATGACCTGAACGGTGTCGATCAGCCCCGTCTTGATCAGTTCCAGTGCGGAGCCGGGCTGGTGGTCACTAATCGACACGCCCACGAAGCGCACCTTGCCGGACCGCTTGAGGTCCTCGAAGGCGCGCCGCCAGTCGTCGCGGTCGATCCATTCCGGGTTCCACACGTGCAGTTGCTGGAGGTCGATGCGCTCCATCCCCAGGTTGCGGAGGCTACGCTCGGTCGAGTCCAGGATGTGGTGGTAGGGGAAGACCTGATCGATGCCGATGCCGGGCCGCGCCGGCCACAATTGGTTCTTCGGCGGCGCCTTGGTGGCCACGTAGATCCGCCGGCCTGACTCGCGGACCACCTGCCCCACGAGCTGCTCGCTGTGGCCGTCGCCGTAAGCCAGCGCCGTGTCGATGAAGCTCAGCCCGCCTTCGATCGCGCCGCGCAAGGCGGCGAGCGAATCCTCATCGCTCCCGCCCAGCCACTGCTTCCCGCCGATGCCCCAGGCGCCGTAGCCGACTTCGCTGACCTCTAGGCCCGTGCTGCCGAGTGTACGGTAGCGCATCGTTTACTAATATAGACACAGGATGCTTGGCAAAGCGCTGCGCTTGCGACGGATCTTCGCCCAGGGAAGGGCGCTGATCGTGGATTGCGACCCCTGCGCCGACGATCCGCTCGGCAAAGTGCGCCTGCTGTCGCGCAACGGCGTGGACGCCATCGTGCTCACGCCGGGGCTGCTGGACCGCGTGGCCGAAGAGCTGGCCGGTCTTTCGGTGATTCTCCGTATTGACGGCGGCGCGTGGCGGGGGCAGCACCTCGTGAGCGTGCAGGCGGCCCTGGAGATGGGCGCCGAGGCGGTGTTTGTGAGTGTGGACGTTGGGCGCTCGGGTCCGAGCGAAGCGTTGGACCGCTTCGGACGAATCACCGAGGACGCCCGCCGCCTGGGCATGCCGGTGTTCGCCGAGATGGCCAGCGAGGACTGGCTGGCGGCGGCGCACCTCGGCGCCGACTACGGGGCCGACGTCATCCAGACGCGCTCGCACGCCGACACCGGCGGCCAGCGCAGTTTTGTGCGCACGACCGGCATGCCACTGGTCGTGGCGCCGGAGGAATCCGCGCTGCGAGGGCCCGGCGTTTTTCAAGCCATATGGGAGATCATGCAAGGACCGGCCCAGGGCCTCACGCTGTTCTGTGCCCAAGCCCTCGACCAGCCCGACCCGGGCCCGATGCTTCAGGCCGTCCACGCCCTGGTCCACCAGGGCGTCTCCGTCGAGGAGGCAGCGGCCCTCGCCCGCGCGTAGAATCAGAGGTAGATGCTTCGCTTCGCCGCCGCTGCGTTCTTGCTCGCGGTTGCGCTCGCGGCCGCGACCATCAAGCTCTACCTCGCCGACGGCGGCTACCACCTGGTGCGCGAGTACGAGGTGCGCGGCGACCGCGTCCGCTACTACAGCGTCGAGCGCAGCGGGTGGGAGGAGATCCCGCTCAAGCTGGTGGACCTGAAGCGCACCCAGGCCGAGCAGACGGAGCGCCAAGAAACCATCCGCCGCGAGGCGAAGGAACTGGCCGAGGAGGAAGCGTTCGAGCGCCAGCAGCGCAAGGAGATCGAGAGCATTCCGCAAGAACCGGGCGTCTACATGGTCGCCGGCGGTGAAGCGAGAGCCTTCAAGCAGGCCGAGTCGAAGGTCAACACCAACAAGCGCCGCTCCGTGCTGAAGGTGCTGTCGCCGGTGCCGATCGTGGCCGGCAAAGCCAACGTGGAGCTGGATGGCGAGCGATCCGCCAACATCCTGACCAGCGACCGCCCCGAGATCTATGTTCGCCTGGCCACCGAGGAGCGCTTCGGCATCGTGCGGCTGGCGCCGCAGAAGGGCGTCCGCATCGTGCAGAAGTGGACGATCATCCCAGTGACCAAGGAGATCATCGAGGAGCAGCAGGACGTCGAGATCTTCCGCCAGCAGCTCGACGACGGGCTCTACAAGATCTGGCCGGTGAAGCCGCTCGCGCCCGGCGAGTACGCGGTCATCGAGTACACGCAGGGCAAGGCCAACGTCCAGGTCTGGGACTTTGCTTACAGGCCCTGACCGCGAACCGTCACCAGCTCAGCCTTAGCGTCAGTTGCAGCTCCCGCGCCCCCGAGCCGGAGGAGCGCGTGCTCAGGATGCCGTCCCCGCCCGCGCCACTGGGGTTGCCCGGATGGTTCAGCACGTTGAAGGCGTCCAGGTTGATGCGGAAGTTCACCCGCTCAGTGATCGGGATCCTCTTGAACAGTGAAGCATCCAGGCCCCACTGCCGCGTGCTGGGGAAGTACTGCTGCCGCCAGGGGTGCAGACCGTCGCTGAACGTGGTCCGCTGCACCGTGCCGTCCTTGAGGGTGATCCACACGGTGTTGCTGCCGAAGTAGGAGTACATCGGGTCGTTGCGGTCGGGTTTGGCCGGCCAGGGGATCAGCGGTTGCCCGGCGGGTTTGTAGTTGGCCGGCACGCCCATGACGCCGTTGGGACGCCCCTGGGCGTCCGTCGAGTTGATCTGGTTGGCCGGGATGTAACCGTTCCACCACAGGTAGCCGGGGTAGCAGCGCCCGCTGCGGCAGTCCTCGATGGGGTACTGGTAGCCGTACAACTCGATCGGGTTGCCGGTCGGGTAAATACCGGTGGGCAGCGAGAAGTAAGTGCTGCGCAGCGAGCCCAGGCCCGCCACCTGCCAGCCGCCGATGAAGCGATCCAGCACTCCGCCTGCGTTCCCCCCGAGCCACTTGCCCTTGCCAAAGGGCAGGTCCACGATCCAGTTCCAGCGCACGCGGTGCTTGGGAATGCCGGTGTCGCGCTGGTAGTTCAAGAACCGGTTGCGCTCGTCGATGCCGGCGGGAACCGCGCCCGGCAAGAACTGGTTGAGCTCGGGAAGCACTGACGTTCCGGACCATTCCTGGCCGCCCGCCCCCAGGGTGTTGCCCACCACATAGAAGATCTGGAAGCCGTAACCCTTTCTGTAGCGGCGCTCCATCTCGAACTGGAGACCGTTGAAGTTGGACCAGCCCGTCATCCGGTACTCCTCGATTCCCCCGTAGACCACCTTGTCGTAGGAGCGCCGCGCCACCGCCGAGTACTCGCCCGTGGGCAGCCGCTCGCCGGTGGTCACGAACCAGATGTAGTCCGGCGTGGGGTTGTTGTACTGGAAGAACTGCTCCAGGTGGCCGCCGTGGTTGCCCACGTAGCCCAAGCGCACCACCGTGTCCGGCATGACCTCCTTTTCCAGCGTCAGGTTCCAGTCCTGCACTTGCGCGTCGGGCTGGTTGCGGGCGAAGTAACTGGCGCCGGCCGAACCCCGGTTGAGGCCGCTCACCGTGTTCAGCGTGACCGCATCGCGGCTGTTCTTGCCGGCGATGACGGTGGGCGCCGATCGCATGCCGTAGTTGCCGATCCCGTCCGGAGTGAGCGAGGCGTCGGTCAAGGAAGTGCGGAAACGCGCCGTCAGCGGGGCGTTCGAGCGCATGCGGGCCACCCACGGGCGTGCCGGGATGTGGAAGTAGCTGATACGGTAGCCCCCGCGCATGACGAACGAGCGGGCGCCGTCGCCCGCCCGGTAGGCAAAGCCCAGCCGCGGCCCGAAGTCCTTCCAGGTCGAGTCCATCAGGCTCTGGGGCACCCCGGCTTCCTTGTAAGTTATGAACTTCGCCCCCAGCGAAGTCAGGCGGTTGACGATGGCCGGAACCGTGGCGCCCAAGCGGTACATGCTGTCCAGGTCCTGACCCAGCACCACCGCGCGTTTCTGCGGGTCGAACGAGGTGATGATGTTGTTCTTCTCGCGGTAAGGCGGCCAGTACTCCCAGCGCAGGCCCAGGTTCAGGGTCAGCCGCGGGCTGACCTTGTAGTTGTCCTGGAAGTAAAGCGCGTACTCTTTGGCCCGCATGTAAAAGTAGCCCCGCACGAACTGGTTGGAGTAGTTCATGATCCCCAGGTACATGTTGGCCAGGTTGTGATTGGTGAAAGGGGTGGCCAGGGGATTGGTGCGCGACGACGACGGGTCGTACAGCGCCGTCGCCCCGGTGGACCAGCTATGGTTGCCCTGGTTCTGCTGCTGGTCGGGCAGCAGGTTGAGCTGGTCGTAGCGGTGGTAGAAGCCGAACTGGAGCTCGTGCTTGCCGGCGATCTTGGTGGCGTGGTTCTCCACAATGGCGTACAGCATGCTCGAGGCCTGGGTGTTGTCGGTCTCGAAGTAGTAGTCACCGAGCCCGGTGTCGTACAGGCCCGGCCAGCCCGCCACGTCGAGCGGATTCGGCAGCCCGAGCTGGTCGGCGTACTTGATGCCCGGTTCGCCCGTACCCATCCACCAGGTGGAGCGCGAGCCGCTCACCAGCACCTCATTGAAGAAAGTGGGCGAGAAGGTGCGCACCCAGGAGAGGGCAAGGTTCTTGTTCGGCTCCAGGCGCCGCACCGTGCCGGGCACCTTGTTGAGCATGGGCTGCGTGAACTTCTGCGCGAACTGCCAGGTGTCGCCGTGGGTGTAGCGGCCATAGATGCGGTCGCTGTCCGTGAGCCGGTGGTCGAGGCGGGTGGTGGTGGTCCACTGGCGAGTGCTGTTGGGCACCGGGGCCCACCAGTTTCGCTCCAGCATGGGATTGACGTCCGGCATGGTGGGCAGCGGCGTGATGGAGAACAGGTACTTGGCCAGGGGCGAGATGCGCGCCGGGTCGATCACGTTCAACTGGCCGCGGTAGGAAACCTGCTCACGGCTCCACGTCTGGAGATTCGTGGTCGAGGGGTCGTAGATCTTGTACTGCCGCCCCTGGGAATCGACCAGCTCGCGGAAGTCGCCGTTGCGCATCGCTTCCGTAGGCACCGGATAGCCTTGGGTGTATGGGGCGACGTTGCGGTGCCCTTCGTAAGCGAAGAACCAGAAGGTGCGGTCCTTGCCGTTGTACAGCTTGGGAATTATCACCGGCCCGCCGGCCGAAGGCCCGAACTCGTTGCGGTTCAGGAAGGGCGCCTTGGCGTAGTAGTCGGTGCGCGTGCGGGCCTTGCCGAAGGCGTTGTTGCGCCATGTCCAGAAGGCGGAGCCGTGCAACTGGTTGGTGCCGCTCTTGGTGGAGAGCACGATGGTGGTGGGGCGGTTGAACTTGGCCGAGGAGTTGTTGTTCTCGACCTTGAACTCCTCGATGGTATCCAGCCCCGGCGGGCGGCGGATAACGCCACCCCACAGGCGGTCGCTGAGCGCCGCGCCGTCCAGCACCATCTCGTGGGAGCCCTCTCGCAGCCCGTAGGCGCGCGTGCCCTCCATGCCGGGCACAGTTTGCAGCAGGCTGGTCACGTAGCGGCCGTTGATGGGCAACTGCTCGATGCGCTGCCGCTCCAGCACGTGCCCCAGTGTCGGCCGGTCCACCGTCAGCAGCGGCGTGACATCCAGAACTTCCACCGCCGTCGTGGTCGTGCCGACCTTCAGCACCACGTCCACTACCGCGCTCTGCTGCACCTGCACCGTCAGCGCGCCCTCGAACTTCTGCATGCCGGAGGCTTCGACCGCCAGCTTGTATGGCCCCGGCACCACGCCCGGAAACAGATAGAAGCCGGCTACATTCGTGCTGGTCTTTGACGCGACGTTGGTCGCCGTGTTGGCCAGCGACACAACGGCGCCGGGGATCACCGCCCCCGTCTGGTCGCGCACGGTGCCGCTGACGGCGCCGGTCGAGGCCTGCGGCCAGCCCGGCAGCGCCGCCAAAAGGAAACACAAAAACACGAAGCCCATCGCGTTTCGAGTCTTCATGAGACACACCTCCACTTTGCGACCACTGTATCGCCGGCGGCCGGCGATGTCAAGGAGCTGCGACAGGTGAGTTATGATGGCTGTAAAAGGGGGCGCCATGGTCTTACGGTTTGCAGTGGCGATGATGTCGGCGGGCGTCTGCGCCTGGGCGCAGGAGGCGCGAATCACCTGGATCGGGCAGTCGTGCTATGTGGTTCAGAGCGCCGAGGGCAAGCCGGTGGTGATCACCGATCCGCCGGCGGCGTCGGTCGGCTACGCGCTGCCGGCGCAGCCGGCCGACGCGGTGACCATCTCGCACAATCACAGCGACCACAACAACTCGGCTGGGGTGCGCGGCGATTTCACGCTGGTGGACGGGCGGCCGGTGACCGAGCGGCAGGAAATGACCGCCGCCGGCATGCGGTTCGTGCTCGTCCCCGGCTTTCATGACAACCAGAACGGCGCGCAGCGGGGGCGTAACACGATCATCGTGTGGACGCAGGCGGGACTCAAGTTCGCCCACCTGGGCGATTACGGTCAGGACGAGCTGAGCGAGGCGCAGCTTGCGGAACTGCGCGACGTGGACGTGCTGTTCGTGCCGGCGGGCGGCTTTTTCACCATCGACACGCAGCGGGCGGCGGCGCTGGTCAATCAGTTAAGGCCGCGGGTGGCGATCCTGATGCACTTCCGCACCGCGTTGGGCGGGCCGGCGCAACTGGCGACGTTCCCCGATGTGGCCAACCCGTTCGGCGCGGTGGCCTACAAACCGGCCACGGTGACCGTGAGCCGGGCCAGCTTGCCTGCGCAACCCGAGGTGTGGCTGATGGAGGCGAAGGCCGACGCGGTGGCGGTGAACGCGGCCGGATTCACGGCCGGGGCCCCGGTGGCGCCGGGCTCGCTGGTCGCGCTGTTCGGTGCGTTTACCGGGTCGGCGACGGCCCGCCACGGGGGCTTCCCGTTGCCGCGCAAGCTGGGCGAGACCGAGGTGCTGGTGGGTGCGAGCGCCGTCCCGCTACTGTATGCGTCGCCGGCCCAGATCAACTTTCAGGCGCCGGCAAGGCAGGCCAGCGGCCAGCCGCTGGTCGAGGTGCGCGTGGGAGGCGAGCGCGTGGCGCGCGCGCCGCTGACGGTGGTGGGCAGCGCGCCCGGACTGTTCGCGGCGCTGAATCAAGACGGCCGGCTCAACTCCCGCACCGCTCCTGCCCGGCGCGGCCAGGTGTTGCAGATCTTCGCCACCGGCCAGGGCGAAGTGAGGCCGGCGGTTGAAGACGGGGCGGCGGCGCCGGCCAGCCCGGCGGCGGTGACGCCGTCACTGCCGGAGGTCTACTTCGGGGAAGCGCGGGCCAGGGTCGAGTTCAGCGGGCTCGCCCCGGGCTGGGCCGGCCTGTGGCAGATCAACGTAGTGGTTCCGGCGGACGCACCCACCGGGCCGGCCGTGCCCCTTGTCGTCATTCATGGGACCGGCAGCAATGTGCTGCCGGTGGCGGTGGAGTAAGCTGCGTCACGGAGCCGCGCGCGGATGCTGGCTCGCAGGCGTACCGCCTGCTCACTGGTAAATATCAGGGCACCCGATTCGACCTGCCTCAACTCCTCCTTGAGCCACCTGCTGCGCATAATGCCGCGGGACGCGTGCGCCGCCGGCCCCAGCAGCAGGTGGCCGACCTCGTGGGCCATGGCGAATCCCAAGAGCTGGAAGCGGGCACACTTGGCTTCACGGAGCACCTCTTCCACGCGGCGGTTGAAGATGTAAGCGTGTGTGGCCGGCCGCCCGTCCCCGGAGGACAGGGCGAAGCCAAAAGCCCAGGGCGGCACGGGATAACCTTCCGTGGAGTGAGGCATAATCCGGATGCTCACATCAGCCGGGCTGATTGGCTTCCTACAGGCGGGATACCGCTCCTCCACTCCCCGTTCCAGTGGGCATTCGACCCATTCGGTCTCGATCCCGGACTTGGCAAAGATCTTGCGCGCTTCAAGGCCCGCCTTCGCCAGTGTGCCGGCTGGCAGCCCGGCGTAGTCGTAGACGCGCACGGTAATTCTTAAGTCTCCTTCCGGCGCGCTGGCTGCTATCGAGGCCGTCCAGAACGTGACTATTGCGAATCGACCGATTCCCATGCCCGTAACGCGGAGCGAGCGGAAAACAGGGGCCAGGTGTAAAATTGCACCGATGCCCGGTGACGTCACCGTCCTGCTGGGCGAGCTGAAGCGCGGCGACAAGGACGCCCTTGCGCGGCTTCTGCCGCTGGTCTACCGCGAGCTCCGGCGGCTGGCCGGGCACTACATGCGGGACGAGCGCGCCAGTCACACGCTTCAGCCCACCGCGCTGGTCCACGAAGCCTACCTGCGGCTGGCGGGGCAGGATCGGGCTGACTGGCGGAACCGGGCGCAGTTCATGGGGGTGGCCGCGCAGCTTATGCGCCGGATTCTGGTAGACTACGCACGCGAGCGGTTGGCGGCCAAGCGGACCCCAGGCGCCCTTGACCTGGATCTCGGCGCCAGCGGGGAGAACACACAGGAAGTGCTCGCGGTGAACGAGGCGCTGGACCGGCTCGCCCAACTGGATCCGCAGCAGGGCCGGGTGGTCGAGATGCGGTATTTTGGCGGGCTGACGGTGGAGGAGACGGCCGAAGCCCTGGGCGTCTCGCCACGCACCGTCAAGCGCGACTGGGCCATGGCCAAGGCCTGGCTGCGCGCTGAACTCTCCGCTGGGAGACAGCGATGACTCCGGAACGCTGGGCGCGGATCAAGGAGGTCTTCGGCGCGGCGCTGGAGAAGCCGGAGGCCTTGGACGAGCTGTGCGGCGGCGATGCGGAGCTGCGGCACGAAGTCGAGCGCCTGCTGGCCGAGAAGGACGGCACTCTCCAGAGCCCGGTCGCGCCGCGCGAGCTCGCCCCGGGCGAGATGCTGGGCCACTACCGCGTCGAGGCCAAGCTCGGCCAAGGCGGCATGGGGACCGTTTACAGAGCCTATGACACCCCGCTCCAGCGCCCGGTGGCCTTGAAGGTGCTTCACGAATGCGAGGAGCGGCTCCTGCGCGAGGCGCGGGCGGCTAGTGCGCTGAACCACCCGAACATCGTCACCATCTACGAGGTCGGCCCGGACTTCATCGCCATAGAGCTGGTCGAAGGCAAGCCGCTCGAAGGCCGGTTGCCGCTCAAGCGGGCGCTCGACTACGCCGCGCAGATCGCGGGCGCGCTGGCCAAGGCGCACGCGGCGGGAGTCATACACCGCGACCTCAAGCCGGGCAACGTCATGATGACCCCCGACGGGCTGGTCAAGCTGCTCGACTTCGGCCTGGCGAAGCGGACGCGGCTGCCGGAAGGCCACAGCCTGAGCCTCACGGCCGAAGGCGAGATCGCCGGCACGCCCTCGTATATGTCGCCCGAGCAGGCCGAGGGCAAGAAGGCGGACGAGCGCTCGGACATCTTCTCGTTCGGCGTGGTCTTGTACGAGATGCTCTCGGGCCGGCGTGCGTTCACGGGCGACTCGACCGTCTCCATCCTGGGCGCGGTGCTCAAAGACGAGCCGCCGCCGCTGACTGGCGTGCCGGCGGACCTCAACAAGCTCATTGAGCGCTGCCTGCGCAAGGACCCAGCGCGCCGCATCCAGCACATGGATGACGTGAAGCTCGTGCTGGAGGAACTACGGGAGGCACCGCACCGGCGACCCAGTCTTGTGCGCGTCGCGGCGCTCTTCGTGCTCGCGGCCGTCGTTGTTGTAGCGCTCTGGTTTCTCGCCCGGAGAGCGAGGACACCCGCCGCCGAGATGCGCATCGTTCCCCTGACCAGTTATCCGGGCCGCGAGACCCAACCTTCCTTCTCACCCGACGGAAACCAAGTGGCTTTCGCCTGGAATGGGGAGAAGGAGGACAACTACGACATCTACGTGAGGGTCGTCGGCTCGGCCGCCGCCCCGTTGCGGCTGACCACCGATCCGGCGTTCGACTATTCCCCAGCCTGGTCCCCAGACGGCCGCCAGATCGCGTTCGTGCGCCAGCAGGGCGGCCGCGCACAGATCCGCTTGATCTCTCCCTTGGGCGGGCCGGAGCGCCGGCTGGCTGAACTGGAGGTGGCTGCCATGGCGTTTCCCAAGCCCCTGCTGATGGCCTGGTCTCCAGATGGCAAGTGGCTTGCGACGAGCGAGCGCGCACCCGGGCGCCCTTGGGGCATCATCCTGATAGCCGTCGAGACGGGCGAGCAGCGCCGGCTCACTACGAACAGCGCCGGTGCGGACCATTCACCGGCTTTTTCCCCGAATGGCCGCTACCTGGCGTACGCTTCCTGCCCCGGCCCGGTTTCGCCCTCGTGCGACCTCTACTTGCTGGCACTGGCTCCCGATCTCTCGCCCAAGGGTCGCCCACGCCGCCTCACGAGTCAACGCACCGACGTGCTGGGAGTGGCCTGGGCGCCGGACGGCCAGTCGCTGGTCTACGCTGCCAGCCGTTGCTCGAACGGCCCTTTCCCCTTGTGGCGTGTGGCGGTCTCCGGGGCGACGGGGCCGGAGCGGATCGAGCTGCCCGGTCCCGAAGTCCGCTATCCCGCGGTCTCGCGCACCGCTCGCCGGCTGGCGTTTGTTCAAGTCGCCGGTGACTTGGATATCTGGAGATACCAGCTCGGCAGCGTGCCCGCCAGGTTTATCTCCTCCACGCTAAACGATAGCAACCCGCAGTTCTCGCCGGACGGCACCAGGATCGCCTTTGTCTCCAACCGTGACGGGGGCTGCCAAGAGATCTGGGTGTCAGCCCCGGACGGGTTGAACGCCCTCCAGTTAACGAACGAGGTCGGCAGGGTGCAAGGCACTCCCCACTGGTCGCCGGATGGCCGCTGGATCGCCTTTGACTCGCTGGGCGACGACGGGCACGCTGACGTCTACGTGATGGAGGCGGGCGGCGGGGCGCCGCGCCGGCTGACCCCCTACCCTTCCGACGAGAGCGTCCCGAGCTGGTCGCGGGACGGCAAGTGGATCTACTTCCGGTCGGACCGGACCGGCAGGAACGAGATCTGGAAGATGCCCTTCGACGGTGGTGAGACGCGCCAAGTCACCGAAAACGGCGGCTACGTTGCGTTCGAGTCCTGGGATGGCAAGACGCTTTACTATTTGAAAGCCGCGTTGACGGGGGCGCTGTTCTCACGGTCCCTGGTCAGCGGTCCGGAGCGCCAGGTTCTCGGGACCGTCGTCAACCGGGCCTTCCTGCCCGTGGAAGACGGCATCTACTATGTGGCGCCCGGCGACAGGCCCGGTACCAGCGCGCTCCAGTTCTATGAGTTCGCCACGGGCAAGAGTCGCCTCCTGGCGGCCATACCCAGGGCGTCATCGCAGGGCCTGACGGTTTCGCCGGACCATCGGACCGTGCTCTTCGTTGTCCAGAACCCCGGCAACGCCGACCTGATGCTGATCGAGAACTTCCGATGACCGTGGCGCGCAAAATTCGGTGACAGGCTACGCTTTCACTTAATTAGTGTTCTTGGCCGCGGAAGATTAAATTAGTGAAAGCGTAGCCTGTCACCGAAATTCATCTGAAGAACTGCACGATATAGGTCAGCGCCAGGCCGTTAATGACCAGCCCGAGGAACAGGCGGATCCAGCGCTCCGGCAGGTATTTCTGCAGCCGGGCGCCGAGGTAAGTGCCGAGCAGGCCGCCGAGGCCGAAAAGGCTTCCCAGCGCCCAATCGGGCCGCGCGACCGGGCCGGCGCTCAGCCCGAGCAGCTCAAAGGAGGCCACCCCGGCAATGGAGGTGACGAACGTTCCGAACAGGCAGGCGCCGGCGATAGTGTAAACGGGGAGCCGGAGAACGGCCACCACAAAGGCCGAGATGAAGGCGCCGCCGCCGATGCCGTAGATGCCGCCGACCACGCCCACCACCAGGGAGACGATGAACATCATCGCCGGGCTGAAGGAGAAGGTCTCACCGAGGAACGTGTACTCGACCCTGGTCAGGGTGGATAGTCGGGTGCTGACGACTGCGCCTGGGGGCAGGCGGCCCTGGCCGGCCCTCGCGGGGCGGCGAAGCAGCTCGACCAGCAGCCGGCCGCCCAGGAACAGCAGGACCAACCCGGCGAAGAGCTTGAACGAGCGGGGATTGGGCAGGTAGAGCACCCTGATGATGGCGCCGGCGATGGCGCCAGGCACCGAGCCGGCCAGCACGGCCCAGGTGAGGGGCCACATCATGCGCCCCTCTCTGAAGTAGCGGTAGACGCCGCCGGGGATGGCGACGATGTTGTAGATGAGGTTGGTCGGGCTGACGCCGGGGCTGGTGTAGCCCAGCACGCTGACCTGGAAGGGAAGCAGCAGCACGGCGCCGGAGATGCCGGCCGAGGCGGTCAGCGAGGAAATGGCGAACGCGACCAGCGGGGGCAGGAGCGGCGAGCAGTCAACACCGGAAACGGGGAAGTGCACGGTTCAAGCGGCCTCAGAAAAACGCGTAACTCACCCAGACTAGCACGCCGATGAGCCCGACTCCGAGAGCGAGGCTCCAGCCAATCAAGCGCTTCTCCACCGGGAGAAGCGGCTCGTATTCCATCTTTTTCAGTTCTTCGACGAGTCTTGGCTGCTCCATACTCATCCCTGCGCGAGGGGCGGCTTGATCCCGTGGAAAAAGATCCAGGAGATGGCCAGCCCGATCCAGATGATAAAGCCGAACAGGCAGAGGACGTAGACCGCCGCCAGCCGGCCGATGCCTGCTTCCCAGAGCTTGCGGAAGTTGGAAACCACGCCAATGGTGAAGAAGGTCATCACGAAAAAGATGCCGCGGAAAACGTTGGCCTGCGACATCGCCGCCTTGGTCCTGGCGATCAGAGCGGGCGCCAGCGCGCCGATCAGCAGGATCAGGAAGAAAGCGGCCATGTAGCCGAGGACGAACTTGGGAAAGCGCTCCCAAATCTGGCCCACGCCGACCTTCTCGCCGGCGCGGCGCTCGATCTTGGCGGCCCAGATCCAGGCCAGGATGAAGGCCCACACGCCAATGAAGACGTCGAGGAAGACCTTCACCGTGGTGGTGGTGCCCATAATCCAGCCGGGCTGATACTGGATGCCGCCGGCCGCCGCCTTGGCCAGGATCAGGGACTCGGCGATGGCGCCGGAGGCCACCGCCGCGCCATCGGTCTTCACCGCCAGGCCCATCCAGGCGCCGGCCACCATCGGTTCGTGGTGGAGAAACGCCTGGGCGGCGAAGGGCAGGATCAGCAGCTCGACGACGGCGAAGATCACTACCAGCGAAGAGACCATAACCGGCACTACCGGCCGCGCCCTGATGGCCGAGCCGGTGGCGATGGCCGCCGACACGCCGCAGATCGAGATGCCGGAGGCCAACGGCGCGGCCCATTCCCTGCTAAACCGGAAGTACTTCCGGGCGATAAAGTAAACCAGCGCCCAGTAGATCAGGTAGGCCTCGACGATGGCGCACAGGCCGCGGAACATGACGGAAGTAGCCAGGCCGAGTTGCTCGGCGGCGGTGACGCCGAGGTATCCGCCGAGGATCACGATCGCCGTCTTGACGTAGAGTTCCGGCCGGATGGCTTCCTTCATCGCGGCCGCCGCCGACGGCATGAAGTTGCCCACCAGCAGCCCCGCGATCAGGGCCAGGATGAAGCCGGCCTCGTTGGTCAGGTTCAGCGACCAGCCGATGCCGAAGGTCTTGAGCTTGTCGGGCGTGGCCGCGATGTAGGCCCAGCTTCCGGCGATCCAGGTCGCGTAGCTGATAAAGAAGACGGCGGTGAAGGCCTTGATGAAGCGGCGCACATCCGCGCCGAGCGCGCGGGCGCCGATGGCCATGACGGCGGCGAGAAACACGAAAGTGGCCAGTAGGCACACCAGGCCGGGCAGGCCCGCGTAGGTCTTCGAGGCAGCCCCCAGTGCGCGAGACACGTTAGTCCAGACCGAGGTGGTGACGGCCCAGCCAAGCAGGTCCACGCCGGTCAGAGATGCGAGGGCGAGAAGAAACAGGAACAGGCCGATCCAGACGGCCAGCCAGTCTTCGTTGATGCGCGGTTTCTCCATTTCAGACTTCCTGCCGGGCGGCGGCCAGGCTCTCCCTCACCGCAAGCGCGATTCTATAGAAGACGGTGAGCATGAGCAAACCCACCGCCCAGATGGCCAGCGAGATGGCCAGTTCGGGCAGTGTCGGCGCGTACTCGGTGACGGCGCCGAGCGGCGAGGGGATGAAGCCGCCGACGATGAGGCCCAGGCCCTTGTCGATCCACAGGGAGAGGAACACGGTCCCGCAGGCCACCGCCAGGACCTTCTCCTCGTTGCGGTAGCGCGGCGCCACCAGCAGCACCAGGGAGACGGCGGCCAGCGCCAGCGACGTCCACATCCACGGGACCAGCGAGGCGCGACCCTCCAGGCCGGCGAACAGGTAGCGGAAGTGCTCCATGTGCTCGGGGATGCGGCTGTAGAACGCGGTGAAAACCTCCATCAGGAAGAAGAAGACGTTGATGAGCATGGCGTAAGTCACGATCAGCCCGAGGCGCCGGATGGCGTCGCGGCCGGGGTCGAACTTCGCCAGGCGGCGCATGGCCAGGCAGAGGAGGATCAGCAGCGCCGGGCCGGAGGAGAAGGCCGAGGCGAGGAAGCGCGGCGCCAGGATCGCGGTGAGCCAGAACGAGCGGCCAGGCAGCCCGCTGTATAGGAACGCCGTCACCGTGCACATGCCCATGGCCCACGGAATCGAGATGAAAATGACGGGCTTGATCCAGCCCGGCGGGGCCGCGTCCCTGCGCTCGGCGCCCAGTGTTACCAGCGCGATCACCGCGTTCAGCAGCAGGTAGCCGCCGAGCGAGATCAGGTCCCAGAACATGATGGAGCCGGGTGTCGGGTAGAGCAGCACGTTGATCACCCGGCTGGGCTGGCCGAGGTCCACGAAGATGAACAGCATGCACATGGTTACGGCGGCGATAGCCAGGAACTGGCCGAGAATGGTGATCCTGCCGAACGCCCTGTAGTCATGGAGGTAATAGGGCAGCACCACCATCACCGCCGAAGCGGCCACGCCGGCCAGGAAGGTGGACTGGGCGATGCAGAGGCCCCAGGTCACGTCGCGGCTCAGACCGGTGATGCCCAACCCGTACTCGAGCTGCCGGAGATAGCAGAGGAAGCCGGCGCCGATAATGACCAGCAGGCAGAGCAGCCAGATCCAGTATCTCCGGCTTCCCACGACCGCTTTTTCGAACATGAACATACGGGGCGCCTCAGACCAGGTAGTAGATTTCGGGCTTGGTGCCCAGCTCCGGCTTGCGCCGGATCGAGAAGCGGGCGCGGAGCAGCTTGCGCGCTTCCGACTGCGGGTCCCTCAGGTCGCCGAAGACCAGGGCCTTTTCCGGACAGGCTTCGACGCAGGCGGGCGGCTGCCCCTGGGCGAGCCGCTCCTCGCAGAAGGTGCATTTCTCGACCACGCCCTTGGCGCGGGTGGGGAAATCGGTGTTGATCTGGCGGATATGGGGCCGCGGATCGACCCAGTTGAAGCTGCGCGAGCCGTAGGGGCAGCCGGCTATGCAGTAGCGGCAGCCGATGCAGCGGTGCCAGTCCATCATGACGATGCCGTCGGCGCGCTTCCAGGTGGCCTGGGTGGGACAGACACGCACGCAGGGCGGCTCGTCGCAGTGGTTGCAGAAGACCAGCACCGGCTGGTGCTTCAACTCTTCGCGCACGTGTTCGCCCTGCTCGGAGGGGAAGGCGTGCCCGAAGGGCTCCTTCCAAATCCATTTGACCTGATGGCGGGCTTCCGCCAGCGCCGGGACGTTGTGGGTCTTGTGGCAGGCCTCGATGCACTTGGTGCAGCCCTTGTCCTTGAGGCACTTCTGCGGGTCGATCACCATCGCCCAGCGTTTGGCGGGGGCCTGGGCGCTCGAATTGGCGGCCAGCGCCAGCGTGCAGAGAAAGCCTCTTCGGTGGATGGTCATTGGGGGAGCCTATGGGCGACCGTCGCCGCCGGCCGTGGTTCATTGTGGCAGTCCCAGCAATAGGGCGTGCCGGCGCCGGCATAGTCGTGGCAGCGGTCGCAGAAATCGGCCTTGCTGGTGTGGCACTGCTTGAGGCAGGTCCCCGTGAGGCTGATGTTGTAATTCCTGCCGTTGAAGGCGGTGAAGCGCCGCACGTGTTGCCGCACCACCTGCTCGCGCCACTCCACCAGCAGGTCCATGTGGGAAGACCGCATGTAGTCCGTCGCCGCGACGCACTCCTTTTCCTGCGCCGGCAGCTTGATGTCCGGGCCGCGGGAGGTCTTGCCGGCGGCCACGTTGTACCAGATGGGAAAGGTCGCCAGGCCGAGGAAGACCATGAGGCCGCCGAAAATGATGGGCCGGTCACGCATGGGTCGCCGCCTCCTCCTTTTGCTTCAGGGGTTCGCCGCGCAGGTCGGTGGTGCGCTCGCCTTCGTCGCGAACCACCAGCGCGTTGCCGACCAATTCGTGGACGCCGGCCACGCCGACGCCCGGCGCCCAGTATTCGAGCAGCGGGGGGAGCGTCGCCTTGTCGATGGCGCAGATGCAGGCCAGCAGGTTGACGCCGCACTTGTCGCGCACGTAGCGCACGGCGCTGGCGCGCGGGAAGCCGCCGCGCAGCCGCATCTCGAGGTTCTCGTCGGTGCCCAGACCGGCGCCGCTGCCGCAGCACAGCGTCTGCTCGCGAATGGTGTTCTCGGGCATCTCGTAGAACCGGTTGCAGACGCTGCGGAGGATGTAGCGCGGCTCCTCCAGCAGCCCCATGGCCCGGGCCGGGTTGCAGGAGTCGTGGTAGGTCACCGTCCAGTGGTCGTTGCGGCTGGGGTCCAGCTTCAGCTTGTTGTGCTTGATCAGGTCGGCGGTGAACTCGCAGATGTGGATCATCTTGGTGGAGCGCGCGTGATCGAAGCGCGTGCCGGTGACCGGCGAGACGGGCACTTCCAGGAAGTCCGCCGGGCCGTTCATCGTGTCCATGTACTGGTGGAGCACACGCCACATGTGGCCGCACTCGCCGCCGAGGATCCACTTCACGCCGAGCCGCCGGGCCTCGGAGTACACCTTGGCGTTGAGCCGCTTGATCATCTCGTGGGAGCTGAACAGGCCGAAGTTGCCGCCCTCGGAGGCGAAGGCGCTGAAGGTGTAATCCAGGCCGGCCTCATGGAGCAGCAGCAGGTAGCCGAGCAGCGTGTAGTAGTGGGGCGAGGCGAAGTAGTCGGCTGAGGGCACGACGAACAGCACCTCGGCGCCCTTCTTGTTGATGGGTGCGTTCGCACGCACGCCGGTGATCTCGGCCAGGTCGCCGGCGGCGAACTCCATCGAGTCCTTGAAGCCGTGGGGCTGCACGCCGAGGTGGTTGCCGGTGCGGTAGCAGTTGGCCGCCGGCTCCAGCACCCAGTTGATGTTGCAGCCGACCAGGTTGAGCAGCTCGCGGCCGATCATGGTCACCTCGGCGGTGTCGATGCCGTAAGGACAGAAGACCGAGCAGCGGCGGCACTCGGTGCACTGGTAGAAGTAATAGAACCACTCCTTGAGGACGTCCACGGTGAGGTCGCGCGCGCCGGCCAGCGGGCCGAGCAGGCGCCCGGCGGCGGTGAAGTAGCGGCGGTAGACGGAGCGGATCAGCTCGGCGCGAAGCACCGGCATGTTCTTGGGGTCGCCCGAGCCGATGTAGAAGTGGCACTTGTCGGCGCAGGCGCCGCAGCGCACACAGATGTCCATGAAGAGGCGGAAGGAACGGTACTTATCCAGGCGGTCCTTCATGCCGTCGAGGATGATCCGCTGCCAGTCCGCCGGAAGCTTCCAGTCCTTGTCGAACGGCTGCCACTCGCGCGGGTTGGGCATGCCGACGTAGGAGACGTTCTTCGGCGCCGCGCTGTAGCAGAAGGTCCCCTTGCGGAACTCGACGGCCGGGTCCATCCAGTTGCGCCTGGGGGGTGTGTAGTCGATCTGAACGAGTTCCTCGGGTTTGGGCGCCTGCTCGCTCATCGTTTATTCCTTGTCCAGCGGCAGCCCGGCCGCCACCATCTTGTCGCGGAACTCGTGCTCCCATTCCTCGTAGGTGTGGAGGGGAACCGGGTAGTTCCACGGGTTGATGTGCCTCTTCATGCGGTTGTTGTTCGCCAGGTTGCGGGTGGGGCTGAGGAACACTCCGGCCATGTGCATCAGCTTGGAGAAGGGGAACCAGGCGAGCAGCGCGCTGACCAGCAGCAGGTGGACGAAGAACAGCGGGCCGGCGCGGTCGGGCACCACGGGGGTGAAGGTCACCAGGCCCATCGCCAGCCGCTTGATCTCGAGGATGTCCACCTTGGTCAAGTAGCGCATCAGCACGCCCGCGACGGCGACGCCGGCGAGCAGGAACAGCGCGAAGTAATCGCTGGCGAGCGAGATGTAACGCACGCGCGCGTCCTTGATCCTCCGCCAGAGCAGGTAGGCCAGCGCGACCAGGATGACCACATCGGTGGCGTAAAGCACCGGCGCGCCGATCTGGAAGAAGCCGTCCAGTCTGTGGAGCGCCATCACGCAGCCGGGCACCGGATCGAGGAAGAAGCGCAGGTGGCGAAGGAAGATGACGAGGAAGGACCAGTGGAAGGCCAGCGCGCCGAGCCAGAGGAACTTCTGCTCGCTGTGCGTCAGACGCTGGTCCGCGCCGATCTCGGCGCTGGTGTTGCGGAACAGGGAACGGAACAGCAGGATCTCCAGGGCCATGCGGCCGAGGACGCCGAGCGTGGTGTGCGGGTTGTCGAGCCGGTTGCACCTGATCCAGGCGAGCGAGCGCTGCTGTCCGCAGGTGGTGGGGATGCGGAAGGGCACCGGAGAGCGCGCCCAGCGGATCACCCTCCAGGCCAGGCCGGCGAGGAAGACGGTGATGGCCGCGTACGGCAGGATGATGCCGAACGGCGTGCGCAGCGCGCCGACGCTGCCTCCCAGGTAACCCAAGGCGGCCAGCGCGATGACAGCGGCCAAGGAGTGCCAGATGTACATGGGGATCACCTCAACTGAGGCGCCACCGGCTGAAGCGGGTGCCACCGGGCCCTGATCTCCTCGATCTGCCGGCGGCACTGCTGGTAGAGATCCGAGGCGATCAGCGCCAGCTCGTCGATGCGGGTGTCGAGCGTGCCGAGCTTGTGTTCCCGCAGGATCGGCTTCAGGGCCGGCAGGAAGGCCACCGCCTCGGTGGGGGTGAAATCCTGAACGGCCCGCACGTGCATGACATCATCGAGAACCGCGGTGATGCGGGCGCGATCCATCTCCCCCAGCGCCTCGTCGAGCAGGGCGGCGAGGCCTTCCCGCAGCGTGTGGCCGACAGGGTTGCGGAAGCGGTCCTTCTCCTCCAGCAGGAACCGGCGGGCCGGCTCGGGGTAGGCCGCAACCGTCCGCTCCAGCCAGGCCTCGGCGATGGCGGCCTTGCGGATTAAATTGGTGAAAGCGTAGCCTGTCACCGAATTAGACGCAGCCGGTGGGCTTGGGCAAGCCGGCCAGCTTGCAGGCGCCCTTGGCCGGTCCCGAGGGGAACAACTCGTAAATCTGGTTGAGCTTGAAGCCGGTCTCCTTGCACAGCTTGCGGATCATCGGGGCGATGCCGAACTGGAGGTAGTAGTTGCGGATGTAGTTGATGACCTTCCAGTGGTCCTCGGTCAGTTCGGTCACGCCTTCAGAGGCGGCGAACTCGCGGGCCACGCTCTCGTTCCAGATGGCGGGATCCTGCAAGAAGCCGTCTTCATCGACCTCGTGCTGTCTCATAGCTTGAGTCTCCTTAGATTAAATCAATATACCCGCACGGGCAGGCCTCGGCGCACTTTTTGCACCCGTTGCACAGCTCGAGCTTGATGCGGTAGTGCTCGCCTTTGGGGAGCCGGATGAAGGCGTTGGGCGTGCAGTACATCCAGCAGGTCTCGCAGTCCATGCACAGGCCGCAGGAGAGGCAGCGCTTGGCCTCATCGAGCGCCTCGGCGGTGTCCAGGCCGCGCTGCTCGTGCCGCTCGGCCGGCTTGTACCACTCCAGCTTCATCTTGTCGGGCGTCGCCGGCGGCAGCGGCTGGGGCTTCTCGAGCTTCTTGCCGCGCAGGTAAGCGTTGATCGCCTCGGCGGCGAAGCGGCCCTGCGATATGGCGATGCCCACCAGGCCCAGCCCGATGTCGTCGCCGCCGGACCAGATGCCCTCAACCTTGGTGGCGCCCCACGGGTCGGCCTTGATCCAGTCCTTGCCCTCGCGCAGGCTGTCGAAGCCGTCGAACTCGGGTTCCTGGCTGATGGCGGCGATGATGGCCGTCGCCTCGACGTCGAACTCCGAGCCGGGCTTGGGCGCCGGGCGGGGCCGGCCGGAAGCGTCGGGGGCGCCGAGTTCCATGCGGATGCACCGAAGCCCCACGGCCACCCCGTCGCGGCGAAAAACTTCCACCGGCGCGGCCAGGAACTCGATGCTTACTCCTTCCTCGATCGCACCTTCGATTTCCGGCGCAATGGCCGGCATTTCGGCCCGCGTGCGGCGGTAGAGAATGGTCACCTCCGCGCCCAGGCGCTTGCTGACCCGGGCCGCGTCGATGGCGGTGTCCCCGCCGCCGATCACGATCACCTTGCCGCCGACCTGGACCTCCTCGCCGCTGTTGACCTTGTTTAGGAACTCGGTGCCGGTGAAGACGTTGGCCGCGTCCTCGCCCGGCACCTTGAGCAGAATTCCCTTGTGAGCGCCGATGCCAACGAAGACCGCCCGGTGCTGGGCGCGCAGCTCATCGAGCGGGATGTCCTTGCCGACGGCGAAATTGCATTTGAGCTCGACGCCGAGGTCCAGGATCTTGCCGATCTCGGCATCGAGGACTGCGCGAGGAAGCCGGTAGCTGGGGATGCCGTAGCGCAGCATGCCGCCCGGCCGGCTGAAAGCCTCCAGCACCGTGACCGCATAACCGCGCCGGGCCAACTGGTAGGCGCAGGAGAGGCCGGCGGGCCCGGCCCCCACCACGGCGATCCTTTCGGGATACTTCTCCTCGCTCAGCATCGCCAGCTTCAGATTCCTGGCTATGCCGAAGTCACCGATGTAGCGCTCCAGCGCCTTGATGGCCACCGCGCCGTCCTTGCCCTTGCGGTTGCAGTTGTCCTCGCAGGGGTGCGGGCAAACGCGGCCGCACACGGCCGGGAACGGGTTGCGGCCGGTGATCTTGTGCCAGGCCATCTCCAGCGCCTGCTCGTTGGTGCGACCGTAAGCCTCGGCCTGGGCGATGAGGGTCAGCCAGCCGCGGATGTCCGTGCCGTTGGGGCAGTTGGCGAGGCACGGCGGCGTCTTCTCCCCGTAACGGGGCCGCAGCGGGCTGATCTCGCCGCTGCCCACTGCGGCCGTCCTGATGACCGGCTTCTTGACCTCCTTGAAAAGGGGCATGGATCGGTATCCGGCTAGTATTTCATATGCATCGAGCGGGCATAGCTCAGGCCGGCGTGCTTGAAGTCGTCGATGTGGTAACGGGTGAACTCAATGCCGGTCAGCTTGAAGAAGCGCGGCCAGCCGATCCGCTCGATCCATTCGCCCACGCGCTCGAACTTGCGGGCGTGCCGGGCATACACGTTGACGATGTTCACCACCGCTTCGACCACCTCGGGCCAGCGCGGCGGATTGTTGGGCAGGAAGGGGATGGCCAGCTTGCTGAACTTGGGAGCGCTGCGCGCGTTGCTCACCTTGCCGCCCACCCAGATGGAGAGGCCGTCGTTGTCGGGATCGTTCATCGGCAGGGCCGGGCAGACGGTGTAGCAGTTTCCGCAGAACATGCACTGGGCCTCGATCACCTCGACCGACTGCTTGCCGTCCACCGTGGCCGGGCGGATGGCGCCGGTGGGGCAGGAGGCGATCAGTGTGGGTACCTCACAGACCTTGGGCAGGATGTCGTGCATGACCTTCGGTGGCCGGCGGTGGATGCCCAGGATGGCGATGTCGGAGCAGTGCACCGCGCCGCACATGTTCAGGCAGCAGGCCACGGCGATGCGCAGCTTGGCCGGCAGGTCCTGGTGGGTGAAACGGTCGCAGAGGGGGTCCATCACCGCTTTGACGATGCCGGAGGCGTCGGTGGCCGAGGAGTGGCAGTGCACCCAGCCCTGGGTGTGCACGATGTTGCTGATGGCGTTGTTGGTGCCGCCCACCGGGAAGCCCGCTTCGGCCAGCTCCTTCTTCAGCGGCTCGATGTTGGCCGGGTTGTCGAGCAGGAACTCGATGTTGTTGCGGCTGGTGAAGCGGAGGTAGCCGCCGCTGTACTTGTCGGCCAGGGCGGCGAAGACGCGGAGCGTCTGAATGCTGAGCAGGCGCGGCGTGCCGGCGCGGACGCTGTAGATCCGCTCGCCCGACTCGGCCGCGTGACACAGCACGCCGGGGGCGAGCGTCTCGTGGTATTTCCACTGGCCGTAGTTCTTCTTGATCACCGGGTGCAGAAACTTCTCGTAGTGGGGCGGCCCGATGTCGGTGATGCGCTTGGCGGGAGGCTGTGTCATGACTTTTTCTCCTCGAGCTGGAAGAAGATGTAGGGGTTGTCGCGCGGCGCCGAGACCATCTCCGGCGCCGGATCCAGGCCGATGGCGTCGAGGAAGTTGGCCATGCCGACGCGCTCGATCAGCTCGCCGACGCGCTCGCGGCTCATGCCGTACTCGTCCCAGAACTCCCAGACGCGGCGGATCAGTTCCTTGAGGGTCTCGAGCAGCTCCTCCTCCGGCACGAACGGCACCAGCACCGAGGAGAGCAGCGCGCCCTGGACGATGGGGGCCTTGGCGCCGATCAGCAGGGCGGCGCCGCGTTCCGTGCCCGGACGCAGCGCCTTCGGCATCACGTTGATGCAGTGCATGCAGCGGACGCAGTCGCTGTTCTCGATGGTCAGCTTCGCGCCGTTCCACTCCATGCACTTGGAGGGGCAGCGGTCGCAGACATCCTTCTGGATGTCGAGGCCGGCGGCGGCGAAGTCGGCCACCGCGGCGTCATCCTGCCGGAGGTCGTCCTTCCAGGTGCCGATGATCGACAGGTCGGCGCGGGCGATCGAGGCCACACAGTCGTTGGGGCAGCCGGCGAACTTGATCTTGAACTTGTACGGGAACGGCGGGCGGTGCATCTCATCCTGGAACTCGCGGGTGGTCTGGTCGCACAGCGCCAGGGTGTCGTAGCAGGACCACTCGCAGCGGGCCGGCCCGACGCAGCAGGACGGGGTGCGCATCGAGGAGCCGGAGCCGCCCAAATCGAAGCCGGCCTGGGCCAGTTTCTGGAAGCAGGGTTCGAGTTGGTCGGTCCTGGTCCCCAGGAAGATGATGTCCCCGGTAGAGCCGTGCATGTTGGTCAGCCCGGAGCCGTGCTGCTCCCAGATGTCGCACAGGGTGCGGATCGCGTCGCTGGTGTAAAACCAGCCGGCCGGCTGGTTGATGCGCAGGGTGTGGAAGTGGGCCACGGCGGGGAACTTGTCCGGCACGTCGCTGTAGCGGCCGATCACGCCGCCGCCGTAACCGAGCACGCCGACGAGGCCGCCGTGCTTCCAGTGACCCTTCTTTTCCTGATAGGAGAGCTCAAGCTGTCCTAGCAGGTCGTCGCACATCGGGCTCCCCTGCCGGGCTCGCTTGATCTCCTTGACGAAGCTCGGCCAGGGCCCGCTTTCGAGCTGGTCGAGCAGTGGGGTTTTCACTTTGCCGTCGTCGGCCATTGGTCCTCCATGGTGTCTCCGTTAAGTCCCCATTATCGGATAGGATGTCTTGGCCTGGCGGCTGCGATCGGACCGGCCACCATCTTCCCCAGGAAGGCGGGGAAGACGAAGTGGCGGATGGCCTCGCGCCTTATAACCCCGTGTGAACCGTTGTGAATCCCCAGGGCGTGCGCTAAGATCAATGACGATTGTAGGACCGCAAAATCCTCAACGATGCGCAGGGGCCGAAGCCGGCCTGTTGTCCGGGCTGCTCGGGGTGGGCGGCGGAGGTCGTTCTATGCGCAATAGGCTGGCGGCCCTGGCGCTGCTCGTTGCCGCCATGGCCCAGGCGGCCGGAGCCAAGGCGGAGCCGATTGTGATCGTGGCCGACAGCCGGGGGTTTTCCGGCTGGCAGGCCTGGTGGACGAACCTGTACAACGAGAGCCACGTGCTTTCCGCCCTGGCCACCGTGCTCATCATCCCGTCGGTGGCCTTGGTGCTGGGCAAGGCGACCGACTTGCTGATGGGCCGCATCGGCATCAACCTCCGGTCCAGAGAACTGGCGGAGCACTGAGCGGCGTCCGGACTCCAAGGAGCCTGATTCATGAATTGGCTGTACGTCACGATGCCCATCGCCGGGGTCGAGGTCTTCTGGCCCGGGCTGGTCATCCTCGGCTTCGGGGTGGGGATCATCGGCGGCTTTTTTGGGATGGGCGGCGGGTGGATGGTCACGCCGGGCCTGAACATCCTGGGCTTCCCGATGGCCTTTGCCATTGGAACCGATATCGCGCACATGGCCGGCAAATCGCTGACCTCAACGGTCCGCCACGGGAAGTTCGGGAATGTGGATTACAAGCTGGGCATCATCATGGTCGCCGGCACGGTGGGCGGCTTCGAAGTCGGCGCCCAGATGATTATGGCGCTGGAGCGGATCGGCAGGGTCGAAGCCTGCGTGCGTTACGGCTATCTCGTGTTGCTGAGCCTGATCGCCTGGCTGGTTTTCACCGACATCGCCAAGAAGCGCCGCAAGGACCGGGAAGCGGTAGCGGCCGGCCGCACGGTCGGGGCGCTATCGACGGGAATCGAGTGGCACCGGACCTTCCACAGGATCAATATCCCTCCAATCATTCACTTCAAGAGGGCCGGCATTCGCTGCTCGGCCTGGCTGCCGATCGCGGTCGGCTTCATGACCGGCTGGCTGGCCGGCGTACTGGGCATCGGTGGCGGGTTGATTCGCATGCCCGCCCTCATCTACGTGGTAGGTTGCCCCACCCACGTGGCTGTCGGCACTGACTTGTTCGAAGTGGCCATCTCCGGTCTGTACGGCACCGCGTCCTACACCTACAAGGGGCGAACCGAATTGCTGGCGGCGTTGATCATGCTGGTGGGCGCCGCCGTCGGCGCCCAGATCGGCTCGGTGGCCACCAAGTACGTCAAGGGCTACGGCATCCGTATGTTCTTCGGGTTCGCGGTGGTCGGCTGCGCCGTCTCGATCATCTTCAAGCTGATTGCCGCCGCCAGCACCGGCTTCCGCGCCGCGTTCGACCTCGCGGCCACGATCCTGATCCTCGGCCTGGTGGCGGCGCTGGCCTTGTACATCCTCATCAAGTTTGTCCGCGGCGTGCGGGAGGAACTGGCCCTGAAGCGGAACCGCCTGCACCAGAGCCCGGACAGAGAGGAGAAGCTGGTATGAGCAAAACCGGGGACAGACGGATCTGTCCCCCGACGCGACAATCAACATCCTGTCCAACCGGCGGAGTTGTGGACAGATTCGTCTGTCCCCGGTTTTGCGCGGCTGTCCTGGTCTTTGCGCTCCTGCCCGGTTGCGGAGGCTTCGGGCGGGTGAACGAGGGACAGGTGATCGCCTACGACCGGGAGAAGGGTCTGGTCACGCTGATCAGCGACTCCAACTACCGCGAGCCCGGCGGGCCGAAGTTCGACGTGCTGCCGCCGATCACCATTCGAGTACCGGAAAAGGCCAGCGAGATGGGACCGGCGCCCGCGGGGGGCCGGTTGATGCGGCTGGACACCCGTAACTGTCAGGCGGTGGTTTTTGATTCCGCCGCCCAGGATCTCAAGACGATCGGTTACAGCCCGGTCGAGCAGCACCTCAAGGTGGCCGGCGATGACGGTCGCCTGAGAGGTGTGGCGTTCCCGGTGGTGGACCGGCAGCGGAAGACCGTCACCGTGTACGCGCGGCGGGAACAGGCGCTCGTGACCTTCACTGTGCCGGATGAATTCCTCGCGTTGCCGGAGGATAGCTGGCGGGAGGGCGACGAGATCCGCTACTACTACAAGGATCCCGGTCAGGCGCTGCGGCTGATGAACGTCACCAGGACGGAGATCGGCAAAGCGGGGAAGTAGCGGCTCGCTCTCGCCGATGTTACGTTGCCACCGGAACCATGCCACTCTGGTAGTGGAAGTAGAATGTGGGGCGACATCACCCTTTGTGTGCGGAGGTACCTTTATGGCTGACATTCCCGTCGAGGCGCTCGCCGAAGAGATGTACCAGATGGTGGCCCAATATGCCGGCAAGAGGAATCTCAAGCCGGGCGATATCACCAAAGAGATGATCGCCAGGCATGGCGAAGGTTGCACCAAGGAAACCTGCAAGCAGGCGATCCGGCTGCTGATCGACTCCGGCCGGTGCATATACAGCTATCTGGGCGGCTCTTACATCCAGCTCCCGCCCAAAGAGGAATCTCCCGGAACGTGAGCCAACTTCGACCATTGCCGCGTCTCGTCGTCGCCGGTCTCTCCGGCGAAGCGGGCAAGACGGTGGTGTCGCTGGCGCTGGTGCTGGCGGCCCGCAGACGGGGCCTGCCGGTGGCCGCCTTCAAGAAGGGGCCCGACTACATCGACGCGGCCTGGCTCGCCTGGGCCTCGGACCGCCCGGCCCGCAACCTCGACACCTTTCTCATGGGCTTCGAGCGCGCCGTGGCTTCGTTTGCCCGCCACGCCGCGCCGGCCGGGCTCAGCGTGATCGAAGGCAATCGCGGCCTGTATGACGGCGCTGACGTCCGCGGCGCCGACAGCACGGCCGAGCTGGCCAAGGCGCTGGCGGCCCCGGTGATCCTGGTGCTCAACGCCACCAAGGTGACTCGCACCGCCGCCGCCTGCGTGCTGGGCTGCCAGAAACTGGACGCCGGCGTGCCCATCGCCGGGGTGATCCTCAACCAGGTCGCCCGGCCCCGGCACGAGAAATTGATGCGCGAGGCGGTGGAATCCGAGTGCGGGCTGCCGGTGGTGGGAGTGATCCCCCGCGCGCCCGCCGGCGCGCTGCTGCCCGGGCGCCACCTCGGGCTGGTGCCGCCGGAAGAGCACCCCTTCATGTATCAGATGGCGTGTCATCTGCGCGAGTTGGCGGACGGGCTCGATCTCGATAAGCTGCTGGCGCTGGCCGCGTCCGCGCCGCCGTTGCCCGCGCCCTTGGAGCCTCGTCCCGCCAGCGCGGACGGCAGCGGCCTGAAAGTTGGCTACCTGAGAGATTCGGCTTTCACTTTTTACTACCCGGAAAACCTGGAGGCGCTTGAGGCGGCCGGGGCGTCGCTGGTCCCGGTTTCCGCGCTCTTTTCCCAAGCCCTGCCGGAAGACCTCGACGCACTGTACATCGGCGGCGGGTTCCCGGAGACGCACGCGGCCGCGCTGGCGGCCAACACCGCGTTGCTGACGTCGCTGCGGCGCAACGCGGAGGCGGGCCTGCCGGTCTACGCCGAGTGCGGCGGGCTGATGCTGCTGGCCCGCGCCATCCGCTGGCAGGGCCGCACGTATCCCATGGCCGGCGTACTGCCCTTCGAGGTGGAGGTCTGTGCGAGCCCGCAGGGCCACGGCTACACGGTGCTCGCGGTTGATCGGCCGAACCCCTTCTTCCCCGTTGGGGTGACGCTAAAGGGCCACGAGTTCCACTACTCCAGGATCGTGGCCGACGGCGCCGCGCCCGCCTGCGCCGGCGCCGTGCTCCGGGGCGCCGGATGCTGGAAGGGGCGCGACGGCGTGATCCAGGGCAACGTCTGGGCCGGCTACACCCACCTGCACGCGCTGGCGACGCCAGAGTGGGCGGCCGGACTGCTGAAGGCGGCCCGACTCATTATCCGACAGGAGACGATCTCATGAGCAAACTTCTACCCCCGCACGGCAGCGCGCAACTCAAGCCTCTCCTTCTCCAAGGCGAGGTCAGGCAGGAGGAACTCAAACGCGCGGCAGGCCTGAAGAAAGTCCCGATGACCAGCCGCGAAACCAGCGACCTGATCATGATGGGCATCGGCGCCTTCACGCCGCTGGACGGCTTCATGGGCCGCAACGACTGGAAAGGCTGCTGCGAGAGCTACAGCATGCCCGGTAAGAAGGGCCTGTTCTGGCCGATCCCGATCACGCTGTCGGCGTCCGAGGAGCTGGCGGGCTCGCTCGCCATCGGCGAGGAGGTGGCGCTCTGGGACCTCGAGACCGAAGCGATCATGGGCACCATGAAGGTGACCGAGAAGTACGGGATCGACAAGCTGTACGAGTGCAAGGAGGTCTTCCGCACCAACGACCCCGCTCACCCCGGCGTCCAGAAGGTGATGGAGCAGGGTCCGGTGAACCTGGCCGGCACGGTCAAGGCGCTGTCGGAATCCTACTACCCGGAGATGTTCGCCATCTACCAGCGCCCGGCCGAAGCCCGGAAGGTGTTTGAGGAGCGCGGCTGGAGCACGGTGGCCGCCCTTCAGCTCCGCAACCCGATGCACGGCTCCCACGCCTACCTGGCCTGGGTGGCCATCGAGGTCTGCGACGGCGTCTACATCCACCAGCTCGTCGGCAAACTCAAGCCGGGCGACATCCCGGCCGAGGTGCGGGTGAAGGCGATCGAGGCGCTGGTGAACAAGTACTTCCGCAAGGACCGGGTGGTGCAGGGCGGCTACCCGATGGAGATGCGCTACGCCGGCCCGCGCGAGGCGCTGCTGCATGCCGTCTTCCGCCAGAACTACGGCTGCTCGCACCTGATCGTCGGCCGCGACCACGCCGGCGTGGGCGACTACTACGGCCCCTTCGACGCCCAGACGATCTTCAACGAGATCCCGCCCGACGCGCTGGGGCTGCGGCCGCTGTGCATGGACTGGACCTTCTACTGCTACGAGTGCGGCTCGATGGCCTCGATGAAGACCTGCCCGCACGAGAGCAAGGCGGTCATCGACGAGAACGGCGTCTACAAGGGTGGCGCACGGCTGCTGCTGTCGGGCACCATGCTGCGCAAGCTGATGAGCGAGGGCAAGCCGGTCCCCTCGGAGTTCTCCAAGCCCGAGGTGATCGCGGTGCTGAAAGAGTACTACGACAGCCTAGAGGAGAAAGTCGAAGTCAAGCTGCACGGCTTTGCCACCGGGGCGGCGGACAAGAAGTAGACTCTGCCGGCGCACATGGAGCGGATCGAACGCAAAGTCAACCAGACGGTCGTTAAGTTGCAGCAGGGCGACCTGACGGCCCTGCCGGTCGATGCCTTCGTCTACTACGCCCGGGAAGACCTGGCGCCGGGCGCCGGCTTCGGCACCGCCATCCAGGTCCGCGGCGGCGACGTCGTCAAGAAGGAGCTGGAGAAGATCGGCCGAATCGGGATGGGCGAGGCGGTCATTACCACCGCCGCGGCGATGAACGCCTCGCACATCATTCACGCCTGCGGCCCCAAGTTCCAGGAGCCTGACACCGAGAGGAAGCTTCGCGCCGCCATGCGCGCGGCGCTGAAGCTGGCCGATGAGAAGGGGCTGAAGACCGTTGCCTTTCCTCCGATGGGAGCGGGCTTCTACGGCGTTCCTCTGGATCTCTGCGCGAGGGTGATGCTGGAGGTCATCAAGTGCCATGTGACGGCCGCAACCTCGCTGGAGGAAATCACCATCTGCGTGATGGACCGCCGCGAGTTCCTCGCTTTTCAGGACAAGATGGCAGCTCTTTGAGGAGGCCCGATGCACGAGTTGAGCCCGCTGCTCGCGTTCGTTCAAGACCAGCTCCAGATTGCCGCGCTGCTGTTCATGGCGGTCGTGTACGCGCTCAAGATCCGCTGGATCTTCCGCTTCCCGGCCGCGCGCGACCGCCAGGAACGCACCGGCGATCCCGCAACCAGTGCGCGTAAAGGCGCGGCCTACTCGCTCGTTAATGTCGCCATGCCCTGGGCGATGCCGAGCACGCGCCAGCACCTCTTGTTCTACACGCAGTTCGTCATATTCCACCTGGCGGTCGCGGCTTCGATCACCATGTCTTTCCTGATTCCGTACGCGCCGGAAACGATCGCGAGCTCGGCGGCGGTCAGGCTCTTGCAGGCGCTGTTCGCCGCCGCCGTCCTCGTCGGCCTGTGGCGGCTGATCCGCCGCGTCCGGGACCCTTACATCAGAGCCATCAGCACGCCGGACGACTACTTCTCGCTGTCGCTGCTGATCGTCTGGTTCGGCTTCAGCATTCTGGCCGCGCCCAACCAGCCGCAAGAGGGCGAATGGCCGCTGATGGTCTACTTCGTGCTCACCGCCTTCTTCCTGGTGTACGTGCCGTTCAGCAAGATCTCCCACTACCTCTACTACCCGTTCGCCCGCTGGTACCTGGGCAAAACGCTTGGCTACCGCGGCGTTTATCCCGTCAAGCGGGGAGGCGAGACACCGGCATGACGCAGAGGACCACCATGCAAGCGACCCGATGCTGGAAGGCCGAGCGAGTCATCGAGCGGCTGCATGAGAAGGTGACCCGCCAGATGGTGCTCTCGCTGGAGGCCTGCGTTCACTGCGGCCTGTGCACCGACCAGTGCCACTACGTGCTGGCCAATCCGGGCGACGTGACCTACGCCCCGGCTTACAAGGCCGGCAGTATCCGCAAGTTCTTCAAGGCCCACATCGACTGGACCGGCCGCCTGTTCCCCTGGTGGGTCGGCGCCCGCGGCCTCTACACCGACGCGGAACTGGAGGACCTCAAGGACACCGTCTTCGGCAAGTGCACCAACTGCCGGCGCTGTGCGCTGAACTGCCCGATGGGCGTGGACCAGGCCACTTTCAACCGCATGGCCCGCGGCCTGCTCACTTACGTCGGCGTCATGCCCGAAGGCGTGGCCGTGGCGGCCAAGGACCAGTGGGAAATCGGCAACCAGATGGGCGTGTTGCCCGAGGACTACCTGGAGACCCTCCAGTGGATGGAGGAGGAACTCCAGTCCGAGTACGGCGATCCCACCATCAGTATCCCGCTGGATAAGCCCGATTGCGACGTCGTTTACGCCATCAACCCGCGCGAGATCAAGTACGACCCGCGCACCGTCGCCGAGGCGGCCGCCATCTTCCATTTCGCCGGCGAGAATTGGACCATGACCCGGGTGGGCTGGGACATGACCAATTTCGGTCTGTTCAACGGCGACGACGAGCTGGGGGCGGCGATCGCCGGCCGCGTCTACGACGAAGTGGAGCGGCTCGGCGGCAAGAAGCTGGTGCTGTCGGAGTGCGGCCACGGCTATCGCTCCACCCGCTGCGAAGGGCCCAACTGGGGCCGCCGCACCACTCCCTTCCCCATGGAGAGCTCGGTCGTCACCATGCTGCGGTACATCAAGGAAGGCCGCATCCAGGTGGACAAGACGAAGAACACCGAGCCGGTCACTTACCACGACTCCTGCAACAACGCCCGGAGCTGCGGCTTCTTTGAGGAGCCGCGGGAGCTGCTGAGTTACGTCGTCACCGACTTCCGCGAGATGTATCCCAACCGCGCCGAGAATTACTGCTGCACCGGCGGCGGCGGCGCGATGTCGATGTCCGAGTACTCCCAGCGCCGGCTCAAGTCGGCTAAGATCAAGGCCGAGCAGCTCCAGGCAACCGGGGCGAAGATCGTGGTCACCTCCTGCCACAACTGCGTGGACGGCCTGTTCGACCTGATACGCCACTACAAGCTGGGCATGGAAGTCAGGCTGCTGGTGAACCTGGTGGCCAAAGCGCTGGTGGCGCCGGCGGGTCCCTTGCCCGCCCCACCCCTAGCGTGAGAACCTGGGACACTCACGGAGGCCGGAAATGCATCGACGCGAGTTTTTCCAGGGGACGGCACTGACAGCCGCCGCGGCCCAGCGGGTCGCCGGCGCCAATGAGCGGGTAAGGCTGGGCCTGATCGGCTGCGGCGGCCGCGGCCGCTACGTCGCGCGGCTGATGCAGGAGGCCGGCGGCGTGGAATTCGCCGCCGTCTGCGACGTCTATGAGGCTAACGCCGCCCGCGCCCGCGAGTGGGCCGGCCCCGGCGCCCGAGCCTACAGTGACTTCCGGAAACTGCTCGAGCAGAAAGACGTCGACGCCGTGCTGGTGGCCACGCCCGATCACTGGCACGCCATCCCCACCGTGCTCGCCTGCCAGGCCGGCAAGGACGTCTACGTGGAGAAGCCGCTGGCGCACAACATCAAGGAAGGGCGCGCCATGGTGGAGGCGGCCCGCCGCTCGGGCCGCATCGTGCAGGCCGGCACCCAGCACCGCTCGGCGCCGCACCTGGCCGAGGCGGCCCGCATCGTCCAGAGCGGCGAGCTCGGCGAGGTCCGCTTCGTCCGCGTCTGGAACTACACCAACATGCATCCGAACGGCATCGGGCGCGAGCCCGATTCCGCTCCGCCCGAGGGCCTCAACTGGGACATGTACTGCGGCCCGGCGCCGCTGGCGCCGTTCAACCGCAAGCGCTTCCTCGGCACCTATCGCTGGTTCTGGGACTACTCCGGCGGCTACATCACCGACTTCGGCACGCACCGCTTCGACACCGTGCTCCAGATCATGGGCGCCGATGCCCCGCGCGCGGTGGCCGCCGCCGGCGGCCGCTTCACGCTGAAGGACGCCGGCGAGGTGCCCGACATCCTCCAGGTCACTTACGAGTTCCCCGGCTTCATCCTCAGCTACGAAGCGTCGAACCTGAATGCCCACGGCCTGGGCGGGCGCACGCCGGGAATGAAGTACTACAACGCGCGCGGCGCCGAGGACCGCCCGCACGGCATGGCCTTCTACGGCACCAACGGCGCGCTGTTCGCCGACCGCATCGGCTTCGAGATTTACCCCGAGCGCAAGCCGGGCGCGTCGTCGGAATACCGCATCGAGCGCAAGTTCACCAACGGCGCCGAGCCCACACCGCTCCACGCCAAGGCATTCGTTGAATGCGTGCGCAGCCGGAAGAAGCCGCCCGCCGATGTCGAAGACGGCCACCGCGCCACCATCATCGCCCACCTGGGCAACATCGCCTTCAAGAGCGGCCGCAGGCTGCGCTGGGATACGGCCGCCGAGACATTCCCCGGCGACGCGGACGCCGCGCGCCTGCTCGCCCGCCCGGCGCGCAAGCCCTGGGACCTGATCTGATCCCCCCTACTCGAACGGGATCCGCAGCCCGTCCATGATCCCCTTCATGTAAGCGATGGCGAACAGCCGGCCGAGGATCGCGTAGCCGGGGGTCTCGTTCGATTCGCCCTCGAGCGTCGGCGCATGGTCGGGGCGCATCGGGCCGTTGAAGCCGGCCTGGTGGTAGACCTGAAGCATCCGCGCCATGTCGGTGGGGCCGTTGTCGTGGAAGGTCTCGCGGAAGTGTTCCGCCTGCCCTTCGATGTCGCGGAAGTGCACGAAGAAGATCTTCTTCTGGCCGCACCACTCGCGGGCCAGCGCTTCGATGTCCTCGCCCATGGCCTTGAAGTTGGCCTGGCAGAAGGTGATGCCGTTCACCGGGCTCGGCACGAGGTTGAGGATGCGGCGGTAGTTCTTCGCGCTGATGGCGATGCGGCCGATGCCGCGCAGCGGCGAGAGCGGCGGATCGTCCGGGTGCAGCGCCATCTTCACCCCCGCCTTCTCGGCCACCGGGATAACCGCCTTCAGGAAGTACTCGATGTTCTGCCAGACCTTCTCTTCGCCGATCTCGCCCCACTGGGTCAGCCCCTGCTGTTTGGCCACGCGGTTGTCGAACTCGCTCGTGAGCGCCCCACCGCGCTCGGGGACGTTGACGTTGGTGCGGTACCAGCCCAGGCCGGCCATGAAGTTGTAACAGAGCAGCGGAATACCCGCCTTGCCCAGCGCCTCGATGGCGGCGCGGTAGTTCTCGATCTCCTCGTCGCGGCCGGGCGCGCCGAGCTTGATCTTCTCGGCGGGGACGGGGTGGCTTTCGACGCCGGCGATGGTCAGCCCGAAGACCTTGTAGTCGGCCTTGATCTTCTCCAGCGTTTCGACGTAGCGGTCCCGGCTGGCCTTGGCCAACGCGGGCAGCACGCCGGCGATCACGTGATTGACGCCGAGCTGCTTGGCCAGCTTCAGTCGCTGCGGCAGGTTCAGGCCCACCGCCAGCGCCAGCTTGATGCCGGCCCGGCCCGGCGGCGCTTTGCGCAGCGGCCCCCGCGGCTGGGCGCCGGCCGCGACGCCCGCCCCCGCCAATGCTCCCAGCGTCCCGCGGACGCAATCCCGGCGCGTGTATCTGGCCATGAGTGGATGCTACCAGATTTTGCCCGCGTCTCAGCGCCCCTTGCTCAGGCGGCGGAAGTAGTCGGCCACCGCGTCGGCGTAGCCGGGCGGGATGCGTTCGGCGGCGGCGGCGCCGGCCTGGCGGGACTCCGGCTCGCCGAGCCGCCGCCGGAGCTGAAGCTCGATGCGGTCCAGCCCGGGCAAAAATTGCGCCCGCATGCGCTCCAGTAGCGCCGGATTGCCCGGCGTGCGCCTCGGATCGACGCGCTGCATCTCGCGCAGCAGTTCCTCCAACTCGCCGGCGATCTCGGGCTCGTCGCCGAGCGCCTGGCGAAGCTGGGAGAGATCGCGTAGCGCGTCCTGGTAAGCGCGGGCCGCGGCCGCGGGATCGCCGCCGGCCGGGAGCGCGTGGCGGGGATCGGTGGGCTGCCACTCGCCGAAGTTGGTGGCCGCCCAGCTTCCGGGGCCACGGTCGCCGCCCTGCTGGCGGCGGGCGCCGCCGGGGCCGCCCGTTGAGCCGCCCTCGCGCGCGCCACCGGCCTGGCCCCCCTGCGCCATCCGGTCCAGTTGCTCGCGAGCGCGCCCGAGCCGCGCCAGCGCCCGCTCCAGGTCAGCTTGCTGCTCACCCTGGCCCCGGCCCAGCGCGCCCTGCGCCTCGCGGAGCTGGTCCCGCAGGTTCTGCAGACCGGCGGTCACCTGAGCCTCCCGCATGATCACGTAAGCGCCATAGCCGCGGCGGATCATCTCGGCGTTGTACTTCATCCGCGTGCCGATCTCCTGGCGCTGGAGATCGCCGAGGGCCTCGCGCAGCTTCGAAGCCGCCGCCCGCTGCCCGGAGGCCAGGTCGCGCGCGCCCTCCTGCATGCGGCGCTCCAGTTGCGCGATCTCGTCCACCATCCGCTGTTTCTCGCCGGCGAGCTGCTCGGCCTCCTGCCGCGTGCGGCTCATCGCAGGATCGCCGTAAAGCTGGCGCAGGCGGTTGGCGAATTGCTGCTGCCCGGCCGCCAGGTTCTCTCCGCGGCGAACCATGTCGTCGAGCTGCCCGCCCGCTTCCTCGCGGCGAAGGCCGCTCAGTAAATCGCGCGCCTGGCGCAGCCGCTCGGCGGCGTTCTGCTGGCTGCCGGGACGGTTCATGTCGCGCGTGGCCTCGGCCAGCCTGTCCAGCGCCTGGCGCACGCGCGGATCGACGCCCGCGCGTCCCATCGAGCGGAGCCGCTCGCCCTCAGCCCGCGACGCGGCCGAGGCGCCCTCGCTCGACCCTTCCCCGCCCGCCTGGCCCGGGCTGCCGCGCGTCAACTGCTCCATCCGGCGCTGAAGCTGCTCGGCCTCGCGGCGGAGGATCTCCTGCTGCCAACGCTGCTCGAAGTTCTGCCGCGACGCTTGCCGCCGGGCCAGCTCCTGCTGACGGCGCGCCAGCTCTTCGAGCTTGCGGAGCATCTCATCGATCTCGCGCTGCTGCGGGGCCGCCGCGGCCGCCCGCTGGCCGGTCTCGTACTGGTTCTTCTCGGTATCGAGCTCGAGGTCGAAGAGGTTTTCGAGGTCGCGCCCGGCGCCGCCGCGCCCCCCGCGCCCGCCACGGCCGCCGCGGTTGCCGAAGGCCACCTGGATCTGGCGGAAAGTGGCCTCGGCGCGCAGCAGGTGCTGGAGCGCCGACTGCTCGGGCACAAGCGCCTCCTGCCACTTCACCCCACCGAGCTTGCCGGCCGCGGCCGTCATCGCCTCGGCCGCCTTCTCCATCTCCTGCGAAAACGTCTGGAATTCCTGGTTGGCGCGCGAGAGCTCGCGGCTGCGCATGCGGTTGGCGAGCGAGCGCGCCTGGTCGCGCAGCTTCGATTGCACCCCGGCCAGGAACTTCGCCGTCCCGGCGTCGGCGCTCTTCTCGCGGAGCTGGTTCCAGGTGGCGGCGATGATTTCCTTCTGCCGCTCCGAGATGCGGTTTTCGTCCTGTTCGCCGCCGCCCTCGCCGCCGGCGCCGGCCATCTGCTGCGATTGCGAGTACTCGCGCTCGAACGGCTGCGCTTCGACGAAGTAGATGTCGGTATTGGAGGAATTGCGCGCATCGCGGGCGGCCGCGTACAGGCTCACCACGTCGCCCGGCGCGAGCTTGAAATCCTCCAGGTAGAGCGTGGTCGCGCCGCCGGCCTGCTTCAGCCCCTTGCGCTCCAGCAGCGGGACCGTCTGCTCGGCGCCGCCGTTCACCCGGTAGTGAAGCGCGAGGTCGTCGAGGCCGAACTCGTCCGCCGCCTCGACGGCCACGGTAACCTCCTCGATCGGGCTGACCTTGGCGTCGCGGCCCGGCCGCGCGATCCGCACCTCCGGCGCGGCGTCCTTCCGCGCCTCGATGAAGTAATCCTCGCTGAGGCGGACGAGCTCCTCCTCCGGGCGGCCGGGGATCTTCTCCAGCGCCGCGATGTGATACGAGCCGTCTTTCACAACCGTGAGGCGGGCACTGCGCCAGTTGCCCGCGCCCGCTTCCAGCGGCAGCCTGCTTCCGTCATCGAGCACCAGCAGCCCACGGCTGAGCGGCCGGTCGGTCTCGACGGCGATCTCCGCCTCGGTGCCTTGCACTGCGCGCAGATCGCCGCCCGGCTCCTCGACGGCGGCCGGAAGCGCGGTCCACTGCGGATAGCGGTAGGTCACGCGGATCCGCTTGATGCCCGGCAGATCGACCACGCGGATGGTGTACACGCGCGAGCGCACCGCGCCCGCGGCCACGCAGTAATCCACGTTTTCCGGAATACCCGCCAGCAGCAGCTCGTAACCCGGGCCGCCAGGCTGGGACCGCATCGCCACCTCTTCCCATTTCGAAGCGTTGTGATAGCGGGCCGCCAGGCGCACCGCCTGGGTCTCGAACCCCACCAGCCGCGCCGTGATCAACTGGTCCATCTTGCGGCGGACGGTCGCGTTCCCGGGGGCAACGACGATGTCGTAGTAAGGCTGGCTGCCGGCCACGGCCGGCCCCGCCCACAGCAGCCCGGCGCCGTAGCCCAGGTAGCCTGGACCGGCCAGGATCAGCCAGACGAGCACCGCTACCGCGGCCGCGGCCGCCGAACCGAAGCCGGCCATCCAGCGGCCGGTGGAGAAGCGGTCCCCACCGTTGCGTTCCATCACCTCAATCGTGTCGCCGGCCAGCAGCTCGAGGAACGCATCCGCTCCCTGCGACGAAGCCTCGGCGAGCGTCACCAATCTTTGCTCAAGCTCCGGGTTCCGCCGTTCGGCGCGGCGGGCCGCCCGGGCGCGGTTCACCCGCAACAGCGGCAGAACCAGGCCAAAGCACCCGGCGAAGGCCAGCGCAAAGAACAGCAGCCAGCGCGCGGCGGTCACGCTGGGCGCCGAAAAGGCGAACCGGTTGGCGAACCAGACCAGCAGCAACGTTGCCGCCAGCGCGCAGCCGGCCACCAGCGCCGCCCCGCGCGAGAGCATCGCCAGGCGCAGCATCCGCTCCACGCGCGCCAGGTAGGAGTTCAGCCTCGCCAGTGAGTTCATCCCGCCTCCCTCTCAACGTCCAGGTGCCTGTTGCCGATCCATGATTCGGCGACCACTAACGCCAGCACTACCAGCAGAGCATACCACCCGAGATCCTGGCGTCGCCGCTCACTGCCGGCGGCTCCCGAGGTCCCGCCGCCGCCCTGTCCCGTCTTCTGCCATAGCGCGAGCGTTTCGCCCGGGATCAGCTCCAGGTCGGATTCGCGCGGGTCGGCATTGACGGCGACGGTCTCGTGCCGCCCGCTGCCCCGCCGCAGCTCGTAGAAGCCCGCCTGGGTGACGGCGACCGTTTCCGCGGTGGCCGCCTGATCCAGCGAGAGCGCGCGCCGGCCCCGCGGATCGATCACCTCGACGGCCGTGCCTCGCTCGCCCGCCGCGCGCAGCGGCAAGTGCGAATCCACCGCCAGACTCTGGAAGCTCTGCGCCTGCCCGGCCAAGTATGCGGCGGTCTGCTCGATGAAGGGCACGAAGGCGGCCCGCAGCGGGAGGTCGTTCGAGATGTTGTCGAAAGTGGAGGCGAACAGCAGAACGCGGCCCCGCCCGAGCTGCTTCTCCATCAACAGCGGCGTCTGATCGGCGAGGCGCGCCACCACGCGGGCGTCGCTCGGATCCACCCGCAGCGTCTGATAGAACTTCACCGCCTCCCACTGGCCCGCCCCGCGAAGCGAGGGATGCCCGACATCCACGTGGGAGACCGTCTGGAAACCGTTGGCCCGTTCTTGCTGGATCGAGGCGCCCAGCAGCGGTACTCTCTGGCGCGCCGCCGTCGCCGGTCCGAGCGCGATCCAGACCGCGCCGCCCTCTTCCGCGTACTTGTGTAAGGCGGCGGCGAAGTTCCCCGCGAGCGAGCCCACATCGGAGAGCACCACAAAGGCGTAAGAAGACGGGGCCATGCCGGTCGCCTGCTCCACGGTCGCACTCGCCAACCGGAAGCCGTTAGCCGAGGCTTCGAGCGCGGTGCGGAAATACAGCAGCGCGCGGCGCTCGCGGGCCTCGTGCACGAACAGCACCGGGCGCGGGTCGTCGCGGTCCATGGCCACGAACCGGCGGTCGTCCTCGGGAAACGCATCGGCGGGTTCGATACGCACCTCACCCCGATTCGGGCCGTGCCGCGTCTCGAATCCCGCGAATTCCACCGATGCCCGGCCGCCGGCCGGGACCTCGATCTCCTTGCTCTCCGCCAGTCGTCCGTTCAACACCAGCGACACGCGCTTGTGCGTAAGCGCAGCACCGAAGCTTGCGACGGTCGCCTGGACTCGCGCTTTCTTCGGATCGTAAAGGCGGCCGGGCGCCTGTGCGTTCTCCACCGCCCAGTTCGCCGGCGCCGATGCGGCTACGGAGTGCGGCATCAGACGCGCACCGTCCGGCAGCCGCAGGTCGGCGAAGGCCGGCGGCAGCGACGACTTTTGCAGGTCGCTGAACAAGTGGATCTCGACCGGCAGCCGCGAGGACTCCGCCACCGCCCGCGCGGCCCGCACCAGCTCGCCATAGGAGCTGCGCGAGTCGGTCGGCTCGATGGACTGGATGGCGGCGCGCGGCTCCGCGCGGTCCTGGGTGGGCTGGGTCAGCATCCGCACTCCGCTCGCGAAGGCGACGACCTGAACGCGATCGCCCGCGCCGAGCCGGGAGAGCGTGTCGAGCGCCGCGCCGCGCGCGCGCGCCATCCGGTCTCCCTGGCGCATGCTGAAGGATTCGTCGAGCGCAAGCAGGACGAGCTTCGCGCCGCCCGCGCCGGCGCTCGCGGTCTCGCGAAACGGGCGCGCGAAGGCCAGCGCGAGCAGCGCCACCAGCGCCGTCCGCAGCGCGAACAGCAGCAGGTAGCGCAGCCGCCGGTGCTTCACCGAGCTCTGGATACGGCGCTCGAAGAACATGAGCGAGCTGAACGGCAGCGGCGTGCTGCGGTGCCTTCGCAGCAGGTGCAGCCACACCGGCAGCCCCACCGCCGCCAGCGCCGCCAGAAACCATGGGGAGAGAAAGCCCACTACATCCTCCCCTGGCGCACGGTGAGGTACTCGCGCAGCGCCTCGTCCAGGGGCCGGCTGGTGTCGAGCAGGCAATAGTCCATGCCGGCGCGCTTGGCCGCGGTGCGCAACGCCTCGATGTGCGCGTCGATCCGGCCGCGGTAGTCGGTGCGCGCGTATTCGGGTGAGACCTCGAGGCTGTCGCGCGTCTCCAGGTCCACCAGCAGCACCGGCTGGCGAAAGCCGGGCGAGATCTCTTGCGGGTCGAGCACGTGGAACAGGATCAGCTCGCTGCCGCGGAACCGGATCGGCGCCATCGTCTGGACGACCGTCTCCGGCGTCTCGTAGAAATCGGAAACCACCGCCACTATGCCACGCTTCCGCATGTGGTCGAGGAAGTGGAGGAAGGGCTTGGCGAAGTCGGTGCGCGCGCCCGGCTCGGCCCGCTCCAGCGCGTGCAGGAGCCGCGAGAGCTGGCCGTGGCGCGAGGAAGGCGCGACCACGTTGCGGACCGCGTCGTCGAAGACGATCAGCCCGGCCGCGTCGCGCTGGTGGCCGGCCAGGTAGAACAGCGAGGCGGCCAGGTAGCGCGCGTAGTCGAGCTTGTTCACGCGGTGGGAGCCGAAGCTCATCGACGCGCTGGCGTCCAGCAGCACGGTCAGCCCGGTGTTGGTCTCGCCGCGGTAGCGCTTCAGGTAGCAGCGCTCGGTGCGGGCGAAGACGTTCCAATCGACGTAGCGCAGGTCGTCGCCCGGCGTGTAGGCGCGGTACTCCGCGAACTCCTGGCTGAAGCCGAAATCCGGCGAACGGTGCAGGCCGGCGACGAAGCCCTCCACCACCGTCTTGGCCACCAGGTCCAGGCCGGAGATGCCCGCCAGAACCGCCGGATCGAGATACCGCTGGAGCATCGTCCCCCTCAAGCCGCCGGCGGCGGCTCCGCCTCGAGCAGCCGGCGCAGGATGTCGTCGGCCTTCAGCCGGTCCGACTCGGCGTGGAAGTTCAGCAGCATGCGGTGGCGCAGCGCCGGCACGGCCAGCGCGCGAATGTCTTCGTAGGTCACGTGGTAGCGCCGGCGGATCAGCGCCCGCGCCTTGCCGGCCAGCACCAGGAACTGGGCGCCGCGCACGCTGGCCCCGTAGTTGACGTACTTGCGGATGAAGTCGTGGGCGTTCGGCTCGATGTTGCGGGTGGCCCGCACCAGATCGACCGCGTAGCGCGCCACCGAATCGGCGATCGGCACCATGCGCACGAGCTGCTGGAAATCGAGGATCTCCTCGGCGTTGGTGACCTCGTCGGCCTGGGGCACGTGGGTGGTGGTGGTCAGGTCGATGACCTGCATCTCCTCGTCGCCGGTGAGGTAGCCGAGCACGGTGTTGAACAGGAAGCGGTCGAGCTGCGCCTCGGGCAGCGGATAGGTGCCCTCCAGCTCGATCGGGTTCTGGGTGGCCAGCACGAAGAACGGCGCCGGCAGCTTGTAGTGGTTGCCGCGCACGGTGCAGGCGACCTCCTGCATCGCCTCCAGCAGCGCCGATTGCGTCTTCGGCGGCGTGCGGTTGATCTCGTCGGCCAGCAGGATGTTGGCGAAGATCGGGCCGGGAACGAACGTCCAGGTGCGATGGCCGGTGACCGGATCTTCTTCGATGATGTCGGTGCCGGTGATGTCGGCCGGCATCAGGTCCGGGGTGAACTGGATGCGCTTGAAGGCCAGTCCCAGCGTCTGGGCGATGGTGCGGACCAGCAGCGTCTTGGCGGTGCCGGGCAGGCCGGTGATCAGGCAGTGGCCGCCGACAAACAGCGCGATCAGCACCTGTTCCAGCACCTCCTCCTGGCCGACAATGACCCGGCGCACCTGCCGGACAATCTCGCGGTGGACCTCCTGGAACCGCTCGATCCTCGTCTTCAATTCGCCGGCGTCGATCTGTATGGCAGTGGCCATCGTCTTCCCTTCGTCTACCGCTCCCTTACGGTCGCGGCTCGGTAACGAGCTCCAGCAACATCTTCTGCGCCGGCCGGTAACCCGGCGCGGCCTCCAGCGCTAATAGTAGGTGTTCCTTAGCCTGCTCCAGGTTACTGGCGGCCCGCCAGGCTCTGGCCAGATTGAAGTGCGCGGCCGCCTGGTCCAGCGGGTTCAGCGCCACGACCGCCCGGTACTCGCGGACCGCACCCTCGGCGTTCCCCTGCTCCAGCCACAGATCGCCCAACTTCCGGTGCGTCTCCTCATCCAGCGGATCTATATATATGAGACGCGCCAGCGCCGCCGAGGCTTCTTTCTTTCGACCCGCTTCCTCTTCCAGCGCGGCCAGCTTCTTGAGCAGCGCCGGACTGCGCCCGCCCGCCCGTGCATACCGTTCGAGCTCCGCCGCGGCCGCCGCCTTGTCGTTCAGCGCCAGGTGCGCCGCCGCGATCAGCTCGTAGGCGCTGCCGGCCTCGACGAAATCGGTGTAAATGTCGCGCACTGCGGGTCCCTGGCGGATCACTTCCTCGTGCTTGCCGCCGTGGGCAAGTTCGGCCAGGCTCTCGAGCCGCTTCCGCCACTCTTCAAAACCCTGCACGGGGGTTCGAGTCTCGCCCTCCAGCCACGCCAGAAACCGGCGGTCGAGTTCTTCCGGCGAGATCCCCAGCACCTCCTGGATTACCTGCGCCGTCGTCTTGCGCGCGGCGAAGCCGTGCATCATCGCCAGCAGCTTGTCGAATCCGAAGCTGCCGGCGACGTAGTCGCAGATACGGCCCGCCTGGAAATAGGAGACGGGCACTTGGGCGGGGTAGCTGGGCCGCACGAAACCGCGGTCGAGCTGCGTCACCGGCAGCAGTTTCTTCTCGCGGATGGCGCGGATGGCCTCGGGATCCAGCCGGTCGCCCCACTCAAGCGATGCGGCCGTCTCCTCGTGAACGGCCATGCCCTCGCTGAACCAGCGGGGCACGCGGTGGTTGGTGGCCGTCAATACGTAGACGTGGCTCAGCTCGTGCCACAGCGTGCTGGCCCAGTGGAACGCGCCCTTCCTCCGGGACGACGGGCTGTCCATCGCGACCACCGGGCCGAAGCTGACGCCCAGCGCGCCGAGCCCCGGCATGCCGCGCGTGCGCACCGCGAAGTCCTCGTGATCGGGATAGACCTCGATCCGCACCGGCTCAGTGAGGCGGAACCGGTACTTGCGCTCGTAAGTGCCCAGCGCGCGCGCCAGCTCGGCCTCGAAATAGGGCCGCAGCGCCTCGGCCTCCTTTTGGTGAAGCTTCAGCACGCCCGCGCCGCTCTTATGGAAGACGAAGTTTTTGTAGCTGTCCAGCAGCCGCAGCGCATTCACCGTGGGGTCGTTCTGGTACCCGTTCTCGTAACAGAGTTCGAGCTGCTTGCGGGCTTCGGCGTCCCGCCCGAGCCGCATCAGGTTGATGCCCAGCTCCGAGCGCGCCTCCCACAACTCGGGATCGATCTCGATCGCCTTGCGGTAGAAGCTGATCCCCTCCTCGTAGCGCCGGTTGAGGACCAGGAAGCGCGCCCCGGTCGCGTACGCTTTTCCGTACGCCGGATTCACCTTCAGGATGCGCCCGATCCACGGCGTATCGGGCCGGTCGTCGAGCCAGTCGATGGCGGCGCGAATGGCCATCGCGTCCAGCGCCTCGGGCGAAACGGCCAGCGCCTTATCAGTCTCCTCGATCGCCCGGGCCGGGTCGTTCTCTTCCAGAGCCAGGCGCGCCAGCAGCTCGCGCGCCTCCGCCAGCTCGGGCGCGGTTTCGACGGCCTTTCGGGCCAGCTCCACCGCCCGCCGCTCGAAAGTCTCGGCCGCGATCAGCGCCAGGCCCACCAGAGCGCCGGGATGCTCCTTCCTCAGCGCGAGCGCTTCCTCGAACAGCGCCGCCGCTTCGGTCGGGTTGAACCGCTCCAGCAGCAGCCGCCCCCAGCGCACCTTGTAGTCGGGGTTCTTGGGGTTGCGCTCGACCGCCAGCCGGAACTGGTCGCGGGCCGCGCGGTACTCGGCCAGGCCCCAGTACGCCTCCGCGCGGGTGTAGGGATCGGGGCTGCGGAGCAGGCCGGTGAAGCACCGCCGGGCTTCGCCCTTCTTGCCATGGTGGCGCAGGTCCAGGCAGTCGGGCAGCGTCTGGGCAGCGAGAGGGAGAGCGCACCACACGAGCAGGAGGAGCCTCACTTGTCCATCTCCTCCTGTGTCTTGGCCAGCTCCAGCAGCAGCGCCGTAAGCTGCTTGCGGTACTCCTGCGCGTCCATGGCCGCCTTCTGGTACTTGAGGCGATCGATCTGCTGTTCCAGCTCTTCTTTGCGGGCCAGCAGCGCGCGCCGGGCGGGGTCGGCGGCGGCCGCCTGGGCGCGGCCGAAGCGCGCCACGGTGAACGCGGCCGCCAGGCGGCCTTCGCCGCTCGCCAGCGAAGGCGATCGTGTGCCCGCCCCTTTGCCCGTGTCCTCGAGCAGCGGGTGTTCGGTCGCCAGCCGCTTCTGTCCTTCGTAAAACTTCGCCGTCTTCTCGGCGGCGTAGCGGAAGGCCTCCAGCGCCGAGATCGCTTCATTCTTGTCCGTATCGGCGGACGGATCGCGCAACCCCTCCACCCAGTAGCGGGCGAAGACGGTGGCGTTCTTCTCCGTCCCGCTCTTGGTGGCCGTGATTACGACGCGGTTCTCCTTGCGCAGCAGCTCGATGGCCGCCCCGCTGGCGCTGGTGGTGATCACCACGAGCTGGCGCTGGGCGCGGATCTTCTCCAGCAGGCTTGCCAGCTCGCTGTCCGAGAGGTCCGGACCCGGCAGGTTGAACTTGTACTCGAACCCGTCGAAGGCGCCGTGACCGATCAACACGAGCACCAGCGCGTCTTCCGCACGGACCTCACGGGCCAGGCCCTCCAGCACCTGGCGCACCCGCGCCCGTGTGGCCGCCGCTCCGTGGAGCGTTTCCACCCGGGAATCGCCGCCGCTGGCCTTGAGGATCTTCTCCATCTCCTGCGCCCAGGAGGAGAAGCGCTGCTCGTAGTCCGGCTCGCCGCCCAGGCCGGCCACCGTCACGTAGAAGGTGGTTGCGCGCAGCGACCACGCGGCCAGCAACAGGACGGGCAGTAGTCTCACACAACCCCCCACTTCCGCCGCAGCAGCCACTCGGTGGAACGCAGCGCCAGCGCCAGCAGGAACACAAACGGCATGTCCCATAGGTCGCGGAGCTCGCGCACGGTGATGCCGGCCTCCGAATAGGAGATCTCCTTCGCCAGCCTGGCCGCCTCGGCCGGGCGGTAGTATCGCCCGCCCGTCTGCGCCGAGAGCCTCTCGAGCAATTCCCGGTTTTGTCCGGTGCGGAAGTTCTCGGCCACGCCGTCCTCGCGGCGGACCATCAGCACATCGCGCCCGAGCTGTTCCTCGCCCCGGCGCGCCTCGATCTCGGCGACGTAGGAGCCCGCTTTCTCGGCCGTCCACTGAGTCTCGTAGACACCCGGTTCCTGCGCCCGCGGCTCCAGCTCGATCGTTTCAGCCGCGCCCTCCGGCCCCATCATGCGGGCCTGGACGCGGGCATCCGCGACCGGCCGGAAGGCCTTGTCGCGCACCGCGACCCGCAGCGGGACACGGCTTTCGTCCGAGACGACCGGCCTGGGCGTGGAGGCGGCCACCGTCCCCGGCGCGCCGGTCACCAGCCAGCGCAGCATCTGCCGCCAGAACAACTCATGGCTCTGGTCCGACAGCTCCTGCAACATCTGCCAGCGCCAGCTTCCGCCGGTGGCGAAGACGGCCGTGCGCCCGTGGCCGTAATTCTGGGTGACCAGCAGCGGCAGCGCGCGCCCGCCTGGGGTCTTCATCTCGGCCAGCACGAGCGCGCCGGGCTTGGGCTCGCCCGCTTGCTGGTGATCCGCCAGCGGCGGAAGCTTCCGCCAGCGCTCGTCGTTCTTCTCGGGCCGCTCTTCCAGGCGGCAGACAACGTGGTCGCGGCCCGCCACGGCCAGCGCGACGCCGGTCTCCTCGCGCAGGAACGTCCCTTTACGCTCTGGCAGCGTCACCGGCAGCAACTCGGCGAACGGCGCTCGCGCGTATCCGCCTTCCGCCAGCGCGGCGCGCCCGCCCAGGAACAGGACGCCGCCGCCGCGCCGGTCGGCGAACTCGCGGATCAGCTCCTGCTGGGCCGGCGTGAAGTATCCGCTCTCGACGCTGCCGATGATCAGGCCCTGAAACCCGAACAACTCTTCGGCCCGCGCCGGGAAGCCCTGCTCCAGCTCCTTGGGATCGCCGATGCCCTGGCGATAGACCTTGTTCTCCGTCGTGCGCAGCATGGAGACGAGCTGTAGGCCGGTGTCCTCCTCAATCGCCCGGCGGATGAACTTGAACTCCCAGCGCGGCTCGCCCTCCAGGTAGAGGACACGCGGCTTGAGCGCCTCGACGTTCACCAGTTGCGCCACGGCGTTGTTCCTGAGGTTCTCCTCGCCCGCCAGCGGCTCGATCGTGAACTCGAGGTTGCGGGCGCCGGCCGGGCCGGCCTGGAACATCACCGCTTCGGTCTGCTCGCCGTTGGCGAGAACCACTTCGCGCGAGGCAACGAGCTTTCCGCTCTCGCGCACCGCCAGGCGCGCCTTGGCCCGCGCGTAACCCTGTTGCCTGATCCTCACCTGCGCGGCCAGCCGCGAATCCGGCAGGGCGCGGGCGGGCGTCTCCACGCCGGCCAGCTCGATGTCGCGCGCAAACTTCTCGCGGCCAAAGCCGATGGTGTGAACCGGGATGCGGTGCCGGCGGATGGCGCCGATCGTTTCCAGGTCGATGCCGCCCCGCGTGTCGGCGCCGTCGCTCAGCAGCACCACCGCGCCGATGGGCAGGCTGGTGGCCTCGGCGGCGATCTCCTTAAGCGATTCCCCGATGTGACTCGCGCCCGCGCCGGCAGTGGCCTGCTCGAGCTTCTCGATCCGCGCCGGGCTCGTCCCGAAGCGGTACAGCCGCACCTGGAACCTCCGCCCGAGGTCCGCCAGCAGGCCGCTGGCGAGCGTGCGCTTCGCCTGCTCCAGCCGCGTCCCGCCTTCCTCGCTCAGGGCCATGCTGCGCGAGTCGTCGATCAGCACGGCGACGATGTTCTGCTCCGGCTTCAGCGTAGCGATGCTCAAGGCGGGATGCCAGACCAGCAGCAGCACGAGCGCGACCAGGCAGGTCTGGAGAAGCCAGACCGCCGCCGGGCGCAGGCCGGCCAGCGCCGCGCCCGCCCGAGTCGCGGGGCGCCGGCGGATCTGCCAGGCCAGCGCGCCCGCCGCCAGCAGCACTCCCGCCGCCAGCAGCCACAGCGGCCAGCGGCCCAGCAACACCAGCTCGCCTTTCGCGAACGCGGCCGCCGGATATTTGAAGAGGAATTCGAACATGCCGGCGGATCCTCAGTGCGTCATCGCGTAGATGATGTAGTTGATGCCGATGCGGTAGGCGAGCGAGGCGTAAGGCTCCGGGTAGCTCGGGTGATCGGCCCATTCCCAGGCGTCGCCCAGGTCCATGTTGTGGCAGATGGCCACCATGATCCGCCCCTTATCGTCGTAAATGGCCCGCCAGCGTGGCTCGATGCCGTCCTGCTCGTAATTGCGCCCGCTATACCAGTACTGGATGCCGGGCACCTGGAAGCGCTCCTCCAGGTCGTAGAGCACGTGGAAGAGGGCGTCCTTGTTTTCCAAATCCACAACCGGACGGTCGGGTAAGACGCGCTGCATGCTGTTCATGAAGACGTCCCATTCCCAGGTGCCGTGGAAATCGTCCACCATCAAAAAGCCGCCTCGCAGCAGGTAGTCGCGCAGCTTGCGGCACTGGGCCTCGCTGAGGTCCCAGTGGCCCACTTCGACCGCGTAGATCCACGGCCATTTGTAGATCTCGTCGGAGTCCAGGTCCACCACCTGCTCGATCGAGCGGGTGTGGATGCGCGTCAGCCGCCGCACGCCCTGGACGAACTGGCGGTCGGCCTTGTAATAGTCGGTGGCCCAGTTGCCGCGAAACCGATAGGAGAAGCGGACGGAAGGATATCGGAGGCGCGCGAAGGTGTACTCGGTCTTCTCGTTCCAGTCCGGGGGCAGCGGCGCGTCGTCGTTATCCACCTCGCCGCGGAAGCCGCGGAAACGGCCCTGGAAGGCGAGCAACGCCCCGCAGAGCGCGATGCCCAGCAAGACAGCCAACAACTGAACCCGGCGGCGCATTCATGTGCCCCTTCAGTTGCCTCCAGGATATCATGATGGGTTGCGGGGACAGCCTGCGTGTTTCCCCGTTTCCTTCCGGGGGATTGTTAAGCCTGCCTAAAAAAACGGGGAAACACGCAGGCTGTCCCCCTACTAAAACTCGAGTCTCAGTTGCACGTTGGCATGGCGGTGAGAAGACCGCTCCGGAGCCAGTCGGCCCCCAAGAGAGGTGAGCTGCCCGGTTCCCGCCACCGAAATGTTGGTTCTCATGCCGAGGAAGTGAGGGGTGTTGAAGAGATTGGATATGGCGCCGGTGTAAACCAGCCGGAACCTCTCGGTGATCTGGAATCGCTTGCTCAGCGTCAGGTGATGAAGGTTCACGCCCTGCCCCTCGATGACGTTCACTCCGGAGTTTCCAAACCGGCCCGGCTCCGGAACCCGGAAGGCCGAGGCGTCAAACGAGCGATCCACCGATCTCTGTCCCGCCGGGACATTGCCGTCGGCAATCCGGTCGGGAAGGCCTCCTACGGTGTTGGTATTGGAAGGATCGGACCCCGAAAAGGAGGGACTGAAGTAGAGGGCGGTCGAAAAGATGCTGATGGTCTGAAGATTCCATCCGCCGATGATCGCATCCACCGCCGGGTGCGCACCGGAGAGATAGCGACGGCCTCGGCCCCAGGGCAGATCGATCATGGCATCGATGACCGCCCGGTGGCGCCGGGTCAGGCTGTCCCGTGACCAGTGCCTCGTCACATCATAGGGATTCTCGGTGTTCAGCCAGTTGTGCATGTTGGCGGCCCAGGTCCAGTGGCCGTTGAAGGTGATGGCTCCGACCTTGCGCTGCACCTGAAACTGGAGCGACTCGTACTTCGACTGTCCGTCCTCACGAACTTCGGTGGTGCCCACAAACTGAGGATAGGGACGGCGCGCGGCGGTGAAAGGAATCAGGCTGGGCCTCGGTTTGTTGGCGCCCAGATCGTAGTTCAAGCTCCGGCTGCGAGAGCCGACGTACGAGAGCCGGACGCCGATATCGCCGATCTGCCTTTCCAGGCTGATGTTGAACTGGTGAATCGATCCGTCGCGGGTCTGCAAGGGATAACCCCTGACGCTCTGGGAAGGTATGGAGGCGGTGGCCAGGTCGGTCGGGAAGGCATTGGGAAAGGCGAACATGGGCTGTCCGCCGGTGATCGCGTTGAAGTAGGTCTCGGCGATCTGAAAAGGACCACCGCCCGACGCTCGGTCGAAGTAGTCGGTGCGGTACGTGAAAACACCATACCCCCCGCGGATTACGAAATTCTCCCACATCCGGTAGGCGAGGCCCAGCCGGGGATGGAAGTGCCTCCGGTCGGGTGTGGGCACCACTTTGCCCTCGACAACCGTGATGGTCTGAGGATAGAGGGGGCTGACGGCACGGAGCGTCCCGGGCGCTACGACGACGTTCCCGGTCGAGCGATCCCAGTTGAACTGGAGCCCGTCCTCATAGGTGGGAGAGCCGAAGTATTCCCAGCGCAGCCCGTAGTCCAGGCTCAGCCGGCGCGTGACCTTGAACGTGTCCATCAGGAAAAGTCCCAGTTCATAGGCCTTCTGCGTGCGACCCGGGAAAGGATCGAGGCGAACGCTGCTACGCGGGAGGCCCAGGAGGAAATCGGCATAGGCATGACCCGTCATGACGCCGTTGAAGGTGAAGTTGCCGTAGTTGCTGTTGGAGATCTTCGAGCTGAACGTGCTGAACCTTCTTAGCACGCCGCCGAACTTCCAGACGTGCCGGTCCTTCACCCACGTCAGACTTTCGTCAAAGGTGAAGGTGTTATCGTCAGCGCCAACGCCTCCACTGGTGACGTCCAGCGTGGTGAATCCGGTGATGCTCATGGTCGGAAAACCCATGGTGCTCAGCTTCTGCCGATTGACTCCCTGGAGACCGATCGCCCGGACCACTTCGTCCGCCTTCGGGGGGGTGCGTCCGTCCACCTGCTCCCCATCGACGATCTTGTCGTGAGCCCACCCGAAACGGAACGTGTTTACCAGTGAGGGGGAAAACATGTGGGTGTCGGAGATGACAGTCTGCCAGTGGTCGCGCGTCCGGGTCCATTCAAAACCCGGCAGCCCGCCGCTCAGCACATAGGGGGTCCTTCTCTGCGTGAACCGGCCGTAGAGCATGTTCTTGGCCGACAGGTTGTGGTCGATCCGGACGAACGGCCAGTCTCCCCTGTAGAGATCGTCCGGGTAATCGTGGGCGAAGCCGAAATTGTTGGTCAAGGCGCCGGGCGCCCCCAGATTCGGCGCCGGAATATAACGGTCCTGAGCTTTCTGAGAGACCGGGTTGATCCTTTGGGCCGGGATCCTCTTGTCCGGGAACGGCTGCCCGGTGAGGGGATCTCGGATGGCCGCGGTGATCTGAGAGAAGTCGCCTTGCCTCATTGGCACGCTGGGCACGTTAGCGATTCGGAACGATCCGAGGGGGAACCTCTGGGCAAACCAGGAGGCATAGAAGAAGGTCTTTGTTCTGAGGATGGGGCCAGCAGCTTCCACCTGCCACTCATGCTGTAGGAACGGGGTCCTCCGGGGATCGAAGAACATGCGAGCCTCCAGGCCGGAACTGAAGTGGCGATAAAGAATCGATCCGCGGAACTGGTCGCCGCCTCGCTTGGAGGTGAGCTGGTAGTTGGCCACCCGCGACTGATCCGCCTTGGCGTTGACCGACCCCACCGTCAGCTCTTCAAAGAAGTAGACATTATTCATCTGGTTGCCCTGTCGGTCGTTCTCCACGCCGTCAAAGCCATGGGACACCTGGGTGTTCGGCTGGCCTGCAACCTGCGCGTTTCCTCCCTGCGCCTGAACCCCCGGCAGCAGAATCATGAAGGTCCAGGGTTTGGGGTAGGAGTTGTTGAGCGGGCTGTCCTTGATCCTGACGTCGGCGATGGCGTCGGCCAGGGTGGCAGTGTCGGTGGTGATCACGGCGGCCCCGGCCGTCACCGTGACCTGCTCCGTGACTTCGCCGATATCGAGCCTCACCTCAATGCGGCGAATCTGACCGGCATCCAGCCGAATGTCGTCGGCGACGAAGGTCTTGAAGGCTGCGCGGGTCACCGTCAACCGGTAGGTCCCCGATTTCACGTCAGGAATCTCGAAGCTCCCGTCCTCGGCCGACAGAAGGGTTCGAGCCACGACGTTAGTGGCCTTGTCAACCAGCGTCACCTCCGAACCCGGTAGAATCCCTCCTGACCGGTCGGTCACCGTTCCGCGAACCGTGGACAGAGTTGCTTGGGCGAACAAGCCCGGGCCGCCCAGAAACAGGACTGCTCCCACCCACGACAGGAACTGCGTTCCCTTTGGCATGTTTCTATCCCCCTTGCGTCCCCTCATATCACAATGTCAGGGCGCCCAGGGGGCGGCGGCCTCTGCTCTACTCCTTGAGCGCAAGGTAAATCAGCACCTTGACCGAGGGCTGGTTCCCGGTCAGCCGCGCCTTCAGCCGCAGCCACTGGCCGAAGTCCCGCAGCGCCAGGGAGTACAAACCCTCGGCCGACATGATTAGCGGTTCCCTGCCTTCATCGCACCGGCCGCCGCGCGGTCATGCGCTGCTTCCCGCCGCTCGGGCCCGGCCCACTATGCGACCAGGACTGGGAGGGCCGGAGCCGGCTCAAAGGCCGCCCCGCGGGGTCATCGAAAAGGGGCGGGCTGCCGGCGTCGTTCCGGTTTCAGGCGAAGATCGTCACCCAGGTGTACACTACGCTATCGGAGGCCGCTATGAGCCAGAAAGCATTTTCGCTGATTGCCGGGATAATTTTCCTCCTGATTGCCCTCGGCCACATACTCCGTATCGCCTTCGGTGTGTCGTTCGTCGTTCAAGACATTCCAGTACCGATGTGGGCAAGCGGGATCGCCGTTGTCTTGATGGGATACCTCGCCTACCAGGGGTTTCGGTTTGCGCGGAAGTCCCCGTCAGGTGTGTGACATTCTTGATGTGTCCGTACCGTTTGGCGCCGCCTGGTCCCCTGCGCTTCAGGGTGTTGCGGGTTTCAGCTCGAAGGCGCCAGACCACTCGCTATAGATGCTGCACTCCGCCCCAGCCTTGCAGGCGGTGGTGTGTTTCACATCGCCGGGCATGGAAAAGTAAGAGCCGGGTCCGAGTTCTTTTGGCTTCTGCCCTTCGAGTCCTTCGACGATCGTCCCCGAAATCACCACGCTTCTCCCGCCGGCTGTGTGCGTGTGCAGGGGAACCTCTGTCCCACCGGCAAATTTGGCAAATGAGCCGTGGGGCCCCTTTTGGGGATTCCCCCAGGCCACTGCCTGCTGAACACCCGTTGCGTCCGGGGCATCCACCCACTTAAGCTCCGAGGCCGCTCGCAGGACAACTCGCTTTGCGGCCGGTTTAGCTGGCGCCTGGGCGTGCATCGAAAGCATCGACGCGCCGAAAACGGACGCGCCTGCCACGATGACCAGGCGGATCATACATGCTTTCATCGGTAATCCTCCCCTCGGGTGTCAGTATAGAAAATAGGCTCTGTACTAATCTTGAGAGTACGGGGTTCCAGCCTATCAGGTAGCCTTGGGTTCCGCAATCCGCA